>Ga0213878_10000103_pt1 | contig 43477 bp, 42 predicted proteins | sample VelepicoBEBS_R02_FD_161053 | JGI IMG/M metagenome (GOLD analysis project Ga0213878, IMG submission 161053) | Vellozia epidendroides bulk soil microbial communities from rupestrian grasslands, the National Park of Serra do Cipo, Brazil - BS_R02 | ecosystem: Environmental > Terrestrial > Soil >... | reverse complement strand
GCCCGACCGCCTCGATCGCGTAGACCCGCGCCAGCCGCGGATCGCTGGTCAGATACCGGAAGTACGCCTCGTTGCTGTGCCGGATCCGGGCTCGCACGTCGCGGCCGGTGTCGCGCAGCGCCGCGACGACGCGCTCGAGCGCGTTCGCGGCGATCCGGTCGTAAATCTCGCGAAGCAGCGCCTCCCGCGACTCGAACTCTTCATAGAAATGCCGCGCCGTCACGCCGGACGCGCTGCACAGCATCGGAATCGTCGTCTTCGCGAACCCGACGGTCCCGTACAGCTCTAGCCCGGCCTCGATCAGCCGCTCCCGCCGCTCGGCCCTGCGCTCGAGCGCTGAAAGCCCGCCGTACATACGGCCTGGACCCTTCTTCTGCGCCCCGTTGCGCGCAGGCTTCGTGGCCATGACCTCTTCTTTTCGGCCAAGAAGCAAGCGCCCCTGGTAACCCGCGGGCGCACCTCGCTCACGCATGCGTTTTTACGAAGCGCCGTTTGACGCGGTATCTCGCGCGCTAATCTTCCGGGATCTGCGTCAGGCCTCGGAACAGCAGCCCGTACACCGGATGTTCGGCTTGGAACTGGTAGTGACGGCGGAGCGCCGCGCGCAGCGAACCACCGCGGCGGAGGGCCTCGTCGCCGTGCGCAACGAGCAGCGCGTTCGGCCATGCCGTCGGGCGAATTTCGCGGATCGCGGCGAAAATTTCATCGTTCAGCTCGGGGTGTCGTGCGGCAAGCAGAATCGCCAGCGCGGCCGTCGAGCGCGAGATTCCGGCGGTGCAGTGCACGACCAGGCGGTCTTCCTCGCGCGCGTCCGCGTCGAAGGCGACGAGCTGCTCGACGTCGGCGCGCTGCGGCGCCAGGCTGTCCGCGGGGTTCGTGACGTCCTCGAAGCGGAGGACCAACAGCGGCACTGCGACCGAACGAAGCTCGAACGGGAGCGGCGCACCGGGATCGAGGATCGACACGATGCGGTCGGCCGACGCGAGCGGCGCACGGTGAAGCTCGTCCAGCCCGCAGACATGGTGGATCGCCAGATTCGGTTGCGACGATCGGTCCATCAGACGCTGATCTGCTCGATGTTTGAAGCTAGCTCCTACTCGGCATAACTTCGGAATGAGCGGCGATCCGACCGCGATCCCGTGGGATCGCAAGGGCGTCGGGCTGCGCGTGGTCGTCGAGACGCCGCGCGGGTCGCGCTACAAGTACGCGTACGAGCCGCAGACCCGCGCGCTCGAGCTGCGCTTTCTGCTCGCGCGCGGGCTGTCGTTCCCGTACGACTACGGGTTCGTCCCGCAGACGCGGGCCGACGACGGCGACCCGGCCGACGTCGTGCTCATGATGGAAGAGCCGGTCCTCTCGCTCACCGTCGTGCGCGCGCGGCTGATCGGCGGGTTCGAGATGGCGAAGGACGGCGTGCGCAACGATCGGCTGCTGGCGTGTCCGGCGCCGATGGCGGGGATCGCTACATCGACCGATCAGTGTCAGTCGATCGGCGAGCTGCCGCAGCAAGAGCTCGAGCAGCTCGAACGCTTCTTGCGCGAGTATGCCGAAGAGCAAGGTCACGCGATCGAGCTTCGCGGCCGGTACGACGCCGGCGAGGCGCTCGCGCTGGTGAAGCACTGGCACAAGGAGTGGAAGCACCGGCAGGCGTGAGGTGAGGCATTGGATCCCGCCGTTCCCGCTTGCGCGAACGCGCGCGCGGTTCGTCACACCCGGTGACGGGCGAAGAGCGGCTGCACGAGCGGGCGGACGAACCACGGCATCGTGTTCTTCACCGCGCCGTCGATCTGCGGGTTCTCGGAGGTCACCAGCGCGACGAGCTGCGAGGCGCGCAGATCGTTGCGCAGGTCCGTCGTCAGCGGGAAGAAGAGCGCGACGTACAGCACCGCCCACGTGCCGATGAGCGCTTTGACGACCCCGATCGCGGCGCCGCCGAGCGCGTTGCCGAGGCCGATCACCGGCAGCCGCGCGATGCCCGAGAGGACGACCGAGACCACCAGCAGCGCGACGTAGACGACGACCGCGAAGGTCACCATGCCGGCGACGTGCGCGCTCCCTTCGCTCACGTGGAAGTAGTCGTGCATCACGGCGTCCAGCGTCCCCGGGTAGTGCAGCGCCGCCCAGATCGCCGCGCCGAGCGCGATGAAGCCGCCGATCTCCTTGACGAACCCGCGCTTCCAGCCTTTGAGCGCGAACAGCAGCGCGATCGCACCGATCACGAGATCGGGCCAGGTCACGTGCGCATCACCGCACCGAAGCGCTCGCCCAGCGTCGCCACGACTCGGGCCATCGCGGCGTCGGCGTCCTCGTCGGTCAACGTTTTGTCATCGCTCTGCAGCACGATGCGCAGCGCGAGCGACTTCTTCCCCGCGCCAACCTGTGGACCGCGGTACTCGTCGAACACCGCGGCACTGCGCACCAGCGGCTCTTCACGCACCGCGTCTTCCAGTTCGCCGGCAAGCACGTCGAGCGGAACGATCACCGCCAGGTCGCGCTCGACCGGCGGGAACTTCGAGGGCGGCACGTATTTCGGCGCGACGTACGGCGGCAGCGACTCGACGAAGAGCGTCGCGAGCGCCGTGGTGTCGGCGATTTCGTACGCGCGCGCGAGCCGCGGGTCGATGACGCCGACGTAGCCGACCAGCGTCTCGCCGGCGTGCAGCGCCGCCGTCTTGCCGGGGTGCAGCGACGGAAACACGCCGCGCCGGACGCGCGCCTCGGCGCCGGTGGTCCGGCGCAGCAGCGCGAGGACGTCGGATTTCAAGCGCCCGAAGGCGCTCTCGCCGCCGGCGTGCAGCGCGGTGAGCTCGACGCGTTCGTTCGGATCGGGCTGCGCTTGCGCGAAGACGTGGCCGAGCTCGAACACCCGGTACGGCCGCACCGCGCGGTCGCGCGCGGCGAACTCGAGCAATGCCGGGGCGAGCGAGAAGCGCATCCAGCGCTGCTCTTCGCTGAGCGGGTTCAAGATCTCGACGGGCTCGTCGATTGCGATCCCGCTCGCGCGCCAGCGCTCGGCGACCGAGCCGGACTGCAGCGAGAGCGAGAACGCTTCGTCGTAGCCGAGCCCGGCCAGCGCGTTCGCGAGCGCGTTCTCGCGCTCGAACGCGGCGCTGTCGATCTCCTGCGGCGCGACGGCCGGGACGTCGGCGCGGACGCGGTCGTAGCCGACCACGCGCGCGACCTCTTCCACCAAGTCGGCGGCGATCAGCACGTCGCCGCGCCAGTACGGCGGGGTGACGACGAAATCCGCGCCCTCTCGCGAGACCTTGAACCCGAGCGAGCGCAGCGCGCGCTCGACCTCCGCTTCGCTCACCGCGAACCCGAGCAGCCGTTCCACCTCGCCGCCGCGCAGCAGCACCGGCTCCGCCTCGACGACGCGCTTCCCGGCCGCGCACGGCGTGAACACGCTTCCGCCTTCTTGCGCGAGGAGGTACGCCGCGCGCGCCGCGCCGAGGTCGGAGAGCGCGAGCGGGAGCGATTTCTCGAACCGGCTCGACGCTTCGGTGCGCAGCTTCAGCGCGACCGACGCGCGGCGAATCCGCGGGCCGGTCCAGGTCGCCGCTTCGACCAGCAATTCCGTCGTGTTCGGTTCGACCTCGCTGCGCAGGCCGCCCATGATGCCGGCGAGCGAGGTCGGGCCGTTTTCGTCGTCGATCACGATCGCGCGCGGGTCGAGCACGCGCTCCTGACCGTCGAGCGTCACGAAGCGCTCGCCCGCGCGCGCGTCGCGCACGATCAAGTGCTTGCCGGCGACGTGGTCGAAGTCGAAGAAGTGCAGCGGCTGACCGACTTCGAGCATCGCGAAGTTCGAGACGTCGACCAGGTTGTTGATCGGGCGCTGGCCGGCCAGCGCGAGCCGGATGCGCATCCACGCCTTCGCCGGACGCACCTGCACGCCGCGCACGCGCTGGTAGACGAACCGCTTGCAGTCGAGCGTCTCGATCGTCACCCGCGCGTCGTCGCTCTCGCCGGCGTACTCCACGTCGGTTGAGGGCTGGCGCAGCGGAACGCCGTACGAGGCGGCCAGCTCGCGCGCCAAGCCGACGATCGAGAGCGCGTCGGGCCGGTTCGGCGTCACGTCGACTTCGAGCACCGGCTCGGTGAGCCGGAAGTGCGCGATCGCGTCGGTCCCGAGCGGAATGTCGGGCTCCAGCTGCATGATCCCGTCTTCGAACCACTCCGCCGGCAAACCGATCTCTTCGGCCGAGATCAGCATCCCCTCGGAGTCGACGCCGCGCATCTTGCGCGGCGCGATCGTCAAACCGCCGGCCAGCTCGGCGCCGATCCGCGCAACCGGGACGGTCTGCCCGGCGGCGACGTTCGTCGCCGCGGTGGCGATGAGCAGCGACTTCTCCGCGCCGACATCGAGCGTGCACAGCTGCAAGCGGTCCGCGTTCGGATGCCGCTCGAGCTTCGCGATGCGACCGACGACGACGTTGGTGAGGCGCGGGCGCGTCTCGACTTCGTCGACGGGAAAACCTAACGTCGCCAAGCGCGCGACGATCTCGCCGGCGCTCGCGGGCAGATCGGCGTAATCGCGCAGCCACGCGATCGGAACGCGCACGCTATGCCAGCTCTTTCGCGAAGCCCGGCGCGTTCTCGACGATCGCGCGGATGTCGTTGATGTCGTGGCGCTTCATCGCGATCCGTTCCAAGCCGCAGCCGAAAGCCCAGCCCGTCACTTGGTCGGGATCGTAGCCGACGCCGCGCAGCACGCTCGGATGAACCATCCCGCTCCCGCCCAGCTCGATCCAGCCGCTTCCGCCGCAGGTGCGGCAGTCGCCGCCGTGTCCTTCGCACGCCGGGCATTTGACGTCGATCTCCGCCGACGGTTCGGTGAACGGGAAGAACGAGGGGCGGAAACGCACGTCGGCCGCAGGGCCGAACAGCGCGCGGCACATCCCGACCAGCATCCCTTTCAAGTGGCCGAAGTGCACGCCGCGGCCGACCATCAGCCCTTCGACTTGGTGGAACATGAACAGATGGCGCGCGTCGTTCGCGTCGCGCCGGTACGCTTTGCCGGGGACGATGATCGCGATCGGCGGGCCGTGCGCGCGCATCGCGCGCACCTGCATCGGCGAGATGTGCGTGCGCAGCACCAGATCCGGCCGCAGGTAGAACGAGTCGAGCCCTTCGCGCGCGGGATGATCGGGCGGGATGTTGAGCGCGTCGAAGTTGTTCGCGTCGGTCTCGATCTCCGGGCCGAGCACGACCGCGAAGCCGTGCCGGGTGAAGTAGCGCGCGACGTCCTGCGCGACGCGGCGGACCGGATGGATCGCGCCGGCGTTCGCCGGCGGACCGGGCAGCGTTATGTCGATGGTGTCCTCGAGCGAGCGGTCCAGCGCGGCGCGCTCGAGCCGGGCCTGCGCCTCGGCGAGCTTTGCCTCCATCGCCTCGACCGCCGCGTTGATGACCTTTCCCGCGGTGGGCCGCTCCCCGGGGGGCAGGGCGCCGATCCCGCGCCGCACGGCCGTCACCTCGCCGCTGCGCCCCAGAAAGGCGACGCGGACCTCGTCGAGGGCGCGGGCGTCGGGCGCGCTTCGGACCGCCTCGTCGAAACGCGCGGCCAGCGACGCGAGGGTCGGTTCGAGCTGACTCATTCCCTCTCTGTCATCCTGGGCTTGTCGCAGGACTTACTCCAAATGCGAACGCCCGATCCTGGAGGACCGGGCGTGTCACGAACATCTTTTCGGGGGGTCTCGCGCGCCCGCTGCGCTGGGCGCGCCGCCCGCTAACTCGCGGGCGAGGGATGCAAGTGCCGGTACATCAGGTATGCGCTGATCGAGCCTGTGGTGCTAAACAATTTCCAGAATACGTCGGAGGTGCGCATGTGTGTCGGCGGTGCCCTCTCCTGTCTTCGGTGCGCGCGCAAGACGCGTCGGCACGGGTGAGTATAACACCCCGCTACTATGCCGCCAAGTCTTGACAGATCAGGCTTTTTCGGCGGCTTGACAAAGCTCTTGACAGCGCGCCGCCTCGTACAGGACGATGCTCCCGGCGACGGCCGCATTCAGACTCTCGATTGCTTCCCGCTGGCGAATCCGCACCGCCCGGTCCCAGCTCGGCAGCCAGTCCCGCACCCCCCGCCGCTCGTTGCCGACCGCGATCACCGCGTTCGGCGGAATCCCCACGACGGCCAGGTCTTCGCCGTCCACGTCGGCGGCGACGAGCGGCCGCCCGGACGCCGCCGCCAGCGCGACCGCCTGCGCCGGCTCGCACGAAGCGACCGGAAGCCGAAACAGCGAGCCCATCGCGGCGCGCACGACCTTCGGACCCCACGGGTCGGCGCCGCCGCGGCCGAACAGCACCCCGGCGGCGCCGAACGCCTCTGCCGAGCGCACCAGCGTCCCCGCGTTCCCCGGATCGTTGACGCCGGCCAGCAGCAACACCAGGCCCGGGCGCGCGACCACCTGTTCGGCCGTGCCGGGCGGGATGGCGAAGACGCCCAGCAAACCGGAGGCGGTAGTCACGCCGGAGACGCGCGCGAACGCCGGGTCGGCCACCCGAAAGACCGGGATCCCGGCGGCTTCATAGCGCTCCACGAAGGTGCGGCCCGCCTCGATGCCTTTGCCGGTCGCGTAGACCTCGATCGGGTGCAGCCCGCTGCGGCCGGCCTCGTCGAGCAGCGTCGGCCCTTCGGCGATGAAGCGCTGCTGCTCGCGCCGGCCGGCCGGGGCGAGCAGGTTGCGGACGAGGACGAGCCGGGGGTTGTGCGAGCTGAGCTCGGTGGGCACGGCGGCGCCTTCCACGGCGGAGTCCGGCCCGCCCCGTGGAACCGTCGAGAGCCGTGAAAGACAGCCGCGTCGCCGAGATCGCCTGGCTGACCGTCATCGCGATCCTGGTCGCGGCGGGGGGCAACATCGTGCTCGGACTGCTGGCGCGGAACCGTCTCTTCGCGGTCCTGGTGCTGGGGGTCGCCGCCGTGGCGGCGTTCTTGAACTTGCGGCGCGCCTTCGCCGTGAACCGCGAGACGGCACGGGTCGAGGTCAGCGTCGCGGCGACGTACTTGGCGGCCGCGATCCTGGCGTTCGTCGCGGCCGGGCTGCACGTCCACTGGGCGATCGGCGCGACGATCGCCGCCGCCGAAGCGGCGCTCGTGTTCGACATCGTGAGCGTCGCCGCACGGCGGCCGGCTGGCCGCGAAAGCGGCTGAACCGGGCTACGAGCCCTGCGCGCGCGGCGCGTACTTCAGCGCGCTGCCGGTGTTGAAAAGGACGATCGGCGGCGGCAGCGCAGCGCCTCGCGCGATCAGGTCCTGCAGCGCGGCCGCGGTGGCACCGCCTTCTTCGGACGCGTCGACGCCTTCGAGGGCGCGCAGCGCGTGCATGCCGTCCCGGATCGACGCTTCGGGGACCGCGACGGCGGTGCCGCCGGAGGCGCGCAGCGCCGCCAGGATCAGGCGGTCCCCGAGCGCGGTCGGAACGCGCATCCCCCAAGCGGCGGTCGACGCGTTTTCGAAGCGCGTTGCGGTCTGCGCGCCGGATTCGAACGCGCGCACGATCGGCGCGCAGCCTTCGGACTGGACGCTGACGAGCTTCGGGCGCTGCGAGCCGATCCATCCGAGCGCTTCCAGCTCGTCGAACGCCTTCCACATGCCGATGACGCCCGTCCCGCCGCCGGTGCCGTAGACGATCGTGCCGGGAACCTCGCCGAGGCGTTCGACCAGCTCGTACGCCATCGTCTTCTTCCCCTCGACGCGATACGGCTCGCGCAACGTCGCGACGTTGAACGCGCCCGTCTCGGCGGCGTAGGCGGCGGCGCAACGGCCCGCGTCGTCGATGAGCCCGTCAACGAGCTCGACGCCGGCGCCGAACGTGCGCATCTCTTCGACGAGCGTCGGCGGCGTGTCGCGCGGCACGAACACACGCGCCGGGATCCCGGCGCGCGCGCCGTAGGCGGCAAGCGCGCCGCCGGCGTTGCCCGCGCTCGGCGCGACGAGCGCCCGAACCCCGAGCCGGCGCGCCGCGGTCACGGCGACCGACATGCCGCGCGACTTGAACGAAGCGGTCGGGTTCTGCGCTTCGTCCTTCGCGTACAGCGCACCGTCGAATCGCAACTTCGCGGCAAGCCGCGGCAGCGGGATCAGCGGCGTCGCGCCCTCGCCGAGCGTGATCGCTTCGGCCACGTTTTCGACGGGCAGCATCTCGTGATACCGCCACATCGACCACGGCCGGCTCGCAAGCGCGTCGCGGCGCAGAGACGCCGGCGGATAGCGCACCAGCAGCGGCGCCGCGTCGTGCGGGCAGAGCGTGTGCAGCTGCGCCGGCGAAAACAGGTGCTCGGGGTCGCGCGAGCAGACGAGGTCGGACGGAAGCACGGCTGGGCCGCCCTTTCACGGCGGCGGCGCGATCCCATGCGCGTGCGCGGGTGAGGACTTCCTGAAACTTCGCGAGGCGCGCGCTCAGCGGCGCTTCACGCCGGGCAGATAGCGTCGCGGCATGATCAGACAGCTTTTCGCCTCGATGCTCCTCGCGAGCACGCTCGCCGCGTGCGGCGGCGGAGGCTCCACCGGAGGCTACGGCGGCCCGCCGCCGTCCAACCCTTCCAGCCCGCCCGCGACCCAGCCGCTCGCGACGATGCAGCTCGCCGGCAGCGCCGGGTTCGTCAACTCCAACAACCGCACGGTGTACGTGTTCGACGCCGACCTCGGCACCCCGAACGCCTCGACCTGCAGCGGAACCTGCGCACAGAACTGGCCGCCCGTCACGGTCGCCGCGGGCACGACGCTGCCCTCACCGTGGACGTCGTTCGTGCGCGGCGACGGCTCGACGCAGCTCGCCTACAAGACGCGTGCGCTCTACACGTTCGCGTTCGACACGGCCGCCGGCCAAACGAACGGCGACGGCGTCAACGCGTTCGGCGGCGTGTGGCACATCGCTCGCCCGTAACGTTGCGCTACCGCGCGGCGCTGATCCAGGCGCCGCACGGCTGTGCGCCGGCGTTGCACAGCAGCTCGCGCCGGATCAGCGTGACCTCGCGCTGCTCCCCCTCGTGCTGCACCGTCAGGCGCAGCGTCGTGCCGACCTCTCGGCGCGAAAGCGCGAAGAGCTGGGCCGGCGTGATGCTTTGCGACGGAATGCCGTCGAGCGTGAGGATCACGTCGCCTTTCACCAGCCCCGCTTCGGCGACCGGCGATCCGGGAACCGCGCTTCCGAAGACGATTCGCCCTTGTTTGTCACGCGAGGCACCGGCGAAGCCGGTTCGGGTATAGACCGGCAGCGGCGCACCGGGCTCGCGGTGCAGGTACATGCGCCCGCGCCGGTAGTCGGTCGTCAGCGTGAACTGGGACAGCACGTCATGACCGATGTTTCCCGCTTCGGTGCGCGACGAGAACGAGCCCTTCTGCTGCACGACGAAGTCGGTCACGAAGTTGTGCATCACCAGGCCGCCGAACTCGAGGTCTCGCAAGCGGTGCGAGGTCGACGAAACCGACCCGCCGGTCCCGAAGCTTTGCGACGCCGCGCCGGCGTCGTAGCGCTGCAACGAGCCGTGGTGCCGCACGAAGTCGCCGAACAAGAACGGCCGCCCGCTGTTGCCGGTGTCGACGCCGAAGAGCCCCCGCGCGCCGTCGGCGCTCGCGTACGCAAGCGGCATGTCGTCCTGAAACAGCAGCGGCACCACGACGTCGCCGGCGGCCGGAACGTAGCTTTGCGGCGTTTGCAGCCGCAGCGTGTGCCGCGCGTAGTCGATCGTCACCGCAAAGCGCTCGAACACTTCGAGTCCGAGGATCCCGGCCAGCGGTGTTTTGCCGGGGCCGCGGTTCGAGAACTCGGGGCCGTACGGGATCACGAACATCGGAAAATCGCTGATCTCCGCATCGCCGTGCGCAGGCTGCGCACGCGCGCGAACTGTTCGCTGATCGTCCCTTCACCGGCGCCGCCCGAAACGCCGCCGCCCTTCGCGAGGAGTCCGAGCTGTTTCGCCGCGCCGGCGGTGAGGATCGCGTGGCCGCCGGTGTCCAGGATGAACGGCAGCGGCCCGTGGCCGTCGACGTACGCTTCGACGACCGGTGCGCCGCTGCCGTCGTCGGTCGGCACTTGCGTGAACGCTGCGCCGGTGGTGATGCGCTGATTCGCCGAATCGGGCGGGCGCGCGAAGTCGCCGGGGTTCGCGGCTGCCAGCACGCGATACGCGTGGATGGAACGCAAGACCGTCTCTTCCGGCGCACTGCCGGTTTCGATGATCTCATAGGGAAGCAGCAGTCCGGCCGTGGCGCGATACGCGCCGTAGTGCACGGTTTCAAGGTGCGTCGGCGCCTGCTGCTGCGTGCGCACGACGACGTGCGCCGCCGGATCGACCCACACGGTGACGGCGCGTCCGCCGCGCGGAGTAATGCGCACGCGGCGGAGCGCGCGGCCGTCTTCGACCACGTCGCCGAGACACGCGAACGACGCGGGATCCGTCGCGGGCCGGAAGTAGCCGCGGCGCGCGAGGTACGCGTCGGTCCGTGCTTTCGCGCGCGCGTCGGGCGCGTCGAGCCGGTGAACGCCCTGCGTGACGTCTTGCTTCCACGTCTCGCCGGCTGACGAGATAATGCGCTGCTGCGCGATGCCGAGGTCGTCGGTGGTCGCGGTGGCGCCGCTGGTCAGGTCGATCGCGAGATGCGTGCGGCCCGGCAAGCCTTCGCCGTAGCCGGTGCCGTCGGCGACCAGCTCTTTCGCCGTGTCCCAGGCCTTACCGCCCGTGTGCGCGCGGACGCCGGCGAAGAGCGCGCGCGCCGAGGCGCATGCGGGCGGAGGTGATGCGCCGGCGCCGATGAACGCGGCGGCGGCCAGCAGCGGAAGAACCGGCATGGCAGCATCCTAGCGCCGCTCGCCGACCGCGTCTTGGAAAAATTTAGCGCGCGAAGGCGCCGCGGTAGCGCTTCGGCGGAACGCCGGCCGTCTCGCGGAAGACGTTGGTCAGATGGCTCTGATCGCTAAAGCCGCACGCGTGCGCGATCTCGGCGAGCGACGCCGGTGTGTCGAGCAGCAGGCACGATGCCGCGCGGACGCGCTCGCGGCGCCGATAGCGGCCGGGCGTCAGCCCGACGTGGGCGCGAAACGCGCGCGCGAAGTGCGCCGGATGCATCCCCGCGAGCTCCGCCGCCGCCGTAAGCGGCACGGCGGCGACCCAGGGGAACTCGCGCAGGACGCGCGCGAGCCCGGCGGGCGTTTCGTGCGCTGCGTCGCCGTCGCGTTCGCGCAGTACGGCAGCGATAGCCGATTGAAAGCTCGGATGCGTCGCGCGCACCGCGCGCATGAGCTCTTTTTGCGAGTCGCCGAGACCGCCGGCAAATTCGAAGTTGACGCAGCGCCCGCCGGCGACGAAGTAATCGGCGTGCACCTCGCCGGACGGGTGCACGATCACCGTTCCGGGCGTGCAGTAGCGCGGCGAGCCTTGGCGCAATTCGGTGTACGCGCCGTCCAGCAGCACGGAGAGGTAGGCGCGCTCGTGGCAGTGGTCGCGCAGCACGGTCTCGGCGTCGTACGCGATCTCCGCGACGTCGACGCTCTCGCAGCGCGTCTCGCTCAGGAGGCGGCCGTGTCTCGCGCCCATCGCCCTACCATACGTCGCATCCGAGGCAGTGGTTTCAGTTCCGCGGGCAGCGCTCGCCGGAGGCGTCGAGCGTCGCGCCGGACGGGTCGATCTCGCGCGCGCGGGCGAAGTACGAGGCGGCGCCGTTCGCGTCACCGCGCGCCTGCGCCAGCGCGCCCGCGTCGCTCAGGTACTTCGTGTTCAGCGGCGCAAGGACGATCGCGCGCTCATAGTCGGCGGCGCCTTCCCGCGCGTCACCAAGCTGGGTCGCCAGACACCCCAGCCGCCACCAGCTCTCGGCGAGCGCGTTGGGCCGCGTCTCGTCGGCGGCGAGCCGGTCGCGCAGCCGGAGCTCCAGCGCGTAGGCGTCGCGAATCCTCCCCCGTTGCGACCACGTGGCGACGAACGGCTGGACCGCTTCGGCGTCGCCCGCGCGCAGAAACAGCCGGATCGCTTCGCCGTCGTGCCCTTGCGCGGCGGCGATGCGCGCCTCGAGATCGCTGCGCAGCGCGCCGTCATGCAGCCGCGCGGCATGCGCGGCGGCCGCCGTGAGATCGCCGCGCCTGAGCGCGTCGTCGGCCATGACTTCTTCGACGAACGGGAGCGGGGCAACGCGCTCCAGCGCTGCGTACCAGCGCGTGCCCAGCTGCTGCGGCAGATGCGCGGGGACCGAACGCGGCGACGCCGCGCTCGCGTACACCGCGTCGGACGCAGTTTGAACGAATGCGCAGACAAGCCCGAGCGCCACGACGGCGACTGCGGCGATGCGGGAGGCGAGCACGCGGGGCGGCGCGTGGGCGGGCAGCGCCGACTCGCGCCGTCCGTCCCCCGCGCAGGCGAGCGCGAGCGCCATGAACGGCAGCCAGAGGCCGAAGATCACGACGGTCACGGTGTCGATCAGGCCTTGAATCCACGTGCCGGCGAGCCCGGCGGCGATGGCGGCCGCGACGCGCGCGAGATCGGTTTCGGGCTGCAGCCGACCGCGCAGCGCGACGACGAAGCGCCACCAGCCGAAGCACAGCGCCGCGATCCCGATCAAGCCGGTCTCCGCCGCGATCGTCAATGCGATGCTGTGCGCGTGCAGCGCGACCGGCTCGCCGCCCGGCACGCGAACGATCGGATAGACGTGCGCGAAGTCGAACGGGCCGGCGCCGGAGAGCGGGAAGCGCTCCACCGTCCGCAGCGCGGCTTCCCAGATCGAAAGCCGGGTGAAGTTCTCCGAGGGATCGTGGTGCGCGTTGAACGCGAGCGCGACGAGGATCACCGCCGCACCCATGACCGCGACCGCATAGCGCGCCCCGCTGCGGCGCCGGCGCAGCAGCACGAACGCCGCGAGCGCCGCCGCCATCCCGATCCATCCCGCGCGCGAGAACGTCAGCAGGAACGCGGCCGCGCCGAACGCGACTCCGGCGTACGCGAGCGCGCGCAAACCAAGGCCGGCGCGCGCGACCGCGAACGCCACCGGAACGTAGACAATGAGATAGCCGGCCAGCTCGCCGGGGACGACGAACGTCCCGATCGCGCGCCCGTGCCCGATCGTGTACAGCGCCGCCGGCGTCTTCGACAGCACCATCGTGATCGCAGCGAGCGACGCGAGCGCGCCTGACACGACGAACGCGCCGAGAATCGTCTTGATCGTCTGCGGATCGCGAACGAATCGCACGATCGTCGCATGCCACACCGCGCCGCCGGCGAGTATCGTGACGAACAGCGCGCCGCCGAGCGGATCGAACCCGAGCGCGGCTGCGAGCGCCGCGGCGCAGACGAACGCCGCGACGGCCGGCACGGTCGGCAACGGCTCCGCCGGCGCGGACACCAGCAGCACGATCCACAGCACTGCGACGACCGCCAAGAACGCGAGCAGCAGGATCGTCACAGCCCGCGGCATGACCAGGATGCCCGGGACCGACGCGCCGGTCAGCGTGATGAACGCCGGATACAGCGGAATCAAGAAAAACGCCGCTGCGAGCGTGACCGTAATCAGCCGCGCCGGCGGCCGCCGATCCGAGGGTTGCGTCTGCTTACTCCGTAGCGCTGAGAACGGCGCGCATTGTTTCCACGAAGCCGGGAGCGCCGAGTTTCGTAAGCGTCTGAAGGAGTCGATCCATCGTCGCGTTCGGGTCCTTTCGCGAGATCGCCGTCAACTGCTCGCGCAGAATCGTCGACATCGCTTTAGCACTAATGCTAGTGAGATCGAGAAGGAAGTCGTCGGGAGACTTCGCCTCGCATGCATACGGCTTCAGTGCAGCATCAGGGAAGTGCCGGAGGTTTGCAGTGACGATTACTTCAGCTCGAGATCGAACGGCGGCGGCCGTAACGTGTCGATCGTTCACGTCATTCGCCATCGACGCAATCAAGGACTCATAGCCGACGACCAATGCCGACGGGAACGCTATTGTGAGCTGGGCTCTCAGATGTGCCCACTGCACCTCGGACATTCGGCCGTCAGCGATGAGGTTGCGACGCAGCTCTTCTAGGATATGTTCCGACCAGTGGACGGTGTAGAGGTCGCGCTCGGCGGCACGCAGCAGCGTGTCGCGGAGCGCGGCTGGATACATGACGCACGCATCCAATACGACCGGAAAATTGGCCGGTAACACCGTCTGTGATTACGCCTCGAAGTAATTTCCCGTTTCGACACCCAGCTCGGTCATCGAGTCCAGCGCGCGCCGGCGATCCGCATCGCGCCGTTCGCGATAAACCATGAGATCGGAGAAACGCACCCTGTGGTGCCGGCCGACGTCTACGCTCGGAAGCTTGCCGTCCCGGATCAGTTGCCGAACGTATTCGCGCGACACGTTAAGTAATTGCGCTGCCTCCTGGGTCGTGAGCAGTTTATGCACGGGAACGATCGAGACCATGTCACCCCGCACAAGAATGGGCGCTGACAGTTTGAACACTTCATAGAGCGAGTGCGGCAAATCGACCGGCCGCTCATCGGGCGCGGTCAGTTGAGGAACGATCTTGTCCCGAAAGAGCCGCCGAAGAAGTTCTTCTAAAGCTGCCCGCTCATCGGGACGTGCTTCGATCGGCTCCGACTGCCGTACTAAGGGCATGCTTGCCTCCCATCAGGATTCTTCCTCGAGCACATCGTACAGCATAACTGCCATAAGCGCAATAACTGCCATATGTGCAAGTCTAGCCGCTACAGCAAGTCTAGCCTCGTCCTTTAAGGGGGCTAGTCCGTGGGGTGGCGGCCGACGTTGGCGATCAGCGCGACGGCGAGCAGCGAGACGATCAGCGAGGTGCCGCCGAACGAGATGAACGGGAGCGGGACGCCGGTGACCGGCCACGACGAAGTCACCACGCCGATGTTGATGAAGGCCTGGATCACGATCAAAAACGTGCAGCCCATCGCGAGCAGCATCCCGAACCGGTCGGGCGCCTTGAGCGCGAGGTTGATCGCGCGGATCGCGAACAGCACGAACAGCGCGATCACGGCGATGCAGCCGAGCAGCCCCAGCTCCTCGCCGATGATCGAGAAGATGAAGTCCGTGTGCGACATCGGCAGGTACTGGTACTTCTGCCGCGACGCGCCCAGCCCGACCCCGAAGAGGCCGCCGCTGCCGAGCGCGAGCAGCGACTGCACGATGTGGAACCCGGTGTTCTGCGCGTCCTTCCACGGGTTCAAGAAGGCGAAGATGCGCGCGCGCTTGTAGGCCGACGTCCCGACCGCGATCGTCGCCGCAGGCAGCATCACCAGCACGCACATGATGAGGTGCTCGATCCGCGCCCCGGCGGTGAAAAGCAGCGCGAACGCGGTGAAGACGTAGATCGACGCGGTCCCCATGTCGGGCTCCATGAGGACCGGCGCGGCGAGCAGCAGCGTGATGAACAGCGCCGGCGCGACGCCCTTCGAAAGCGAGCGCACGCCCTCGCCGATCTGTGCCAGCTTCGCGGCCAGGAAGAGCACCAGGATGAGCTTTCCGATCTCCGAAGGCTGGAACGAGAGGGCGCGCAAGCCGAGCCAGCGCCGCGAGCCCCCGGCGGCGTAGCCGACATGCGGGATGAGCGTGAGCACCAGCAGCACGAAGGCGATCGCGACGAGCGCGGGCGCGAGCTTGCGCAGCTTGCGGTAGTCGACGCGGTAGGCGCCGTAGGCCAGCACGCAGCCGGCGACGAGATACAGCGCTTGGCGTTTGAAGTAATGTGCGGTGTCGTGATACTCGAGATACGCCGTCGCGCTGGAGGCGCTGAAGACCATCACCAGGCCGAGCGCGATGAGGAACGCGATGGAGCCGAGCAGCAGCGCGTCCGGCGGCTTGAGCGCGGGGCGCGTGTTCTTCGACGAGCTCTGGGTGACATTGGAGCGGCCCTGCGAGGGGCTCAGGCTGACAGTGAGCCGGTTAGCGTGCACCGGCGACCGGGTCTTTCAGCGCGCGCACGGCTTCGGCGAAGAGCTCGCCGCGGTGCTCGGCGGAGCGGAACATGTCGAACGAGGCGCAGCCCGGCGAGAGCAGCACGACGTCGCCCGGCGCGGCCAGATCGGCGGCGCGCATCACCGCTTCGTCCATCGACGCGGCGCGCTCGACCTTCGCGCGCTTCACCACCGCGGCGATCTCGTCCGCGTCTTCGCCGATCAGCACGACCGCCTTCGCGCGCGAGCTGATCACCTTGCCCATCTCGGCGAAGTCAGTGCCCTTCGCCTTGCCGCCGGCGATCAGGACGATCGGGCGCTCGTCGAAGCTGCGCATCGCGGCGATCACCGCGCCCGGGTTCGTCGCCTTCGAGTCGTCGACGTACTCCACGCCGTCGACCTCGCCGACCGGCTCCAAGCGGTGCGCCAGCGGGCGGAAGGTCCGCACGCCGGCGCGGATCGCTTCCAGCGGCAAGCCTGCGGCGAGCGCGACCAGCACGGCGCCCATCACGTTCTCGACGTTGTGCGCGCCGCGCAGCGGGATCTCGTCGACGCGCAGCACGTCGACGGGGCGAGGGTCGCCGGTCGGCGGCGCGTAGACGATCGTCTCGCCGTTGCGCAGGTAGAGCGTCGACTGGCGGTGCGGTGCGTTGGAGAACCACAGCGCGCGCGCTTTGATGCGCTCTCCCTCCTGGCCCTGCGAGGCCGAGGCGACGATCGGATCGTCGAGGTTGCCGACGAACGTGTCGCCCGGCCCCTGGTTCGCGAAGATGCGAAACTTCGCTTCGGCGTACTCTTCCATCGAGGGATAGCGGTCGAGGTGGTCGGGCGTGACGTTGAGGATCAGCGAGACGCGCGGCTTGAACGAGCGGATCGATTCCAGCTGGAACGAGGAGACTTCGGCGACGACCCAGTCGCCCGGCGCGGCGTTCACCGTTTCGCGGATCAGCGCGTTGCCGATGTTGCCGCCGACGTGGACGTTCTCGCCGGCGGCGGCGAACAGCGCGCCGACCAGTGCGGTCGTCGTCGTCTTCCCTTTCGTTCCGGTCACGGCGACGATCGGCGCCGGGCAGATGCGGTAGGCCACCTCGACCTCGCTGAACACCGGAATGCCCTTCGCCTGCACCCGGCGCACGAGCGGGTTGTTCAGCGCGATCCCCGGCGAGAGCACCGCGACGGTGACGTTTTCGAGCGCGGAATCGAGCTCGTCCGGCGGCACGAAACGCACGCCGAGCGCGCGCAGCTCCTCGAGCGCGTCGGCGAGCTTTTCGGGCGGCGCTTCGTCGGTGACGACGACCGAGCCGAGCCGCGTGCGCAGCACCTCGGCGCTGGCGCGTCCGCTGCGGCCGAGGCCGATGACGAGAGCGTGATCTGTGCGGTCGAAGCGACCGCTCGTCGATTCAATCATGATGCGGTGCGCGAGATCAAGGCAAAGCCTGCGAGGGAGAGGACGAGCGACGCGAGCGAGAAGCGCGTCGTGACCACGGTTTCCGGCCAGCCCGCGAGCTCGAAGTGATGGTGGAGCGGGCTCATCCGGAAGACGCGGCGCCGGGTGGTCTTGTACGACGCCACCTGTATGATGACACTCAACGTTTCGGCTGCAAAGACGCCGCCGATCAGCAAAAGGTACAGTTGCGTACCTGTCAGGATCGCCGTTCCCGCGAGCGCGGCGCCGAGCGCGAGCGAACCGGTGTCGCCCATGAACACCTTCGCGGGATGGCGGTTGTAGAGCAGGAAACCGAGCACGCTCCCCGCACTCGCGGCGGCGAAGGCCGCGACGCCGAGCGGCGCCGCGGCGAAGCGCGCCGCCGTGGTGAGGACGAGCAGCGGGGGCAACACCGTCCCGGACGCCAGGCCGTCGAGCCCGTCGGTCAGGTTCACCGCGTGCGTCGTCGAGAGCACGACGCACACCGAGAGCCCGTACCACAGCCACGGCGGCACCTCACCGATCCCGGCGAACATCGTCGCCTGCGGGCCGGCGACGAACAGGAACAGCAGCGCGGCGAGGGCGGTCAGCGCGAACTTCGGGATTGCGCGCAAGCCTTTGTTCTTCGCCCGGCGGATCTTCGCCAAGTCGTCGACCGCGCCGATCGCCATGCACGCGTAGACCAGCACCGCGAGCGCGAGCGTCGTGCGCGAAGGGACGAGCAGCAGCGCGACGAGCGGCGCGATCCCGAACAGCAGCCCGCCCATCGTCGGCGTCCCCGTCTTCGCTTGATGCGACTGCGGCGCGTCTTCGTAGGCGACTTGGCGCGCGGCGGCCCGGCGCAGCGCGCGGATCAGCGGGCGGCCGAGGACGGCGGTCAACACGAACGCCGGAATCCCCGCAACGACCGCGGCGAGGAGCAGCCACCCCACGCCGCCGGGCAGATCCAGCACGCTCAGGATGAAATACACGCTGGGATGCGCGCTCAACGGATTGCCGATGTCGCTCATGCGCTCACCAGCGGGTGCGGGCCGGCGCCGCGCCAAGCGAGGACGACGAGCGGCGTCTGCTCGTCGCCGTTGCCGTGCGGGTTGCCGATCAGCGCGCGTTCGACCGCTGCGCGGTCGACCTGCGGAGAGGCGCCAAGCGTCTTCGCGCGGCGCAGGTCGTTGGCGTCGACGATCGCGACGTGAGCGCCGAGCGCGCTCGCGAGCTCGGTCGCGACGCGGTCCGGTTCGGCGGGGCCGAGCACGATCGCGCGCTCGTACGGCGGCAGCGTTCCGGTGTAGCCGTCGATCGCGGCGATCGCTTCGCCGAGGATCTCGTAGAACACGCCGCGCTTGCCGCGCAGCCGCGCGAAGACACCGGCTAGCGCCGCCCACACGACGGTGCGCGCGCCGACTTGGTCGATGACGAGCTGCAGTGACTCCGGCTGGCTCACCGTCGCGAGCGGATCCGCGCGCCGCGAGAGGAACAGCGCCAGCTTCGAGGGGCGAATCGCTTCGGCGGCGATGAAGCGCGACTGCGCGATCGCGACCGCCGTCTCGGCTGCCACGACGACGTCGCCGGGCCGCGCGATCCCACGCACCGCCTCGGCGATCAAGGAACTGAGATCGTCGTTCGGCGCGATCAGCCGGGTGCGGACCGGGATCGCGACCAGGCCTTCCGGGACGCCGCTCTCGCGGATCGCGACCGGGATCACGCGTTCACCTCGCGCCCTGCCGCGTCACGCGAACACCTCGGCGCCGAGCGCTTCGGCGATCTGCTCCATCCGGTAGACACGCGAGCCCTTCAGCAGGATCGCGTCGCCGCGGCGCACGTTCGTCTGCAGCCACTCGATCGCATCGTCGTTCGAGTCGTAGCGCACGACGAGGCCGCCCTTTGCGACGACGCCGCGCGCGGTGTCGCTGCCGAACGTGCCGCCGGCGAGGATCACGTCGGCGCGCGTCGCGGCGATCTCGCCGATCTTCTCGTGCATCGCCGGCGCGTCGTCGCCCAGCTCCGCCATGCTGCCGAGCACCGCGATGCGGCGTTCCGCGTCCTCGCGGCCGAACGTCGCGAGCGTCGCGAGCATTCCCGAGAGCGACGCGTTGTACGCGTCGAACACCAAGCGCACGCCGTTCGCCAGCTCGACGATCTCGTAGCGGCCGTGCGGCAGCGCGACGCCGGCGACCGCCTCGGCGAGCGCGGCCGGGCGCGCGCCGCAGAGCAGCGCGGCGGCGAACGCGCCGGCGAGGTTGCGGCGGTTATGGTCGCCGGGGAAGTTGATCGCGATAGGGTACGTCTGGGTCGCGCCGTCCTCGGCGAGGGTCCGGACCGCTTCGGATTCGACGATCACCGCGCGCCGGCCGGACGGCGGGCGCTCTGCATCGATCCCGTACCACATCGGCGGCGTCGCGAGCGAGGGCGCGCGCTCACGCGAGGCCGCGTCGTCGAGGTTCAGCACCGCGCGCCGCGCGCCGGACGGCACCGCCCACTTCGTCTCGGCGATCCGCTCGCGCGAGCCCATGATCTCCAGGTGCGCTTCGCCGACGTTCGTCAGCACGCCGACGTCGGGGCGCGCCGCAGCGACGAGCACGTCCAAGTCGCGGTATTTGCGCGCGCCCATCTCGACGATCGCGACGCGCTCGTCGCCCTCGTCCAGACCACAGAGGAACTTGGCGACGCCGACCTCGTTGTTCTCGTTCTCCGGCGTCGCGGCCACCGGGATTCCGGCGCCGCGCAGCAGCGCGCGCAAGAACTGCTTGGTCGTGGTCTTGCCGGTGCTCCCGGTCACCGCGGCGACGACGCCGCGGATGCGCGAGCGCGCCAAGCCGCCGAGATCGAGATACGCCTGCAGCGTGCTCGGCACGACGAGCGCCGCTTTTCCCGGCGGAACAGAGGCGGGGTCTTCGACGATCGCGCAGACCGCGCCGCGCGCGAACGCCTCTTCGACGTATGCGTGGCCGTCGAAGCGCTCGCCGCGCAGCGCGAGAAAGGTTGCGCCGCGCGCGATCGAGCGCGTGTCGGTTTGGACGAGCAGCGTCTCGGGGAGCGCGTCGGGTTCGACGACGCGCGCCCGCGTGGCGGCAATCGCGTCCGGCGTGTGAAACGTCATCGGCGGACGGACTCCGCGCGTTTGGCGAAGGCGATGCGGACTTCGTCGCGGTCATCGAAGGGGCGCGTCTCACCGCCGACGATCTGATACGTCTCGTGACCTTTGCCGGCGACGACGACGGTGTCGCCGGCCGCGGCTTCGTCGATCGCGCGGCGGATCGCCCGCCGGCGGTCGAGCTCGATCGCCGTGCGCTGGAAGCCGTTCGCGATCTCGTGCGCGATCGCGGCCGGGTCTTCGCTGCGCGGGTTGTCCGAGGTGACGATCACCCGGTCGGCGAGCCGCGCGGCGATCTCGCCCATCTGCACGCGCTTGCCGGAATCCCGGTCGCCGCCGCAGCCGAACACGACGATCAGCTCGCGCTTCGTCGTCTCGCGCGCCGCGCGCAGCACGTTCTCCAACGCGTCGGGGGTGTGCGCGTAGTCGACGATGGCGCTGATTCCGAACGCGCCGAACTGCTCCATCCGGCCAGGCACCGCGCGCGTCGCGGCGAGCCCGCGGCGCACGTCGTCGAGCGGCACGCCGAGCAGGAGCGCGAGCCCCATCGCCGCGAGCGCGTTGCGCACGTTGAATCGGCCAGGCAGGTTGATCGCGAGCTCGTCCGCGCCGACACGAAACGCCGAGCCGTCGCCGGTGAGCCGGACGTCGGTCGCGCGCAGCCCGCCCGGCGCGTCGCGGTCGATCGCGTACGGCATCGTCCTCGCGCCGCGCGCGAGGAGCTCGCGCTGAAACGTCGCGCCCCACGGGTCGTCGAGGTTGAGCACGGCGGCTTCGGCGAGGTCGAACAGCCGGCGCTTCGCCGCGGCGTAGCGCTCGAGCGTGCCGTGGAAATCGAGGTGGTCGCGGGTGATGTTCGTGAGCGCGGCCGCGCGGAAGCGCACGTGGTCGGCGCGGTGCAGCGCGAGCGCGTGGGAGGAGACTTCCATCGCGACCGCTTTCGCGCCGGCGGCGCGCTGCGCGGCGAGCAATCCGTGCAGCTCGAGGGCGAGCGGGGTCGTGTTCGCCAGCGGCCAGCGGTGGTCGCGAAACTCGCCGCCCAAGGTGCCGATCACGCCGCACGGGATCCCGGCCGTTTCCAGCACGTCGCGCACGAGGTGCGTCGTGGTCGTCTTGCCGTTCGTGCCGGTGACGCCGACGACGATCAGCGCTTGCGAGGGATGGTCGTGGAACGCATCGGCCAGCGCCGACGCGGCGATCCGGGTGTCGGGGACCGCGACGACGGCGACGTTTGCCGGCCCCTTCGACAAGCTCACGGTGGCGTGAGCGGTCGAGCTGACCGTGTGCTCGACGACGACGACCGAGGCGCCGCGGGCGATCGCGTCGGCGACGAAGTGGTGGCCGTCGGTGCGCTCGCCGCGCAGCGCGACGAACAGCGTCCCCGGCCGAACCGCGCGCGAGTCGGTGGCGATCGCGTCGAGCGACGGCGGGAGCGAGCCGGCGACGCGCGCGCCCTCGAGCGTCGCCACGAGGCGGGCAGTCTCTCGCATCAGCGCACGCCCTTCGCCGCGCCCTTGCCGCGTACCAAGCGCGCGCTCGCGGCGGGCATGATTCCGGCGTGGAGCATCGCCGCGCGGGCGAGGTCGGCGAAGACGGGCGCCGCGACCTGCGAGCCGTAGATCGAGCCGTGCGGGCGCTCGACCTTCACCAGGATGACGTACCGCGGGCGCTCGGCCGGGATCATGCCGATGAACGAGGCGACGTAGGCGCCGGGCAGGTAGCTGCCGTTCTCGACCACCTGCGCGGTCCCGGTCTTCCCGGCGGTCGTGTAGCCCGCGACCTTGGCGGTCGGGTTGCCGGTGCCGCGCAGCACGACCGCGCGCAAGAAACGGCGCAGCGTCGCGGCGGTCGAGGCTTTGATCGCGCGGCGCTCGACCTCGCGGCCGTAGCGGTAGATCAGCTTGCCGTCGGCGTCCTCGAGCGCGCTCACGATTCGCGGGCGCAGCAGCAGCCCGCCGTTCGCGATCGCCGCGTACGCGCGGATCAGCGCCAGCGGCGTCGTCGAGATGCTGTGACCGAACGCGATCGTCGCCAGCGTCGAGCCGCTGAAGTCGTCCGGCTCGATCACGATGCCGGGGTTTTCGCCCGGCAGCTCGACCTGCGTCGGATCGCCGAAGCCGAACTTGCGGATCGTGCGGTACATCGCCGCCTTGCCGGTGGCGAGCCCGATCTCGGCGGCGCCGACGTTGTGCGAGTAGGCGATGATCTCTTCGATCGACTCGCTGCCCAGGTTGGCCGCCATCATCCCGTCCTCGGCGTTGTGGATCGTGCGCCCGCCGACCTCGAGCGCGTCGCGCGCCGGGAACCGCGAAGCGGTGGTGAACCGTCCGCTCTCGAGCGCCGCGGCGGCGGTGATCAGCTTGAACGTCGAGCCGGGCTCGTAGGCGTCGCTGATCGCGCGGTCCCGCCACGCGTCCGGCGAGGACGCGTTCCAACGCGCAGGATCGAAGTCGGGCATGTTCGCGACCGCGAGCAGCTCGCCGGTCCACGGATCCATCACGATCGCGGTCGCGCTGCGCGCGCTCCACTTCTTCATCGCCGCGCGCAGCAGCCGCTCCGCCTCGAACTGAAGATACGGATCGAGCGTGGTGACGACGGTCTTGCCGGCGACGGCGCGCTCGACGACCTGCGTCCGGCCGAACGGGATCGCGCGGCCGAACTGATCGGCTTCGACGCGCATGCGGCCCGGCTTGCCGCCGAGCAGCTTGTCGAACGAGTACTCCAAACCGTCGAGCCCGTTCTCGTCGGTTCCGGTGAAGCCGACGACGGTCGAAGCGAGTCGTCCCGAAGCGACGAAGCGGCGTCCGGTCTCTTCGCCTTTGGTGTCGATCCCGGCGATCCCGAGCGCGTGGATGCGCTCGGCGACGTCGTGCGAGACCTTGCGCGCGAGCCAGATGAACTCGCTCTTCGAGCGCAGCTCGCTCTCGAGCGCGCTCGGCGGCCGGCGCAGCAGCGGCGCCAGCTTCAATGCGACGCCGTGCGGATCGCTCACTTCGGCGGGGACGGCGTAGACCGACTCGGAGGGCAGCGAGCGCACCAGCACGTTGCCGTCGCGGTCGAGAATCGCGCCGCGCCGCGCGAACGACACGAGCGTCGCGTCGTGCTGCAGCAGCGCGCGGTGCGCGAGCGTGGGGCCCTGGCGGATCTGCACGTCGCCGAGCCGCGCCGCCAACAGCATCGCGAGCGCGACCAGCACGACCAGCGAAACCTTGGCCCGCACAGGTGCGACGCGGGCGAACGCACGCGCCGCCATTACGTCGTGTCGCTCCGCGCCCCGCCGTGGACCGAGCGCCGCACGTGGCGCGTCCCCTTACGGGCGAGATCGTGTCGAAACACCGCGCTCGCTAACGATTCGGCGCGCCGAACCAGGCGCCGAGCAGCGCGAGGCCGGTCGGTTTCGGCTGCGGCTGCTTCGGTTCGGGGACGCGCACGACGGCGTAGACGTGCGGGTCGTGCAGCTTCAATTGCGCGGCGAGCGCGGCGAGACGGTCCGGCGACTGCAGCCGAGCGAGACGGTCGTCGAGCCGCTGCGTCTCGTCGACCAGCGCGGTGCGCTGGTGTTCCTCGCGCGCGAGCGCGTAGTTGAGCGAGGTGAGGCTGGCCGTCAGCGCCACGTACGCGAGCAGCGGAACGAGCACCGCCAGCGTGAGCATCACGACGGCGAAGAGCGGGCGGTGCAGGCGGCGGCGCGCGCGCCGGGTGCGGCGCTTCGTCGCATGCCGGACGCGGTCGATACGGCGCAGCTCGGGAGCGGTGCGCGGTGGGCGCTCGTCGTACGGCGCGACGCGCTGCGGGGCGATCACAGGTGTTCCCCTCGGCGGAGCTCGTGGAACACGGCACCGTCGACGCGCTCGGCAGCGCGAAGCTTCGCGCTGCGCGCGCGCGGGTTCGACGCCAGCTCGTCCTCGCCGGCGACGACGGCCTTGCGCGTCACCGCGCGCGCGCGCGGATCCTCGCGGAAGGTGTGCTTCACGATGCGGTCCTCGAGCGAGTGGAAGCTGATGACGGCGATCCGTCCGCCGGGAGTGGTCCGTGCCAGGGCGGCGTCGAGCCCGGCGCGCAGCGCGCCGAGCTCGTCGTTGACGTGAATGCGCAGCGCTTGAAACGTGCGCGTCGCGGGGTGAATGCGCGCATGGCCGGGCGCGCGCACCGCGCGCGCGACGACGGCGGCGAGGTCGGCGGTGTCGCGCACCGGCGTGCCGGCCTCGCGCAGCGCGACGATCGAGCGCGCGATCCGGCGCGAGCGCTTCTCCTCGCCGTAGCGGTAGATCACGTCGGCGATCTCATGCTCGTCGTGCGAAGCGAGGAAGTCGGCGGCCGACTCGCCGCGGGTGGGGTCCATCCGCATGTCGAGCGGCGCGGCGCTCCGGAACGAGAAGCCGCGCTCAGCCTCATCGAGCTGCATCGAGCTCACCCCCAAGTCGAACAGGACACCGTCGACCGAAGCGATCCCCAGCGCATCCAGCCGTTCCGCCAGCTCGCGAAAGTTCGCTCGGACCAGGACAAAGCGCGGGTCGGCGATCGCGCGCGCGCCCGCCGCAGGGTCCGCGTCGAACGCGATCAGCCGGCCCGAGGCACCGATGCGCTCCAGGATCAGCGAGGAGTGCCCACCCGCCCCGAAGGTCGCGTCGACGTACGTGCCGGCGAGGCGCGGGGCCAGCAGCTCGATCGTCGGCCCCGCCAGCACGGGGATGTGCGAGGACAATCAAAACAGCCCCAGCTCCGACGTGAAGTCGGGGAGCTCGCCGCGCTCGCGGACGTGGCGCTCGTAGCGGTCCTTGGCCCAGACCTCGACCCGCAGCATCGAGCCGATCGAGACGACGTCTTTCTCGATCCCGGCCCAGGCGCGCAGCGCCCCCGGGACGATCATCCGGCCCTGGTTGTCGCAGCTGACTTCTTCGGTGTGCGCGAACAGGTGGCGGACGAAGGCGCGGTAGCGCGCGTCCTTGGTGGGGGCGGCGTCGAGCTTGGCGACGACGTCGCTCCAGGCGGCGGCGGGGTAGAGCGCCAGGCAGCCGTCGGGCTCGGCGATGGTCAGGAAGAAGCCGGCGCCGAGCCGTTCGCGGAAGCGCGAGGGCACGACGAGGCGGCCCTTGTCGTCAAGGCTGTGCTCGACCGACCCCGTGAACAGCGGACGATCCGACACAGGGATCACCACCGCGTCCCACAACGCTCCATCTCATGCCACTATAAACCACACGTCACCCCACGGCAACAGAAGCGCACGGAATTTGCAATTGCGCATGGGGCACCTAATCGAACATGTGTTCCCATCCCCGGGCCGTCGGCCTCGCGCGGTCGGCACGATATTCGGCCAACCGCGCTATGCAAGGCCGGCTCTTCGCGCGCCAGCGCGATTCTCGTTATCCGCCGCATCACGCACCGAGTATCTCAATGCGATGTGACAGCATTATGACCGCGATGCGGCCGATTTGATTTGTGGCAGTCTACGCCGTTACGCCGCGGTCGGGGCGGCGCATGCGTTCGACGACGAGCTCGTGGCGGTTCTTCACGCCGAACGTTTTGAGCAACGACGAGATCGTGTTGCGGACCGTCTTCTCGGAACGGCCGCGGCGCAGCGCGATCTCGCGCGTCGACGTCCCGGCGAGAAGTAGATCGAGCACCTCGCGCTCGGCGCGCGAGAGCGGCGTCTGCACCAGCTCCTCCTGCGTCGCGACGCTGCGGCCGAAGCGCCGGCGCACCCAGGAGTCGCGGCCCAGGCGCGGCAGGACGCTCTGCACGTACGCGACCAGCTCGGGATCCGCGCTCATCTCGACCAGCCGCTGCGCGACGATGATCCCCTGCAGGTGGAACCCGACGCGGCGGAACCCGCGCAGCGACTCCAGGTAGTGCCGCCGCGCGATCAGCGACTCACCGCGCGCGTCGGCGATCAAGCCGAGCACGTACGCGCGCTGCGCAGCTTCGACGCGGTTCGTTTTCCACGGCGTCTCCGGAATGGTGCACGAGGCCAAGTCGTCGAGCACCGCTTGTGCCCGCACGTGGTTGCCCGCCAGCGCGAACGCCTCGGCGGCCGCGGTGAAGACGTGCATCTCTTGCGAGTGCTGCGGGATCCGCAGGTTGCGCAGGTCGAGCGCCTGGTACTGCTTGTCGATCGAGTCGACCAAATCACGGTAGCTGATGCGCTCTTCGTAGCGCACCAGGATCGCGGCGCGCCGGCACAGGCCGAGCACGCGAATCACCGCCGGGTACCGCGGGTCGACCAGGTCGTGCGCGTGGCGCAGCGCGACATCGGGCTGGCCGTCGATCTCGGCGGCGATCGAGCTCATCCAGCTCAGGTAGAAGCGCTCAAAGCGGAGCGCGACCGGGAGCGGTCCGAGCGCCTCGGCGCGCGCGCTCAGCTCGCGCCAGCGCTCGAGCTCGAGCCGCTCGAGCGCGTTATTGCCGTTGATGCACAGCAGGGCCGCCTCTTGGGCGACGTCGCGCGGCAGCCGCGCGAGGACCGCCAGCGCCGCGTCGAAGTGGCGGTCCGCCGCGTCGTAGTCCTCTTGGTGGACCGCGATCCAGCCGTGGAACCCGAGCCGGCGGACGTAGCGGATCGTGTCGCGCTCCTCCACCAGCGCAAGCAGCTTCGCGACCTCGTCGAAATGGCAGCGGTTGTAGTGGATCATCGCCAGCGAGAGCGCGTTGAGCTCGCGGCCGGCCTCGGTGCGCGCCTCGCGCAAGCCGTACCGCAGCACGTCCTCCGCCGCCTGGAGATCGCCTGAGTCGATCAGCGCGCGGCCCAAGATCGCTTGCAGCTCTTCGTGCGCCCGCGTCGTGCCGCGCGGCGCCGTGCGAATCAGGCTGATCGCCTCTTCGGGGCGGTCGGCCCGGCGCAAGGCCTCGGCGTGAAGCGCCAGCGAGCGCACCGAGTCGGCGTCCGCCGCCCGCGCTGCCGCGCTCACGCACAGCTCGATGCAGCGCTCGAGCTCGCCCGCGGCAAGCGCAGCGCGGGCGTCGTCATAGCGACTCGACGCCGTTGCATTGAGAAACGGTCGGTTGTCTTCGCGCACGCCCAACGGCGACATGGCCTCCGCATATGGCCCGGTTGAGACCGATTTTACCACACCGTCAGTCTCGCCGTCGCACCATCCTCATATTCGGGACATTTGCCTCACTAGCGAGGGGCAGTCCGGCGGCACTACGATCGTCGCACAAACCTTCTCCCTCTTATCTCGGACAGCGAGGAACCATCGTGCGATCGCTCTTGCAGCGCCAAGCACTCCGCCCCGTCGTCGTCGCCGGACTCATCGCCGCAGCGGGGATCGTCCCGGCCGGATGTGCCGTACCTGGCGGAAACGGATTCGTCCCACAGCGCTCGATCGAGAATCAGAGCCGCGCCCTGCCGGCGGACCAAAGCCGCGCACTGCCGGCGAACCAAAGCCGCGCACTGCCGGCGAACCAAAGCCGCGCATTGCCCGCGAGTCAAAGCCGCGAGGCCGAGAATCAAAGCCGCGCTTTGCCTGCGGCACCGCAAAAATAGCTCTAACGACGCAATCGTCGCTGGGACTTTCGTCCTAGCCACACACCTCAATGCTGAAGCTTTCGTCCTTACATCGGGGCGTAGCATCGCATTGGTGGGCACCTTCGTCACGACCTCGGGCGCCGCGCAACATCCGCATAGTTCGCGCGGTACTTCGTGACGGAGGTGCTTCCATGGCGTCGCCCACGTACCAACAGCGCGTGTACCGGAACGACGATCACGCGGCAATGCTCGACAAGGCGCACCACGCGCGGCTGCGGATCGAGGAGCTGGAGCGGCGCTGCGACGCCGGCGAGGCGCAGATTCGGGTCGCGCAGTCGCGCTTCGACTCGATCCCGGCCTACGACCGCGGCTGGATGCTCGAGGTGATCGCGGTGCTGGCGCTCGTCTCGGTTGTGCTCGAATGGTTTCCGGCTCGGATGATGAGCCTCGTGTTCTTCTTCGCCACCAAGGTCGAGCTGGTCGCACTGACGCTCGCCTTCGCGGTCGGCGGCTTTCTGCTGGGACTGCTGCTGGGGGAGCTGCTGCGGCGGCACCGCAAGCCGCAGCCGCACGCCGCGCTGGACTGGATCTTCCTGTTCTTCGCGGGGCTCGCCGTGGCGGCGTTCTTGGGCGTCGGCTACGCGCTGCGGTTCGGCTACGCGTCGGCTTCGACCGACGGCGCGGCGGGTGCGGTCAACCCGACGGTGCAGGCGCTCGCGCTCACCACGCTGGCCTTCATCGGGATCGTCATCGCGTTCACGTCGGGCTACTACCGCGAGTCGGTCGAGGCCCTGCGCGTCCGCTGGCGGCTCAGCCGGCTGCGCGGCGCGCTGCGGGCCGACGAAGCGCACCTCGAAGCGACCCGGCACGAGCTCGCCGCCGCCGACCGCGCCTTCCGCTTCGCCGACGACGAGGCCGGCCGCCTCGCCGAGGCGCGCGCCTCGGCCGCAGCGGCTGCTTCTGCTCCGTCGGTCGCGTACGACGGCCCCGCCGGCGGCGAGGCTGCCTCGCGCAACGGCGCCGTCCACTAGCGCGCCGTGAACGCCGCCGCCCTCCACCGCGCGGCCGGGCTGGCAACCGTCCTGCTTGGCTTCGCGCCGCTCGCCGGCTGCGGCTCCGAGGCGCAGAACGCCTCGGCCGCCGAGCCGAACGGCGGGGCGCGGCAGTGCGCCAGCGCCTGGCTCGGGCGAGAGCTGCCCGCCGGCGCGCAGGTCGAGCTGCTGGTCGCCGCCGGGGCGACGATCCCGGCCGGCCGGTGGCCGGCGTACCGCGCGATGGCCGGCGCGGTCGCGGGCTGCGCGGGCGAGAGCGCGACCGTCACCCTGCGACCGATCACCGCCGACTCGCTGACCGAGCTCCCCGTCTTCGCCGGCGAAGTCCCCGCGCCGACGGGGCAGAACTCGGTGAACCCGCTGCGCTATCGGTCCGACCAGCGCGCGTTCGTCGTGAAGACCGCGGCGGCGGTCGACAAGCTGCCGGGGATCGGGACGACGACCGGCGGCTCCGACCCGCTCGGCGCGCTGACGGCGGCGGGCCAGGATTTTCGGACCGCTCCAGCCGCCTCGCAGCACGTGGTGGTAGCGATCTTCAACGGATGGCAGCAGACCCGTTCGCTCAACCTGTTCCGCTACCGCTCCGACCCGGCGGGCTCGACGGCGGCGGCGCTGCGCGACCTGCGCGCGAGCGGCGCTTTGCCGGACCTGAGCGGGACCGAGATCGTGATCGTGGGTTTGACGCCGGGCGACGCGCGGATGCAGACGAGCGACGCGCAGCTCGCGGGGCTGTGCCGCTTCTGGCGCTCGCTCGTCGAGGCCGGGCACGGGCGGCTGCGGCTGTGCGCGGCGGGGCTGCCGGGGATCGACCGCAACGGATGACCGCCGCGCGACGGCTCGCGGTCGCGTTTCGTTCAGCCTTCGTACCGGGAACGCGGTTCACAAGGCCGGGTGCCGGAAGTGCCGAAAACAGAATTGACGTGTCCTCGCGCGCCCTTTGGATTATCGTTGCCTCCGTTTTCGCCGGCCTCTCGGGCTGCAGCGGCGGCTTTTTGCCGGGCGGCGGCGTGCACTCGATGGACCACAGCCGGCTCGACGCGATCGTGCGGACCTACTCGGCGGCGAACGCGGTCGACCCGAAGCTGGTCGCTTCGGTGATCGACGCCGAGTCGCACGGCGATCCGAGCGCGGTCTCGCGGGTCGGCGCGGAAGGGCTGATGCAGCTCATGCCGGGGACCGCGGCGATGTACCGCGTCGCGAACCCGTTCGATCCCTACCAGAACGTCGACGGCGGGACGCGCTACCTGCACGATCTGATGCGCCGCTACAAAGGAAACGTTCGCCTCGCGGTCGCCGCGTACAACGCCGGGCCGGGTGCGGTCGACGCCGCGCACGGGGTTCCGCCGTTCGCCGAGACGCGCGCGTACGTCGACCGCGTCGTCGCCGGCATCCGCTAGGGAATGGCCGTTTTCCCGAACGTGGGCAGCCCCACGTTCGCGCGCGCCGCGCCGCCCCGCGTGCCGGGGCTGCGCATCCTCGACCGCTACGTCCTGAGCGAGCTCGCCGCACCGTTTTGGTTCGCGCTCGCGGCGTTCTTCCTGTTCTGGTTCGCGAACATCTTCGTGCTCGCCGCGGACTACATCGTGAACAAGCACGCGCCGGTCTTCCTGGTGCTGCGATTCCTGGTCTTTCGCATCCCGCAGGCGACGCCGCTCGCGTTTCCGTTCGCCGCGCTCTTCGGCACGCTGCTCGGCTTCGGGCGGCTGGCGGCGGACAACGAGATCAACGCGATGCGCACCTCGGGCGTGTCGTTCCTGCGCATCATCCGGCTGCCGCTGCTCGCGGGCGCGGCGGTCGCGATCGTCTCGTTCCTGATCAACGAGCACATCGCGCCGGTCGCGACCGATCTCTCGACGCGCAGCTTCTACCAGATCCTGTACCGCTCGCAAACGCTTCCGATCGAGCCGAACATCTTCCGCGCCGACCCCTCGACCGGCAACATGTTCTACATCCAGTCGGTCAGCCCCGACGGGAAGACGATGCAGAACGTGATGATCTGGGAACCGCCACGGTTCAGCTCGTTCGTGCAGATCCTCAACGCGAAGACGGCGCGGATCGAAGGGACCGAGATCGTCCTCGACCACGCCGTCCAGACGCGCGTCGACCCCAACGGGAACGTGAGCGCGGTGACGATCACCGCCAACCCGCTGCGCATCTCGCTCCCGATGGGCGACAACGGCCAGAATTTTCTCAGCAGCGCGTTCAATGATACGTACACGATGGACACGCGGCGGCTCGCTCAGGACATCAAGTTCCGCAAGCAGACGGGACAGGGCGGGACCGATCTCGCCGTCCGCGAGCTGACGCTCGGAACGAAGTACGCCTATCCGTTCGCGGCCTTCATCGCGGTGATTCTCGCCGTCCCGCTGGCGGTGCGGTTCGGGAAGCGCGGGCGCACGCTCGGCATCGTGCTCTCGATCGTCGGCTTGTTCGGCTACTACGCGATGGTCGCGCTGTTCGGCGCGTTCGGCAAGAACGGCGCGCTCGACCCGTACCTCGCCGCCTGGCTTCCGAACATCATCACGGGGATGGCCGGCGCGATTCTCTGCTGGCGCGAGAACCGATGACGACGCTGCTCCGGCGCACGGGCGTGACCTTCGTCGCGCTCTCGTTCGCGCTGTGCGGCATCCCTGTGCCGGCGGTGAGCGCGGAAGACGACGCCGCGCACGCGCTCGCCCTGCTGCAGCGCGGCTGCGGAACGGCCGCGGCGAGCCAAGTCGCGCAGAGCTCCGAATCGCCCTCGCCCTCACCGTCGCCCGTGAGCTCGGCCTCGCCGGCGGCGAGCGCGTCGCCCTCGCCGTTCCCTTCGCCGTACGTCGGCCCGCCGGCCGCGCCGCTCGGGCCGCAGATCCTCGTTCCCCCGGTCGCCTCGCCCTCGCCCGGCGCGGTGACGCCGCCGCCGCTCCCGACCGCCTCGCCGGCGCCGAGCGGCTCACCCGCGCCGGTCATCATTTCGCCGCAGACCGCGCCGCCCTCGAGCAGCCCGATCCCGGCGCCGACCGCGAGCAGCGGGCCGATCACGCCGGCGACGCCCTCGCCCTCCCCCTCGCCGGCGGCGGGCGAGATCCTCGAGCCGAACACGTACGCGATCCTGGGCGACAAGCTGAGCGGGACGAACAAACCCGGCGAGCCGTTCGACCTCGACGGCCACGTCAACGTCTTCTACCAGGACGGCGTGCTCGGCGGCGACCACGCGCACTACGACGGCCGGCGCTACATCGACGTCACCGGCAACACGTTCTTGCGCAACCGCAGCGGCGACACCGTGCTGTTCGCGGACTCGGTGCGCTTCGACGAGACGACGCAGAAGGCGACGCTGATCCGCGGGCGCGGCGAGTCGACGCAAGGCGTCGAGCAGGGGAAACTGCACTTCTCCGGCTCGACGATGGTCACCGACCGCAGCGGCGTCACTCACGTCGAGCGCGCGAACCTCACCACCTGCGAGAACCCGCGCGGCGGATACCACCTGGAGTCGAAGACGCTCGACGTCTATCCGGGCGACAAGGCGGTGGCGCGCTCGGCGGTGCTGTTCCTCGGCGCGCTGGCGATCTTCTATCTGCCGGTCGCGGTGATCTCGCTGCGCCACGACGAGCAAGGCTCGCGCCGCCAGCCGGGGTTCATCCCGATCGTCGGCTACTCGCAGGCGGAAGGGTTCTACGTCAAGGCGCGGATCGGGTTCTCGCCGAGCGACTACTACTACGGCTATTACCGCATCGAAGAGTACACCCGGATCGGGCTCGGGCTCGGCTACGTCGGAACGCTGCGCCGCAAGGACGGCCGCCGCCAGAGCGATCTCTCGTTCTTCCGGATGAAGAACAAGACCAGCAACACCAACAGCACCAACCTGACCTTCCAGGACCAGGAGTTCTTCACGCGCTCGCTGCGCGCGCAGATCGGTTTGAACTACACCGGCAACTACGGCCCGCTGGTCTCGCTGCCGCCACAGTACGATCTCACCGCCGCGCTCGCGCACGGCAACGAGACCGGGAGCAGCCACCAGAACTACAGCTTCCACCGTTCCTCGACCGGGACGCAGGCGTCGACCTACGACTACGGGATCACCGATCACCGCGCGTTCGGCGCGAACGCCTCGAACGACATGACGGTCTCGTACACGACCAGCCACAACCTCGGCTATCCGGCCGCGACGACGCTGCACTACTCGACGCTCACGCACTACACCGGCCGCTCGTACGACTGGGACCTGACCTACGACCGCTACGACACGACGACGCCGAGCAACGTGCAGAAGGAGCCTGAGCTCGCGATCCATCCGCACGACCCGCTCTTCCCGCGCTTCAAAGCGGTGCCGATCACGGTCTCGTACCTGCTCGGCGAGTACGACGACCCGCAGGCGCAGGTGCTCACCCCGCGCGGCGAGGCGCGGCTGGTGTTCGGGCCGGCCCTGGCGCACTTCCTCGACAGCGACCTCTCCGCCACCGTGAACGTGCAGCAGGACGCCTACGGCACCGGCGACTTGAAAGCGCAGCTGCAGCAGCAGGCGACGCTCACCACCCCGCTGTGGGGCCACGTGCTCAACGTGATCTCGTACACCGAAGCGCACGTGAACGGACCGCTGGCCGAGCCGTTCAAGACGATCGACGTGCTCGGCAACGGCTCCAAACAGGCCACCGACAACCTGCGCATCTTCAACGGCGACATCTACGCGCTCTCGCTGACGGCGACGACTTTCTTCAACCGCCAGGCGCAGTCGGTCGGGTACACGCTGACCTCGCGGCCCTCACCGCGCTCGACGCTGCTGCTCGGCGGCAGCTTCACCCCGGGCCGCGGCAACGGGTTCGACCGCACCAACGTGCAGCTCGCCACGCCCTTCGGGTACAAGAGCGACTTGCAGTTCGAGACGTTCGTGGACTGGAAGAGGCGCGGCAAGCTCGAGAGCAAGAACATCTACTACCGCCACGTCGTCGGCGACTGCTACGAGATCCGCCTCGCGTACAATGAAGACCTCAAGCAGCTGACGATGAGCATCAACCTGCTGGCGTTTCCCTCGCGCGGGATCAACTTCGGGCTCGGGCAGAGCTCGCTCAGCTCGATCATCCCGCAGAGCTTCTCGACGACCGCGTTCGGCAACGGAACCGCGTTCTGAGGAGCCGGTGCCCGGCGGGGTACAAGCCCCGGCATGAGCACCTTCACCCAGCCCTGCGAATACCGCGAGTGCAACTGCACTGTCACCGGCGGCGTCGAGGGCGCCGCGTACTGCAGCGAGGAATGCGAGGCGCGCGACTCGACCGACGAGGAGGCGGAGCTGACCTGCGCCTGCGGCCACCCGCCCTGCGACGTCGAGTAGATCTTCGTTAAGGCGTGTTGAAGACTTCGACGCCGGCGATCTGCGCGGAGGGGTTCGAGACTTGCTGGTTTCCCTGCTTGAAGAAGTTCAGCGTGGTGATCGTCTGCGACGTGTCGAGGCCGTTGTTCGGGAACTTGTAGTCGGTGTTCGACGCGCCGTTCGAGCTGAGCGAGTCGACCGGCGACTGCGTGCGGTCCAGCGTGAACAGGCTGATCTGCCAAACCTTGTTGATGTTGGTGTACGGCGGGCAGTCCTTGTTCGAGCTGACCGGCGGCGGCGGCGATGCCGTCGGCGGGGCGAGGTCGACGATGCAGCGGTTGAACGTGATCTGGAAGCCGTTCCCGGTCGGGACCGTCGGGTTGAAGTTCACCGTCCCGTTCGGGATCGGCACGTTGAAGGTGCGCGCGGCGCCCGAGGCGGGGTCCTGATAGACCTGGAGCAGGCCTGGGAAGTTCGCGTAGCCCGCGCCGCCGCCCACGATGAAGAACGTCGACCAGTTCTTGAAGTCGGTGTTGTAGCCGAGCGCGTACGGCTGCTGGCCGTTCCCGGTCGTGTTCAGCACGATCAGATAGGAGACGTTCTGGAAGTCGAGCGGGCCTACCGTATCGAAGCGAATGGCAGTCTCTCCCGCCGGGACGATCCCGCCGCCGCCGGCGTTCAATCCGGTGACCTGCCGCCCGCATCCCGAAAGCCCGATCATCATCGCCGCAACGACCACTACCGTAACGAGCCGACGCACGCTCTTCTCCTTCGCGACCGTTCGCAGCACGGCCGTCGCGCTTGTGTGCGCGCTCGCGCTGCATCTTGCCTTCCCACTGACAACGTGGTGGTGGCTCGCTCCGTTCGCATGCGCAGGCTTGGTTTTCACGTGGTGCTCGCTCGCGCCGCGAACGGCGGCGCTCGTCGGGTACGCGAGCGGCCTGCTGTTCTTCATTCTGGGATTTGCCTGGTTCGGTGAGACGGCGGGCGCGCTGATCGGGCCGGCGGCGCCGATCATCGATCTCGGTCCGGCCGCCGTCGAAGCGCTCGCGTTCGCGTTCGCCGCGTACGTCGCCGCGCAGGCGGCGCGGCGCTTGGACGCGCGCGTCGTGCCGTTCGTCGCCGCCGCGGCGTTCGCGCTCGCGGAGCAAGTTCGCTCGAGCTCGGCGCTCGGCGTGCCGATGGAACAGCTCGGCACGACGATGGTCGACTCGCCGCTGCGCCCGCTCGCCGCATATGCCGGCGGCTACGGGTTGACGTTCGCGACGGTGCTGCTCGGCGCGTCGCTCGGCTGGTGGCTCTTGTCGCTGCGCGACGCGCGGCGCAGAACGGCGTTCGTCGCCGTGTGGGCCGGCACGCTGATCTGCATCGCGGCGGCGTGGTATCTCTGGCCGGCGCGGCACCATGCTGCGCCGACACACCGTGTTGCGGCGGTGCAAGGCGGGATCGCGCAGAGCGTGAAGCGCAGCGACGCCGGCCTCGCGCTCGCGCTGCAGCGGTACACCGCGATGACGACGCCCCTGCGCGCGCAGCGCCCGTCGTTGATCTTGTGGCCGGAGACCGTCATCACGACCGACTTGCTGCGCGCGCCCGCGCTCCGCGCGCGCTTCGCGCAGCTGGCGCGCGACACCGGCGCGGTGCTGTACGTCGGAACGTTCTGGGACGACGGGACGCGGCTGCAGAACGCGCTGCTGATCTTCGACCCGCGCGCGAACACGAGCGACATCAGCGGGCTGTACGTCAAAGAGCAGCTCGTGCCGTTCGCCGAGTACGTTCCTGGGCCGGCGTGGCTGCGGAACCTGCCGTACGCGGACCAGATCGGCGGGTTTGCGCCCGGCCACAACGTGCAGGAAGTCTACGACGGCGTGACGCCGCTGATCTGCTGGGAGTCGGTGTTCGGCGACATCGCGCACGCGCGCTTGCGCGACGATCCTTCGCTGTTCCTCATCGCGACCGACGATGCGTGGTTCGGCACGACCGAAGGGCCGTACGAGCACGCGCAAGCCGCGACGCTGCGCGCGGTGGAGACGGGGCGCTGGGTACTGCGCGGCGCGGCGACCGGGATCAGCGGAATCGTCGCGCCCGACGGAACGTGGACGCGGCGCACGCCGCTCGCGGTTGCGGCCGTCGTCGTCGGCGAGGCCGGCGCACCGGCGCCGGCGCTGTACGCGCGGCTCGGACCGGCGCCGGTCGGTTTCGCGATGCTGGCGCTGGTCGGGCTGCCGTTCGCAATCGCGTTCGCGCGGCGGCGGAGGGCGCGCGCGTGACGTGGTGGCGGATCGCGGCGGCGGTCGCGGCGCTCGCGTTCTTGGCGTGGGTCGGGTACGAGATCGGGCGAGCCGGCGGCGACGTCGAGGTCGGACGCGTCGCGGCGCCCGACACGATGTCGCATGGGAAGGTGACCGGGAAACGGATCGACGGGCGCGCGTGGTCGCTCGACTACGACACGGTGACGATGAGCCCGGACGGCTCGCAGGCGACGATCGCGCACGTGCGCGACGGGCGGCTGCACCGCGCCGGCAAGCCGGACGTGCTGATCAAGGCCGACGGCGTCACGGTGAACACGATCACCAACGACCTGACCGTCGCCGGGCCGGTGGAGGTGAGCGAGACGATCGGGTCAGGCCGGCAGCGCACGTTCAAGACCACCGGCGCGCGGTACGTCGGCGCGACCCGCGTGCTGCAGCTCGACCACCAGGCGACGATCACCGAGGCCGGCACGACGATCGTGGTCGCGAGCGCGACGGTCGACTTCCGGACCGGCGACGTCACGCTGGGCCGGATCGAGGGGACCAAGCCGGGAGCCGGCTCGTGATGCGCGCAAAACCGCGCGGCGTCGTGTGGGCGACGTCGCGCGAATTTAGGCGGCTGGTTCGGCGCGGCGCGTGCGGTTAGGTCTCGCCCTGCGAGTTCTTCTTCGCCTCGGCGATCAGCTTCTTGACCTTCTGACCGCCTTTGTGCCCGATTTGCTCGTAGAAGTTCGGTCCGTACTTTTCTTTGACGACCTTGCCGCCTTTTTGGCCGATCGATTCGTAAAACTCGGCTCCGTGGCGTTCGCGTGTCGCCTGCCCGCCTTTGCGCCCGATCTCTTCGTAGAAACCCGACCCGTAGCGGTCGCGAACCGTGTCGCCGCCTTTTTTACCGGCTTCGCGCACCGACATCTCGCCGTCGACCTTCTCTGTTCTCATTTTCGTCACGGCTCTCTTTGGGTCGGCCATAAGCTAGCCGGCCGGTTTCGTGGAACGTTTCAGCTTCTGCCCGCCCTTGGCGCCGATTTCCTCATAGAACGACGGCCCGTACTTGCTCTTCGTCGCCTCGCCGCCTTTGCGCCCGATCGCTTCGTAGAACTCGGACCCGTATTTCGCCTTGACGCGATCGCCGCCGCGCTTCCCGGCTTCGCGCACGCTCATGCCGCCGCCGCTCGTCGTCACGTTGTCGTTGATGGCCATGTTGGAATAAGTCCCCCTGAGCTGTCGGCCCACCGATTGGCTCGTACCCAGCGAAAGCTAGGTTAAACGCTGCTCTGGACGATCTTGGAGCGCCCCCGGGTCTACGACGGCTCGGGCTCCGCTCCGTACACCACCGACGTCGCGGTCGCCGACGGCCGCGTCGTCGCGATCGGGGATCTCTCCGACCGCGAGGCGCACGAGCGCGTCTCGTGCGAGGGGCTCGCGCTTGCGCCCGGGTTCATCGACGTTCACTCTCATACCGACGAGCTGTGGCTCGCAAACCCGCTTTGCGAAGGGAAAATTCTGCAAGGCGTGACCACCGAGATCGGCGGCAACTGCGGGACGTCGGTCGCGCCGCTGTTCGGGGCGGCGCTCGAGCGGAAGCGCCGTGAGGCGCGCGACCACCACGTCGAGCTGCAGTGGACGACGTTCGACGCGTTCTTCACGCTGGTCGAGCGCGAAGGCGTCGCGCTGAACGTCGCCTCGCTGGTCGGGCTCGGGACGACGCGCTCGTGCGTCGCCGGCCCCGACGCGCGCCCGCTCACGAAGGACGAACAGGAGGCCCAGAACCGGCTCGTCCGCGGTGCGATCGAAGAAGGCGCGCTGGGCGTCTCGAGCGGGCTGATCTACGAGCCGGGGCGCTACGCCGGCATCGAGGAGCTGGTCGCGTGCGCGAGCGCCGCGCGCGGCGCCGGCGCGCCGCTGTACGCCTCCCACGTTCGCAACGAAGGCGACACCGTCGAAGCGGCGATCGCCGAAGCGCTGACGGTCGGCGAGCGCGCCCAGGTCGGCGTGCAGTGCTCGCACCACAAAGCGGCGGGGAAGAAGAACTGGGGCAAGGTGCACCGCACGCTCGCCGCGATCGACCGGGCGCGCTCGCGCGGCATCGACGCCGCGTGCGATGCGTATCCGTACGTCGCGTCGTGGACGGAGCTTGCGACCGTGCTGCCGGGCTGGGTCCGGGAAGGCGGGGACGACGCCGCGCTCGAGCGATTGCGCGATCCGGAAGCGGCGCTCGCCGCGGCACTGGCGATGGAGCTGGCGCGCGATCCCGCGCTCGGCGGCGACGGCTGGGACACGATCATGATCACCGGCGTCGCGAGCGAACGCAACGAGAACCTGGCCGGGATGCGCGTCGACGCGCTCGCCGCGACGTGGGGCCTCACGCCGCCGCGCGCGGTCATTCGGTTGCTGGTCGAAGAAGAGATGCGCGTCCACTCGGTGTTCTTCTCGATGAGCGAGGACGACGTCGCAACGGTGCTGAGCGCGCGCTTCTGCTGCATCGGAAGCGACGCCTCGGCGCGCGCGTTCAGCGGGATCACCGCGCGCGGCGTCCCGCATCCGCGCACGTACGGCACCTTTCCGCGCGTCTTCGGGCGCTACGTCCGGCAGCGGCGCGTCTTCGACGTCGCCGAAGCGGTGCGGCGGATGACGGCGCTGCCGGCGGCGCTCTTCGGCCTGCGCGAGCGCGGGCTGATCGCGCCGGGAATGTTCGCGGACCTGGTCGTGTTCGACGACGAGCACGTCGTCGACCGCGCGACGTACGAGCGGCCTTGCGTTCCGCCCGAAGGAATCCGCGACGTCTACGTCAACGGCCGCGCCGTGGTGCGCGGGGGGACGCCGACCGGCGCACGTTCCGGCCGCGTCTTGCGCAACGGCCGGTGACCGGCGGCGTGGGACTTCCGAGCCCCGCCCGCAAAAGCGTCCGCCGGTGACGAATCGATGACGCGCGCCGAGATGTTCGCTGTGCTCGCCGCGGCCGCAACGCCGCGCCCGCCCTCGTCCGCGGCGCGCGGCGTGTGGGCCGACGTGACGCTCGAGCGCGAAGGGACCGCGCTGCTGGCGCCGTTCACCGTCGCGATCGTGCTGAACAATCCGACCGGGCACATCGTGCGCCTGCGTTTCCCGACCGCCGACTTGTTCCGCATCGACGTGCTGCGCGACGACGTGCCGGTGTGGTCGTCGGTGACCGGGCACAAACCGATCCCGATCACGCGCCAGATCGACGTCCCGCCGGGGCGTCTGCGGCTCGCGCAAGTGATCGTCGACTCGACGACGGATGACCGCCGCGCGCTCGCGCCGGGACGCTATACCGTGCGCGTCGCGATGCTCGGCACGAACTTCGGAATGATCGTCGAGCGGGCGATCAGCTTCGATCCGCCGAGCACGATCGCGCAAGCGCTGGCGGCGAAGCCCGGCACCGTCGTCACGACCGCCGGCGAACCGTACCTCGACGGCGGAACGCCGCGGCTGCGCGACGCGACCGGCTCGATCCGCCTCTCGCGCGCGCTCGGCCGCGCGAACACGACCTTCGTGGTGCGCGGCTTCCTGGACGCGCAAGGCGACGAGCGCGTCTTCGACGTCGGCCGCAGCGCGCCGGCCTTCGAGAACGCCGCCTCACCGGCACCCTAGAGAATTTCGCGGCGAGATCACTCGGCGAGCGGGGACCCCATCTTCTTGAGAATTCGCCCGATCGTTTTCCACGTGCGCGTGGTGATCTCTTTGCCGTGCGCCTTTTCGAGTCGGCGCATGAAACCCGGCGTGTCGTCGCGCGTGCGGTCGACGACGGTGCAGAGCTCGTTGCGGGAGTCCTTGAAGAACGTGCAGATGAGATAGTTCGTCTTCTCGTCGCTCTTCACGCCTCTGAAGGGATCACTTTTCACCAGCCGCTCGAGCTGTTCGCGGCTGCGGACGATCGCGGTCGTCTTGAAGTTCAATTGATCCTGCAGCGCTCGCTCGATCTTCGTCTCCAGGGTGGTGGCGCTCTTCGACGGAGACTCGAACACGACGTTGCCGCTGGCGAGAACCGTCGCGACGCGCTTGAACCCCAGCGATTCGAACACGTGCTTGAGTTTCTCGCTCTTCACGTTGGGATTCGTCGGCATGACGCCGCGCAGCAGCGCCACGTACGTCGGCATCAGCGTTCTTTCGCCGCCAGGTCGCGCAGCAGCGCGTCGTAGACGCGGCCCGCGCGTTCGCGCAGATCACTCAGGTCGCCGTCGTTCTCGACGATGTAGTCCGCGCGGCCGCGCGCGAGTTCGGGCGCGATCTGCGCCGCCATGCGCCGCTCGACCGCCTCGCGTTCGGCCGCGTCGCGCGCGACGACGCGCGCGATCCGCACCTCGTCCGGCGCGATCACCACGACCGTCTTCTCACACTGCCGCCAGTAGTCGCCTTCGAACAGCAGCGGAATCACGTGCACCACCACGCCGCGGGGCACGTCGCGCTCGATCTCGGCTGCGCGTGCGCGCACGCGAGGGTGCGTGATCGCGTTCAGCTGCGTGCGGGCGTTCTCGTCGGCGAAGACGACCTGCGCCAGCGCGGCGCGGTCGAGCGCGCCGTCCCGGCCGACCGCCTCCGGCCAGCGCGCGGCGACCTCGCGCAGCCCGTCCGTCCCGGGCGCGACGACCTCGCGCGCCAGCGCGTCGGTGTCGATCACGGTCGCCCCGCGCTCGGCGAAGACCGCCGCGACGGCGCTCTTCCCGGACCCGATCCCGCCGGTCAGCCCGACACGCAGCTTCGCCATCGCCGGCCGGTTCGGTACGTTCTCGGACGAGTCCGGTACGTTCGACTTTCCGGTACTTCGGGGTTACGGAGCGTCCGCAAGTGAACCGAGCGAGCGGCGTCGAACCCTCCGGGGCATGAATGCGACGTCCTCCATGCCCGCGACGCCGGCGCTCGACGTCACGGAACACCCGCTCGTCCACGACGTCAACCAGGAGCACGCAGAGAGCCTTTCCGTCACGGAGCGGTTCTGCAAGCGAGTCGCCGACTGGACCGGCGCGCCGCTCGCGCTCGGCCTCGCCGTCCTGGTCCAAATGATCTGGATCCCGGTCGGCATCATCTCCAAGTGGGATCCGTACCCGTTCGCGTTCCTGCTGACGTGCTCGAACATCTTGCAGCTGATCCTGATCTTCATCCTCGCGGTCGGGCAGCGGCAGTCGGTCGCGCACGACGAGCTGCGCGCCGAGCACGACCACGACTCGATCTCGCGCCTGCTCTACCACCAAGAAGTGCAGGAGCAGATCTTGATTCAAATCGCGAGCAAGATCGAGTGCGACGTCGAGTCGATCAAAGCGATGGTCGCGAAACTCGCCGCACAAGACGGGTCGCCGTAAAAACACAGGGGAAGCGTTTCCGCGTCCCCTGTCATCAGGATCGCTCGCAGCCGCAGCCGCGAATGGAACTCAGACGGGCTGGTGGAGCTCCGTGCCGAGCGAACCGAAGCCGTCCTCGAGCGGGATCGCGTCGAGCTCTTCGGGAGCGACGTCGGCGACGTGCTGGATCGAGCCGGTGATGCGGCGCGTGCCGTGGTTGATCGTCAGCAGCGTGACGTCGATCTCCTGACCCGGCGAGTACTGCACGCCGGCGTCGAACTCGCCCTTCGGAACCATCGCCAGCACGCCCGGGACGATCTCGACCAGCAGGTAGTTCGGGGTCACCTTCACGACCTGCGCGACGAGCTTGTTGCCTTCCCACAGCTTGTCCGCGTGCTCGACCCACGGGTCGGGCAGCGCGTGCTTGAGCGAGAGCGACACCTTCTTCGCCTCGGGGTCGAACTTCATCACCTCGACCGAGACGGTGTCGCCGATCTTGACGACCTCGGACGGATGCTTGATGCGCGCGTACGACAGCTCGCTGTTGTGGATGAGGCCGTCGATGCCGCCCAGGTCGACGAACGCGCCGAACTCGGCGAGCCGCACGACGACGCCTTCACGGATCTGGCCGACCTGCAGCGTGCCGAGCAGCTCCTGCTTCTTCGCGTTGAGCTCTTCCTCGAGCACCTGGCGCTGCGAGAGCACGACGCGATGGCGCTTGTGGTCGAGGTCGATAACCTTGAGCCGCAGCTTCTTGCCGACCAATTCGTCGAGGTTGCCGACGGGCTGACGGCGGATCTGCGAGGCGGGAACGAAGCCGCGCATCCCGAGGTCGACGAGAACGCCGCCCTTGACGACTTGCGTCACGGTCGCTTCGATCACTTCGTCGTTCTCGTGCGCCTCGATGACCTTCTCCCAGGTCTTCAGGGCGCGCGCGCGCCGCTCGCTCAAATAGAGCTGGCCGTCCTGGTCGTCGATCCGGTGGATCATGACTTCCAGGGTGTCGCCGACCTTGAGCTCTTTCGGTTCGATCGCGAGCGAGAGCTCGCGGAACGGCAGAATCCCTTCGGACTTGCCGCCGATGTCGACGAGAAGCTCGTCCTGGTACTTGGCGACGATGACGCCGGTGAGCACCTGACCCTCGTCGAGCACCTTCAGGGATTCTTCGTACAGGCGCTGCTCGAGGGCGAGCTGGTCTTCTTCTTCGTGGGCGACCGCCGGAACCGGCGGCTCGATCGTGGTGGAAATGGTGAGGTATCTTCCTTCGCTTAATATTTTTTATTTTTGGCAGCCGCGGCACCACCAGGTCCCGCGCTGTCCGATCACCGTGCGCACGATCGGTTTCCCGCATCGGGGGCACGGTTCGCCGAGGCGACCGTAAACGGCGAGTTGGTTTTGGAACCCGCCCTTCAGCCCCTCAGCATCGACGTAGTCGTCCACGGACGTCCCGCGCGCCTCGATGGCACGCTGGAGCACGTTTCGGACCGCGCCGTGCAGCCGGCGTCTCGCCGGCCTGCTGATCTTGTGGGACGGTCGGCTCGGCCGGATCCCCGCTTCCCACAAGGCCTCGCACGCATAGATGTTCCCGATCCCGGCGATCCGGCTCTGATCGAGCAGGAACGCCTTGATCGGCGTGCGACGCCCGTCCAGCATACTCACAAACGCCTCGCTGGTAAACCCCTCGGAGAGCGGTTCCACCCCGCCGTCCGCGTCCCAGGGGTCGCCTAGCGCAAGCA
>Ga0213878_10000102_pt1 | contig 43488 bp, 40 predicted proteins | sample VelepicoBEBS_R02_FD_161053 | JGI IMG/M metagenome (GOLD analysis project Ga0213878, IMG submission 161053) | Vellozia epidendroides bulk soil microbial communities from rupestrian grasslands, the National Park of Serra do Cipo, Brazil - BS_R02 | ecosystem: Environmental > Terrestrial > Soil >... | reverse complement strand
GCGCCGGGCGGTTTGGTGGTGCTCGTGCCGCGGCTGTGGGCGCGACTGCGCGGGCGCAACATTCCGGTTGTCGCCTCGGAGCCGCTGTGAGCGCGAACGGGGTGTGCCTCGCGCTGGACTGCGTGACGAAGCGGTTCGGCAGGCTCGCCGTGCTCGAAGAGGTGTCGTTCTCCGTGCCGGCGGGACAGCGCTGCGGGATCATCGGTCCGAACGGCGCCGGCAAGTCGACGCTCTTCAACATCGTCGCCGGCGATCTGCCGCTGACGCGCGGGTCGGTCCGCTTCCTCGGAGCCGACGTCACCCGCCGGAGCGCGCACGCGCGCGCGCGGCTCGGGCTGGGGCGCACGTTCCAGACGACGACGCTGTTTCCGAAGCTCACCGTGCTGGAAAACCTCGTGCTGGCGCTGCAAGCGCATAGCGCCGAGCGCTTCGCCATGCTCGTTCCGCGCAGCCGCTACCGCGCACGCGACGAGGAGGCGCTCGCGCTGCTCGAGCGCGTCGGGCTGACGGCGCGCGCGCATCATCTGGTCGACGCGCTCGGCTACGGCGAGAAGCGGCAGATCGAGATTCTGCTGGCGCTCGCGCAGCGCCCGAAGCTGCTGCTGCTCGACGAGCCGACGGCCGGTCTCGCGCCGGCCGACGCGACGCTCGTCACCGCGATGCTCAAGAGGGAGCATTCGGACTTGACGATCGTGCTGATCGAGCACGACATGGGCGTGGTGTTCGACGTCGTCGAGCGGCTCGTCGTGCTGCACCACGGCCGCGTCGTCGCCGACGGGCCGCTCGAAACGATCCGCGGCGATCAGCGCGTGCAAGAAATCTATCTGGGCGGGAAGCTGTGAGCCTGCTCGAGGTGGACGAGATCCACACCTACTACGAGCACAGCCACATCTTGCAAGGCGTCTCGCTGCGCGCGGAGAGCGGCCGCGTCACCGCGCTGCTAGGTCGCAACGGCGTCGGCAAGACGACGCTGATCCGCTCGGTGATCGGGTTCACCCCGCCGCGCAGCGGACGCATTCGCTTCAACGGCGAGCCGATCGAACGGCTTCCCTCGCATGCGATCGCGCGCCGCGGCGTCGGCCTCGTGCCGCAAGGGCGGCGCATCTTTCCCTCGTTGACCGTCGAGGAGAACTTGCGGATCGGCGGGCTGCCGGCGCGGGCGGGGCGCTGGTCGCGCGAGAGCGTCTACGAGCTGTTTCCGCGGCTGCGCGAGCGCAGCGGGCACTACGGCGGCCAGCTCAGCGGCGGCGAGCAGCAGATGGTCGCGATCGGCCGCGCGCTGATGGCGAACCCGGTGCTGCTGCTGATGGACGAACCGTCGGAAGGGCTGGCGCCGCTGATCGTGCGCGAGCTGGAGCGCACGCTGCACTCCCTCAAGCAGACCGGGCTCGCGATCGTGCTGGTCGAACAGAACCTGCCGCTCGCGCTCTCGGTCGCCGACGAGGCGTACATCATCAGCAAAGGCCGGGTCGTCTTCGACGGCGATCCGAACGTCATTCGCACCGACGACGAGGTTCGCATCAACTACCTGGGGGTTTAGCACAGCTCGTAGCACACCGGAAACGGAGGATCATCGCGATGAGGACGTCCACCACAGCGAAGTTTGCGGCGCTCGCCGCGCTGCTTGCGATACTCTCGTCCGCGGCGGCGCCGCCGGCGCGCGCGGCCGATGCTGGACCGATCAAGGTCGCGCTGCTCGCGCCGACGTCCGGTTCGGCGGCCGCGGCCGGACATGACATGGTCGCCGGCTGGACGCTGTACTGGAAGGAGCACAACGACAAAGTCGCCGGCCGAACGGTGCAGACGACGATCTACGACACCGCCTCGAACCCGACGCATGCGCTCGACCAAGCCCGGCACGCCGTCGAGCAGGACGGCGCCCAGATCGTCGTCGGCCCGTACCTCGCGAACGAAGGGCTCGCCGTCGCGCCGTACACGATCCAGCACCGCATCCCGCTGTTTCTCCCGACCGTCTCGGCCGACGATCTCTCGCAGCGCATGGCGAACGCGTTCGTGATCAAGGTCGCGGGCTGGAGCTCGAGCCTGCCGACGCACCCGGCCGGCGAGTGGGCGTACGAGCAAGGCCATCGCAAGATGGTGACGCTGGCGAACAGCTACGCGTTCGGCTACGAGAACGCGGGCGGCTTCGCGCAGACGTTCACGCAGAAGGGCGGCAAGATCGTCGACCAGATCTGGGCGCCGCTCGGGACGGCCGACTACTCGCCGTACATCTCGCGCGTGCAGGCGGCGGCGCCCGACGCGCTCTTCGTGGAGATGGTCGGCGCCGACGCGGTCCACTTTCTCACCCAGTGGAGCCAGCTGGGGCTCAAGAACAAGATCCCGCTGATCGCGAACGAGACGACGACCGACCAGTCCAACATCCGCTCGATCGCGCCGGACATCGTCGAGGGGATCACCAGCTTCGGGCACTTCGCCGAGTGCCGCGACGCGGCGGCGACCCGAGCGTTCATCGACAAGTACGGCAAAGCGGAAGGCGTCCTGCCGTCGTACATGGCGACGGGGTTCTACACCGCGGCGCAGTGGATCGCGCACGCGATCGAGAACATTCACGGCAACACGAGCGATCCCGGCGTGCTGCTGCGCGCGGTGCGCGAGATCAAGCTCCCCGACTCGCCGTTCGGCCCGATGACGCTCGACCAGTACGGCGCGCCGGTCGAGAACGTGTACGTGCGCAAGGTCGTCGCGACGAGCGGCGAGGCGGCGAAGTACGCGAAGACCTGCAACGCGGTCGTGAAGACGTATCCGCGCGTCTCGCAGTTCTGGACCTGGCGCGCGGCCGACTATCTCAAGCAGCCCGTCTACTCGCCAAGCTATCAGGGGTACTCGAAATGATCGGCCTCAAGCGCATTGCCTGGCTCGCCGCGGCGAGCTTCGTGCTGGCGAACATCGGCGCGCAGCCGCACCCAGCGCGCGCGCAGGCGAAAACGTTCAAGATCGGGTTCCTCTACCCGGTGACCGGCGTCTTCGCCGCGCCCGGCAAGTACATGCAAGAAGGGCTCGAGCTCTATCTGAAAGAGCACGGCAACAAGCTGGCCGGGCTGAACGTCGACGTCGACGTCGCCGACGACCAGGGAAACCCGTCGGTCGGCCTCACGCAGATCCGCAAGCTGGTCGAGCAGGATCACGTCGACGTGATCTTCGGGCCGCTCTCGGCGGCGGTCGGTTCGGCGATCGTACCGTACATCGAGCAGCACAAGGTTCCGGCGGTCTACCCGATCGTCTCCTCGGACGATCTGACGCAGCGCACGCCGAGCGAGTACATCCTGCGCACGGAGTGGACCAGCAGCCAGCCGACGCACGTCCTCGGCGACTACGCGTACAAGACGCTCAAGTACCGCAAGGTCGCGACGATCGCGTACGACTTCAGCTTCGGCTGGGAGAGTCTGGGCGGTTTCATCGACACCTTCCAGCGCGACGGCGGCAAGGTCGTGAAAGAAGTCTGGACGCCGCTAGTGACCTCCGATTACTCACCGTTCCTCTCGGCGCTCCCGCGCGATGCGGACGCGGTGATGTGCAGCTACTCCGGCGCCGCCGCGGTGAACTTCATCAAGCAGTACAAAGCCTTCGGCTTGAAGATGCCGCTGATCTGTCAGGGCAACACGACGGACGAGAGCACGCTCCAGGACAGCCCGGACGCGGTCGGAATGATCACCGCGCTGCAGTACAGCGCCGCGCTGAAGAACCCGAACAACGAGAAGTTCGTCGCGGCGTACACCAAAGCGTACGGCCACGAGCCCTCGTACTACGCCGAAGGCACCTACGTCGGCGCGGAATACCTCAACCGCGGCCTCGCCGCGGTGCACGGGAACGTCTCCGACCCGGTCGCGTTCGTCAAAGCCATGCGCGGCGTGCACGTGACCGACGCCCCGCGCGGCCCGGTCCATCTCGACGACCGCGGCAACCCAGTTCAAAACATCTACATCCGCCGCGTCGAAAAGCAAGGCTCACAACTGCAGAACGTCGTCATCCAGACGTACCCGAACGTCTCGCAGTTCTGGACCTACAATCCCGCCGAGTATTTGAAGCAGCCGGTCTACGACCGGACGCACCCCCCGTGTAACGCCTGCGGAGGGTAGTGCCTAGTTTGCGGTGATGGGGACGGTGTCGTAGCGCGAGTAGGCGACGTGCGAGGTGCCGTCCTCGTCGAACTGTAGGCACGAGTCGATCGGCTTCGCGTAGACGTGGAGAGTAATCGCGCGGCCGTCGCACGAGCCGACGCGGTGGACGGAGAGGTGGCCGCTGCGCATGTCGATCTCGCCTTCGCGTAACGTGCGGGTCGTCGTGCGGCGCAGATCGCGCGGGCCGCGCTCGAAGCCGTCGGGGTAGGCGACGCGGTAGTTCTCGCACGTGATCGCGCCTTGCTGCAGGACGAAGGCGCAGTCCGATTCGGCGTGGTCGTGGATCGCCGAGCGCGCGTCCTTCTCCCAGCAGATCGCGATCAACTCAAAGGCGCCGTCGCGCACGACCAAGTTGCGCGTATAGCGGCCCGGTGCCCAGCTCAGATACGGAGCGAGCGTTCGCCGGTCGACGCGCACACCGCGCAGCGCCGCCGCGACGCGAACGGGCTGCAGCACGTCCCCTAGCTCGCGCAGGGCGACGACCAGATCCTCGATCGCGTGGAGCGTCGTCATCGCTCTGAGTCTTCGGGACGATGCGACGCTTTCCCGTGCCTTGAGCGAACTTGCAGGACGATTCGTCCGGGGCGATGAGGTGCACCAGCCAACATCTCGTGCGCTTCTTGCGCGCGTTCGAGAGGAAGCATTTCACCGATGCGCGTTTTTAGAGCGCCGCTTTCGAACAGATCGGTAAGCTTGTCCAGTCTGACCTTCGTTACATCGACGATGAAGTAAACGCCGCGAGCGCCGGATCGCCTTGTGTCTTCTTCCCGCGGTTGCGCGACGGCTGATACAACGACGCCACCACGCCGCACGACGTCGAACGAACGCGACAGCACTTCACCGCCCACCGTGTCGAGCACGACATCGACGTCATGAACCGCACGGTCGAACGGCTCGGCCCGAAAGTCGAGAAAACGTTCGGCGCCGAGACCGAGGACATAATCGCGATCGCCGGCCGAGCCAGAAGCGATCACGCGTGCGCCGGCGTGGTTTGCGAGTTGCACGCCATACGAACCGACGTTCCCGCCGGCCCCGTGAACGAGTACCGTTTGACCTGGTTCGACCTTTGCGTACTCGAAGAGCATCTGCCATGCGGTCACGCCGACTACCGGCACCGAGGCAGCTTCGAGGAAATCGAGATTCGCAGGTTTGCGTGAGAGCATGGCAGCTTTGCAGAGTGCGACTTCTGCATAGGCGCCTGTGAACGACGGATTTGTAGCTCCATACACCGAGTCACCAACGCGAAATTCACCCGCGTCCGTACCTACCGAAAACACGGTCCCCGCGAGATCGGCTCCCGGAATCACCGGAAGGTCCTGACCGAGGCCGCTTTTGCCTTCGCGAACGAGCGCGTCCCACGCTCCGACGCCCGCCGCCTCGACGCTTACGGTTACCTCACCGGACGCGGGCGCCGGCGCCGGTACGTCCTCATAGCGGAGAACCGGCGGCGGACCGGATTCGTGAACGACGATTGCTTTCATGGTTGACAGCTCACACCACGTTCGAGTCGGAGTGATGCGATCTCTCTGGGACAATGATGCCACGCACCTTCGTCGTTTCGCCGGTGAACGGGCTTGCGCTCGCTTGGGAAGGCACACGCCGTGTCCGCGAGAGGAGCCGTCCCGCCTCGGCCGGGAGTATCCGCCTGGAGGGAACCCGATTGGTCCAGGAACTCGCGCGCACCGTTCGCGCGCCACGCGGGAGCGCGTTGCGCGCTCGGAGTTGGCAGACGGAAGCCGCGCTGCGGATGCTGATGAACAACCTCGATCCGGAGGTCGCCGAGCGGCCCGAGGATCTCGTCGTGTACGGCGGGATCGGCAAGGCTGCGCGCGACTGGCCCTCGTTCGACGCGATCGTGCGCGAGCTGGAGCGGCTGCGCGACGACGAGACGCTCGCGATCCAGTCGGGGAAACCGGTCGGCGTCTTCAAGTCGCATCCCGACGCGCCGCGCGTCGTGCTCGCGAACTCGAACCTCGTCCCGCGCTGGGCGACGTTGGAGCATTTCCACGAGCTCGACCGCAAGGGACTGATGATGTACGGCCAGATGACGGCCGGCTCGTGGATCTACATCGGCTCGCAAGGGATCGTGCAGGGGACGTACGAGACGTTCGTCGAGATGGGGCGCCGGCATTACGGCGGCGACCTCGCCGGCAAATGGATTCTCACCGCCGGGCTCGGCGGGATGGGCGGCGCGCAGCCGCTCGCCGCAACGATGGCCGGCGCCTCGCTGCTCGCAGTCGAGTGCGATCCGAGCCGCATCGACAAACGCTTGCAGACGCGGTATCTCGACAAACGGGCTGAGTCGCTCGACGAAGCGCTCGCCATCATCGAAGAGTCGAAGCGCACGAAGACCCCGGTGTCGGTCGCGGTGCTCGGAAACGCGGCGGAGATCGTGCCGGAATTGGTGCGGCGCGGCGTGCGCCCGGACGCGGTGACCGATCAGACCTCTGCGCACGATCCGGTGAACGGCTATCTTCCAGCCGGCTGGACGCTCGAACAATGGCGTGACGCGCGCCAGCGTGATCCGCAGGCGGTCGCAGACGCGGCGAAGCGCTCGATGGTCGTGCACGTCGAGGCGATGGTCGCGTTCCATCGCATGGGCATCCCGACGTTCGACTACGGCAACAACATCCGCCAGATGGCCCACGACACCGGGCTGCACGATGCGTTCGCATTTCCGGGCTTCGTTCCGGCGTACATTCGGCCGCTGTTCTGCCGCGGCGTCGGCCCCTTCCGCTGGGTCGCGCTCTCCGGCGATCCCGACGACATCGCGAAGACCGACGCGAAGGTCAAAGAGCTCTTGCCGAACGACAAGCACCTGCACCGCTGGCTCGACATGGCGCACGAGCGAATCGCGTTTCAAGGGCTGCCCGCGCGCATCTGCTGGATCGGTCTCGGGGACCGCGACCGCGTCGGCTTGGCGTTCAACGAGATGGTCGCGCGCGGCGAGCTGAAGGCGCCGATCGTGATCGGCCGCGACCATCTCGACAGTGGCAGCGTCGCCTCGCCGAACCGCGAGACGGAAGGGATGAAGGACGGCTCGGACGCGGTTAGCGACTGGCCGCTGCTGAACGCGATGCTCAACGTCGCCGGCGGCGCGACGTGGGTGTCGTTCCACCACGGCGGCGGCGTCGGAATCGGCTTCTCACAGCACGCCGGCGTCGTGATCGTCGCCGACGGCACCGAGGCGGCGGCGAAGCGCATCGCGCGCGTGCTGTGGAACGATCCCGCGAGCGGCGTCGCGCGCCATGCCGACGCGGGCTACGACGATGCGCTGGCCTGCGCGGTCGAGCACGCGCTTCGCCTGCCGATGCACGAGGCGACGCTTGCGAGCGAGGCCGGTTCGGACCGCACGCGCGCAGCCGGCTCGTGAGCGCCGTTCAGGGCGAGCGCGCGACGCTGCGTGTTCGCGCCGGTGAGCTGCGCGCGGGCGACGTCCGTCCGTTGCTGCGCGACGACGCGTTGCTCGTGCTCGACCCGAGCGCGAAAGCGGCGGTCGATCGCGCCGCGGAAGTCGTCGCGTCGATCGCCGCGCAAGACGTCAGCGTCTACGGCGTGAACACGGGCTTCGGCAAGCTGGCGCAGACCCGCATCCCGCGCGAGAAGCTCGCCGACCTGCAGCGCAATCTCGTCCTTTCGCACGCCTGCGGCGTCGGCGCGCCGCTCCCACGCGACGTGGTGCGGTTGATCCTGGCGCTGAAGATCAACTCGCTTGCGCGCGGCTATTCCGGGGTGCGGTGGACTGTGATCGAAACGCTGCTGGCGTGCCTCGAGCGCGACGTGCTGCCGGTGATCCCGGGCCAAGGCTCGGTCGGCGCGTCGGGCGATCTCGCGCCGCTCGCGCACCTGTCCGCCGCGCTGATCGGCGTCGGCGACGTGCACGCGAACGGCGCGCGCCTTCCCGCAGCGGAGGCGTTGGCCCAAAGCGGGATCGCGCTGCTGGAGCTGCAAGCGAAGGAAGGGCTGGCGTTGCTGAACGGGACGCAAGTCTCGACCGCGCTCGCGCTGCGCGCGCTGGTCGGCGCGGAAGACGTGCTCGCCGCTTCGCTGGTCGCCGGTGCGCTCTCGATCGAAGCTGCGCTCGGCAGCGTGCGACCGTTCGACGCGCGCATCCACGCCATGCGTGGTCACGCCGCGCAGAGCGACGTGGCCGCCGCGGTGCGCGGTTTGATCGAAGGGAGCGAGATCAATGAATCTCATCGGGACTGCGGGCGCGTGCAGGACCCGTACTCGCTGCGCTGCATCCCGCAAGTGCTCGGCGCGTGCCTGCGCACGCTCCGCGACGCCGCCGCGATCCTGATCGACGAAGCGAACGCCGTCTCCGACAACCCGCTCGTGTTTCCCGACTCGGGCGAAGTAATCTCGGGCGGAAACTTCCACGCGGAGCCCGTCGCGCTCGTGGCCGACGCGCTCGCCGTCGCGATCGCCGAGATCGGGAACATCAGCGAACGGCGCTGCGCGCTGCTGGTCGACCCGACGTTCAGCGCGCTGCCGGCGTTTCTGGCGACCGATCCGGGGCTGGAGTCCGGCTACATGATCGCGCAGGTCACCGCCGCCGCACTCGCATCGGAGAACAAACTGCTCGCGCACCCCGCCAGCGTCGACAGCATCCCGACCAGCGCCGGACAAGAAGACCACGTCAGCATGGCGACGCACGGCGCCCGCCGCCTCGACGACATGCTGCGCAACGCCGCGAGCATCGTCGCGATCGAGCTGCTTTCCGCGGCGCGCGGGATCTCGTTCCGCCGCCCGCTGCGCACCTCGGACACGCTCGAAGCCGTACTCGCCGAGGTTGCGCCGGATGGCGGCGGCACCGGCGACCGCTATCTCGCGCCGGAGATCGAGCGCGTCACCGCCCTGGTCCGCAGCGGCCGTTTCACGCCACTCGTCGGCCAACTCTTCCCGACCGCTCGCAAAGCATAGGCTGACGTCGAGCGATGTCCGAGCAAAATTCCGACGAGGGGATATATGACCTGGAATGCGGCGATTCGCCGCTGTTGATCAGCGCGCCGCACGTCGGGACGCTGCTTCCCGACGACATTGCGGCGCGTCTCACGCCGCCGGGACGCGCGCTGGTGGACACCGACTGGTACGCGGACCGGCTTTACCCGTTCGCGAAGGCGGTCGGCGCGACGGTGTTGCGGGCGCGCTGGTCGCGCTACGTCATCGACGTGAACCGCGACCCGGCCGGCGTCTCGCTCTACCCCGGGGCGCGCACCACCGGCCTGGTGCCCGTCGAGACGTTCGAAGGCGAGCCGCTCTACGCGCCCGGTGACCAGCCGAACGACGATGAGATCGCCGCGCGCCGGGAGCGGTACTTTGAGCCGTATCATGACGCGCTGCAGTCGGAGCTCGCGCGCCTGCGTCACAAGCACCGATACGCCGTGCTGATCGACGCGCACTCGATCTGGAGCCCTCTGCCGCTGTTGTTCGAAGGCGAGCTTCCCGACGTGAACGTCGGCACGAACTCCGGCCGCTCGTGCGATCAGGACCTGCGCGACGCGGCCGCTGCCGCCGTCGCCGCATCGCCGTACTCGCACGTCGTCGACGGCCGCTTCAAAGGCGGCTACATCACCCGCCGCTACGGCAACCCCGCCCACTCGGTGCACGCCACCCAGCTGGAGATCAACCAGAAGACCTACCTCGCCGACGGCTCACGCACGGAATGGGACGACGCGAAGGCGGCGCGCTTGTCCGCCGTGCTGCGCACCGTCTGCGAAGCCGTGCTGAAGCTGGCGGGCTCGCGGGCCCCGAGCAGCAGCTCGATCGTCTGAAGCAGCTCGATCTCCGGCGCGGGAGGAACTTCGGGTCTTGCCGAGCAGAGTCGCGTTCGTCATGCAACAACAGCAGCAGCACACGCACGACGTCGCGCGCGCCGAGTTCGTTGACACCGGCGAGGGTCATCGCGCTTACCTGGCGGTTCCGTCCGGCGCGGGGCCGTTTCCGGGCGTGCTCGTCTTTCAGGAAGCGTTCGGGATCGATCCGTACATGCAAAGCGAGACGGAGCGTCTCGCGAAGCACGGTTACGCCGCGATAGCACCGGACCTCTTCGATGGGCAGACGTACTCGTACGACGACCGCGACAGCATCGGCTCGCGCCTCTCGGCGCTCACCGACGAGCTGATGCTCGACCACACCGAACGCGCCGCGACCGTATTGCAAAAGCTGCCAGTGCTGAAGAAGGGTCCGCTCGGCGCGGTGGGGTTCTGCATGGGTGGCCGGCTCGCGTTTCTCGTCGCTGCCGCGTTCGGCGAGCGGGTCGCCGCGGCGTCGTGCTTCTACGGCGGTTCGATCGGCTCGGAGCAGAAGCGTTTCTTCGAGCCGCTGCTCCACCGCGTCCCGGATATCCGGGCAGAGCTGCTGCTGCTTTACGGCGCCGACGATCCGTCGATCGAGCCGCGCGAGCACGGCCGGATCGCCGAAGCGCTCTCGACCAACAAGAAGCAATTCACGATGACGGTCTTCGCCGGCGCCGGCCACGGCTTCGCCTCACGCGACCGCAAATCGCTCTACGATTCTCACGCCGCGGAAATCGCGTGGCGCGAGACGTTGGGAATGTTCGAAAGGACGGTGCGCTCATTGTAGTGTCATTCGGCATAATAGCACGAGGTTTCGTCCGGCGCGGATAGGTTCCGTTCTTAGGGTGAGCGTGGTATCATGAGGCTACGCCGAAGAGGGGAGGGATGGGAGTGTCCGCCCGCGCTGCGTTCGACCTCGTGCGTTCCGTCGTCTCCGCACCGCGCGCGGTAGGTAGCAGCATGCGGCGACGCCTTCGAGCGCAAGTAGACCGCTGGAATGACGCTCCGGAGACGGCATTTTTGGGTCTGGCCGGACATCTTGACCCGGAACTGTTCCGCACTGAGGTCGAGCGCCTCCGGAGTCGGCTCCTGGGGCCCGCGGCCACTTTCTACTTGACCATTTTTGCAGGCGGATTCGCCGCATTTCTGCTTGCCTGGGCCGAAACCGTCATTGTGATGATCATAGGGCTCGCAGCGTTGTATGCCGCGGTCACATTCGGCAGCAGCCTGATCCGATCACGCGTGCTCGATAGCGCGGTCGATTCCGCCCTCAATGTCCTCGGGACTGCCGTACTCGCGCTGATCGGCGTAGAGATCGCGGTGAACGTTCTGTCACCGCACATAGCCGGCGGCCTAATTGCACATGGCGGCATCGTTCACAAGTGGATCGGTTCCAATAGCGTGCTCGTCCACGGAGTTGCCCTAGGACTGTTTGCGTTGGTTGTGGCCGGAGGGCAACTCTGTGGGCCGAGGTGGGTCGAGACCTCACGCCGCGCATATTCGATTGCAATGGCACTCTTCGGGGCCGGAGCGACGATCACGTTGTGCATTTCGCTCGTCGGCCTTGCGCCGGAAACCGGCGAGCGTGCACTTCTTCGGGACCCTGTCGTGCGGCAGCGTATGGAGGAGGCTGCCGCACGAGCTGAAGCAGCGGCCGAGCGAGATGAAGCGAATCGCGTGGCGCGCGCGACTCTCGAGGCTTCTGCAGAGGTAGCGCTCGGTCGAGCGTTCATAGCTCAACTTACGACAGCCGTGATCCAGACGACCCCGACCGCGCCCGAGTATGTCCGAGCGTCAAGCATCATGAAGATTCTCAAGCCGGACGGGCGAAATGTCATTCGCTTTTCAGATCCGGGTGGTAAATCGTGGATCGATGTAGTCCCTTTTCGAACGACTTGTTGTGGTGAAATCATCGACGGACTCGACGACCATCAGGTTCTTCACATTGCCCACGAAGCAACGAAGGCGGCGAATGATCCGGGGGAAGCGAGCGACGTGGCGAAATTTGCCATTGCCGAAGCGATCACGTCATTGACTCTGCCTGGCTTCGAGCGGTCAGGTGACGACCTGTCAATCGGTGCCGCAGGCCCTACCGCCGAGGACATCGTCGAAAGCTTGGTAATGCAATCCGACTTGAGGGAGCTCTATTCTCGTTTTTCGGACGCCTGGTCCCACGCCATCGCGCCGGCGCAACGATTCCGACAAAACTTGCGGTCGTGGAAGCGGTTTCCCGCGATTGCGCGGCACGTTCTGAAGATCGCGGCTATTAGACCCTCGTTAACCGTCTCGTCTGGAGTAGCACGGCCGAATAGGCAGCATGACAAGATCGCAGTTTCTTACGAAAACGAAAAGGACGCGCAATCGCCAGCCTCTCGAACGAATGAACGCGACTTTCCAAGCGACCGAGACGTTTTCGTTGAGCACGCTATACCGTAGGTCAAGCATTCCTTCTCCTCAGAATACCAGTAGCGGCTCGCCAGCGACGACGACGCTGGCGCATTTGCTTGCGCCGAGCCAGTAACATAGCTCCGCCGGCGAGTCGACGTCCCATAGAGCAAGGTCGCAGCGGGCACCGACGCGCAGTTCGCCGCGGTCGTGAAGGCCGAGGGCGCGGGCGGCGTTGCGCGTCGCCGAAGCGAAGCTTTCTTCCGGCGTGAGACCGAAAAGCACGCACGCCATGTTCAGGATCGTCGGCAGCGTGAGGACCGGCGACGTCCCTGGATTGCAGTCGGTCGCCAGCGCGATCGGCACGCCGTGCGCGCGCAGCGCCGCGAGCGGCGGCTTCACCGTCTCGCGCAGATAGTAGTACGCGCCGGGCAGCAGCACGGCGGCTGTTCCCGCTCGCGCGAGCGCGGCGACGCCCTCCTCGCTGGTGTGCTCGATATGGTCCGCCGAAAGCGCGCCGTACCGCGCGGCGAGCGCCGCCGCGCCGGTGTCGGCGATCTGATCGGCGTGCAATTTCACTGCGAAACCAAGCCGTTTCGCCGCCTCGAGCACGCGCGCGGTCTCTTCGGGCGTGAAGGCGATCGTATCGCAGAACACGTCGACCGCGTCGGCGAGCCCATCGCGCGCGACGAGCGGCAGCATCACCTCGCACACGAAACCAAGGTACTCTTCGCGCCGCTCCGCGTACTCCGGCGGGATGACGTGCGCGCCCAGGTACGTCGCGCGCACCGTGATTCCGAGCTCGCGGCCGAGCCGGCGCGCGACGCGCAGCAGCCGCAGCTCGGTCTCGAGGTCGAGGCCGTAGCCGGACTTGATCTCGAGCGTCGTCGTGCCGTTGGCGATCATCGTGCGCGCGCGTTGCGCGGCGTCCCGAAACAGCGTCTTTTCGTCGGTCGCGCGCGTCATGGCGACGGTGTGCGCGATCCCGCTCCCGCCGCTCGCCGCCGCGGCGTAGCTCTGCCCGGCGACGCGGCGCTCGAAATCGCCGACGCGCTCGCCGCCGAAAACAAGGTGCGTGTGAGGATCGATCAGCCCCGGGGTGATCCAGCGGCCGCCGGCGTCGATCACGTGCTCGGCGAGCCGCGCAGGCGCGCCGGGCAGCTCCGCGCTCGGCCCGATCCACGCGATGACGCCGTCGCGCGCCGCAACCGCGCCGTGCTCGATCGCCCCGTACGGCGCGCCGCCCGGAACCATCGTCGCGAGCCGCGCACCGACCCACAGCGTCTCCCACCGTTCGCTCATCCGTTCGCGTAGTACGGCGAAGCGGAACGGTTCCCGCTTGCGCGAAGCCGAGCGCCGATGCGGCTGTTCGCGCGCGAAGCGTTTCTCCCGACCGGCTGGGCCCCCGACGTCACGCTCGACATCGCGCCCGACGGAACGATCCTCGCCGTGCAGGCCGGCACGGCGCCGCGCGACGCGGAGATCGCCGGCGGCCCGGTTCTGCCCGGAATGCCCAACCTGCACTCGCACGCGTTCCAGCGCGCGATGGCCGGGAGCGCCGAGCGCAGCGCGACCGCGGACGACGATTTCTGGTCCTGGCGGGAAGCGATGTACGCGCTCGCGGCGCGGCTCGAGCCGGACGAGCTGCGCGCGATCGCGCGCGAGGTCTACTGCGCGATGCTCGCCGTCGGCTACACGGCGGTCGCGGAGTTTCATTACCTGCACCGCGATCCGCGCGGCGCGTGGTATGCCGACAAAGCCGCGACCTCGCGCGCGCTGATCGAAGCGGCGCGCGACGCCGGAATCGCAATCTGCCTGCTCCCCGCGCTCTACGCGCATTCGGACGCCGGCGGAAAACCGCTGCACGAGCGCCAGCAGCGCTTCGCCACCACGCCGGACGACATACTTCAGATCACCGCAGCGCTGCGAAAAGACTACGCGAACGACGACGACGTCACGATCGGAATCTGCGCGCACTCGCTGCGCGCCGTCACGCCGGACGAGCTGCGCGCGCTGATCGACGGCTCGCCGCGCGGCGTCCCGGTCCATTTGCACGCCGCCGAACAGACGCGTGAGGTCGACGCGGTGCGCGCCGCGCTCGGCGCGCGCCCGGTGGAGTGGCTGCTCGCCAACCACGACGTCGACGCGCGCTGGTGTCTCGTGCACGCCACGCAGGTCGACGAACGCGAGCGCGACGCGCTGGCGCGCGGCGGCGCCGTGGCCGGTCTCTGTCCGACGACCGAGGCGAACCTCGGCGACGGGCTCTTTCCGCTCGCGCCGTATCTCGCCGCGGACGGCGCATTCGGGATCGGCTCCGACAGCAACGTCTCGCTCTCGCCCGTCGAGGAGCTGCGCTGGCTGGAGTACGGCCAGCGGCTCGCGCTGCGCCGCCGCGTCGTCGCGGCCGTCGCAGCAGGGACGTCCTGCGGCGAGACGCTGTATGCGGGTGCCGCGCGTGGCGGCGCGCGCGCCTGCGGCTTGAACGCGGGCGCGCTCGAAGCCGGCCGCCGCGCCGACCTGATCGTCCTCGACGCGCGCGCCGAACCGCTCGCCTCCGCGCCGCCGGGCGAGCTGCTCGACCGCTACGTCTTCGCGTGCGACCGGGCCGCGCCGCGCGACGTGATGGTGCGCGGGCGCTGGCGCGTGCGCGACGGGAATTTGACACGCTGAGCCGCGCCGAGCGAGGAGCGAGCGCCGCCGCCCGACAACGTCGCCGCAAAGGAGCGGCACCGCGCATGGCGACCATCGAGTTCACCCAGAACTACAGCGACCTTTCGACCGACCAGGGCTTTCAGTTCAAGTTCTTCTGCGACCGCTGCGGCAACGGCTACATGTCGAGCTTCCAGTCGAACCCGCTGGGGATGGCCGGCGGTTTGCTGCGCGCGGCGGGTGGGCTGTTCGGCGGCATGCTCGGGAACGCCGGCAACAGCGCCTACGAGGTGCAGCGCGCGGTCGGCGGACCGCAGCACGACGCGGCGCTGAAGAGCGCGGTCGAGGAGATCAAGCCGCTTTTTCAGCAGTGCAAACGCTGCGGGACGTGGGTGTGCGGCGAGGTCTGCTGGAACGCCGACCGCAGCCTGTGCAAGCAGTGCGCGCCGATCCTGCAAGAAGAGCTGGCCGCGGCGCAAGCCGGCGTCGCGCGCGACCAGGTGTACGAGCGCGCGCAGTCCGTCGACCAGACGCACGGGATCGACGTCGCGGCGACGGCGTCGTCGGCACCGGTGTGCGCGGCGTGCGGCGCGCCCGCCAGCGGCGGGAAGTTCTGCGCCGAATGCGGCGCGCCGCTCGGCAAGACGACGTGCGCGAAATGCCACGCCGAGCTCGCCCCGAACGCGAAGTTCTGCGGCGAGTGCGGGACGCGAACCGGTACCAGCTGATGTACCTTCCGGACAGGTTCGAGTAGTCTAGCCCGCCGACGAGGTAACGCTAGCGAGTTCGGGCAATACCGAGGTCCGTGAGCTCGCTTACGCTTCTCGGGTGGAAGCTGCGTTGAGCGCCCTCGGGCCCCGGCCCGCCGGGCGCCGCGCAGGCGCACGGACGGTGCTGCGCGACGCGCGCGAAGCAGCGTCCGCAGGTGATTGGGAGCGCGTCGTCGCGCTGCTCGAGGGCGCCGAGCTGGAAGAGCGCGGCGAGCGCGTCGAAGCCGCGTTCTGGCTGGCGCGCGCGGCGCTGCGCGGCGGATCGCCCGCGCGCGCGCTGGTCGCGCTCGACGACGTCGCCGATCTGCCGGAGGGGACCGAGGAGCGGGTCACGGCCGCGGCGCTGCGAGGCACCGCGCTGGTGCGGCTCGGCCAAAGCGACGACGGCGTCGCGCTGCTCGAGCGCGCCGTCGGCGACGCCGCGCTCGTCGACGGCCCGGCGCGCGCCGAGGCCGGCTACGACCTCGCGCTGGCGTACTTCGGGCTGGGCCGGCTCGACGACGCCGAGAGCACGCTCGACGCTCACACCGATCCGGCGGCGGGAATCACGTACGCGCGCGCGCTCGAGCTCTACGGCTGGATCGAAGTGCGCCGCGACCGCTATCCGATCGCCGCGCGCCACTTCCTCGACGCGCTCGACGTGCTGCGCACCTCGCCCGAGCGCGACGCGCCAATGTCCGCGGCGCTGCTCTACGCGATGACGACGATCGCGCTCGACACGCTCGACCTCAAGCTGTTCGCGCGCGTCCGCGGGGACGTCGAGGCGCTGCTGAACTCGCCGGCGCTGCAGACGCGCTCGTTCGCGATCCGCCAGAACCGCGCGTTCGTCGAGCTGCTCGACGGCAACGCCGCCGAAGCGTGGCGGATCGCCGACGAGACGCTGGCGGAATCCTTGCCGGGCGCGCAGCGCGTCGCCGCGCTCGTCACCGCGGCGCGCATCGCGCGCGCGGCGGGCGACGCGTTCACGCCGGAGCAGCTCGGGCGCAAAGCGGGTGCCATCGCGCTCGACGTCGACTGGGGCGCGACCGGCGCCGACGAGCGCGCCGCGCTGCCGGCCGCGGTCCGCGAGGCCGCGGAGTTCGACCCGGTGCTGGCGGAACGGCTGCTCGCGCTCGCCGAGGCGCTCCCGCCGCCGCGCGTCCCGGTCGAAGCGCTCGAGGGCGTGCGGCGGCTCGACGCGCTCGAAGATCTCGCCCGCGCGGCGCTCGCCCGCGCGCACGGCGAGACCGCGAAGGCGACGGCGCGGCTGCGCGCGGCCGCCGGCGCCTTCAACGCGCGCGGGCTGCGCTTTGACGAAGCGATCGCGCTGCTAGGACTGATCGAGATCGTCTCGACCGACGAAGCGCTGCAGCGCGCCGACGAGCTGACGCGGGTCGTCCCGCGCTCGTGGCTGCGCCGGCGCTTCGCCGCGCTCGCCGAGCGCGCGCGCGGCGTCGAGCAGCTCAGCACGGCCGAGCACCGGGTGATGCTCGCGATCTGCGAATGCCCCCCGACCGCCGAGATCGCGGCCCGCTTCGGCCGCAGCAAGAACACGATCCGCAACCAGACCCGCCGCGTCTACGAGGTGATGGCGGTGCGGACGCGCTCGGCGCTGGTCGCCAAGTGCGCCGCGCTGGGGATCGTCCCCGGAACGTCGTGAGCCGGCTCAACGGACCCACGCGCTGGTTCAAAAATACTACTATAGAGGTCGCCTGCGATAGTATGATATAGAGGTGGGCGCGAGGCCGCCTGGCCAACGTCAGCCCTCGTGTGGTACTCCGGGACCGGCCTGGGCTCGTGATTCACGTCGTTGCCGAGCGCCGTTTGGGGCGGCTCGCGGTGTACGGTCCGGACGGGCACCTGTGGCATCTCGCCGACGCGAGCGGCGAAGCGCGGGGCGCCGGAATGCGTGCGCCGTACGGGCCGGGTAATCCGATCGCGCCGGGTCACTACCGGCTGCTGGGCCAGGTCGAGCACGATCCGCCGACCGCCGAGGACGGCCCGGGCGTGATCGACGTCGGCGATCTCGACAACACGACGCGCCGCCGGCTGATCGACGCCGGCCGCGCGCGGGTGCGCGGCGATGCGCTCGAGATCGCTTCGCTCACCGGCCCGGCCGGCGGGCTCGCGGAATACGGTCGCACCGCGATCGTGATCCGCGGCGGCGGCACGATCCTGGCGCACCTCACCCCGCCCGAGGACCCGCTCGCGCCCTACCAGCGGCTGACGCGCAGCGACGGCGGACTCCGCCTGCACAACGCGGACCTCGCGCGGCTGCTGATCATCCTCAAGCCGGCGTTCAAGGACGAGACGACGATCGTCTTGACGGTGCTCGGCGAGCCGCGGCGCACCTCGCTGCACTAGGCGCCCGCGAGCGCTTCGGCGAGCACCAGATCTTCGATCGCCAGGCCGACCGATTTGAAGATCGTCACGTCGCTCGGGGCGCGGCGAACCTGCGCGCCGTTCACCAGCTCGTGCAGATCGGCTGCGATCGCGCTCGACGCGATCGCGCCCGACGCGAGCGGTTGGATCAGATCGCCCGACTCCGCCAGCGCTTCGGCGCGCGACTCGACGACGATCGGCCCGGCGGCGATCGCGTCGTCGTCGAGCTCGCGGCGGTCCGGCGTGTAGGTGCCGATCGCGTTGACGTGCGTCCCGGGGCGCAGCGCGCTGCCGGGGAAGACCGGCACCGCGCTCGAGGTGCAGGTGCAGACGATCGTCGCGCGCTCGACGACCGCGCGCGTCGCCGGCTCCGCGTCGATGCCGAGCTCGCGCGCTTTCGCGAGCACGGGTCCTTCGCGGCCCGGGACGCGCGCGACCGCGTAGACGCACGCGACCTCGACGAGCGCGGCGATCGCCTCGACGTGCGCGACCGCTTGCGGGCCGGTGCCGAAGATGACGAGCCTCGCCGGCGCGTTGCGGTCCGCGACCAAATACTTCGTCGCCAGCGCCGAGACCGCGGCGGTGCGGACGCACGTCAGCGCCGCGGCGTCGAGCACCGCGAGCGGCGCCAGCGTCTCGCGCGCGAGCAGCACGTACGCGCCTTGCACGCGCGGCACGCCGGCCGCGGCCGGCAGCGCGTTCACCGTGACGAGCTTCACCCCGGCGGTCCCGCTCGCGGACTGCGCCGGCATCATCAGCAGCGTCCCGCCCGCGAGCGCGACGTGCGCGCGCGGGACGAGCGGCGGCAGCGGGGCCCGAAACGCGCGCTCGAGGATCTCGACCGCCCGCCGCGGCGGCAGCGCCCGCGCCACGTCGCCGGCCGAAAAGGTGCGCACGGCGCCGGGTTTCGACGGGTTGCCCGCCGATCCGTCGAATCGTGCCCCGATGGAGTCTGACGAGCTCGCGGCTTTGGCCCGGCAGATGTCCGCGGCGATCGAGCACCTTCACGCGATGACCCAGCAAATCGCCGGCAACGCGCGCACGCAAGCGGCCTCGCTGCGCGAGGTCGTCGAGACCACGCGCTCGGCATCGCGCGAGCTCGCCGGGACGCTCGAGGTCGTGCACGCGGTGCGCGGCGAGGTCGGCGGCGCGACCGACGCGGTCGGCGTCGCCTCGCAGCAGATCGCACAGCTGGCGCACGCCGTCGACCGGCTCGCGGCGCAAAGCCGCGCCGGCGCCGGCGCGATCGAGCAATTGCTCGCGGTGAGCGCGCGGATCGGTGCGGCGGTCTCGTTCATCGAGGAGGTCTCGCAGCAGACGAACCTGCTCGCGCTCAACGCGTCGATCGAAGCGGCGCGCGCGGGCGTGCACGGCCGCGGCTTCGCCGTCGTCGCAGGCGAGATTCGCAAGCTCGCCGACTCGACGCGCGCGGCGACGACCGAGATGAACGCGCTGCTGCGCGAGATCGAGGCGAAGGCCCGCGACGCGCAAGAGATCGCCGGCGGCACCGAAGAAGCGGCGCAGCTCGGCGCCGACGCATCGGCGGTTGCCGAGCACGCGCTGGCGTCGATCTCGAGCGCGGTCGGAAGCGTCGCGGCGTCGTTCGAGCGGGTCGACCGCACGATCGCCGCGCAGGCCACGAGCACCGAAGAGCTGGAACGCGCCTCGCAAGGCGTGCTCGACATCTCCCGCGCGCACCACACCGCGGCGGCCGAATCGCGGCTCTCGGTGAACGCGCTCGCGCACCACGTGAAGCGGCTGGCGACCGGCGTCGAAGCCGCGGCGCGCGTGCGCCGGCCCAACGTGCTGCGCGTCGCGACGATCCTCGGCGACTCGCCCTCGGCCGCGGCCTGGAAGCAGTTTCAGATGCTCGTCCGCGAGCGGACCGGCGGGCTCGTCTCGGTCGAGCTGGACATCCCGTACACCGGCAAAGGCCGCGGCGAGGTGAACGTCTTCGACGATCTGCTGGCGGGCGAGCTCGCGCTGGCCTCGGCGTCGTGCTCGGTCTCCGGCAACGTGATCCCGGCCGCGCAACTGCTCGAGCTGCCGTTCTTGTTCGATTCGCCCGAGCACGCGTTCGCGGTGCTCGACTCGCCGGCCGGTCAAGAGGTGCTCGGCGCAGCGGCCGCCGTCGGTTTGCTCGCGTACGGCTACCTCGAGAACGGGATGCGGCACCTGACCTCGTCGGTCGCGCCGGTCCGCTCGCCCGACGATCTGCGCGGGCTGCGCTTGCGCGTGATGGAGGCGCCGATCTATCTCTACCTCGCCGACGCGTTCGGCGCGATCGCGGTGACCGTGCCGTACTTCAAGCTGCCGGAAGCGCTGCGCGAGGGCGAAGCGCAGGCGCAAGAAAACCCGCTCGTCAACATTCGCAGCCTCGATCTGCCGCGCGTGCAGCGGTATCTCACGCTGAGCGCGCACACCTACACGCCGCAGATCGTCTTCGGCAACCCGCTCGCGATGGAAGCGCTCGGCGAGCACCGCGCCGGCGTCGAAGGCGCGCTGCGCGAGGCGATGGCGTGGCACCGCGAGCGGGCGCGCGAGATGGAGCGCGAGGCGCTGGCCTGGCTGCGCACGCGCATCGAGATCGTCGAATTGGACGCGCGCGAGCGCGCGGCGTTTCGCACCGCGGCCGCGCCGGTCGACGCGCACCTCGAGCGGCTGGTCGGCGGCGGCCGCTGCGCGAAGCTGCGCAACGCCGCGGCGGCCGTGCGCACCGGCCGCGGCATGTCGGCGCTGCGCGCGTAGCGAACGCGCCGCAGCGTGACCGATCAGGACGAGCGCCGCGCGAGCGAGCGCGAAGACCGCCGCCGCGGCGAACGCCGGCGCTCGCAGCTCAGCATCTTCGCCGAACGGCGGCTGGGCGAGCGCCGCCGCATCCAGCGGCGGCTCGTCGACGTGTTCCGGAACTTTCTCGGTCTTCCGCCGATCGAAAAATGAACATCGGCGTGCTCGCGGCGGAGCCGGTGCTGCAGCGGCCCGATCTCGTCGCGCCGTCGGTGCGCGAGGCGGTCGCAGCGTGGGGCGGTGCGACACCGCCGGAGGCGTTTTGGGTCGCGGAGATCGACCCGCAGCTTGCCGACACGCGCGCCTTCTGCGAGCGCTACGGTGTGGGGATGGACGAGTCGGCGAACTGCGTGATCCTGGCCGCGCGCCGCGAGGGACGCGCGTGGTTCGCGGCCTGCGTCATCCCGGCGTCGACGCGCGCCGACGTGAACGGGCTCGCGAAGAAGGTTCTCGGCGCGAGCAAGATCTCGTTCGCGGCGATGAACGGAGCCACCGCCGCATCGTCGATGGAGTACGGCGGGATCACGCCGCTCGGGTTACCGCCGGAGTGGCCCGTGTTGATCGACGCGAACGTCGCGGCCGCGCCGCGCGTCGTCATCGGCAGCGGGGTGCGCCGCTCGAAGATCTCGCTCCCCGGCGCAGCGCTCGCCGAGTTGCCGAACGCGACGGTGCTGGAGTCGCTCGGCCGCGCGTAGCGGTTGATTCCGGCTGCGCGGCTTTCGTCTAGCGCGACGCGGTGAGCTGTTCTTGAATCCAGCCGGTCCAGGCGGCGCCGAGCTCCGGTGCGGCGAGCAGCTCGTGCAGACGCTCGCGCTCGAAGAGATAGATCGTGAAGACATCGATGATGCGGATGCCGTGCGCAGGCCGTGAGGTAACGGTGATCGCGTCGCCTTCGGCGATCGTGCCGGCGCGCGCGATGCGCAAGTACGGTCCGGGACGGCGCGCGCCGGCGAACGTCTTGACGAAGCGCGGATCGCGCATCCGCGCCGCGAGCTTGAAGCAGGGGACGCGCGGGATCGAGACTTCCAGCTCCGCCTCGCCGATCGCCCAGCGCTCGCCGACCAATGCTTCGTTCACGTCGAGGCCGCTGGTGGTGAGGTTCTCGCCGAACGTGCCGGGCGCTAGCGGCCGCCCGAGCTCGCGCTCCCACCAGGCGTAGTCTTCGGCGGCATACGCGTACACGGAGCGGTCGGGACCGCCGTGCACGTCCCGGTCGGCTTGATCGTCGCCGGCGGCGTTGACGCCTTCGAACCGCACGCGCCCGTGCACCGGCCGCTTCACGATCGCGCTCTGAACCGGACCGCGCGGCGTTTCGAGGGGCGCCGGCCGGCCGACGTTGACCGACCTCACGCGCGCGGATGCTGGGTTCACGATGCTCTCCCGAACGAAGCGAATTTTCACTGACGACCGCGTCCGGCGGCGTCGGGTTTCACCGACGACGCCTCGCGGGCGGCAAGCCGGATCGCTGCCGCACTCTGCGGAAGGTCGCGCTGAAATGGATCTGCGCCTTGTCGTCGCCGGCTTCATCGTCGGAACGATCGCCGGTGTCTCGGGGATCGGCGGCAGCTCGCTGCTCGCGCCGGTCCTGATCCTGATCTTCGGCGTGAACGCCTCGATCGCGATCGGGACCGACCTGATCTACAGCGTCCCGATGAAAGCGCTCGCCGCGGTCACGCACCTGCGCCAGCGCACCGTCGATTCGCGCGTGATCAAACTGCTGTGCGCGGGCGGGATCCCCGGCGCGCTGGCCGGCTTGTTCGCGTTCGGGTTGCTTCGCTCGCACGTGCGCGGACACGAGCTGGAACAGTTCCTTCGCCACGCGATCGGCGTGGTGATCCTCTGCGCCGCCGCGGCGGCGGTCCTCGCGCACGTGCTGCGGCCGCGCCGTGACGACGCACCGGCGGTGCCGGCGGGGGAACCCGCGCGGCTGCGGGTGATCGCGATCGGCGCGGTGGTCGGCTTTTTGGTCGCGATGACGTCGATCGGTTCGGGCTCGATCACGCTGCCGCTGCTGTTGCTAGCCCTGCCGGCCGTGGCGCTGCGCTCGCTGATCGGCTCGGAGATCGTCTTCGCGGCGGTGATGGTTCCGGTCGCGGCGGCGGGCCACGTGACGTTCGGAAATGTCGATTGGACGATGGCGCTCAGCCTCACCGCCGGCGCGCTGCCGGGCGCGTATCTCGGCGCGCGCCTGTGCCTGTGGCTCGGCGATGCGGCGCTGCGGCCGGTTATCATCGGCGTGCTCGCCGTCGCCGGAGCAAAGCTGCTATGACAACGGAGTCTCGTGCGACACAAGCAAGCGCATAGCTGACTGAGGTCTATCCGTGCGGCAGCTTGCCGCCGAAAGAAGAGGAGTACGTCGCTGCACGGAGGTGGCATGGCGCTCTCGCCGATCACGCATTTGTTCTCCACGCCGGTGAACCGGAGCCCATTCGCCGCCTTGGCGGAACGGACACACGCCGCGAGCGGCGCCGGCGCGCCACAGGCCGCGCAGGGTTCGTTCTCCGCGCACCTCACGCTCACGCTGTACGGCGCGGACGGCCTCGTGCGCAACCTGCAGAACGGCGCGGCGTCGCTCACCGGTGCGCCGCTCGCGACGGACACCGCGGCCGTGATCGAGGTGCAAGACGCAGAGGGCCGCGAGATCAGCGTGTCGGTGCGCAAGGACGGAACGTTCGTCGCGGTCGAGCACGCCGGCGGCGGGATCGCTCGCTACGACAGCCGAGCCGGAAGCGCGGAAAACTCGGCGCAACACGAGTTGGCGAACCGCGCCGCCCGCATCGCCGGACTGGCGGTATCATCGGGAACGGGAGCGGCGCTCGCGACCGGAGCGCAAGGCGCGCTCGCAGCAGCCGCCGGAGGGAACGGCGCAACGGAAAACGTCAGCGTGACGATCACCGACACGAACGGCGTCTCGCGCTATGCGGGCGGCGCCGACGGCGTCGTGTCGGCGTGGCGCACGACTGCGGACGTCGCCTTGGAAAGCGTAACGCTCGATCACGGCGTGCAGACCGATGCGGTGCGGCGCACGGACGGTTCCGGCTCGACGAAGATCAGCGGCGGCGCGCTGGGCGGAACGATGTTCGTGCTGACGCACGACCGCGACGGCGCCGAGCACGTCGACGTAACGAGCGGCGGCGGCCAAGGCGCGTCCGCCAGCGAGGCCGCCGTCGCCGCGTTCGACGCGTTCGGCGAGCGGATCACGATCGGCGCCGGCTCGCAGGGAGACACGACGGTCGAGCTGACGGACGCGGCCGGCACATCCTTCGAGCTCACCGGCAGCCTGTCGGGTGCGTCCGCCTCGCTGAGCGTGAACGTCGGCGTCGGCGACACCAGCGGCACCCGACGCGCCGAGCTCACCGAGGACGCGACCGCGATCAGCGCGACCGGCAGCGATGCGCGCGCGACGACGTCGCTGGTTGCCACCGCGCGCGACGCGAAGCACGCCGGCATCGAAGACGGCACGTTGGCGCTCACGGTCGACGCGAGCGTCGTGTCGGCGAAGGGGAACTCCGGAGTCGAGGAAACGCGCAGCACGGCCACGCTCGGCGTGCACGCTCGAGCCGGCGGCACGCTCGACGTCGCCGGCGTTGCAGCAGCCCGCGTCGACGACGGCTTCCGCGACGAAAACGGCAAACAGCATCTCGTCGCCGGCTCCAGCACCGATGCGGAAGGCGGCGTTTCGTTCGAGCATGCCGCACCGCGTGAGATCGTCGCGGTCGAGGTGAACGCGCTGGGCGACGACCTGCGCAGCCGCGGCGCGCCGCAGAGCTCGACGACCAGCGACGACGGGATGATCGAGATCGACGCGTTCGGGCACCGCACCAGCGCGATGAGACACGACGACATCTCGCGCATCGCGGATCACGTGACGGTCGCTTCGCGCGACACGCTGCTGTAAGCTCCGCGCGCGGGCCTCCGCCGATCGGCATACTGCGTCTGCCTGCTTAATCTCCCCAGGAAGGGAAAGGGTGCGGCGCTCCCGTAGGTTCGGGCCTTCGCACGGCTACGGGTTAGGAGCAGCGACATGCCACAATACACGCGCCAAAATGTTTGGAAGAACGGCGGCGACTTCGACGATCCGGTGATCTTGGCGTACGCGCAGGGCGTTGCCGGAATGAAGGCGCGCGCTCTCGCCACGCCGACGAGCTGGCGTTTCTACGGCGCGATCCACGGGTTCGATCCTGATCTCTGGCAGCAGCTCGGGTATTTCGATCCGAACGAGCCGCAGCCGAGCGACGACCTCATCGCGCAGTTTTGGAAACAGTGCCAGCACGGCAGCTGGTACTTCGAGCCGTGGCACCGCGGCTATCTGATCGCGATCGAGGCGAACATTCGCGCGATCGTGCAGCAGCAGCCGAACGCACCGGCCAACTGGGCGCTGCCGTACTGGAACTATTTCAACCCGAACGAGAACCAGCTGCCGCCGGCGTTCGCGCGAGCGGACTGGCCCGGCGACGGCCCCAACCCGCTCTATGTCGCGCAGCGGTACGGGCCGAACAACGACGGGAACGTCTACGTGCCGGTCGACCAGATCAATCTCGACGCGATGCAGGATCCGGACTTCACCGGCGTCGCGAGCGGCGGCAGCCCCGGCTTCGGCGGCGTCGACACCGGCTTCGAGCACGGCGGACCGGTGCACGGCGGCATCGAGACGCAGCCGCACGACTACGTGCACGGCTTGGTCGGGGGAGCCGATCCGAACTCGCCCGACCCGAACAACCCGAATCCCGGCCTGATGTCCGACCCGGACACCGCCGGACTCGACCCGATCTTCTACCTGCACCATGCGAACATCGACCGGTTGTGGCAGGTGTGGCGGCAGAACCCATCCTCGCACGTCGATCCGCCCGATCCGAACTGGGTCGACGGTCCGGGCAACATCCAGGAGCGCATCTTCGCGATGCCGATGCCGCCGAACGGCGACGCCTGGAACTATACGCCCGGTCAGATGTCCGATTTTTCGACGCTCGACTACACCTACGACGACCTCTCGCCGCAGGTCGCGGTGCAGCCGCATCGCCGGTTGCAACTCTTCGGGGCGGCGCCCGAGTTGGTGAAAGCCCAAGGAGCTGCGCCGGTGCCGAGTGGGAAGAACGTCGAACTGATGGGCGCGAGCCCAACGCCGCTGAAGCTCAGCGGAGCCGGCGAGGTGCGGACCGCCGTCCAGCTCGACACCGGCGTGCGCCAGAAGGTCACGCAAAGCTTCGCCGCGGTCCCGGAAACGGCGAAAGAGCCCGACCGCGTGTTCCTCAACTTGGAAAACGTCACCGGGCTCAACGACTCGACGGCGTTTCAGGTGTACGTCGGGCTGCCGCAGGGCGCGAGCCCGGCCGATCATCCCGAGCTTCGCGCGGGGAGCATCGCGCTCTTCGGCGTGCGCAAGGCGAGTCTGACCGACGACGAGCACGCGGGGAAAGGCCTGACGTTCGTCTTGGAGATCACGAAGATCGTCGACGCGCTGCACTTGAGCAACTCGTTCAATCTCAACTCGCTCGACGTGCGGATCGTGCCGGTACGGCCCATTCCGGAAGGTGCGAAGATTCAAATCGGCCGCGTCAGCATCTTCCGCCAAGGTAGCTGACGCGGTTCGCCGATGACGCCGGCCGCCCGTGAGCGCGTGCGCGTCCGCGTGCCGCTGCTGTCGATCAGCGGCGGCGCGTGGCTGCTGCTCGCGCTCCAGCCGAGCAGCATGGCGATGCCGGCCTACTGCTCGGCCGCGACGCTGGGGGCGATGCCGGCATTGTCGTCCATTGCAAGGCTGGTTGCGCTCACGCCGCCGACGTCAATGGCGGCGGGTTGGGCGTTGATGCTGGCGGCGATGATGGTGCCGACGCTGATCGGGCCGGTGCGTCACGTCCGTGACCGCAGCTTCGCGCGACGGCGCGTGCGCGCGATCGTGTTGTTCGCGTCGGCATACGCGGCGATTTGGATGGCGGCCGGCATGCTGCTGCTCGAGGCCGCAATCGTGCTTCGGCTGGCCGTTCCCGAGACGGTACTGCTCGCGTCGGCGATCGCCGTCGCGGCGGTCTGGCAGTTCTCGCCCGGGAAACAGCGGTGTCTCAACCGTTGCCATGCGCGGCCTGCGCTAGCGGCGTTCGGTGCGGCCGCCGACGCCGGCGCGCTGCGGTTCGGATTGATGCAAGGAATCTGGTGCGTCGGGTCATGCTGGGCGCTGATGCTGTTGCCGCTGCTCGTCATGAATTGGCGTTTCGCGGCGATGGCGATGGTGGCGCTATGGCTCGCCGCCGAGCGGCTGGACACGCCGGCGCCGCCGCGCTGGCGCTTCCGCCTCCCCGGCAAGGCGGTGGGCATCGCGCTACTGCAGGCGCGCGGCCTATTCGGCCGCTACGCGCGCTTTCGGCTAGCGAGATAGTCGCGCACCGCGCGCTCCGTCGCGCGCCCGAGCCACGCCTCCTCGACGAGCCGTTTGAGGTCCTTGGCGGATATCTTCTCGAGCTCCACGAGGACGGCCGCGTAGCCGTCGAAGTGCGGGATCGTGAACACCGCCGGGCCGCCGCTCGCGAGCAGCGCTTCCTTCATCTCGAGATCGGCGGTGCGCACGCCGAGGATCTCGCCCTTCGGCGCTTTGTCGCCGAGCGCGGCGAGGTCGGTTTTGCGCAGCGGCCGTTCCCATACGAAGAACTTCTTGTTGACGACCCACGCGGCGCTGCCGCGCGAGGTCTCTTCCGTCACGCCGGGCAGCGCAAGAGCGTACCGCCGAACCTGATCCCACGTCGCCATGCCGCCACCGTTCGAAAGGCGGCAAGAAAGTCCGTCACAGTGCGCCGCGAAAATCTTTCGCCTGAAAGGTGCCGAGAAGGTGACATGCTGGCGCGCCGGCGTGTATTTCAGCGCTTTCCGAGGCGAGTCCAATTGCGTTTGCAGCAACGCGCCGCATCGTCGAGGCATGGCGGATTCGCCGGTCGACGTGCTGCGCCGCGTAGCGCATCATCGCATCGTCCTTGCTCTGTGGCTGTCGCTCGGAACCGTCGTCGCCGCGCGCGAGCTCGCGCGGTCGCCGCTCTTTCATGCGGACCGGTGGCCGATCGATTTCCACGTCTTTTGGTGCGCCGGGAAAGTAACGGCGCAGCATGCGAACCCGTACACCGTCGAGCCGTTGCGCAGCTGCGAGCATGCCCGGGGAGCGAGCGGTCTCCGGATGGCGCGGAACGAGGTGATTCCCTTCGTCTTGCCGGCATACGATCTCGTCCCGTTTCGAGCCCTTGCGCAGCTGCCGTCACCGTTTGCGGCCGCGGTCTTCAGTGCTGCCGCCGTGATTGCGCTTGCATTCGGCATTTTCTTGATCGCGCGGACGACGGAGACGCCGCTCGCGGCGTGCGCCGGCGCGCTCGGGCTCTCCGCCGGTCTGCCGTCTCTGGTCCTCGGGCAAATCGTGCCGTTCGAGCTCTTGTTCATGGGCGTCGCAGCGTGGGCGCTGCGCACGAACCGTCCGCGGCTGGCCGGAGCGTGCGCCGCGCTGAGCTTGGCGGAGCCGCACGCCGGCGTCTTCGTCGTGACTTCGCTGCTGCTCTTCGTTCCGCGTTCGCGGCCGGCGATTGCGGTCGGCGTCGTCGCGCTCTTCGCGGTCTGGACGATGCAAACGGGACTCCGAACCGAATTGTCGTATCCGGCGATCCTGCGCGGTCAGGCCGCGGCCGAAGCGAATTTCTCGGAACAGTACAGCGCGACGTATGCCGCGGCGCTGGCGGGCTTGCCGAAGCCGGCGGCGCTCGTCGTGGGTGCCGTGAGCTCGGCGGCATTGTTCGGCCTCGCGCTGTGGCTCGCGCGCAAGCTGGCGCCGGCGATGTCGGCCCCGGCGCTGGTGTACGTTCCGGCCGCGTGCGCGGTAACCAGCGGCACGTACGTTCATCTGCCGCAGATCGCGCTCGCCGTGCCGGCCGCGCTGCTGGTCCTTCGGCACGCTCGACCGCGAGGTGCGCGCGCGCTCGGCGCCGTGGCGGTGATGCTGCTTGCGGTGCCGTGGCCGTATGCGATCGATCTGAAGCAAGTGCTGGCGGCGGCACTCCTCGCGGTCGCACTCGTCGCGTGGTACGTCGGCAGCGGATACCGTTGGGCGGCGATCGCCGTCGTGACGTGCTGGATCGTCTTGATTCCGTTCGAGAACCGCCCGCCTGCGCCGCAGCCGAGTCCGCGCATTGCGCGCGCCGCACCGAACGCGTCGGCGACCGTGTCCTGGGCGGCGCTCGTCGATCAAGTCACGTCGCGTACCCCGAGGTCGCGCGGCGAGAAAGCGCCGACATGGCTGGGGCTCGTAGCGCTCCTGGCTGCGGCGGCGCTGTGCGCGTCCCGGACGCGCGCGCCGATGAACGCCTAACGTGGCGCCCTGCGAGCAGGCGACGTTTCGCAGACCTCGTACTCCGAGCACATGCGGGACTCGCTCGTTTCATCTGTCCTCCGTTTCGGCGCTGCCGTCGCGGTCGCCGCGGGCATCGCCTGGTTTGCGCCTGCGCGCACGGCGCACGCAGCCGACGATCTGCCCGGGCCGTTCGACGCGGCGAGCATCGACCGCACCGCGAACGCATGCACGAACTTCTTCGACTACGCGACGGGCGGCTGGCGCAAAGCACATCCCATTCCGCCGGAATACACCGAATACGGCTACGTCGAGCGGCTGCAGGACGAGACCCAAACGCTGGTTCGAAACATCCTCGAAGCGGCGGCGAAGAACCCCGGCGCCGCGGGAACCGCGACCCAGAAGATCGGCGACTTCTATGCTTCGTGCATGGACACGGCCGCGATCGAGCGCGACGGCCTCAAGGCGCTCGACCCGGAGCTGGCGCGAATCGACGCGGTCACGACGCCCGCCGCGCTCGACGAGGAGATCGCGCACCTTCACTCGCTCGGCGTCGGCGCCGCGTTCTCGCTGCGCGCGATTCAAAACCCGCACGACTCCACGCACGTGATCGCGAACGTCAGCAGCGGCGGAACGCGGCTGCCCGAGCGCGGCTACTACTTCCGCGACGACGCGGCGTCGCAGAAGCTGCGCGAGCAGTACGTCGCGCACATCGCGGCGATGCTTCGGCTCGCGGGCGACCGCTCTCCCGAGGCGAGCGCGAAGGACGCGATGGCGGTCGAGACGGCGCTCGCCGAAGGCGCGATGACGGCCGCCGAGCGGCGCGACCCGAAGAACACCGACCATCCGATGAATGCGAGCGAGGTGGCGGCACTCATGCCGCACTTCCCGTTCGACGTCTATTTGCACCGAACGAGCATTCCGCCGAGCGGAACGATCAACGTAGCGGTGCCGAAATTTCTGACCGCCTTCGACGCCGAGCTGACGAAAGCGCCGCTGCCGGCCTGGCGCGCGTACCTGCGCTGGCAGCTCGTCGACGCCGCCGCACCCGGGCTGCCGAAGCGTTTCGAGGACGAGGAGTTCGCGTTCAACGGCCGGATCTTGAACGGTGCGAAAGAACAGCAGCCGCGCTGGAAGCGCTGCGTCAGCGCCACCGACGCCAGCCTCGGGATGGCGGTGGGCCAAGTCTACGTGGCAAAAGCGTTTCCGCCGTCGGCGAAGCAGCGCGCGCTCGACATGACGCTGAGAATGCGCGATGCCTACCGCGCCGAGATGGCGTCGCTCACGTGGATGTCGGACGCGACGAAAGCCACCGCGCTCGCGAAGCTCGACGCGATGGGCTTCAAGGTCGGCTATCCGGACGTGTGGCGCAGCTACGCCGGCTACCGCGTCGAGCGCGGCAGCTACGCCGGAAACCTGATTCGCGGTGCCGCGTTCGAGCGCAACCGGCAGCTCAGCCAGATCGGCCGGCCCGTCGACCGCACCGAGTGGGGCATGACGCCGCAGACGGTCAACGCCTACAACGCGCCGAGCTTGAACGAGATCGTGCTGCCGGCCGCGCAGCTGCAGCGGCCGTTCTTCGACGAGCATGCCGACGACGCGTCCAATCTCGCCGCCACCGGCGCGGGGACCGTCGGCCACGAGATGACGCACGGGTTCGACGATCAGGGCCACAAGTTCGACCTGCACGGAAACCTGACGAACTGGTGGACGCCCGAAGACGCCGCGCGCTTCGACCAGCGCGCGAACTGCGTCGTCAAGCAGTTCGACGACGCGGTCGCGGTCGGCGACACGCACTATCAGGGAAAGCTGGTGGAGGGCGAGGCGATCGCGGACCTCGGCGGCGTCGTGATCGGATACCGCGCGCTCGAGACCTCGCTCGGGAACCGCCCGCGCACGACGCTTGACGGCTTTACGCCGGAGCAGCGCTACTTCATCGCCTTTGCGCAGTCGTGGACCGAAAGCGTCCGCGACGAAACCGCGAAGCGCCTGGCCCTGAGCGACGCGCACCCGCTGCCCCGCGACCGCGTCAACCTGACGCTGCGCAACGCTCCCGGCTGGTACAGCGCCTTCAACTGCACCCCGCCCCCGTCGATCTGCTCGGTGTGGTGAAACGCGGCGGGATCAAGAGGTGAGGACGCTCACCGCTTCCCGGAACGATCCTTCGTCGATCTGAAAATCGAACGGGCTCGGCCCGATCTCGTTGTCCGCCCGCATCGCGAGGCTCTCGCCGGCGAGATAGGCATATTCCAAGTCGGCCGCCTCGGCGATCGCGAAATAATATGGGAAGACGTGATCGGTGGGAACGAGCTCGAGAACCCGTGTTCCGGGCCGGCAGAACACGAGGTTCGCCAGCGCGGCACCGTGCGCGGCCACGACGACGGCCGCCGATGCGAACGCTTTGATTTGACCGTCGGGATCGTTTTCCGGCCGGTAGATCTCGAATCCGTAGGACTCGGCAATTTCGATCAGCCGGTCGTCGTTGACAGGCTTTCTGCTGGACCGCGGAATGTAGAGCCGGCGCGTTGCCGATGAGATCGAGCTCAGGCGGCTTCGAAGAAAGTCGGCCGCCCAACGCGGCATCCCGCGGCGGGTTCCCGGCAGTGTCGGAGCGACTAAGACCGCCGGCTCGATCGCGACCCCATCCTCCGGCTGCACGATCTTCCGGTCCTCGATGCCCAGCATGCGAAGTAATGAGAGGCAGTATGAATTCGGCGCGCCGGTGATGAACCAGTCGAACTCGGAGAGCGCGTATCCGTTGATCCGCGCTAGCTCGATGCGCGGCAGCGTATCCATTATGAAATGAGAGTAGTTTCGGGTTGAAAAGTCACTCGCGATCGAGAGACAGCGTCCCGGCAAGCGCCTGACCTCGTGCGGCGTAATCGGGACGTTCATTTGGTCGGCGTGCCCGCGGTACCATGAATGGTCGGGGAGGACCGTCCCGTCGTAAGCACACACCGTGCCGTGCCGCCCGACCACGAAAAGGCGTTCCGCCTCCAACGTTCCCGCATCGGGAACGAGGCGATCGATTTTCGACGCGAGGTCGACGTGGAGCGCTCCGAAGCGCGTGTGCGGCGCGAAGCTGTTTCTGTGCGCGGGAACCGCGATGTTCCAGAGCGCACCGTTGCAAGCCGCATACTCGGCTGAGCCGATGAACCGCCCTTGCGGAGTGAAGGTATCGCTTCGAGACTCGAACATTCTGCCGGGTCCCGCCTTCGCGGCGGCGTGCGAATATCCGCCCCATCGGCGGCCATCGTCGACGGCGATGGCAACGCAACCGTCCAGCTGCGCGGCGGACAATTCGACTGACACGCTCATTTGTACGCGCCGCTTCGCGGACCGCTATCCCCAAGACGTCGCCGGGATGGTGCTCGCCGACCCGTCGTTTCGCAATCAGAAGCAAGCGTTGTAGGCCGTTTCGCCCACGATGAAACGTATGGATGCATTAGGGAATAGCGCGTTCACTTCGTGCTATCAAGCCGCCTTGCACGGAAAGCTCGGTCTCGATTACGGCTCCGAAGCGAACGCACCATGCGGATTTCCTCCAAACGCGGCTGCCGCCGTAAAAGCAGGATGCGAAAAGAACGGTACGGCGTGGTGCCAACTGCAGCACGTTCAATATTCGCATTTGCTCCGCCCGGGCTTCTGGCTGGCACTAAGGTCCGAGGACGCGGCGTCGGATGCGACGGATTCCGCGGAGCTCCTCAAAGAGCAGCGGAACTACGGCGCGATGCCGCTTACCGTGCTGACCGCGGCGAACGACACGGACGAATCTGCGCCGATCCCGCCGGCCGAGATGCGCGAGGTGCAGCGCGTGTGGAGCGCCGGACACGAACGCATTGCCCACTTGTCGTCGGCCGGCACGCATACCGTCGTTGCGAAGTCCGGGCACTTCATCCAGCTCGACCAGCCCGCGGTCGTCACCGCCGCCATCGAAAAAGTGGTAAACGCGGCCAAGCACTGAAGCGCCGGCTATTGCGGGCCGATGATCTCCTCACCGTGGACGACGATCGACGTCCCGCCCCAGTCGCGCACCAGCGCCTCGCGAAGCCAGTCGTCGCCCTCCGCGGATTTTCGCCGTACGTTCATCGGACGCGTCCTGCGAGCGCTATTTCCCGACTATGGGACGGTCTCGGTCTCGAAACTCGCCGGAAGCGTGATTTCGAGCATTTCAAGATCCGCGCTGTGCGCGAGCTCGGCGTGGCGGATTCCGGGTGGTTGCACGACGGAGGAGCCTTGCTCGAGGCGAACTCGTCCGACGCCATCGTACTCGAAATCGACCCAGCCGCGAAGGACGTACACCAGTTGGAAGTCGAGCACGTGCCGATGCGGTTCGCCCGGCTCGCTCGACGCGCTACGCGCGCGGATGACGTGCGCGCCGACGCGTCCTTCCGTCGCTTCCGCGACGCCGAGGTCACGGTAGGCGAAAAACCCACGCAACCCTTCGTTCCAGCTCGCATCGCGCGCATGATTCATGACCACCATGCCGCATGCACTGCGCCCGCCGAACGATCCGGTCCTCGATCCGCGCCGGGCGGGAACTCTCTGACCAGAAACATAAGGCCATGGAGCGCGCTCATCCGGCACCTGAGCGTTCGGACTCGTTCGCACCGCCGAACCGCCGACGGCAAAGAGGGTATTGGCGGCACGATTTGCGGAGCGCACTCGGCAATCTCTGGAGAGAAGCTCAACGATCCCGTACGAGAAAGGTCTTGCGGTGAAATGGGCTTTCTTCATCGAACGGGACGAGCGGATCGATGAACCCGCCCTCCCAAATCCGTACGGCCACAATTTCTGCCTGAGCGGGAACCGCGGCGTGCACCCGTGATGTGAATGACTCGCCGGGCTTGATAGCGGCGCCGAGCGTTGGATCGGATGGCGACGGCGCGGCGGAATACCACGTCCCGCCAGCGTCGATGAGATAGAGGCGCGGATCCGATCCGCGCTGCGTAACGCGTTTTGCAATGCTGCTGACCCGTACGTTCGCCGTCACGACGCGGCTGCCCGAAGAAGCCGGCGCGTTTTGCAAACTCGTTACTGTTGCGCACCAATCGTCGAAGCAGAGATCCGTTCCGAACGGCAGGCGACGCTCGCGGCTCGTCACGCTGCCGGCGATCATCAGCAGCGCATAAATGCAAAGGGCCGCCGCGAGCGGTTGAAACGCAGACAGCGGCGGCGACCCTCGAACAAAGCCGTACAGCGAGATGACAGCCGCCGCCGCGACGCCAATAACGAGCAGCACGAACAGCGGCTGAAGAAAGCTTGGAAATACTTGCACCATCGGCGCCTCCAGGGCTTTGCCTCGCAAAGGTTGATAGCTTTGTATCACAAAGCCGAGGCAGACGCAAGCTGGGCCCGGACGCTCGTTGCATCAGGGTTGGATCAGATGCGCGCCCGCGACGGCGGCGCGGGCGTGCTTGCGCGTGGTCTTCGCGGGCGCGAAGTTCGAGCCCGATCGCGGGTGACCGAGGTCGAAGCGACCGAAAGACGACTTGACCTCCGCGTGCGTCCTCAGGGCAAGAGGCGCTGAAGCAGCAGGCGCCAGAGGTAGTGCGCGGCTTCCTCCGCCGTGAGCAACCCGCGGTCGCCTTTGCCGAAATTTGTCATGCCGAGCGGCTGCAGCCGCAGTTCGAAGCCGTCGTCCGCTGGGGAAAGGCTTTCGTTGTATTGCATGCCCGCGCCACCCGCTTCGTACGAGAAATAGATTTCCGTCGATCGGAACTGCTTGGCGCGGAACACCCGGCAAGCAGCTCGTTCTTTGCCATCGCGGTACACCGTGGCCGTGAACTCCTCGGCGTTCTTGCGTCTGAATCGCGCCTTCACATCCGCGTTCGCGCGCTCCAGTGCTTGCAGCGAAGCAGCGAAGAAGTCCGCGATCGCGTCGAACGCCTCGTAGATGAAGTCATCGCGCTCGGCGTCTCCGAACGAGCGGGGCAATTGCGAGGCCGCGCTGTCCCAGGCGCGCGGCGCGGGGAGTGTCGTGCCGACGGGCGTGCGCGAGCCGCCCTCGCCGCGCTTGGCCCGTGGCGCCTCGATGAGCCGGCGGATCTGGGTCTCGACGTCGTGCCAGGCGTCGTCCGGGTCTGCGAATTTCGAGACCGGCGTGCCATCGCGCGGTATCGCGAGCAGACCGCCGAGCGACGTATGCTTCCAAGAGCAAGGGCGCAGGATAAGCGGAATGACGACCGCTTTGCCGACGCGATGCCGCTCCAGCGCGCGCGCCATCTCCTTTTCGTAGCAGTAGTCCGACTCGATGAACTCCGGACTGACTAGCAGCACGATGACATCCGCCCTGTCGAGCTCGGCCGCGATCCGCGGATCGATCTCCTCGCCCGGAAGGATCTCCCGGTCGGTCCAGACGTCCACGAGCCCTTGGCGCTTCAATAGAGCGAGCGCAGTGCCCAAGCGTTTGCGGTACGCCTCGTCGACGTGCGAGTATGAGACGAACAGCCGGGTCATCGACGAGTCTTCGTAGCGTCAAAGGCACGAGGCCTCCCGGGTGGCCGCGTCAGTACTACGGCCGCCTCCAAGCCGAGCCTCACGCCTTCATGCTCGAACATCGTCCGCACGAATAGAGCGTAAGCTCGTTGGACGAGGCGGTTCGAGCGGTCGCGATCACGGTCGTGCCCGGAGCGACGCCGTACACATCGTCCAGGCTGGTCAACTCGGCGTCGTAGTCATCGATCCACTTCGCGTCCACCATCACCATCTGTTCGCCCAGGGGTAGATCGTCGAACGTGTAGACTTCAATCTCCGGGTGCCTGAATCGACGTGCCATATCGCGCACTAATTCGACGATTCAGGCGGTTCCGCCCTGAACGAAGGGATCAGCGCGCGCTTACGGTCCGGCGTGCCAAAGTTACGCGCTTCCGCTTCGAGCGGGACGAGCATCCTCGGTCTTATTACCGTCAAGTGAATTTTCGCCTATCGGCGGAGGTCTGCAATCCGTCTCTCACGCTCGGCGGCGGTGAGCGGTCGCAGATAGACTCGTCGAAGTCGAACTCCGAGATATTCGTTGTCCAGCCGTCGGGCTCGTGACGGTCGTAGATGCGCACCGTGTACTCGGGAGTCGCGAGATTCGGCTCGTTTGTGGGCCGCAGTACCTCCACGACATTCCTGTAGCCGAGTTCGAGTTTTGCGTCCGGGCAGCCGTAGAGCGCGCCGGCGACGATCGTTTCAGGTATCATGCCGGACCATTTCGCCTCCGACTCTTCCCTGATGTCTGGCGGGTCCGAATACGTCCAAGGGCGGGCCCGGGCTGCGGCCGAGTCGACAACTGCTAACTAGGAGCTGCGCATCGAGATCCTCAGTCCTGAGCGGCGGCTGACATGGCGCACGGATGTCCCAATAGCATCCTATTGACGGCGATCGCGCGTGCGCGGCCCAGTCTCGCGTCGCACGCTCCATCGCCGTCGATGGGGCGTTTGGGACCCGGTCCTCCGGCTTACCCCAGTGGCTCGAATCTCCGCTTATCGAAGCCGCCCAGGAAATTGCAGAAATGAAAAACCGCGTAACCACGCGGTTTTTCGTGCCTGCATGTAGCCCCAACGGGATTCGAACCCGTGTTACCGCCGTGAGAGGGCGGCGTCCTAGGCCTCTAGACGATAGGGCCGAGATGCTCCCGGGCAGAGATTCGAACTCCGATGACCTGAGTCAGAGTCAGGCATGCTACCGTTGCATCACCCGGGAATGATCCATCTTGACTAATCTTAGACGTTTCTTGTTTCTTGCCCCGTGTGTCTCCGTTTGGCTGTGGCAATTCGGGCAGAGCATCCGTAGGTTCTCGAGCCGGTGGTCGTTCCGAATCCCGTTGCGGTGATCGAGCTCCATGACCAGCGGCCGGCTGAGCCACTCCCGGAGCCCACATTCCTCGCAAACGTTTTCCAGTATACCAGCCTCGATCAAGTGGCGCTTGACGGTGTTCCGGGACTTCGCTTCGGTGAGGACCTTTTCAAGCGGCCACCGCAAGCTCCGTGGCTTTAGATCGCCGCGGCGCACTGCCTTCGTCCACGATGCCGCCGCGAACTGGAAGCGAGTTTGGCATTCCCGAAAGGTGTGCCCTTCATCGTAAAACAGCTGGACTGCTCCCCAATCGACCGTCTTCTGGCGCTCGAGCTGAGCGTGCAGCTTTCCGCGCCGGATTGCCTTGTACCAAGCCATCAGCGTGAACCCGAACCGCTCGATGCACTCGTCTCGGCCGTGACCCTCGTCGTAGTACCGCTGCACCGCGGTCCAGTCATATCGAACCCGCACCTTGGCAGCTTATCAGGCGAGCGTGCCATATGCCGGGCACACTGTTCTGGCTGCATCGGGTTGAAGCAGGCTTCGACTGGGTTGCGCTCGATACAGTCTGTCCCGTGCAGGCAGTCGTGCTCGTCGGCGGCGAGGGGACGCGGCTTCGGCCGTTGACCTTCGAGACGCCCAAACCGATGGTCCCCGTGATGAACATGCCGTTCCTCGAGCGGACCCTGCGGCGGCTCAAGGAGGCCGGCATCGAGGACGTAATCCTGCCGGCCGGCTACCTCCCTGAAGCGATCACCTCGTACTTCGGCGACGGCGCCCAACTGGGATTGCATATCCGCTACGTCATCGAGGAGACGCCGCTCGGGACCGCCGGCGCGCTCAAGAACGTCGAGCAGTACATCGACGGCCCGTTCTTCGTCCTCAACGGCGACGTCCTGACCTCGCTTGATCTGCGCGCCATGATGGAGTACCACCGCGCGAAAGGCGGGCTGGGGACGATCCACCTCAAGCCGGTCGAGGACCCGAGCCCCTTCGGCTGCGTCGTCCACGACCCGGCCGGCCGGGTCGAAGCCTTCGTCGAGAAGCCCAAGCGCGACGAAGCTCCGACCAACGAGATCAACGCCGGCACCTACCTCCTGGAGCGCGAGGTCCTCGACCGGATCCCCGCCGGGCGCCCGGTCTCGATCGAGCGCGAAACCTTCCCGCAGCTCATCGCCGCCGGCGGCCGCGGCCTCTACGCCTACGTCACCGACGACTACTGGATCGACCTGGGCAAGCCGGAGGCCTATCTCGACGCCCACCGGCACGTCTTCGACGGCGTCATGCCCCTCGGGCTGACCCCCGAGGTAGACGGCCCCGGCCGCGAGACGATCCCCGCCTCTGCCGTCCGCCCGCCGGTCTTCATTGGCAAGAATTGCCGCATCGACCCCGCGGCCGAGATCGGGCCCTACACCGTCTTGGGCGACGGGTGCACGGTCGAAGCGGGCGCCGTCGTCGCGGACTCGCTGCTCTGGGACGGCGTCACCGTCGAGGCCGGCGCGCGACTCGAATCGGCGATCGTCGCCAGCCGCGCACGCATCGGTACGGAAGCGCACATCGGACGCGGCGCGGTGATCGGACACGATGCGCAGATCGCGCCCGGAACGGCCGTCGAGGAAAACGCACGCGTCGCCGCGCGCTGAGCGGGCCGCTTGCGGTCGAGCGCTGCGTCACGTTCTCCTCTGTTAAGGAACCGTATTGTGCGGGTATGAAACCGCCAGACTCACCGAGCGTGTCTCCGTAAGAGGTCGTTCCTTTTCGCGACCACTTCTCGGGATCATCATCGCCGGTGCAAAGACAAACGTTCGCCGGCCGCTACAAGGGGACGACGTTGCAAGCCCAAGCTCCACGAATGCTCTTTCTCGGTTCCTTCCCGCCGCGCGAGTGCGGGATCGCAACCTTCATGAAGGACGTCGTGGACAGCTACGACCAAGCGTTCGGCACGCGCAGCGCGGTCGTCGCGATCGACGAGCCGGGCGGCGAAGAGCGCGTCTATCCCGACCGCGTCGTCGCGCGCCTCGTGCAGCGCGAGCGCGACTCGTATTACGACGTCGCCGAGTTCGTCAACACCTACCCGTGCGACGCGCTGAACATCCAGCACGAATACGGGCTCTTCGGCGGCGACGAAGGCGAATGGGCCGTCGACCTCATCAGCGCGGTTGAAAAGCCGGTCGTCACGTCGCTGCACACCGTGCTCCCCGATCCTTCGCCGCAGCACCTGCGCGTCGCGCGCGCGCTCTGCGCGGCGTCGGCCGCGGTCGTCGTGCTCTCCGAAACCGGCCGCGAGCTCCTGATCGACCGCTACGACGTCGACCCGGCGAAGATCCACGTGATCCACCACGGCGTCCCCGACGTGCCGCTGCGCGACACGTCCGAAGCGAAGAAGAAGCTTGGCTTCGAAGGCCGCACGACGATCTCGACGTTCGGCCTGATCAGCCGCGGCAAAGGCCTCGAGTACGCCATCGAAGGGATGCAGGCCGTCATCGAGTCGCATCCCGAAGCGCTGTACCTGATTCTCGGGCAGACGCACCCCGTCATCAGGCGCAACGAAGGCGAGTCGTACCGCCGGCAGCTCGAAGCGACGATCGCCGCGAACAAGCTTTCCGACAACGTAAAGCTCGTCGACAAGTACTTGGAGTTCGACGAGCTGATCGGCTACCTGACCGCCAGCGACATCTACCTCACGCCGTACCTGAACCCGACGCAAGTCGTCAGCGGCACGCTCGCGTACGCGGTCGGCTGCGGCAAAGCGATCGTCTCGACGCCGTACTTGTACGCGCAGGAGCTGCTCGCTCACGGCCGGGGCTTCACCGTCCCGTTCCGCGACTCGTCCGCGATTGCGACGACGCTCGTCGCGCTGCTCGACGATCCGGCGCTGCGCCAGGCCACCAGCTACCGCGCCTACCGGTTCGGCCGCCGCATGACGTGGCCGCACGTCGCGCGCGCCTACGGCGAGCTGTTCACGCAGCTGCTTCCCGACGCGCGGCGCGCGGAGCTTGCGACCTCCGCGTAACGCGGGCGCGAGCGCACCGCGCGCGCACCGCCGGCCCGCGCTCGACCATCTGCTCGCGATGACCGACGACGTCGGCCTGCTGCAGCACGCGGCGCTCGACGTGCCGAACCGCGCGTGCGGCTACTGCACCGACGACGCCGGCCGCGCGCTGATCGTCGCCTGCGACGCCGCGGCCCGCAGCGCGACCGAACGCGACGGCGCGCGGCTCGTCACCACGTATCTCGCCTATTTGCACGACGCGCAGCTGCCCAGCGGCAGTTTCCACAACTTCATGGGCTACGACCGCCGCTGGCAGGACCACGAGGGGACGCCGGACGCGGTCGGGCGCGCGGTCTGGGGCCTCGGCTACGCCGAGCGGCACGCGCCGCGCGAGACGTGGCGCGCGCTCGCCGGACGCTTGCGCCGCAACGCACTTCCCGCGATCGCGCGCATGACGTACGTGCGCTCGCGCGCGTACGCGGCGCTCGGACTCGTCCACGCGCTCGCCGCGCGGCCCGACGACGAGCTCGCGGTGCGCGCGCTGCTCGACGAGTCGCTCGCGCTGATCGCGGACGCGTACGACGCGCACGCCGGCGAGGGCTGGCAGTGGTGCGAGGACGTGATGACGTACGACAACGCGCGCCTGTGTGAAGCGCTGCTGCGCGGCGGCACCGCGCTCGGAAACGCGCGCTACGTCGACACCGGGCTCGCGATGCTCGAGTTCTACGCCTCGGTCGTCATCGAAGGCGACATGTTCGTGCCGGTCGGGAACGCCGGCTGGTATCCGCGCGGCGGCGTGAAGGCGCGCAGCGCGCAGCAGCCGCTCGAGGCGGCGGCGATGGTCGACGCGGCGTTCGCCGCGCTGGACGTCACCGGCGAAGAGCGCTGGCGCACCGTCGCGACGCTCGCGCACCAGTGGTATTTCGGGCGGAACTCCTACGCTCTCGCCGTCGCGACGGAGAGCGGCTGCCGCGACGGCATCGGCGAGGGCGGACTCAACCCCAACATGGGCGCCGAGTCGACGGTGTGCTTTCTCATGAGCGCGCTGGCGCTGGCGAACCGCTCGACGAAGACCCTGCGCCTCGCGCGATGAGCGCGCGCGTCGCGCGGTGCGCGAGCGCCATGACCGTCAGCATCGGATTGACTCCGCAGGCGGTCGGAAACGCCGACGCGTCGGCGACGATCAGCCCGTCGACGCCGTAAACGCGCCCATCCGGATCGATCGCGCCGTCAGACGCGCTCGCGTCCATCCGCGCCGTCCCCATCTGGTGCGCGGAGAACAGCGCCACCGGCGCGCGCTGCGCGGCGCGCGCGCGCAGCTCGGCGGCGAACGCCTGCAGCCCGGCTTCGCTCGCGTCCGCCGCTTCCAGCGTCAGCGGATCGCCGTGGAGCGTCGAGACGCTGCGCGCGCCGGCGGCGAACGCGACGCGCGCCGCGGCGGCGACGCCGTCGGCGAGCCGTTGCGCGTCGTCGTCAGCGATGCGGTAGCGCACGTCGGCCCGCGCGTCCAAGCCGACGCTGCCTTCGCCGCGGTCGCGTGCGATGACGATCATCGTCGCGCGGTGGCGCGCGGTGCTCATCTGCGTTGCGTGCTCGTCGCGGCCTTCCCACGGCAGCGCGCTCGCCATCAACCCCGGATGGGACGGCGACACCTCGATCACCGTGCCGAAACCCAAGCCGCCGTCCGCGGATGCCGTGAATCCCGCGAGCTCGTCGCACACGGCGGTCTGCATCGCGCCGTGCCACGGCTCGACCGGTTCGTCGAACTGCGCGGAGAGCGCGGTGACCGGATGCAGGTGCAGGTGCTTGCCGAGATGCGGCGAGCGCACGCCGCTGCGCGCGAGGATCCCCGGCGTGCGCAACGCGCCCGCCGCGACGACGACGAGCGGCGCGTCGACCACGAGCGCGCGCCCGTCCGCGTCGACCGCTTCGACACCGCGCACAATGCCGGACTCGATCACCACGCGCTCCGCGCGCGTGCGCGCGTAGACTTGTGCGCCGTGCGCGAGCGCGTCGCGCAAGTACGTCGCGGCGGTCGAGCGTTTGTTGCCGTACGCGCAGCCGAAGCCGCAGTAGCCGCATTGGTCGCCGCTGCACTCGGCATTGCGCGGGATCGCGCGGCACGACCAGCCGAGCTTCGCGCAGCCCTCGGCGATGACGGCGTTGTTGCGGTTGTGCGCGCGCGCCGGCGTCACGCCGAGCCGCGTCTCCACGGCGTCGTATGCATCGGCCAGTTCGCCTGCGAACTCCGGGCGTCCGAGCGCGCGGCCCCACTCCGCGGCGAGCGCGGGCGGAATCCGCAGCGAGGTCGACCAGTTCACCGCCGTCCCGCCGCCGACGCACGCGCCGGCCAGGATCGAGACCCCGCCGTCGTCGCTCGCGCACAGCCCGTGCTCCAGGTACAGTTCCGCGAACGCCTCGGCTTCGCGCTGGCGCGCCGCGACCGCCTCGAACGGCCCGCCCGCCTCCAGCACCACCACCCGCAGCCCCGCCTGGGCCAGCAACGCTGCCGCGAGGCCCCCGCCGGCCCCCGAGCCGACCACCACCGCGTCGGCCGCGATCCGCCCGCCGGGCGGCGGCTCGGCCAGCGGAAACGGCTCGCCCGACGGCACGTCTGCCCGCGGCCCGGGGTAGCCGATCCGCTCCCAGACGGCGCTGCGACCCTGCTCGCCGGCCGCCGAGTACGCCGCGAACAGCGCCAGCCGCCCGAACGCCACGATCGCAGGCCGCAGCAGCGCCACCCGCGTCAGCCGGCGCAGCGCGCGCTCGCGCGCGGGCCGGTCGAGCACGGCGAACCCGCGCGGAATTCCGGCTAGGGCCAGCATCGCGAGCGGATTTCCGAGCAACGACAACACGAGCGCCAGCTTCGCACGGCGGTGCGGGGCGAGCCGGTCGAGGGCGGTTGCCACCGTCGCTTGCGCCATGGCGAGATCGGTGTCCGGCGGCACGAACGTGTCAACGACGGCATCCAGGATCGCGCGCGGTATTTTCGCCAAAGCAATCAGCCGTTTCGCCGCCGCCGAAAGTGCCTCCGGCACCCTCCGTTTGAATAGTCGTCTGAGCCCTGTAGAAGGCCCATAGGCAAAAGAACCGTTGGCGGCGAACATTGTCTTGATGCTGGCGCCGACCGAACTTCTCAATGACGTCCAGCGCGAAGCCGTCGAGCATACAGACGGCCCAGTGCTGATCTTCGCCGGTGCAGGCTCGGGCAAGACCCGCGTCCTCACGCACCGGATCGCCTACCTCCTCGAACGGAAGAAGGTCTTCCCAGACCGTATCCTGGCCGTGACGTTCACCAATAAGGCCGCCGGCGAGATGAAGTCTCGCCTCGAGCGGATGGTCGGTGCCGCGGCGCGCGACCTCTGGGTCGGGACGTTCCACAGCATGTGCGTGCGGATGCTCCGCCGCGACGGTCGCAAGATCGGGATCGCCTCGAACTTCGCCATCATGGACGACGCCGACCAGCGCGCGATCGTCCGCGAGGTGATCGCCGACCTCGACTACGACGAGC
>Ga0213878_10000101_pt1 | contig 43666 bp, 41 predicted proteins | sample VelepicoBEBS_R02_FD_161053 | JGI IMG/M metagenome (GOLD analysis project Ga0213878, IMG submission 161053) | Vellozia epidendroides bulk soil microbial communities from rupestrian grasslands, the National Park of Serra do Cipo, Brazil - BS_R02 | ecosystem: Environmental > Terrestrial > Soil >... | reverse complement strand
CCTGCCGCCGGCCGTGCACATCCGCGACAACCTCGAGCTACGTCCAAGCCAGTACCGCCTCCTGCTGCGCGGCGCCGTGGTGGGCGAGGGCGAGGCCTTCCCCGGCATGTGGCTGGCCATCAACCCGGGCCACGCGACGCAGAAGCTCATCGGCACCGCGACCACCGACCCCGCCTTCGGCCTGCCGGCGGTGTGGATCGAGGAACGCCAGAAGGAGATGGCCCAAATGAGCGGGTTTACGGTGGTTGATTGCTCGACCGTCGTGGCCACCCACCTCTCACACTTGATGCAAGTGCACGCGGCCAAGTTGTTGGGCCGCGTGGAGACGCAGTCGCTGGTGGAACACCTCACCAAGCAGGCGCCGCAATTGATCGAAGACGTGATTCCCAAGATGGTCAGCATCGCCACCCTGCAACGCGTGCTCCAGCTGCTGCTGGAGGAGGGCGTGCATGTGCGCGACATGCGTTCCATCGTCGAATGCCTGGCCGAGAACGCCGCCACCGTCACAGACCCGCAGGAGCTGGCCCGCCGCATCCGCACCCACATCGCGCCGGCCATCGTGCAGCAGATCTATGGCTCCACCAAGGAGCTGGACGTCATCGCGTTGGAGCCGGAGCTGGAGCGCCTCGTCACCCAGGCCCTCAACTCGCCGCATGGCGCCGCGCTGGACCCGGGCGTCGCCGACACGCTGGCGCGCAGCGCCGCCGAGACGGCCCAGAAGCAGGAAGACCGTGGCGTGCCTGCCACGCTGCTGGTGCCCGACCTGATCCGCGCGCCCATGGCCCGCCTGCTCAAGCGTGCCGCGCCGCGCCTGAAGGTGCTGGGCCATAGCGAGATTCCAGAGACCCACACCATCCGCATCGGCTCCATCATCGGAGGCACAGCATGAACGTCCGCAAGTTCACCGCTCGCACATCGCGCGAGGCGCTCGCTCTCGTCAAGCAGGCTTTCGGCCCCGACGCCGTGGTGCTGTCCAACAAGAACGTGCCCGAAGGCGTGGAGGTGCTGGCCATGGCCCCCGAGGGCATGGGTCAGATCGAGCAGATGGCCGCCACGGCGCCGCGCATGGTGGCGCCGCAGCCGGCCCAGCCGTCCGCCCGCGCCAGCTTCAGCGAGCGCACGCTGCGCCAGGAGCCCAGCTTCGTCGCGCCCGAGGTGGCGGGCGACGTGCAGCAGCTGGCGATGAGCACGCTGAACTTCCAGGACTATGTCCGCGAGCGCGTGCTGCGCCGCCGCCAGGCCGAGATGAGTGGCCAGCCCGACCCCGTTCGCCAGGTCGCTCCGCCGCCCGTGCAGGCGCCTGCCGCCCCGTCGCTGGACGCCGTGCGCCTGCAGCGCGAGCGCCGCGCCGCCGAAGCCATGGCTGCCCTGGCGCCCCGGCGCGCTGCAGCCCAGCCCGAGCCGCGAGTGGCACGCCCGGTGCCGCCGGTGCTGCGTGACGAGATCCGCATCCCGCCCGCCGGCGCGTCGCGCGCCGTGCCGCGGCTCAGCGAGCTGTCTGCCGCCGAACCCCTGCCGCTGCCCGGCCAGCCAAGCGCCAGCCAGCGCAGCCAGATGGACATGGCCGACGAGTTGCGCCAGATGCGTGGCCTCATCGAGGAGCGCTTCTCCTCGCTGGCTTTCATGGAGAAGCTGCAGCGCCAGCCCGTGCAGGCGCGCCTGACGCAGAAGCTGCTGGAGCTGGGCTTCTCGCCCGCGCTGGTGCGCAAGCTGGCCGAGTGCTGCCCGTCCGACTTCCGCGGCGGCGAGGCTGCCGATGAGAACGCCTGGGCCGCCCATGTGCTGTCGCGCAACCTGCAGACCGACGAGGCCGCGCCCGCCATCGAGGACCGTGGCGGCGTCTACGCGTTGATCGGCTCCACCGGCGTCGGCAAGACCACGACGACGGCCAAGCTGGCCGCCCATTTCGCGACCAAGCATGGCGCAGGCCAGCTGGGCCTCATCACGCTGGACGCCTACCGCATCGGCGCCCACGAGCAACTGCGCGCCTACGGCCGCATCCTGGGCGTGCCCGTGCACACGGCGCACGACCGTGCCTCGCTGGATGACCTGCTGGACCTGCTGTCCAGCAAGAAGCTGGTCCTCATCGACACGGCCGGCATGGCCCAGCGCGACACGCGCACCCAGGAACTGCTGGAGATGCTGGCCCACCCCAGCATCAAGAAGCTGCTGGTCATCAACGCGGCCCAGCAGGGCGAGACGATCGAGGATGTCGTCAATGCCTGGAAGGGCGCCGCCTGCGAGGGCGTGGTGCTCAGCAAGATCGACGAAGCCGTGAAGCTGGCCCCGGCGCTGGACACGCTGATCCGCCACAAGCTCAAGGTACTGGGCGTGGCCAACGGCCAGCGCGTGCCGGAAGACTGGCACCGCCTGCCCAGCGTAGCCCTGGTGCAGCGCGCGCTCAAGGGCGCGGCCTCGGGGGCCTGGCGCATGGACAACACCGATGTCAACCTCATCTTCGCCGGTGCGCCGCTGACCGACGCCGGCCTGCGCGCCGTCCATTGACCGGAGGCGGGATGCTTCAAGACCAAGCCCACGGCCTGCGCCGCCTGTTCGCCGCCTCCAAGACGCGCTTCGTTCCCGTCGTCAGCAACCCGCGCGTGATGGGCGCGGGCGCACTGCTCGAAGGCCTGTGCGCCGCCTTTGCCGAGCTCGGCCTGCACACCCTGGTCGTCGACGCCGGCGTGCATTCGCCGCAGCCCTCGGAGCTGGCGCAGGTGGACCTGTCCAACTGCATCGAGCGCCTGTCGCCCAAGCTGTCCTACCTGGCCGCACGCGGCCTGCCGCTGCGCCATACCAATGCGCACGGTTCGGCGGCGTCATTCCTGGAGGTCGTGGCCGAGGCCGCGCCCGAGGCCGACGTCATCCTGCTGCACGCCAGCGCGGCCGAGCTGGCCCGTGTCGTCGCGCTGCGCGAGGTGCGCCCGCTGCTGTTGGCCGACACCGACCCGGCCAGCGTCACGGAGGCCTATGCCGGCATGAAATGGCTGTCGCAACGGGCGGGGTTGATGGTCTACAGTCTGCTGATGGCCTGCCACCCCCAGTTGCGCGTGGCCACCCGCATCGCGCAACAGCTCCATTCCTGCGCCGACGGCTTCCTCGGCGCGGTGCTGCGTGACTGGGCCTGCCTGGATCCACGCGGCTCGCAGCACGCGCCGATGGCGCCCGAGCTGCGCCACCTGGCCCGTGAGCTGCTGCTTGCGGCTCCTCCCGGAGCGGCGCTGGACGCCGCCTCCGATGCGATCCCGCTGCGCCCGGCGCGCGCGGTGTCCAATCCCTTTGTCGCAGCGCACTGATCCTCGCCGGAGCTACTCATGTATACGCCCAAAGGCCGCCTCGACAACAGCACGCTGATCAAGCAGTACAGCCCGCTGGTCCGACGCCTGGCGCACCAGATGATCGCCAAGCTGCCGGCCAACGTGGAGGTGGATGACCTGATCCAGGTCGGCCTGATCGGCCTGACCGACGCGCTGTCGCGCTTCGATGCCGGGCAGGGCGTGCAGTTCGAGACCTTCGCCACCCAGCGCATCCGCGGCGCCATGCTGGACGAGTTGCGCGGCGGCGACTGGATGAGCCGTGGCACGCGTCGCCAACAGCGCGAGATCGAGGTGGCGGTGCACAAGGTCGAGCAGCGCCTGGGGCGCGCACCCAGCGAAGCCGAGATCGCCGCCGAGATGGGCCTGCCGCTGGCCGAGTACCAGGAGCTGCTGGGCAAGGTGCGCGGCACCCAGCTGGTCTACCTCGAGGACATGTCGGGCGACGATGGCGACGACGACTATCTCGACCGCCACGTGGCCGACGAGGCAAGCAACCCGGTGGCCCAGTTGCAGGACCACCGCATGCGCCAGGCGCTGGTGGCAGCCATCAAGAACCTGCCCGAGCGTGAGCAGTTCGTGATGAGCATGTACTACGAGCACGACATGAACCTGAAGGAGATCGCGGCCGTGCTCAAGGTCACGGAGTCGCGCGTCTGCCAGCTGCATAGTCAGTCCATTGCAAGGTTGCGCGTTAAGCTGCGCGATTGGTAACACGGGGCCATTTCTTGCCGAGCCCCGGCTGACAAGCAGGGGACAACGCATGCTCAGGTGGCCAAGGAGCGGAGGAACAACCACCGCCGTCTCTCGCGAAGAGCCAGTGCGCCGTGAGGATGGTGGCGCGCTGAACGTCGTCAAGCGCCTCGCCCGTTCCATCGGCACGGTCGGCAAGGACGCCGCCGAGGTGCGCGGCGCGCTGGAGGACACCCAGCGCATCGTCCAGGCCCAGGGCCAGGCCATGCAGGCCCTGGCCCGGCAGCTCAACCAGATCGGCCAGGCCCAGGCGGCCATCGCCGCGGCCACGGCGCAGAGCGCCGCTGCCGTTCAGCGAGCGCGCGGCGCGCTTGGCGGCGTCGGCGACGAAGTCACCGGCATGGCGTCCACGCTGGCCCAGGTGTCCGACGCGGCCGCCGAGATCACGAAGATTTCGCTGCAGACCCGACTGGTGGCCTTCAACGCCGCCGTCGAGGCCAAGCATGCGGGCGACGCCGGCCGCGGTTTTGCCGTCGTGGCCGAGGCGGTCAAGGCCTTGGCCGGTCAGGTCGAGGCATCGTCCAAGGCCATCGTCGGCGCCATCGCCAGCCTGCAGCAGCGCATCGATCGCTTCAGTGCCGAGCTGACCCATGACGGCGAGAAGCCCAGCGCCATCCATGCCGCCTTCCACGAAGTCGAGGAGGACGTGCAGCGCATCGCCGCGTCGGCCGCCGAGAGCGGCCAGCAGATGGGCCTGCTCAACGAGCGCGCCCAGGAGCTGGAGCGCGAAGTGTCCGAGGCCTCGCACGGGCTCAAGGTCGCGTTCGACGGCAGCGACCGCTTCCTGCGCATGGCGGAGGACCTGGTCGAGCAGATCGCCGAGAGCGGCGTCGAGGTCGACGACATGCCCTTCATCCGCGCCGCCGAGCAGGCCGCGGCTGACATCGCCGGGCTGCTGGAGGCGGCCTTGCGCGAAGGCCGGATCTCGCAGGCCGACCTCTTCGACGAGGCTTACCGCCCCATCGAGGGCACCGCCCCGCAGCAGCACACGACGCGCTTCTGTTCGCTGACGGACAAGCTCTTCCCGGCCGTGCAGGAAAAGGCACTGGCCTTCAGCGACAAGGTGGTGTTCTGCATCGCGGCCGACCGCAACGGCTACATCGCGACGCACAACCGCAAGTACTGCCAGCCGCAGCGCCCCGGCGACCTGGTCTGGAACACGGCCAACAGCCGCTATCGCCGCATCTTCAATGACCGCACCGGCCTGGCGTCGGCGCGCAACCAGCGCCCCTTCCTGCTGCAGACCTACCGGCGCGACATGGGTGGCGGCCGCTTCGTCGTGCTGAAGGAGGCGACGGCGCCCATCATCGTGGCGGGGCGCCATTGGGGCGGGCTGCGCCTGGCGTTCAATTTCTGACCGATCGACGGATCTCGCTGTTCAGCAACGCCAACCAGGCCTCGGCGCTGGGATGACTGCGGCTGATGGCCATGAATGTGGTCTTGACCTCCAGCGGCGGCGGCTGCCAGCGGATGGTGTCGGCCGTCAGCGGCTGCTTCGAGAGCTGGTACTCGAAGGTGCCGCGCTCCGAGAACACTGCGTCGACGCGGCCGAGGTTGAGCATCTCCGCACCGGGGCGCGGGTCCACCAACTCGTGCAGCCTGTAGCGTCCGTCGAGCAGCAGGGGTGGCAGGTAGGAGCCGCGCTGGTAGGCCACCGTCGCGCCCGGCGGCAGCGGCGCCTTGCGGTCCGCGCGCACGAAGAAGCCCAGCTGCATGCGGGCCACCGGCAGCGAGTAGCGGAAGAGGGCGTCACGCTCGGCATTGCGCCACACCGTCATCAGCAGGCATTCGCCGTTCCTGGCCATGCTCAGCGCGCGCACCCAGGGCACCCGCAGCATCTGCACGTCCAGGCCGCCGGCCGCGAAGGCGCGGCGCGCCAACGCGGTCATGCTGCCGCCGTCGCCCAGCTCCGTGCTGACGTAGGGCGGGAAGTCGGTCACGCACAGCGGCACGGGCGCCTGCGCCTTCGCGGCGCCTGCCGCGGCGATGAGCCCGGCGAGCGCCGCGGTCGTCTTCACTCGGCGATGCAAGCCCGGTTCTTGCCCGTGTGCTTGGCCTCGTACAGCGCCACGTCGGCGCGATCCAGCGCGGCTTCCAGCGTCTCGCCGGGGCGGTACAGAGTCACACCGGCCGAGAAGGTCACGAAGACGTCCTTGCCCTCATGCTTGAAAAGCGCGCTGGACAGCGCGCGCTGCAGGCGAACCAGCACTGCCTGCGCCTCGTCCAGCGGCGTGTCCGGCAGCATCAGCACGAACTCCTCGCCCCCGTAGCGGGCCACCATGTCGCCGGGCCGCAGCGAGGCCTGGGTGCGTTCGGCCAGCGACTTCAGCGCGATGTCCCCCGCGTGATGGCCCAGGCCATCGTTGAGCTTCTTGAAGTTGTCGATGTCCAGCAGCGCCAGCGCGATGCGGGTTGTCTCGCGTTCGGCCCTGGCCTGCTCGATGCCGAAGGCCTGGATGAGGCCGCGGCGGTTGGCCACCTGAGTCAGCTGGTCGGTGTGGACCTCGCTGGACAGCCGGCGCAGCTCGCCCTCCAGCTCGTCCACGCGCTGGGTCAGTGCGGCGGCACGGTCGTGTTCCAGCGTCAGCCGCGCCTGCGTCTGTGCCACCAGCCCCTGCACGCTGCGGGTCTCCTCGACCATCTCGCGCACGGTGCCGGCCAGGCTTTCCAGCGAGTCGGCATGCTCTATGGCCTCGGCGTAGCGGCCGACGCTGCTCTGGAAGCGGTCGGTGTGCTGGCCCAGTTCGCCGAGCTCGGACAGCATGCGCTGGATCAGGCCCTTCAGCGCGTCGCGCGCCCTGGAGCGCTCCTCGCGCAGCGCGCGCTGGCGCTCACGGGTGCCGGCCAGCAGTTCGGCGACGGTGCGCACGCCACGGCCGGACAGGCCCTGGGCCAGCGTCTGGTTCATCGCCTCGGCCTGGCCGCGCGCCCAGGAGTCGTCCTCAGCCAGGTCGACGAGGCTGGCGCCCAGCTCGCGGCACAGGCCTCCGAGCTCGTCGAAGAGGTGGCGGCGGTGGTCCAGCAGGTGGCGGGCGCGCAGGCAGAGCGCGGCCATCTGCGCGGTGCGCTCGGGGCCGGCGTCGCCGGCCTGGAGCTCGTCCTGCGCGGCCTCCAGCTCGCGCATCAGGGCGTCGGCGGGCGTCGCCTCCGTCTGCGGCGAGCGCAGCGCGTGGCGTACCGTGCCGTTGAGCTCGCCGCTGATCGCCGTCCAATGCGTGCGGGTGTCGGCCGCGGGCGGCTTGTCGCGCGAATCGCCGTCGTACAGATCGCCGAAGCCGGTGTTCTCGTGAAAGCCGGTATCGGCGAAGGCGCTGTCGGCGAAGAGCTGACTGGGCGTGCCGCCCTCCTCGGTCTCTACGCTGCCGCCGTCGCCGTCCTTGTCCCAGCTCGCGACGAGGTGGGAGAGGCGCTTGATGAGCTTGCCGCTGTCGCTGCGGCCCAGGTCCAGCGTGCGGAAGACGCCGTCCTTCTTGCGCGCCAGCGTCCAGTGACGGCCGCCGCGCTCGAGGCCGCGCACAAGGCGTTCGACGGCCTCGGCCAGCGCTTCGGCCTGGGCCGCGGGACCGGCCACGTCGAGCAGCTTGTCGACCTGGCGCTGAAGTTCGTCCAGCCGCTGCTCGCGCAGGGCAGCCTGCAGCTCCTGTCGTGTGCCACCGCTGGGCAGGGCCAGGCTGATGAGCTTGGACATCAGCTGCTGTGCTCGCTCGGGCAGGGCACCGGGCGCCGCGGACTCTCCTCCGGCCTCGAAGGCGTAGGCGCGTGCGTAGTTTTCGGGCGTGGGCTCCAGCCGCGCCTGGGCCAGGCGTTGCAGCGCGGCCTTGGCCAGTTGGGCCGGCGGCAGTTGTGGAGGCATGTCAGTGCAGTCCGGGCGTCCGAGGGGGCTGCTGCCCCCTCGTGGGGGGCAGTGAGCGCAGCGAGCGTGGGCGCTGCGTCATATCAGGCCTGCCCGCGCGAAGCCAGGTCGGCGGGGCTGTCGGCCTGGGTGATCCAGGGCGCCTTGCGCGGCAGCACGGTCTGGGCGATCCAGCGCTCCAGCTCGTCCGCCGGAAGCGGCTTGCTGAACAGGAAGCCCTGCATCAGCGAGCAGCCCAGGCGGTGCAGCACCTCCATCTGGCGCAGCGTCTCCACGCCCTCGGCGATGACGCGAAGGCCCAGCGCCCGCGCCAGCGCGATGATGGCCGTGACGACGGCCGAGCTCTGCGGCGTGATGCCGAGGTCGCGCACGAAGGTGCGGTCGATCTTGACCTCGGAGATGGGCAGCGTGGTCAAGTAGGCGAGGGACGAGTAGCCGGTGCCGAAGTCGTCGATGGAGATCTCCACGCCGACCTCGTTCAGGCGGTGCAGCGACGGGATGACGTTCTGCAGGTCCTTCATCAGGTTGTTTTCGGTGATCTCGAGCTGGATGGAGCGGTGCGGCACGCCGTAGGCGCTGACGCACTGGTGGATGTGCTCGACGAGATCGGTGCGCTCGAACAGCCGGCTGGGCAGGTTCACGGCGATGGAGTCCGAGAAGCCGAACTGCAGCGACCACAGCTTGGCCTGGCGGGCGGCCTCCTTCAGCGCCCATTCGGACAAGGGCACGATGAGGCCTGTCTCCTCGGCCAGCGGGATGAAGTCGGCCGGCGGCACCAGCACGTTGCCGCGCTGCCAGCGCATCAGCGCCTCGGCGCCCACCATGCGGGCGGCACGCACGTCGATCTTGGGCTGGTAGTGCAGCACGATCTCGTTGCGCTCCAGTGCCTTGTGCAGCGCGCTTTCAAGTTCCAGCTTCTGCTTGCCATGGCCGGCCAGCTGCGGCGAGTAGACGGCCGAGGCGTTGCGGCCCTGGCTCTTGACGGCGTACATGGCGACGTCGGAGTTGCGCAGCAGGTCGGCCATGGTCTGGCCGTCGCGCGGGTAGAGCGCGATGCCCACGCTGGCCGTGACGAAGCATTCCTGGCCGCCGACGAAGATGGGCTCGCGCAGCGCATCCAGCACGCGCTGGGCGACGCGCTCGGCGTCGCGCTCGTCGGCCACCTCGGGCAGCAGGGCCACGAACTCGTCGCCGCCCAGGCGCCCCACAGCCTCCAGGCCGCGATGGCCACGGTTGCCCAGGCCGTCGAGCACGCCTTCGAGGATCTGGTCGGAGTGGCGCACGCAGGCGCGCAGGCGCCGGCCGACCTCGACGAGCAGCTCGTCGCCGGCCGTGTGGCCCAGCGTGTCGTTGATGACCTTGAAGCGGTCCAGGTCGATGAGCAGCAGGCCCACCTCGTGGCCGCCGCGGCGGGCGCTCTCGATGGCACGCTCGACGCGGTAGATCAGCTGGCGCCGATTCGGCAGGCCGGTCAGCGCGTCGAAATGGGCCAGTTGGCGGATGCGGTCCTCGGCCTGGCGGCGGTCGGTCACGTCCTGCAGGATGCCGGTGTAGCCGCTGACGCCGCCCTGCTCGTTGAACTCGGGCTCGGCCTCGATGTGCACGACGCGCTGGCGGCCGTCTGGCAAGGTCAGTGGCAGGTCGGTGACCAGCACCGAGGTGTGGGCGATGACGTCGCGCAGCAGGCGCAGGAAGACGTGGCGGTCATCGGCCGGCACCATGCGCATGACGCCGATGAAGTCCAGCCGGTCCTGCGGGCCGCGGCCGAACACGCGCAGGCCTTCGGCGGAGATGGCGAAGCTGGCGGACGCTTCGCGCCACCATTCGAAGCTGCCCATGCGCGCCAGGTCCTGGGCGCGGGCCAGCTTGGCCTTGCTGCGCTCCAGCTCCAGCCGCGTGCGCGAGCTGCGCAGCAGATAGCGCAGCCGGCCGTCCAGCAGGCTCCACTGCGAAGACTTGACAAAGAAGTCCGTTGCGCCGGCCTGGTAGGCCCGGTTGATGGAGGCCTCGTCGTCCAGGCCGGTCAGCATCAGCACGGGCAGGGATTCGAAGCCGGGCGTGGCGCGCAGCAGCGAGCAGGTCTCGAAGCCGTCGAGCTCGGGCATCAGCGCGTCCAGCACGACGACGTCGGGCGCGCGGCCGGACAGCTGGCCCAGGGCCTCGCTGCCGCTGGCGGCCTCGGTGACCTCGAAGCCACGCTCGCGCAGCGCCGCTGCGGTCAGCAGCAGGTTGACCTCGTCGTCGTCCACCAGCAGCACGCGGGGGCGCGGAGGCAGGTCGTCGAGGGCTTGACCGGTAGGCAGCATGAAGGGTCAGAGCAGCGCGGCGAGGGCCGCGCGTACCTGTTGGATGTCTTGGAGCATAGCGTCCAACTGCTCATGCAAGCCCTGGGCATGGCCGTCGCGGGCCATGGTTTCGATGTCGGCGCAACGCGCCGACAGCGCCGCCGCGCCGAGGCTGGCGGACGAGGACTTCAGCGTGTGGCTGACATGCCGCACGATGGCGAGGTCCAGCGTGCCGCCTTCGCGGGCGCGGGCAAGGTCGGGGAGCAAACGGTCCAATGAATTGGAGAAGGCATTCACGACGCGCTCCAGCAGCTTGTTGCCGCCACTCGGGTCGAGCTCCCGCAAGCGACGGATCGCCTCGGGATCGAGCAGCAGGGCGGGATTTGGGGCGGTCATGGACGGGGCTGCGGGTCTAGGGACTCGGCATGCCTAAATGTATCTCGGGTGTGAGGGGGGGCAGACGCGAAGGAATGCACAGATTCGATGGTGCTTTCGGTGCTTATTGACATCGGGCTGCGCCGGTCCTGCCGTCATCTGGAGCGCGCGGATGCGCTGCCTACAATGTCCCGCATGAACAGCCTCAGCGACGACAGCGCGATCACGTCGCGCCGCCAGGAGCGACGACTGCCGATGCGACTGCTGGTGCTGGGTCTGGCTGCGGCCGCGCTGCTGATGCTCCTGCTGGGCTGCCTGGTGGTGCTGGCTCTGGTGCGCGTGTGGGGCGGCGAGGTCGGCCTCGTGCATGCCGCCCTCGTGCTGACAGCCTTCTTCACTGGCGTCATGCTGCTGGTCGCGGCGGCCCTGGGCTGGCATGCCGGGGTGCGGCTGACCCGTCAACGCCTGGCCGAGCCGCTGCGCGAGGCGCGCCAGCAACTGCTGATGCAGGCCCAGCTGCAGCGCGACTGGCAATGGGCGACAGACGCCAACCACCGCCTGGTGCGCTGGCAGGCACCGCAGGGCGCGCCATCGTCGAGCTGGGTGGGTGCGGGCGCAAGCACCCAGCGGCTGTGGGAGCGCTTCGAGGCTGCAGCGCCTGCCGCCCAGCTGCGTGAGCGGCTCGATGCCCACCAACCCTTCGCCGAGCTTCAGCTCGGCGCGGCGGAGGGCGGCGCGTCATGGCAGCTGCGCGGGCTGCCTTGCATCGATTCGCAGGGTCATTTCGCCGGCTATCTCGGCACGGCGCGGCCGCAGGAGGATGCCGTGGCCGCGCCGGCCCCGCAGACCGCGCCCGACATCGCCGCCGAGCATGAGTCCTTCAGCTACACGGTCTCGCACGACCTGCGCGCCCCCTTGCGCGTCGTCGAAGGCTTTGCGCGCATCCTGAAGGAGGATTACGGCACGCGGCTGGACCGCGTCGGCAACGACCACCTGGACCGCGTCATGAGCGCCGCGGCGCGCATGAACAGCATGATCGACGCGCTGCTGTCGCTGAGCCAGCTGTCCACGCGGCCGCTGATCAGCCAGCCCGTCAACCTGTCGCAGCAGGCCGGCTATGTGGTCGAGGAACTCCAGCGCGCGGCGCCGCAGCGCGAGCTGGCCCTGGACATCGAGCCCGGCCTGATGGTGCAGGGCGACCCGACGCTGCTGCGCATGGTGCTGGAGAACCTGCTCGGCAACGCCTGGAAGTACAGCGCCAAGACCGAGCGCACCGAGATCGGGTTCGGCACCGTGCAGCAGGACGGGCGGCGCGTCTTCGTCGTGTCGGACAACGGCGCGGGCTTCGACATGCGCTTTGCGGAACGCCTGTTCGGCGTCTTCCAGCGCCTGCACAGCGCCAGCGACTTCCAGGGCACGGGCGTCGGGCTGGCGCTGGTGCGCCGCATCATCCGGCGGCATGGCGGCGACATCTGGGCCGAATCCGCGGTGGGCGAGGGCGCCCGCTTCTACTTCACGTTGGGCTGAGGCCCTTCGCCCGGTCCCGCTTTGGCCGGATGCCGGCAAGCGCATCGCCAGGGCGTTCCGGTGCCCGGTCCGCTGGCAGGCGCTACCGCCGCATGGATTGCGTGAATCAGTGCTGCCCGGGCCGGGCCAGCAGTTCCACGGCATCGACGATGCGCCGAGCCTGCTCCGGCAGGCTGTGGCCGTCGGCCGCGGCCAGGCTCATCAGGCGGGCCAGGGCTTCGTCGCGCGGCAGCGAGTAGCGGTGCATCAGCACGCCGACGGCCAACGCCGTCGTGTCGAGAAGCGGCAGCTCGGAAGGACTCTCGAAGGCCGCGGCCGCCGGGGGCGGAGCGGCCAGACGTGCAAAGGCAGCCTCGACGGCCGGCACGATCTGCGAGATGTCCAGCGGCTTGACGAGGTAGGCCACGGCGCCCAGCTCCTTGACCTTGGCCACCGTTGCTTCGTCCGTGAAGGCGGACAGGAACATGAACGGCGTCTGCAGGAACTCGCGCAGGTAGGCTGCCACGTCGAAGCCGGTCAGGCCTTCCATGCGGATGTCGAGCAGGGCCAGCTCGGGCCGGTGCTCGCGGGCGAGCAGGATGGCGTCGTCGCCGTTGTCGGCATCGATGACCTCGAAACCGGCCTGCGTGAGCCCGTAGCTCAGCGTTGCCAGCACCAGTCGGTCGTCGTCGACGACCAGGATCTTGCCCTTGCTCACCGCGCCCCTCAGGAACTTGCTCTTGTGCCCGGATTGTGAACCACGCTGGGCGGAATCAGTTCCAACCGGCAGACGACGTCGCCGTCCTGCTGTTCCAGGCTGAGGATGGCGCTGCGCCGTGGCAGCAGCGCGCGCACCAGGCCAAGGCCCGAGACGCCACTTTTCACGTTCTGCAGTGCGAAGCCCTCGGGCAGGCGCCCGGGGTTGACGATCTCGACGGTCACGCCGGCCGCGTCGCAGATGAGCTGGCAGCGCACCGGGGCCTCGCCGCCGTGGCGCAGCGCGTTGCCGAGCAGCTCGTTGAGGCTGAGTGCGATGGGGATGGCCTCGGCTTCGGGCAGGCACCAGTCGTCCATCAGCACGCCGCCTTCGGCGGCGGTGGTGATGACGCGGCCCTGCATGCGCTGCACGGAGCCGACGATGGCGTCGAACACGCGCTTGAGCAGCAGCGGCCCGGTGGCGCCAACCTGCAGGCCGTAGACCTGGGCGATGGCCTGCACCTGGCCCACCGCCTCCTTCAGCACCGGCGCGACCTCGGGCCGGCGCGCGGCGATCTGCTGCAGCAGGCCGGCCACGCCCTGCAGATTGTTCTTGATGCGGTGGTGCACCTCGCGCACGAGCAGCTCGCGCTGTGCGATGGCGGCCTGCAGGCGGGCCTGCTCGGCGGCGCGTTGCTCGGTCACGTCGCTGGCGACGAGCAGCAGCAGCTCGGGCGTGTCGCCGCCGACGCCGGCCAGGTGCAGCAGCCGCGTGTCCCAGATGCGCGTGGCGGGGCCGGCCGGCACGCGGTACTCGCGCTGCACGACGGCCTGCGCGGCCAGCGCCTCGCGCATGTCGGCCACGACTTGGGCGCCCTGCTCGGCGCCGAACAGCTCGGCCGGCGTGCCGCCCAGCAGCGCGGCCTCGGGCCGCCCGGCCAGCGCCGCGGCGGCCTGGTTGAGCTTGACGATGCGCAGGCTCTGGGCCTCGTGCAGCGTGATGGCCAGCGGCGCGCCCTCGATGATGCGGGCCAGCGAGGCCTGGGCCAGGCGGCTCTCGGCCTCGGCCTGGCGGCGGCGGTCGATGTCCAGCAGCGCATAGGTCAGCTGGGTGCCGCCGTCCTCGCGCGGCGTCTGCACTGCGTTGCCTATGACCCAGAACGCGCGCCCGTCGCGGCCACGCAGCCGGCACTCGAACACGTCGGTGCCGGGCTCGGCGTGGAAGGCGTGCGCGTCGTCCTCGGGCGCCAGCACGCCCATGGGCTGGCCCCGCACGTCCTCCAGCTCGCAGCCGAACATGCGGCGCGCCGAGCGGTTCATCCACTCGATGCCGTCCGGGCCGACCGTGACGATGCCCACCAGCACGGAGTCCAGCACGGCGCGCTCGCTCTCGGCGCGCAGCAGCAGCGCGTTCTCGGCCTGGGCCTGGGCGGTCACGTCCAGCGTGACGACCGAGGTGGAGCGCCGCCCGCCGGCCAGCAGCCCCGGCGCGACGCGCGTCAGCAGCCAGCGCCGGCCCAGCTCGGGGTGGCGCACGGCGTAGCGCACCTCGATGGCGTCACCTTTCTTGAGCGCGCGCTGCAGGCGCTCGAACTCGGGCAGCGAGGCGGGCTCGACGATGTCGCGATGTATGCCCTGCAACGAGCCCTGGAGCGGGCTCTGCTGCCTGGCGCCGGTCTTGAAGGGCGAGCCCTTGCGGTGGGCCTTGAGCCAGCCGGCCTCGGGCTGGAAGGTGGCCAGGCCGACGGCGGCGGCGTCCATCAGCGCATCCAGTTGCTGGTGCGCGAGGTCGCGCTCGTGCAGCGGGCTCTGGTCTTCAAGCACCGCCAGCAGCAGCGTGCGGCCGTTGTGTCGCCACAGGCGCAGCCGCGCCTGCAGCCAGCGCTGCAGGCCCTGTGGGTCGATGAACTCGGCCTCGGTGACGAGGGAGGCGTCCAGCGCGCGCTGGGCCGCGAGCGCCGGCAGCGGTGCGCCTCGATGCCAGCCGAGCAGCGCCTGCAGCAGGTCGGGCAGGTCGTTCAGGTGGCGCGGCGAGCCGCTGTATAGGGCGGCGAAGGCGGCGTTGTGACGCAGCATGCTGCCGCTGGCCGTATCGGCCAGCAGGGCCGGCAGCGGCGACAACGCCAGCCACTCGGCCAGCGGCGGCTCGCCGGGCTCGGCGGCGCTGAGGCGGGCATGCAGCAGCCAGTGGGGGCGCTCGCGCAGCAGGTGCAGCGTGGCGCGCTGGCCATCGGCGAGCTTGAGCGGCGGCGCGGCCGGCGGCGCGCGGCCGGCGTCTATGGCCTGGGTGGCCTCGCGCAGCCAGGCCTCCAGCCGGGCGCCGGCCGCGTTGCGCAACATCCGCCAGCCGTCGGCGGCGTCGCCGCCCAGCCATTCGCGCGCGGCCGGGTTGGCGCGCAGCACGGACAGGTCGGCCCGCAGCGTCAGCACCGGGTCGCCGACGAGTTCGAGCAGCGCAGCGGAGGCGGGCGCGCCGAGCATGGTTCAGCCGTGCGGCAGGGGCGGGCTCATGCGAGCGGGCCGGCCGGCATCACGCGAAGGCGGTCCCGCTCATTCGAGCTGGGTGGCCTTGTGCAGGGCCCGCAGCACGCAGGCATTGATCTCGCCGGCGCCCAGCATCAGCGCCTCGGCGCGTTCGCGGTAGTCGAACACGCTCTCGGACTCGATCGCGCGCACCAGCTCCAGATAGGGCAGGAAGGGGCCGCTGCCGTCGACGAGGGCCTGGCGCACGCGTTCCGGCACGGGGATGCTTTGCAGTAGCCGCTCGAAGGGCTGCTTGAGCATGTGGTCCAGCAGCGAGAACAGCCCGCAGATGAACATCTCGTCGCGCATCTCGCGCTCTTCCATGCCGGCGGCGAGCTCCTCCATCAGCAGGCCGCGGCGCAGGGCGCCGTACATGATGGGGCGCATGCTGTGGTCCTTGCTGGCGGTCGTCAGCAGCAGGGCCAGCCAGCGCCGCAGGCGCGCATAGCCCAGCAGCATGATGGCGTGGCGGAAGCTGGACACCTCGACCGGCAGGCCGAAGGCGGCGGAGTTCATGTAGCGCAGCAGCTTGAAGGCCAGGCTGGGGTCGCGCTTGAGCGTCTGCTCCAGGCGCTCGACGTCCTCGCCCTCGTCGACGCGGGCCATCAGCTCGACGATGACCTGCAGGTCGGCGGCGATCTCGGTCTTGCCGGTGCCGGGCGTGGCGGCATAGACGCCGTCCATGGGCCAGCCGATGACGTTCTGGGCGCCCGCCTGGAAGCTGGCCTCGACGGCGTCGGCGCCGCGCACGCCGGCATGGATGAGGGCGACGCCGGCCGGCGCGGCCTGGCCGGGCTCGAGCACGACCTGCTTGAATACCGCAGCGACGGCGGTCGGCAGCGGCGTGTTGGGCAGGCCCTTGAGCAGGCCGCTGTGGCCCGCGGCCTTGAGCGCGGCGATGGCGTCGGCGTGCGCCGGGTCGGCGGCGATGAAAGCGGGCACCTCGATCTGCGAGGGCTCGGCGGGCGACTGGGCCAGCAGGGCGGTCAGCAGGGCCTCGCCCTGCGGGCTGATGACGGCACCGCCCTGGGGCCAGGTGGCGGCCAGCGCGGCGAGCAGCTCGGCCTGGTCGATGCGGGCGTCCGCACGCAGTGGCACCAGGGTCAGCCGCGTTCCGGCGATGGCGCGCTGGCGGTCGATGACCGGGGCAAAGCCGAGGGCGATGCCGGGCAGGATGGCGTGATCGAGGGCGGCGGGTATGTGGTCGGGCATGGGCGGCGCGGCGGCGGTGAATGCGGCAGTCTGCCACGACCATCCGGCGCGAACGCGGGCAAATCGTGACAGCTTCACGCAGACGCGCGCCGGCTGCGCGCCCCGCCGGGAGCGCCGGCTCAGCCGTTGATGTACTGGAACAGCGACATGCGCTGGACCATGGCGTAGGTCTTGAGCGCCGCGTCGTAGCCGGTCTGCTGGTTGCTGAAGTCGGAGATGGCCTGGGTCATGTCCAGGTCGGTGGCGGCGCTCTGCTCCTGCTGGGAGTAGAGCTTGAGGCCGGACATGCGGGTTTCGCTGCCGTCGAGCTTGTTCAGCGCCTCGCCGGCCTGGCTGCGCGCGCTCTGCAGCCTGGTCATGACGGCGTCGAGGTCGCGCACGGCGTTGTTGTTGGACTGCGTGATCTGGGCAGCGCCTCGGTTGGGCGTCAGCAGGTCGCTGATGGCGCGGTCCAGCACGTCGAAGACCTTCAGCGAATCGGTCGACGGGGAGACGGAGAAGTTGTCGCCGTTCACGGGCGCGCCGGAGATGGTCATGCTCATGCCGTCGAACTCCAGCGCCTTGCCGGGCGTGAAGGTGCCGGTGCCGGGCGTGCCGTCGGCGGGCGCGGGCGTGATGGTGTAGGTCTGCGATGGTGCGGTGCCGCCGATGGCGATGCTGTAGGCGTGGCCCGTCAGCTTGGACGGGTCGGAGACGGAGCCGCTGTCTATCCAGCCCTTGGCGGCCTGGCCGGGAACGAGACTGTTGGTGCCGGCGTCGGTGACGAAGAAGCCGTTGCCGCTGCGCGCGCTTTCCCAGGCGCCGCGGCCGTCCATGGTCAGCGGGAAGTCCTCCAGGTTGCCGCTCTGGATCTGGCCGGGCACGCCGATGAAGGTGACGCCGCCGTTGCGGTCGAGGAAGGGGGGCTGGGCCGAGCCCTGGCCACCGAAGACGTAGCCGCCCGCGCCGTCGGTGCGGTTGGCGATGGCGAGCAACTGGTCGCGCAGGCCCTTGAGCTTTTGCGCAAGGGATGCGCGCTCGGTGTCGGGATAGCTGGCGTTGCCGGCGTTGAGCATGGTCTCGCGGGCCTGCTGCAGCAGCTCGCCGGCGTCGCCCAGCGCCGACTCGGCCAGCGTCATGCTGTTGCGGCTGGCCTCCAGCGAGCGCTGGTTGGCATCCACGCGGCCTATGGCGGCGAGCGCGCGTTCGGCACGCGCCGCGCCGGTGGGGTCGTCGCTGGCACTGAGCACCCGCTTGCCGGACGTGAGCTGCTGCTGTTGCTGCTGCAGCGCGGTCTGGCGGCGCTGCAGGTTGCTGATGGAGGCCTCGTAGACGTTGGCGGTGGAGATTCTCATGGCGGGTCTTCCGATCAGTGCTGGGCCAGGCGCAGCAGTTCGTCGAACAGCGACTGCGCGGTCTGCAGCACGCGGGCGGCGGCCTGGTAGCCCTGCTGGAACTGCATGAGCCGGGCGGCCTCCTCGTCCAGGTTGACGCCGGCCACGCTGGAGCGGGCCTGCTCGGCGCTGCTGGCCACGCCGGCCGAGACGCCGCTGAGGTAGGTGGCGCTCTGGCTGCGCGCGCCGAGGTCGCTGAGGTCGGCGGCGTAGGCGTCGGTGACGGTGGCGCCGGGCTTCATCACCGGGTTGCCGTTGGCGTCCAGCAACAACACGCCGTTGGCGTCGCGCTGCTGCTGGCGACCGACGAAGGCCTCGGTCTGCAGGCCCAGGAAGGCCTTGGCGTTGCCGTTATTGGCGCCGGTGTACTTGGTGGGGTCGATGGTGAGGCTGTCGCCGCTGCGCGGCACGCCGCTGGTGTTGAGCTGGAAGCCGAGGTCGATGCCAGGAGGTGCGTCGTTGCCTATGGGCTGACCGGCACGCCAGACACCGGTCTGGCCGTTGGAGAGGCTGTAGTTGACGCTGCCGTCCGGGTTGGCGGTGCCGAAGGTGAGGGTCAGCGGCAGCTGGGCTGCCGTCGTCGCGCTGAAGTTGCCGTTGACGGCGTAGATGCTCTGGATGCTGAGCGTGCCCGTGTTGGCGACGTTGCTGGTGGCCGTCAGCGGCGACGCCGCGGCGATGCCGTTGGGCGAGTCGAGCACCACGTTCATGCCGGAGGCGGCCATGCCGACGGGCTCGATGATGAAGCTGTCGCCAACCTGCGGCGCCGGGCTGGCGGGGAAGCTGATCTTGACGCCGTCCACCGTGTCGCCGTTGACGAAGGGGATGGGCTTGCCGTCGGGCAGCTGGGTGATCTCGTAGCCGCCGGCCGTGACCTTGAGCAGGTAGTTGCTGGCCTGCAACTGGGTCGCGTCGGTGATGCTCACCTGCGGCAGGGCGGCGCTGGGGTTGTTCGTGGACGGCAGCACGCGCGGCGCCGCAACGCTGAAGATGTTGCCGCCCGTGCGGGCCGGCGTGGAGAGGTCCAGCCCCAGCGCGTTCTGGTCGTTGACCCGCGTGCCGATGGCGGCGGCGAGCTGGCCCAGCATGTTGCGTGCATCCACCAGGTCGCGGTTCTGCACGCGCAGCATCGCCGCCAGCGTGCCGCCGGTCAGGACGGACTCGTCCAGCGAGCGCTGCAGGTGGCCGTCGCTCATGGTCAGCACGGCGCGGTTGGGGTCGTAGGCGTCGGGCGTGACCTGCAGTGCTGACGCGGAGTTGCCCAGCACCAGGCGCTGGCCCCCGCCGATGAACACGCCCAGGGTGCCGTCGTCGGCCGGCACGGTGGTGACGGAGATGAATTCGCTGAGCTTGGAGACCAGTTGCTCGCGCTGGTCCAGCAGGTCATTGGGTTCGTGGCCGCTGCCGCGGTTGGAGGCGATCTGGTCGTTGATGCGTGCGATCTGCTGGGCCAGGTCGTTGACGCGCTGCACGCCGTTGCGCAGGTCGCCGACGATGCCGGCCTGCATGGCCTCGATCTGGCCGCCGGCGTCGCGAAAGCGCGCGGCCAGGTCACTGGCGCGGCCCAGCACGACCTGACGGGCCGAGGGGTCGCTGGGGCGGCTGGCCACGTCCTGCATGGCGTTGAGGAACTGGCTGGCGGCATAGCCCAGGCCGTCGGCACCCAGCGGCAGCACCTTGCCCAGCCGCGTCAGCAGGTCGGAGCGGGTGGCGTCGCCCGCCGCGGCGGACTTGGTGGCGGCGGCCTGGCGCGTAAGGAACTGGTCGTGCGCGCGCTCGATGGTCTGCACGTCCACGCCGCGGCCGAAGAATCCCGCACCGGTGTACTGCCCCGGAGCCGTCGTGAGCACCACCGATTGGCGCGAATAGCCCGGGGTGTTCGCGTTGGCGATATTGTTGCCCACGGTCTGCAGCGCCGCCTGGTTGGCGAACATGGCGCGCGCGCCGAGGGAGAGCAGGCTGGGCATGGCTCAATCCTTCCTCATGCCAGGCTGCGCTGGACGCGCTGCGTGGTGTCGATGACCTTGGCGAGCTTGCTGGCATAGGCCGGGTCGGTGGCGTAGCCGGCCTGCTGCAGGCCCTGGGCGAATCCGGCGGCGTTGCCGTTCTGGGCCTGGGCCACGACCTTGGCGTAGCGATCGTTGCTGCTGATCAGCTTGGCATAGTCCTTGAAAGCCTCGTCATAGCTGGCGTAAGCGCGGAACTTGGCCGTCACCTTGACGGCCTGGCCGTTGATGACTTCGGTGGTCTTCACATCGACGGTCTTGCCCGTCCAGCCCGGCGAGGCCTTGATGCCGAAGACGTTGTAGCTTTTCGTGCCGTCGGCGCCGGTGATCTCGCGCTTGCCCCAGCCGCTCTCGTGGGCCGCCTGGGCCACCATGAAGCTGGCCGGGATGCCGCTGGCGGCCGAGGCCGAGCGGGCGGCGGCGTCATGCTGCTGGATGAAGCTCTGCACGTGGCTGGGGATGCCCTTGGTCGCCAGCGCCGGCAGCGCCTGGGCCAGCGTCGTCTGGCTGGCCTTCTTGACGTTCTCGGGTGACAGGTCCTGCACGCCCATCTGGCGCTGCAGCTGCCGCTGGATGGCGTCGGACAGGCCGCCCGGCAGGCCGCTCATCTTGCCGGCGAACTGGGTGTCCAGCATTTCCGTGCCCAGCTGGGTGGCGCTGTTGTCCAGCATGCCGCTGGACAGCGTGGACGCGCGCATGCTCTTCATGACCTCCTGCATGAAGAGCGCCTCGAACTGCTTGGCCGTCTCGCGGATGCTGGCCTTGGGGTCGCGCGAGGCCTGGGCCTTGAGCGCATCCAGGCTGCCCAGGCTCTGGCCGGAGACGGACTCGAAGGACGCAGCCATCAAATCACCTCGAGCTCGGCGTTCAGGGCGCCCGCGCTCTTCATGGCCTGCAAGATGGCGAGCAGGTCCTGGGGCGTGGCGCCGAGCGAGTTCAGCGCCTTGACGACGTCGGACAGCCGCGCGCCGGCAGGCAGCTGGATGAGGCTGCCGGGCTCCTGGCGGATGGCGATGTCGGCCTTCTCGGCCACCGTCGTCTGGCCGCCGGACAGCGCATTGGGCTGGCTGATGACGGGGGTGGAGCTGATGGTCACCGACAGGCTGCCATGGGCCACGGCGCAGGAGGTCAGCGTGACGGCCTGGTTCATGACGATGGAGCCGGTGCGGGCGTTGATGACGACGCGGGCGGCCGGCGTGGCCATGTCGACTGCGAGGTTCTCGACGTCGGCCAGGAAGGCGACGCGCTCGTCCGGCGTGGCGGGGGCGCGCACGCGAACGACGCGGCCGTCCAGCGCCTGGGCGACGCCGGCGCCTTTGGCCTGGTTGATGGCCCGGGCCACGGCGCGGGCGGTGGCGAAGTCGCTGCTGTTGAGGTCCAGCTGGATGCTGTCGCCCTGGGCGATGGGCGTCGGCACCGAGCGCTCGACGAGGGCACCCGCCGGGATGCGGCCGGCGCTCAGGTGGTTGATCTGCACCTTGGAGCCGCCCGCCGACGCGCCGGCGCCGCCGACGACCAGGTTGCCCTGGGCGATGGCGTAGACCTGCCCGTCCGCGCCGCGCAGCGGCGTCGCGATCAGCGTGCCGCCGCGCAGGCTCTTGGCGTTGCCGATGGATGAGACATTGATGTCCAGCTGCTGGCCGGGCTGGGCGAAGGGCGGCAGCGAGGCCGTCACCATGACGGCGGCGATGTTGCGAGGCTGCATCGTCACGCCCTGGGGCAGCAGCACGCCGAACTGCTGCAGCATGGCCGTGAGGCTCTGGCCGGTGAAGGGGGCCTGCGTGGTCTGGTCGCCCGTGCCGTCCAGGCCGACGACCAGGCCGTAGCCCGTCAGTGGGTTGGAGCGCACGCCGGCGACCGAGGCGACTTCCTTGATGCGGGCCGCCTGTGCCGGCGGCGCCAGGGGCGCCAGCACGAGGCTCAGGGCGAGGAGGAGGACTTGCAGGGACTTCACTCGGCGGATTCTGCGGATGCTTGAGCCCGCGAAGCCGGGGAAAAGGACGCGGACTGCCCCGCTTTTCCAAACCCGTGGCGTCTTGCCGGGGCTGGCTTGCCCCCCCCGGTCGGGTGTCGGCGACGGCGGAGCGCAAGCTTGTACTCAGCTTCCGCCGCCCGGCCATGCGATTCTGTCAATCCTGATCGCCGGCCTTCAGCCGGCCGCCGGCCCGCGACGCGTGAGCGTCGAATGCAGCGGAATAACTTCATGTTATGTGTGAGTTTGCTGCGGTTTGGGTGTCTTTGGCTAAATTCGGCCCCGATGGCGATGCGGAAGGAAACTTGGTGACAGGTTTCTGACTGTGTAGTTCGGTAAAGTTTTACTGACCCGTCCGAGCTGCCATCGTCCCTAGGACCTGCCATGTCTTTGCCTTTCGAGCCGTTGACCCTGGTTCATGTCGTGTTTTCCTCCCGCATCGCGGGAGGAGAGCGGCATTGCATCGACCTCGCCAACGCCCAGGCGGCCCTGGGTCACCGTGTCCACGTCATCGGCGTCGCCGACTCGGCCGTCGCCACCGCGCTGGCGCCGGGCGTGCGCTTCCATGGCTTGGCCCTGCCGCTGATGCGCGGCTGGCGCGTCGCCGCGCTGGCGCGCCGCCTGCGGGCGGACGTCTGCCACGGCCACCTGGGCCCGGCCTGCAAGGCGGTCGCCCATGTCCGCCGGTCCGCGCGCATCGGCACGTTGCATGTCGGCTACAAGGCCCACCATCATGGGCGGCTGGACGGCCTCGTCTGCGTGAACCGCGCCCAGCACGACAACCTGCCCGACGGCCCGGCGCTCGCCAGCGTCATCTACAACTGGGCGCCGGAGCGCGACGCCGCGGCGGCCGCGCGCCAGACCGACCTGCGCGCCGAACTGGGCCTGGCGCCCGAGCAGCTGCTGGTCGGCAGCGTTGGCCGCCTGCATGTCAGCAAGGGCATGGACCTGCTGATCGCCGCCTTCAAGGCCCACGCGCCGGCGGACGCCGTGCTGGCGATCCTCGGCGAGGGCCCGGACGAGGCCCTGCTCAAGGACATGGCCGGCGCGGACCCGCGCATCCGCCTGCTGGGCTTCCGCAGCGACGTCGACCAGGCCCTGAAGGCCTTCGACCTCTTCATCTCGCCGTCCCGCGAGGAGGCCTTCCCGCTGGCCATCCTGGAGGCGATGCGCGCCGGGCGCCCGGTGCTGTCCACGGCCACGCAGGGGCCGCTGGAGATGCTGGCCGGCCAGCCGGCCCGCCTCGTGAAGGTCGGTGATGCCGACCTGCTTGGCCAGGCCATGGCCGAGGAGCTGGCGCGGCTGCGCCCGCTGGCGCCGCAGCAGCGCGCCGTGTCCTATGCCACCGCGGCCTACGACCGCGCCAACGCCGTGGCCCGCACGCTGGGCTTTTACCGTGACGTGATGCTGCATCAGGCCACCCGGGCCAAGCCCTTCATGGACGAGGAAGAGGCCTACGCCGCCTGGCGCGCCTGATGCTCAAGGCGCCGCGCACCGACTTCTGGCAGGTCGGTATCGTTCCCGTCGCGCTGCAAGACGTGGACGCCGACGGCCTGCGCGCAGCCCGCGGGCGCATCACCTGGCTGCCCGACGCGGGGCGCTGGCGCTACCTCGCCGACCCTTTCGGCCTCGTGCGCGGCGACGCGCTGCATGTCTTCGTCGAGGCCTTCGACTACCGCGTCAAGCGCGCCCACATCGAGCGCCACGAGTTCGGCCTGGCCGACCTGCGCTGGCGCGGCCAGGCGACGGTGCTTGAGCAGCCCTTTCACCTGTCCTACCCCCAGGTCTTCGAGCACCGGGGCGAGACCTGGATGGTGCCGGAGAGCCACCAGGCCGGCGAGATCGCGCTCTACCGCGCCGCCGACGGCACGCTGGACCGCTGGGAGCGCGAGTGCGCGCTGATCGCGGGCGTGCCCGGCGCGGATGCGTCGCTGATCGAGCACCAGGGCCGCTGGTGGATGTTCTACACACTGGTGGGCCCCGGGGCGCGCGACCAGCGCGAGCTGCATGTCGCCCATGCGCCGGCGCTGACGGGGCCGTGGACACCGCTGGCCGGCAACCCGGTGCGCGTCAGCCGCGACGGCGCGCGCCCGGCGGGCCGTCCCTTCGTCGGCCGCGACGGCATGCTGACGCTGCCGGTGCAGGACAGCAGCCGCGGCTACGGCAGCGCGACGCGGCTGCTGCGCTTCCCGGTGCTGACGACCGAGCGTGTGGTCATCGAGGCGGGCGCCGAGCGCCTGACCGGCGACCTGGCCAGCGACAGCCACACCGCCGGCCTGCACACGCTGACCGGCTGCGGCGGCTTCACGCTGATCGACGTGAAGCGCATCGACCGGTCGCGCGGCAAGCAGTGGCTGGACTTGAAACGTCGGTTACGACGGCTGTTGGGTCGCTGAGACGCCGTGCCCACGGGGGCGCCGCCTCGGCCTACCATGGCCGCATGAGCCCGCAGCCCCCCTTGAGCGAACGCATCGCCGCGCTGGCGGCGGCGCTGGAGCCCCAGGTCATCGCCTGGCGGCGCGACCTGCACCAGCACCCCGAGCTGGGCAACCGCGAGTTCCGCACCGCCGCCGTCGTCACCGAGCATCTGCATGGCCTGGGCCTGGACGAGGTCAGGACGGGCGTGGCACACACCGGCGTCGTCGGCCTGTTGAAAGGCGGCAGGCCCGGTGGCGTGGTGGCGCTGCGCGCCGACATGGACGGCCTGCCCGTCACCGAGGAGGTCGAACTGCCCTTCGCGTCCAGGGCCCGCGCTGTCTGGAACGGCGAGGAGGTGGGCGTCATGCACGCCTGCGGGCATGACTGCCATGTCGCCATCCTGATGGGCGTGGCCAGCATCCTGGCCAGCCTGCGCGCCGACATCCCCGGCACGGTGAAGTTCATCTTCCAGCCCGCCGAGGAGATGCCGCCCGAGGGCGAGGAGGGCGGCGCGGCGCTGATGATCAAGGAGGGCGTGCTGGAGCACCCCACGCCCGGCGCCATCTTCGGCCTGCACGTCACGTCGCGCCAGTCGGCTGGCGTCATCGGCTACCGGCCGGGGCCGACGATGGCAAGTTCGGACAAGCTGCGCATCACCGTGCAGGGCAGGCAGACCCATGGCGCGGCGCCATGGCTGGGCATCGACCCCATCGTCACCTCGGCTCAAATCGTGCTGGGCCTGCAGACCGTCGTCAGCCGCACGCTGGACCTGAACCGCGAGCCGGCCGTCGTGACCATAGGCGCCATCAAGGGGGGCGTGCGCGAGAACATCATCCCGGATGCGGTGGAGATGCGCGGCACGATACGCAGTTTCGACGAGGGCATGCGCGACGCCATCCACGCGCGCGTGACGCAGCTGGCCGAGGGCATCGCCGCGGCCTCACGCGCGACCTGCAAGGTCTGCATCACGAAAAACTACCCGGTCACGCGCAACGACCCCGTGCTGACCGAGCGGATGCTGCCCACGCTGACGCGCGTCGCCAGCAGCGGCCCGCGCCCCATGGGCATAGAGGTGGTACCCAAGGCGACCGGCGCGGAGGACTTCTCCTTCTTCCAGCGCCTGATCCCGGGGCTGTTCTTCTTCGTCGGCGTGACGCCGCCGGAGATCGAGCCCAGCCAGGCCTATTCCAACCATTCGCCGCGCTTCATCGTCGACGAACGCGGGCTGGAGGTGGGCGTGAGGGCGCTGGCCAACCTGGCCGTCGACTACCTGGCCGGCGAGGCGGGCTGATCAGCTCGGCGCGATGTTGAGGAAGAAGCGCGACAGCCAGCCCACCGCGTGAGCGTCGGCGGTCGCGCCGCGGCCGCGCTGCTCGATGCGCACGTTGGCCACTGCGGTCGACGCCACGGCATTGCCCTGGCCGATGGCGCGTGGGTCCACCTGGCCGGAGAAGCGCAGCACGTCGACGTTGCGGTTCACGCCGATCTGCTTCTCGCCGCTGATCATCAAGTGGCCGTTGGGCAGCACCGCCGTCACGACGGCAGTGATGGCGCCCGTGAACTCGTTGGTGTTCTGGTTGCTGCCCTTGCCCTTGTTGTCGTTGGCCGAGGTGGCGCCGGCGCTGGCGCGGCCGAAGGAGTTGGGCGCGATGCCGGGCAGGGCGCTCACGCCGGCCGACAGGCTGCCCGTCTTGCTCAGCTCGCTGGTGCTGGTCTGCGTGGCCGAGACCTTCTCGATGATGTTGACCGTCAGCGTGTCGCCGACCAGGCGGGCGCGCTGGTCCTCGAACAGCGGGCGGTAGCTGGCGCCCTGGTAGATGGCGCCGTTGGTCGACGCCATGGCCTGCACCGGCGGCAGGTTGACGACGGGCGTGTGGGTCAGCTCGACCTGGGGCTCGGGGTAGGGCGTCGCGCAGCCTGCGAGCAGGGCTGCGAGGACGAGAGCAGCGAGGAATTTCATGACGACATCTCCATGGATCGGGCCGCGAGGCCGGCCGCTCCTCCGGCGCCAGCCGTGGAGCCGGCCCGGCCGGGCTGCCGGCTGCGCCCCCTGGGAGGAGCGCGCGAGCGCTACGGGGGAACCTAAATCTGGGCCAGCTTCTGCAGCATCTGGTCGGAGGTCTGCACCGCCTTGGAGTTCAGCTCGTAGGCGCGCTGGGTCTGGATCATCTGCACCAGCTCCTCGACGACGTTGACGTTGGACGTCTCGACGAAGCCCTGCTGCACCGCACCGATGCCGTTGTTGCTGGGCGCGCCGGTGTTTGGTGTGCCGCTGGCCGCCGTCTCCGTGAAGAGGTTCTGGCCCTTGGGGTCCAGGCCGGCCGGGTTCACGAAGGTGGCGAGCTGCAGCTGGCCCACGCTCTGCGGCGTGGGCTGGCCCGGCAGCGTGACGCTGACGGTGCCGTCGTTGCCTATGGTCAGACTCTGCGCGTTCGGCGGGATCGTGATGCCGGGCAGCAGCGTGTAGCCGTTGCTCGTGACCATCTGGCCGTTGGCGTTCAGCTGGAAGCTGCCGTCGCGCGTGTAGGCCGTCGTGCCGTCGGGCATCTGGATCTGGAAGAAGCCGTCGCCCTTGATGGCGAGGTCCAGGTTGTTGCTGGTCTGCTGCAGGTTGCCCTGCGTGTAGATGCGCGCCGTGGCGACGGGCCGCACACCCAGGCCGACCTGCAGGCCGGTGGGCAGCGTGGTCTGCTCCGTGCTGTTTGCGCCGCTCTGGCGCATGTTCTGGTAGATCAGGTCCTCGAATACAGCGTGCGAGCGCTTGTAGCCATTGGTCGCGACGTTGGCGAGGTTGTTCGAGATGTTGTCCAGCTGGGTCTGCTGGGCTTCCATGCCGGTCTTGGCAATCCAGAGCGAGCGCATCATGGCGGGGATTCCTTAAGTGCTGCCGAGCAGCTTGGCGGACTGCTGGCCCTGGGTCTGGGCGATCTGCAGCAGCTTCATCTGCTGCTCGAACTGGCGGCCGGCGGCGATCATGGCGACCATGGTCGCGACCGGGCTGACGTTGGAGCCTTCCAGCGCGCCGTCCTGCAGCCGCGCGGCCGGGTCGGCCGGCAGGTCGCCGGCGGCGGCGCGGAACAGGCCGTCGTCGCCGCGCGCGAGCTGCGTCGGCGCCTCGGGCGTGACGAGCTTCAGGCGACCCATCGTCGTCGGCTTCTGGTTGGGCGACTTGACGCTGACGGTGCCATCGCTGCCGATGGACACCTCGCTGTTGGGCGGGATGCTGATCGGGCCGCCGTCGCCCAGCACCGGCATGCCGTTGCGCATGACCAGCAGGCCTTCGGCGCTCACGTCCAGCGAGCCCGCACGGGTGTAGGCCTCGGTGCCGTCGTTGGCCTGCACGGCCAGCCAGGCGTTGCCCTGCATGGCCACGTCGAGGTTGCGGCCGGTGGCGGTCAGCGGGCCCTGGGCGTCGTTGTAGCCGATGGTGGTTTCCAGCGCATAGGCGCGCGTGGACGCGCCGTCGCCGCGCACCGGCACGGCGCGGAAGGCCTGCAGCTCGGCGCGAAAGCCGTTGGTCGTCACGTTGGCGAGGTTGTGCGAGAGCACGTCCTGCCGCTGCATGGCCGCCTTGGCGCCGGCCATCGAGAGGTAGATCATGCGGTCCATCGCGCGTCCTCGGCCGTGGTTGCGATCAGCGCAGGTTGACGATGGTCTGCAGGACCTGGTCCTGCGTCTTGATCGTCTGCGCGTTGGCCTGGTAGGCGCGCTGGGCCGTCACCATGTTGACCAGCTCGGCCGTGATGTCGACGTTGCTTTCCTCCAGCGCGCCGGACTGCAGCGCCCCCATGTTGCCGTCGCCCGGCACGCCGACGACGGCGTCGCCGGACGCGACGGTGCGTATCCACATGTTGCCGCCCAGCGCTTGCAGGCCCTGCGGGTTGCGGAAGTTGGCCAGCTCGACCTGGCCGGCAGGCTTGCTCTGGCCGTTGGAGTAGCGTGCCAGCACGGTGCCGTCGTTGCCAACCTGGATGCCGGTCAGCTGGCCCGGCGCGTAGCCGTCCTGGGTCAGCGCGGTCACGGCGAAGCTGCTGCCGTTCTCGCTCACCTTGCTCAGGTCGAGCTGGATGCCGGGGACGGCCAGCGTCGTGTTCCCGCGCGTGCTGGTGCCGGACGGGATGCTCATCGTGATCGGGCCCGTCGGGATGGTCGGCGCGCCGCCGCTGGGCGGGAAGGTGAGCGTCGTGTACGGGGTGGTCGGGTTGCCGTTGGCGTCCAGCGTGATGGGATTGCCGCTCGAGTCGGTGTTGAAGGGCGTGCCGTTGGCCGTCGCGTAGATGTGCCAGGTGTCGCTGCCGTTGGCGGCTGTCGGGCCCTTCTGGAAGTAGAAGGTGACGGCAACGTCCTGGCCCTTGGCGTCGTAGACGGTCATGGACGTGGCGTTGTTGTAGGTCGCCGAATCCTTCAGGTCGATGCCGGTGCCGGCGGCAGGGGCCGTCGACTTCTGACGCGAGTCCAGGTTGAACTCCATCTTCAGGCTGGTCGTCACGGCCGGCGGGATGCCGCTCGTGGGCAGTTGCAGCGGCTGGGCCGTGCCGGGCTGGATGACGCCGGCGCCGTTTGCCGGGTAGCCCATCAGCTTGAGGCCGTCGTTGTTGACGATGAAGCCGTCCTTGCTGACCTTGAACTGGCCGTTGCGGCTGTAGCGCGTCGGGTTCACGCCGTCGCCGACCTGGAAGAAGCCGCCGCCGTTGATGGCGAGGTCCATCGGGTTCTCGGTCGTCGTGATGTTGCCCTGGCTGAACTGCTGGGCCACGGTCTGCAGGCTGGTGCCGATGCCGAGCTGGTTCGTGCCGGCGCCGTTCAGCGAGGCGGCGTAGACGTCGGCAAACTCGGCCCGCGAGCTCTTGGCGCCGTAGGTGCCCGAGTTGGCGATGTTGTTGCCGATGACATCGAGGTTCTTGGACGCGGAGTTGAGTCCGGAGAGGCCTTGCTGGAAGCTCATGGGGAGTCCTTGCTGTCGTGCGGAAGGGTGATCAGTTGACCGAGGAGACGGCCGAGTAGTCCACGGGGCCGAGGCGTTCGAGGTTCAGCTTCAGGCTGCCGTTCTCGCTGTAGACGGCGTTCACCTTGTCGTGGGCGTAGAGCGTCGCGTCGACGGCCTTGGTGCCGTTGGCGGCCGTGATGCGGTACTTGACCTCCGTGCCCTCGGGGACGAGGTTGTTGGCGGTCCAAGTGAAGGTCTGGCGGCCCGAGCCCTGCGCGCCGAGCTGCTGGGTGTCGATGACGTTGCCCGCCGGGCCGAGGATCTCCAGCTTGACCGTCTGGGCGGCGCCGTCGAGCTCGTAGCTGGCGCCGGCAACGCCGTTGACGACCTGCAGCGAGTTGCCCGGCACGCTGACCTCGCGACCCACCAGCGAGATGGACTGCATGGCCTGCATCTGGCCGAGCTGCAGGCCCAGGTTCTTGATGCTGGTGTCCAGCGTGGACAGCGACGTGACCTGCTGGATCTGCGCCATCTGGCTGGTCACCTGGGCGTTGTCCATGGGGTTGAGCGGGTCCTGGTTGTTCATCTGCGCGACGAGCAGCTTCAGGAAGCGGTCCTGCGTGTCGGCCGCGTTCTTGCTCGCGGTCGTGTTCGAGGATGCGGTGCCGTTGATGGCGGAGACGTCCATGGCTTGCCTCGCGGTCAGGACTGACCCAGTTGCAGGGTCTTGAGCAGCAGGCTCTTGGCTGTGCTCATCACTTCGATGTTGTTCTGGTAGGAGCGCGACGCCGAGATCATGTTGACCATTTCTTCCACCGGGTTCACGTTGGAATAGGTCACATAGCCGTCGGCGTCGGCCTGCGGATGCCTGGGGTCCAGCACGCGGCGGCCGGGCGTCTGGTCCTCGGTCACGTTGGTCACGCGCACGCCGGCGTTGCCGCCGTCGTTGCCTGCGCCCATCAGCTGGGTCTGGAAGACGACCTGGCGCGCCTTGTAGGCCTGGCCGTCCGGGCCGGCCACCGTGTCGGCGTTGGCCAGGTTGCTGGCGACGACGTTGAGGCGCTGGCTCTGCGCACTGACCGCGCTGCCCGAGACGTTGAAGATCTGGAACATGGACATGGCCGCCTACTCCTTCGTCAGCTCTGGTTGTGCGACTTCATCGCGTCCAGCGCGGTGCGCACCGAGCCGTTGATGAAGCGCAGCGTGGCCTCGTACTTCACCGAGTTGTCGGCGAAGCTGGCGCGCTCGCGGTCCATGTCGACGCCGTTGCTGTCCAGGTTGGTCTGGGACTGCAGCGCATAGTCCTTGCCGCTTTCGCCACGCGCGCCGGCCAGCGGGGCCAGGTGACCGCGCTGCGTCGTCTGCAGCGCGCCAGGCGTACCGATCTCGCCGGTGGCCTCGCGCAAGGCCTTGGCGAAATTGATGTCGCGGGCCTGGTAGCCCGGCGTGTCCGCATTCGCGATGTTGCTGGCGAGCAGGCGCTGGCGCTCCGCCCGCAGCGTCAGGGCCTGGGTCTGGAAGTTCAGCGTGTCGGTGATTCGGTTCAACATCGGCGTGCCTCTTGCGAGGGGTGAAGCCGGGATGGCTCCTTGCACAAATTGTCTGAACCGACGCCGAAAACATGAGCGGGATTAGCGGGGGCAAAGCGGCTCAATTCAGGCCTAGGGCGGGCGGGCCGCGTCCCTAGAGTGCTGGCCATGCTCCGTGCTGTCCTGCTCCTCGTCTGCCTGCTCGCCACCGGTGCGTGCCGGGCGCAGACCACGCTCGACCCGGCGCTGCTGGAGCGCGTGCGCGTCCTGGCCGAGACGGCCGCGCGCGCCGCCGCGCCGCCGGATACCCGCGTGGCCGTCGAGATCGGCGCCCTGGATGCCCGCCTGCGCCTGGCGCCCTGCGGGCAGGTGCAGCCCTATCTGCCGCCCGGCATGGCCGTCTGGGGGCGCAGCCGCATCGGCCTGCGCTGCATCGACGGCACGGCGCGCTGGAACGTGACCCTGCCGGTGCGCGTGGCCGTCTTCGGCCGGGCCGTCGTCGCCAGCGGCCCGCTGCCTGCCGGCGTGAGCCTGTCTCAAGACCAACTGGCAATGGCCGATATCGACATTGCCGCGGATCCCGGCGCCGTCTTCACCGACCCGGCCCAGCTGATCGGCCGCACCCTGGCGCGTCCGCTGGCTGCCGCCGAGGCGGTGCGCGCGCCGGCGTTGAAGTCGCGCCAGTGGTTTGCTGCCGGCGAGACGGTGCAGGTGCTGGCAGCAGGCCCCGGGTTTGCCGTGGCCTCGGAGGCCCAGGCGCTGGGCGCCGGCATCGAGGGCCAGGAGGTGCGCGTGCGCTTCGAGAACGGGCGCGTGGCCAGCGGCCGGGCGGTTGCCGAGCGCCGCGTGGAGCTGGCGCTGTGAGCAAAGCGCCACGAATCGCAGGAACTGGCCGGAGAAAACCGCCAATTCCCGCTCAAGTTCTCGGGCCAGGGGTCGATACAGGAGGAAACTCCCTCGCAATACCCCCAGCGGGGCCCGTCCCCGCACCCTGGAGAAGCTCATGAAGATCGGCAACAGCCCTGATGGAAGCGCCGGCCCGGCCAAGGTCGAGCAGCGCCCCGCTGCGCGCAAACCCGAGGCCTCCGCCGCCCAGGACGTCGTCCGCCAGGCGTCCACCCCCGCGGCCAGCACCCAGGTCGCCATTTCCAGCGCCGCCAAGCTGGCCGCCAGCGTGACGGGCGACGACGGCAGCTTCGACGCAGCCAAGGTCGAGCGCATCTCCAAGGCCATCAGTGAGGGCAAGTTCACGGTCAACGCGAACGCCATCGCTGACAAACTGGTCGCGAATGCGCAAGAATTGCTGAGCGCGCGCGCCAACAAGCACTGAACTCATGACTGCCACCGCCTCGTCCACCCCGCTCGGCCCGGAACTCGAACAGCCCCTGCTGGCCGTCGAGTCGGCGTTGAACCAGCTGGGCGACGCCCTTGCCCGCCGCGACGCGGCTGCCATCGAGCAGCATGCCGCCGAGCTGCACCAGCACCTGGCCCGCGCCGTGCAGAGCTTCAGCGAAGCCGCCCGTACCGGCAGCGTGCCCCCGGCGTTGCGCAACCGCCTGGTGCGTGCCGGCGGCCTGCTGGCCGCCCAGCGCGAAGCCCTGGCGCGCGGCAATGCCTCGCTGGACCGTGCGCTGGATGTGCTGATCCCCAGCGAGCCTACCGGTCTCTACGGCGCCGGCGGCAAGGCCGAGCGCCGCAGCCTGGGTGGCAGCTTCCAGGCCTGAGGGCGCTCCAACCCACGAAGAAGCCACCCGCGGGTGGCTTTTTTGCGGCTGTCGCGGCCGTTCAGCGGGTGGCGGCCTGGCGCACCTTGTCCAGGTAGGCATGGCCATCCGGCGGCAGCCCGCTGCGCTGCGATGCCCAGATCATCTCGCCCAGTGCCTCCATGGCCACATGGTGAGCCTCGTGGCGCGAGTTGCGCCGGGCGGACAGCAGGTCGATGGCCTGGCGTATGCCTGAGGGCTGGTCGATGGCATGCTGCTCGGTGATCGTCAGGTGCATGGAGAGGTGCAGGAAGGGGTTGGTGCGCCCCTCCTCCACTGTGTAGACCTTCTCCAGTGCGGCGGCCTCGTCGGCGAGGTCGGCGTGGTATTCGGGATGCTCGGCGATCCAGTCCGCGGCGATGGCCTCCATCGGTATCAGCGGCGCGCCGTCGCGCCATTTGCGGTAGGTGGCGCAGAAGAAGCGCCGGACTTCGAGCTGGGACGGGGCGAACATGCTTCCATTGTCGCCGCCCGGGCCCTGTCGTTCAGGGGCGGGGCTCCGAGTCGTGCCTGCCGTCCCAGCCGCTGCGCTGGGCGCGGTAGGCCGCCTCGGCCGCGCGCTCGGCGGCGATGAGCTGCTCGAACTGCCGCAGGCCGCGCTTGGCGGCGGCGATCAGTGCGTTCTCGTCACGCTGCAGCGGCACCATGCTCTCCACCAGCTCGATGTTGTGGCGCCTGTAGCGCATGGCGTGGCGGCGGGCCGCGGCGGGCTCCATGCCGGTCAGCTCCAGCACGGTACGGGCGCTCAGCAGCGCCGACTCGAAGGTCTCGCGCTCGACATGCGTGACACCCAGCTCGCGCAGCTGGTAGTAGTGCTGCACGTTGCGGGCGCGGGCGACGATGGTGAGCTGCGGGAAATGCTCGCGCGCCAGCCGGACCAGCTCCAGGCTCTGGCCGATGTCGTCGATGGCGACGATGAGGATGCGCGCGGTCCCGGCGCCGGCGCTGCGCAGCAGGTCCAGCCGGGTGGCGTCGCCGTAGTAGACCGTCCAGCCGAAGCGGCGCAGGCTCTCTATGGCCTCGGCGTCGTGGTCCAGCGCGGTGGCCTGCAGGCCGTTGGCGCGCAGCAGCCGGCCTATGACCTGGCCGTAGCGGCCGCAGCCCGCCAGGATGATGGGCGAGGGCGTGGGCGGCGCCTCGGCGCGCTTCCTGTGCTGGCCCAGCCGGTCCAGCTTGCGCGACATCAGCCGGTCGCCCAGCGTCAGCAGCAGCGGCGTCAGCGCGAGCGACAGCGCGATGGCGGCGACCAGCGCCGAGTTCTGCGCGGCACCCAGCATGCCCTCGCCCTGTGCGAGCTGGAACACGACGAAGCCGAACTCGCCGCCCGGCGCCAGCAGGATGACGAAGGCCGGCCGCTCGGCGAGCGGGATCTGCATCAGCCTGGACATCGCGACCAGCACCACCGTCTTGCAGGCCAGCAGCGCCAGCAGCGTGGCCAGCACCAGCAGCGGCTGCGCGGCGACGGCCTTCAGGTCCAGTCCCATGCCCACGGCGATGAAGAACAGGCCCATCAGCAGGCCCTTGAACGGCTCCAGGTCGGTCTCCAGCTCGCGGCGGTATTCGCTCTCGGCCAGCAGCACGCCGGCCAGGAAGGCGCCCAGCGCCATCGACAGGCCCACCAGTTGCATCAGCGCCGCCGTGCCCAGCACGAGCAGCAGGGCCGCGGCCGTGAAGATCTCGGGCGTCCTGCTGCGCGCGATCCAGCGCAGCGCCGGGCGCAGCAGCAGCCGGCCGCCGAAGATGATGGTGATGATGGCGCCCACCGCCTTGGCCGCGGCCAGCCAGGTGCGGCCGCCATCGTCGTCATGGGCGCCGCTGAGCGCCAGCACCGGCACCAGCGCCAGCACGGGGATGGCGGCGATGTCCTGCAGCAGCGCGACGGACAGGATGCTCTCGCCGGCCGTCGTGCGCGCCAGGTTGCGCTCGGCCATCACGGCCAGCGCGACGGCCGTGGACGACATCGCCAGCCCCAGGCCGACGACGACTGACAGCCGCCATGGATGGCCGGTCGCGATGCCCACGGCCGTCAGCGCCGCCGCGCAGCCCAGCAACTGCACGCTGCCCCAGCCGAAGATGGGCCGGCGCATGGCCCACAGCCGCTTGGGCTCCAGTTCCAGGCCGACGAGGAAGAGCATCAGCACGACGCCCAGCTCCGCCACCTCGGGGATGGCGTTGGACTCGGGGATCAGCCCCAGCACGGCGGGCCCGACCAGCAGGCCGGCGACGAGGTAGCCCAGGATGGCGCCCAGCCGCAGGTAGCGCGCCAGCGGCACGGCCAGCACGGCGGCGGCCAGCAGGGTCAGGGGCAACAGCAGCCATTGGCCGTGACTCATTCGGCGTCTCCCGCGTCCAGCGACGAGAACAGCGGCGGCCGCTCGTCCAGTGCCACCTCCTGCTCGTCCCCCGCCACCGGCGCGTCGAGCGAGGCGCTCCAGGCGGGGTAGCTTGCCAGTCGCTCGCCGAACAGGCGGGCATGGGCGTGGATCTCGGCGTCGCTTGCGCGGTGCGCGGCGTGCAGGACCTGCGGCGGCAGGTAGCGCATGCCGCAGGTCTTGACTGACTGTTCGTAGGGCAGCAGGAACTCGTCCATTCGGTGGTGGTTGTGGCCGCCTGGCGCGTAGCTCTCCATGCCGCCGCCGGTGGACGTGACGAGCCAGAAGTCCTTGCCGCGCAGCGCCGTGCCGCCGGGGCCGTAGGCCCAGCCCAGGCGCAGCACGTCGTCCAGCCAGAGCTTCTGCAGCGCCGGCATGCTGTACCAGTAGATCGGGTGCAGCATGACGACCAGCCGCGCCGCCGCGAGCGCGCGCTGCTCGGCTTCGACGTGGATGTGGAAGTCCGGATAGAGGCGGTAGAGGTCCCGCAGCTCGACACGGTCGGCCGCCGGCGAGGCGCGCAGGACGCCGAGCATGGCACGGGTGGCGTTGGAGCGGGCCAGGTCCGGGTGGGCGGCGAGGACGAGGATGTCGCGGGGGCTACTGTCTGGCATGGCCGGCTAGATTAACGTGCGCGCACGACAGCTCCCATCTGGGCCACCCGCAATGCGCATCTTCGAGACCCTTGCCGACCTCCAGGCCCTGACCGGCCAGCTCCTGGGCCACAGCGACTGGATCTCGGTCGACCAAGCACGCGTCAACGCCTTCGCCGAGGCCACCGAGGACCGGCAGTGGATCCATGTCGACCCCGAGCGCGCCAAGGCCGGCCCCTTCGGCGAGGCGATCGCGCATGGCTTCCTGACGCTGTCGCTGATCCCCTATTTCTTCGAGACCGGCTTCGCGGTGCGCGAGACGCGCATGGTCGTCAACTATGGCCTCAACAAAGTGCGCTTCACGGCGCCGGTGCCGGTGGGCAGCCGGCTGCGCGCCGGCTTCAAGCTGCTGGCCATGGACGCGGTGGCCGGCGGTGCGATGCAGCTGACGGTGGAGGTGGCCATCGAGGCCGAGGGCGCGCGCAGGCCGGTCTGCGTGGCGGAGAGCCTGGCGCGGCACTACCGCTGATCAGGCCGGTGTGTAGGCCAGGCGCACGTAGATGGGCGCGAAGGCCTCGGCCTGCGTGATCTCCAGCAGGCGCTCCTTGGCCAGCTCCAGCATCGCGATGAAGGTGACGACGAGCACAGCCTGGCCCTTCTCGACGTTGAAGAGCTTCTCGAACTCGACGAAGCGCTGGCCCTGCAGCCGGCGCAGCACGATGCTCATGTGCTCGCGCACCGACAGCTGCTCGCGGCTGATCTTGTGGTGCTGGTTGAGCTTGGCGCGCCTGAGGATGTCCAGCCAGGCCTCGCGCAGGTCGGCGGTGTCGACGTCGGGGAAGCGCGGCGTCAGCGATTGCTCGATGTGCACCTGGGCGCGCAGAAAGTCGCGGCCCAGCAGTGGCAGTCGGTCCAGGCGCGCGGCGGCCAGCTTCATCTGCTCGTACTCCAGCAGGCGCCGCACCAGCTCGGCGCGCGGGTCCTCCGCCTCCTTGCCGTCCTCGCTCTTCTTGGGCGGCAGCAGCATGCGCGACTTGATCTCGATCAGCATCGCCGCCATCAGCAGGTACTCGCTGGCCAGCTCCAGGTTGTGCTTGCGGATCTGCTCGACATAGCTGAGGTACTGGCGCGTCACGTCGGCCAGCGGGATGTCGAGGATGTTGAAGTTCTGCTTGCGGATCAGGTACAGCAGCAGGTCCAGCGGGCCCTGGAAGGCCTCGAGGAAGACCTCCAGCGCGTCCGGCGGGATGTAGAGGTCCAGCGGCAGCTGGAACAGCGGCTCGCCGTACAGGCGAGCGACGGCGACGGTATCGACCGCTTCCGGAAGATCCGACGAAATCCGGGAGGTCTCGTCGGCGGTGACCGTGGTCATTGGCGTGGGTGTCTGCGATCTAGCGACTGCCGCGGAACTGGCGCTGCAAGGCCGGCGAAGCCGCCAGGGGCGGGCCGTCTACTTGTCGTCGGTCTGGTAGACATAGGGCTTCTGGGCCACGCGGGCGGCGTCGAAGCCGGCCTGGGCGACGCGGTCCTGCTCGCGGTCCCACAGCAGTGCGCGGCCGGCACGCTGCTCGGCCTCCAGCGTCGGGCGCTGGGCCTTGAGCTGGTCGATGAATTGGGTGACGTCGGACTTGTAGGGCTTCCAGAACAGCGGCATGGCAGGGTCTCGCAATCGAATCGGTTGATTTTATCGGGCGCGCAGCCGGCCGAGGTCGTCCAGCGCCGGCACGCCGCCGAGAAGGGCGAGCAGCGCAGCCAGCGGCAGCGTGGCGGCATAGCCCATGACCTTGAAGGCCCATGCGCCAGCGAGGCCACCGACGGCGAAGGCCAGCAGCAGGCCGCCCAGCAGCCGCAGTCGGGCCGCATCGGCGCCGGCGCCGCAGAGCCTGCGCCCCAGCTCAATGCCCAGGTCAGTGACGATGCCGGTGACGTGGGTGGTGCGGATCTCCGCGCGCGAGACCTTGGTGATCAGTGCGTTCTGCAGCCCCATGGTGAAGCACAGCACGGCGACGGCTGCGGGGATGAAGAGGGCGCGCAGGCCGGCCAGCCAGGCGCCCAGCAGGCCGAAGAGCAGCAGGCAGGCCGCCTCCAGCAGCAGCGGTAGCGCGAAGACGCTGTGTGCCCGGCGACGGCGGCCGAAGTGCACGAGCAGGGCGGTGCAGGCCGCGCCGGCGCCGAAGGACAGCAGCGCGCCCAGGGCCGTGGCCAGGGCCTGGGCCCGGCCCAGCACGAGCCCGTCGGCCGCGGCCGAGACCATGCCGGTCATGTGCGAGGTGTACTGCTGCACGGCCAGGAAGCCGCCGGCATTGGTGGCGCCGGCCACGAAGGCCAGCATCCAGCCGAGGTGGGCGTTGCCCTCGGCGGTGCGTTCGCTCGCCAGCAGCCGGCGTGCGTAGTGTTGGGGCATGGCGGCTCCGGGGATTGGGCTGCGATGCGCCCGATTCTCGAGGCTGGCGGCGGCGTCAGCGCACCCGCATGCCGGGCTGGGCACCGGGCTGGGGCTCCAGCACGAAGATGCCGGGCTGCGCCTTCTCGTCGGCGTGGCTGGCGGCCAGCACCATGCCCTCGCTGATGCCGAACTTCATCTTGCGCGGCGCGAGGTTGGCGACCAGCACGGTCAGCTTGCCTTCCAGGTCCTCGGGCCTGTAGGCGCTCTTGATGCCGCTGAAGACGTTGCGCATGCGGCCTTCGCCGGCGTCCAGCGTCAGTCGCAGCAGCTTGTCGGAGCCCTCGACGGCCTCGGCCTTGACGATCTTCGCGATGCGCAGGTCGACCTTGGCGAAGTCGTCGATCTTGATCTCGGCGGCGATGTCTTCGCCGCCGGGCTGGACCTTGGGGGCCGGCGGGGCCTCGAACAACTGCTCCACCTTGGCGAGCTCCACGCGCTGCATCAGGTGCTGGTAGGCGCCGATTGGGTGGGCGCCCAGCGCCTTCGCGCTGTCGCTCCACTGCAGCGGCTCGATCTTCAGGAAGGCCTCGACCTGTGCGCTGAGGGCCGGAAGCACCGGCTTGAGGTAGATGGTCAGCAGGCGGAAGGCCTCGATGCAGACGCTGCAGACGTCGTGCAGCGCGGCGTCCATGCCCTGCTGCTTGGCCAGCTCCCAGGGCTTGTGCTGGTCGACGTACTCGTTGACCTTGTCCGCCAGCGCCATGATCTCGCGCAAGGCCTTGCCGAACTCGCGGGTCTCGTAGAGCTCGGCGATGGCGCCACTGTGGGCGCGCAGCGTCTCAAGCAGCGCCGAACCCTCGACGCCCAGGTCGCCGCTCAGCGTGCCATCGAAGCGCTTGGCCAGGAAGCCCGCCGCGCGCGACGCGATGTTGATGTACTTGCCGACCAGGTCGCTGTTGACGCGGGCGACGAAGTCCTCGGGATTGAAGTCGATGTCCTCGACCTTGGCGTTGAGCTTGGCGGCGATGTAGTAGCGCAGCCATTCGGCGTTCAGGCCCAGGCCGAGGTACTTGAGGGGATCGAGCCCGGTGCCGCGGCTCTTGCTCATCTTCTCGCCGCCGTTGACGGTCATGAAGCCGTGGACGAAGACGTGGTTGGGCGTCTTGCGGCCGCTGAAGTGCAGCATCGCGGGCCAGAACAGCGTGTGGAAGTAGACGATGTCCTTGCCGATGAAGTGGATCTGCTCCACGGCCGGATCGGCGACGAAGGCGTCGAAGTCCTTGCCGATCTTGCCGAAGTAGTTCTTCAGCGAGGCGAGGTAGCCCACCGGTGCGTCCAGCCAGACGTAGAAGTACTTGCCCGGCGCGTCGGGGATCTCGATGCCGAAATAGGGCGCGTCGCGGCTGATGTCCCAGTCGCTGAGCTTGTTGCTGCCGTCCTCGTCGGTCGCGAACCACTCGCGGATCTTGTTGAGCACCTCGGGCTGCAGGCGCCCGGCCTCCTGCGTCCACTGGGTCAGGAACTCCACGCAGCGCGGGTCGCTGAGCTTGAAGAAGTAGTGCTCGCTGGTGCGCAGCACCGGCGTCGCGCCCGACAGCACCGAGTACGGGTTCTTCAGCTCGGTGGGCGCGTAGACGGCGCCGCAGACCTCGCAGGAGTCGCCGTACTGGTCCTTCGCGCCGCACTTGGGGCATTCGCCCTTGATGAAGCGGTCCGGCAGGAACATGGCCTTGTCCGGGTCGAAGAACTGCTCGATGGTCTTGGTCGTGATCAGCTCGTTATGGCGCAGCGCCAGGTACACGGCCTTGGACAGCTCGTGGTTCTCCTCCCCGTCGGTGGAGTGCCAGTTGTCGAAGCTGATGTGAAAGCCGTCCAGGTACTGGCGGCGGCCGGCGGCGATGCCGGCGACGAAGTCCTGCGGCGTCTTCCCGGCTTTCTGGGCCGCGATCATGATGGGCGCGCCATGGGCGTCGTCCGCGCAGACGAAGTGCACCTGCGAGCCCACCATGCGCTGGTAGCGAACCCAGATGTCGGCCTGGGTGTACTCCATGATGTGGCCGATGTGGAAACCGGCGTTCGCATAGGGCAGGGCGGTGGTGACGAAGAGCTGGCGGGTCATGGAGACGGAGGCGGCGGAGCGGGAAAACGGCGGATTTTAGGTTTGCGGCTCGGTCGGGCCGGTGTCGCCAGCCTCGGGCTGGGCCTCGGCCTCGGCGGGGGTCTGGTCGTCGGCCGGCTTGCCGCTTTGCTTGCGCTGGCGCTTCTCCTCGGCCTTGCGTTTCTTGGCCAGCTCTCGCTGGCGCTTCTCGTAGCTGTAGTTCGGTGTGGCCAACTGTGATCTCCTGCGGCGCCCGCACGCGCGGGCATCGTCCAATGTAACCCGCGGACTCGCAACGCACGCGCTCCCACTTGGCAGCGAAAGCTACAGAGCGCCTCAAGGACCGCCTCTAAGTCACTGATCCGTAACACTTCCGCAAGCTATCCACCGAGTCTGTGGAAAACTTTGTGGAGAACCCGCCTCGATCGCGGCCAAGCCCTTGTGCAATGCGGTTTCGCTTAGGTTGCTGAATTTTTAAGCAGCGGCAATGAGTCTATATGAATCAACCACTTAGCGAAGTTGCCCTGAGGGTGGCCGCGGTTGGCAAGCTCAGGGTCCAAAACGCTTGACGCCTGCCAGATTTGGGGATAAGTCAAGCCGCGATGGGCGGATGTCACGGGTCTGGATGACATCGCTGTGGCGTTTGTCCACGCCCGCTGTGGACAAGTCTGTGGGCCGGCTGACGACAGCGGCGCTAAGTGCTTGATCGGCTTGCCGCCAGCCTGGACTGCCCGTTTTTGAGGCGCTGAATTTGGGGGCAGCCCCAACAGGCCCGCCCGAGGCCGCCGGCTAAACTCCCGGCCTTTTGAAGAGGCGGCAGCGGGGCACATGGGGGAATCGAAGGCGGAACTCACACGGGAGAGCGGCGGGCGCAAGAGTGCCTCGCGCACCGGCACTTTCGAGTTGAAGTCACGCCGCTTCAGCCTGCTGGGCCTGGTGCTGCACAGCGCCGACATGGCCGAGCTCGCCGCCGACTGGGCCGAGCGCGCCGGTGCAGGGGGCTTCGAGCATGAGCCCGTCGTCATCGACCTGAGCGCGGTGCCGCGCGCGCCGGCCACGTCCGCCGCCGAAGGCCAGGCGCCGCTGGCGCTGGACGGCCCGGCGCCCGTGGACCTGCGCGCCATCGTCGCCATGCTGCGCGCCAGCCAGCTGCAGCCCGTGGCCGTGGCCGGCGCGACGGCCGAGGAGCTGGCGCTGGCGCATGAGCTGGGCCTGGCCGACGCGGCCGACGAGCCCGCCGCCGAACGCGTGGCGCCCGCCATGCCCGCGGAGGTGGTGCGCGAGATCGTCGTCGAGAAGATCGTCGAGAAACCTGCCGCGCCGGCGCCGACGCTGGTCGTCGACAAGCCGCTGCGCTCGGGCCAGCGCATCTACGCCAAGGGCGGCGACCTCGTCGTGCTGGCCCTCGTGAGCCATGGCGCCGAGGTCATCGCCGACGGCAGCGTGCATGTCTACGCGCCGCTGCGCGGCAAGGCCATCGCGGGTGCGCGCGGCGACACGTCGGCGCGCATCTACACCTACAGCCTGGAAGCGGAGCTGCTGGCCATCGCCGGCATCTACCGCACGACCGAGAACCCGCTGCCGGCCGACGTGGCGGGCAAGCCGGCCCAGGTACTGCTCGACGGCGAGAAGCTGCTGATGCAGCCCCTCGCCTTCTGACCCACCCGATTGAACTGAACGAACAGGAAAGCCCCAGATGACCACCAAGATCGTCGTCGTCACCTCCGGCAAGGGCGGGGTTGGCAAGACCACCACCAGCGCGAGCTTCGCCACCGGCCTCGCGATGCGCGGCTTCAAGACCTGCGTCATCGACTTCGACGTGGGCCTTCGCAACCTCGACCTCATCATGGGCGTGGAGCGCCGCGTCGTCTACGACCTCATCAACGTCGTCAACGACGAGATCAAGCTCACGCAGGCCCTCATCAAGGACAAGCAGCTCGACAAGCTCTACATCCTGGCCGCCTCTCAGACGCGCGACAAGGACGCGCTGAAGCAGGAGGGCGTGGAGCGCGTGCTGGCCGAGCTCGAGGAGATGGAGTTCGACTACATCATCTGCGACTCGCCGGCCGGCATCGAGACAGGCGCGCTGATGGCCATGCACTACGCCGACGAGGCGCTGGTGGTGACCAACCCCGAGGTGTCCTCGGTGCGTGACAGCGACCGCATCCTGGGCATGCTGAGCAGCAAGACCAGGCGCGCCATCCAGGGCGGCGAGCCCGTGAAGGAGCACCTGCTCATCACGCGCTACAACCCGAATCGCGTCGAGGGCGGCCAGATGCTGAGCCTGGACGACATCCACGAGATCCTGCGCACGCCGCTGATCGGTGTCATCCCGGAGAGCGAGAGCGTGCTGCAGGCCTCCAACCAGGGTCTGCCGGCCATCCACATGCAGGGCAGCGACGTGGCCGAGGCCTACAAGGACGTCGTCGCGCGCTTCCTCGGCGAGGACAAGCCCATGCGCTTCACCGAGGCTGTCAAGCCCGGCTGGTTCAAGCGCGTCTTCGGCGCCAAGTGAAGGGAGCCTCGCTATGGGATTCCTGAACTTCTTCCTTGGCGAAAAGAAGAGCTCCGCCAGCGTCGCCAAGGAGCGGCTGCAGCTCATCCTCGCGCATGAGCGCAACGGGCGCAGCAGCAGCCCCGACTACCTGCCCCAGCTGCAGCGGGAACTGGTGGCCGTCATCAGCAAGTACGTGTCCATCAACGCCGACGACATCAAGGTCCACATGGAGCGCCAGGGCGACCTGGAGGTGCTCGAGGTGAAGATCGAGCTGCCGGAGCCCAAGTAGCCCCCCCCCCGCTGGGCCTCGCGCCGCTGGATGCGGGCGAGCCTGGTCGCTCCCCAGGGGACGGCGATGCCAGCGGCATCTAGCCGCATGCACATCGCCCCGATGGGCCGGCTCCGGAGTGGCCCGGAATGCAGGCCGCTAGTTTCGTTAGTTAGAAGTTTGCAAACAAAACCGCCCGATGCTGGCGAGGATGTCGTCGGCGGATTTGGTCCAGGAGAACGGTTTGGGGTTGGCGTTGTTGAGCTCGAGGTGGCGGTGAATCGCCTGCTCGGTGAGCGTCCAGTCCGCCCATCTTGAATCGCCGGTTGGCGCGTAGGAGTCTCGTGTCCATCAGTTGTCGTGGACACAAGCATCCAAGCCCGGCTATCGAACTTCAAGGTGACTTGGGCGGACGCATACATTACGGGCACCTGTTCAACGTGCCGTTGCCCATGCTCTGCGCTGGACGCTTCGCCGCCATCCAGGGTGGCCTCCTGCGCTTCGCTTCGTCAGCGGCGGACCTCACGCCTGACGGCTGTGCTCCCGTCAACATCGCCCGCCTGGGGGCGGGCCGGCGCTTGGACCGCGCCTCGATGCTGCCGGCTCCCCCGAGCACTGCGGCAACCCGTCTGGGGACGGATGCGCCTTCGCGTCAGGCCCGGCGCCGGCCGGACCTGCCCGCTGTCCTGCGGCAGCGGCTCCGAACAGCCAGGCGCCTCAGCGATACTGCTCGGCGTCAATGAGCCGAGTCGTGTTGCTCCGTGCGCACAACCTTGCCTGACTCATCCAACCAGCGCCACTCTCCCACTTGCTTGTCGCCTAGTCGGCCCTGCAATTTCGCTGCAACCCGCATGAATGCTGGCGTTCGAGGGTAAGTCCGGTCCTCTGAATCCCGCAGGAAGCGTTGTTAGCGGAGTTGATTCCTGGGGGATTTGCACCTTGAGCAC
>Ga0213878_10000100_pt1 | contig 43907 bp, 41 predicted proteins | sample VelepicoBEBS_R02_FD_161053 | JGI IMG/M metagenome (GOLD analysis project Ga0213878, IMG submission 161053) | Vellozia epidendroides bulk soil microbial communities from rupestrian grasslands, the National Park of Serra do Cipo, Brazil - BS_R02 | ecosystem: Environmental > Terrestrial > Soil >... | reverse complement strand
GGCGCGGAAGAAGTCGGGCGTGCTCAAGGTGCAAATCCCCCAGGAATCAACTCCGCTAACAACGCTTCCTGCGGGATTCAGAGGACCGGACTTACCCTCGAACGCCAGCATTCATGCGGGTTGCAGCCAAATTGCAGGGCCGACTCGATACTTGGCCGCACATCCCGACTCTCATTCATCGTCTGGAGCTAGGCGCGAAGCGTCTATGCACGCCCGCCTCGTTCACGCGGCATGAGAAAGAACTGCAAGGCCTATCAACTGAAGGCGCGTTCGACCTCCTTGCTAGCGACAGAACCCCAGGGCTTCAGACAGCACTACGTGTGCTTGATTGGGGGCCGACGACAGACGACGTGGTTTGCTTCCTTATCCCATCAGTTGGGTGTCTCCACTTGACGTGGAAACTGAACGCTGCGCCCGTGATTCGATCGTTGCCGATTGGACCGGGTGAGCTTGCTGACCGATTCGATCAAGCGCGAAAGAGGCTCTCGTAGCCACCGTGAGGGCCCGTGCCGCTTCGTCGCTAGAATCACTACCGCTTTCAGGCTCACGCCTTGAAGCTTCGCTAGGGGTGCTGATCCTTTCGGATCGGCTGAGACAGTCCCTTTGAACCTGATTGAGGTAAGCCTCAAGCAAAGAAGATAAACGCCCAGTTGGGAAACTAGGGTGCATATCTTATGCCACTCCTTTATTCATTCGACGGCGGAGGGGCCTTACCTTCTTCAGCGGACTCGTCCGATACCGTTTTCTTAGCAGAGCCAAGAAATGTAACCGTCGGAAGAAGGCGGAGACCAGGGTTCATACGAGCGGTAATATTCGCAAAATATTCCCGAACCATCCCAAAAAGCAAGGTCAACCCATATTCTTTAGCCAACACTTCTGGCAACTTGCCGACCCCTTCCACCTTGTTTACGCAGGCAACGGTGCCACTGACAATAACCTCAAATTCATAAGCTCCTTCCGCACTACCTTCAGCAGTGCGAACGCCTAGCGTGACGCGATAGGTATGCTCTTTTGCCGTCTCACTCGGTGGCTCATCGTCCTGCCAGTATTCTGGGTAATGATCAATAGCGTCGAAAAACTGCAAGTCCATTCTATCGAAGGACCCACCGTCGACCACATCACCACCTGAGGAGCCTTCGTTGTTAGTTCGCGGCTCAACATGGACCTTCAGGAAAAAACTTTCCCGCAGCTGAATGGGGCTATTTCTCATGCTGCCTCAAGGATGCATGCGTCGTTAACGGCATACGATTTCCCCCAATCTCGGGTCGGAGGAACGAAAATCCGCTTCGGACTTTTGGGGACGAAAACATCGTAGCTAGAACGAAACGTACTAGCGCAGCGCGACCACGCCTCACACCCATCAGATAGTGTGGTGCCAGACAACTTCGCCAAGTAAGGGACAACGAAGGGAAATTTAGTGGCGATCTGAATCAGCAGGGCGGAGGGCGTACTTAGCTTCGCCTGACCAGATTCCCACTTGGCAAATGAACTCTTTCCAGCACCAAACAAGCACGAAGCATCCTTCTGCGAAAGACTCCAAGACTCACGAAAGGTGCGCAGAACCCCAACAGTAACCGCACCTCGATTACCTTCCGCAGCCTCGTTTATCAGCGCCAAATTAGCATCATGCAGGCCCCCGGGGACAGAATCACTACCACAGGCTTCGCAGTGCAATTTTCGCAAGCCGCCAATTCGAATCTTTCTACGACCGAGCTTAACGTCCTTAGCGTATGACATCACAACAGTGTCGCTCGAGTCACAGAACGGGCACACATTGTCATAGCTCATGATATTTCCTCAATTAAAACGACTTGGATGCAAAGAAAAGACCAGCACAGATCTATTTCTCACTGCAAACTTAATATATATGTAAGGGCGTCGCTGCTGATTTTCAACCTCTTTAATACGGTCATATCCCATTGCATACGCATCGGCAGCAATAGGGCCCCATTGATTGCCGTGCTGCGGGGGCAAACACCACTCGGAACTCTCATAACGGTGGGCAGATAGCGCCAAGAAGAAGGCCTCAACATCAGCCTGACACCATTGCAGTTCAACACCAGCGTCTTCTGCTGCAGTCGTGGTCAATACGATGCGCATACGCCCAGCACTAACCTCCTGCTGAAGTTCCTCGAGCCCCCAGCACTTACGGCCGATCCTTCGCTCAGCATCCGAACATTGCTCTAGCGGGACGGGTGGAGGGTCGGGCTGATGTAGCAAGATCGGCATGGAGATCGCTACCTTAAAGGTATCGCCCTCACTTGTCTAGCAATGACCCTTCAGGTGTGTAAAAGATCCCACGGTAGGAAGACAGCACACGCCCCTGCGAAGGTGCACTAAGATGACGATGCACTCTCGCCTTAACGAGTGAGGGCGCATCGCTAGGGGTGCTGGCTCTCACGGGCCGGCTGAGACAGTCCCTTTGAACCTGATTGAGGCATCGCTTCTAAGTGCTTGTCACTTATAGGCATTGTCCCGAGGTAATCCTCGCGCAGGGAAGCAGCCGAACCGCAGCCCCACTCCTTCCCGTCTCCAGGGGGCCTGGCGTCTTCAGTGTTTGCCGACCTGCCATCGCTTTGAACTCCGATGGCACGACCCACTCTTTCCCTCCTCGGCGCCGCCACGGCGCTGCTCGCCACCAGCCTGGCCTCCGCGCAGACCCTGCCCCAGGTCAGCGTGACCGGCAAGGCCGTCGAGGCCGCGCCCGGCCTGTCCGGCTTCAACGACCCGCCGGCCAGGCTGCCCATGCAGGCCATCAGCCTGTCGGCCGAACGCCTGGCCGACCTGGGCATAGACCAGCTCTCGGGCATCACCAAGCTCGACGCCTCCGTCTCCGACAGCTACAACGCCGTCGGCTACTGGTCGCAGCTCAAGGTGCGCGGCTTTGACCTGGACAACCGCTTCAACCTGCGCCGCGACGGCCTGCCCATCAACGGCGAGACCTCGCTGTCGCTGGCCAACAAGGCGGCCGTCGAGGTGCTCAAGGGCAGCTCCGGCATGCAGGCCGGCACCAGTGCGCCGGCCGGCCTCGTCAACCTCGTCGTCAAGCGTCCGCTGGCCGACGACGCGACGACGCTGACGCTCGGCGCCATCCAGAGTGGCACGGTGGAGGCCAGCGTCGACCATTCGCAGCGCTTCGGCGCGAACCGCGAGTTCGGCCTGCGCGTCAACGTCGCCGCGGCGCACCTGGACCCCACGTTGCGCAACACCAAGGGCAACTCCAGCACCGTCGCCGTCGCCGCCGACTGGCGCCTCTCCGCTGACACCCTCGTCGAGGCCGAGGCCGAGTTCAGCCACCAAAGCCAGCCCAGCCAGGACGGCTTCAGCCTGCTCGGCAACACCCTGCCCGACCCGAAGCGCATCGACCCCAACCTGAACCTCAACAACCAGCCCTGGACGCTGCCCGTCGTCTTCGACAACAGGCATGCCTCGCTGCGGGTGCAGCAGAAGCTGGCCGGCGACTGGCGCGCCCAGGCCCACCTGGGCATCCAGCGCCTGCGCACGGATGACCGCAACGCCTTCGGTTTCGGGCTGGACTGCAACGAGACCAGCAGCTTCACGGGCGTCTACTACTGCGACCGCTACGGCCCCGACGGCCGCTTCGACCTCTACGACTACCGCAGCGAGAACGAGCACCGCGACACGACGGCCCTGGACATCTCCGCCAGTGGCCCCGTGCAGCTGGCCGGCCTGCGCCATGACCTGACCGTCGGCGGCCTGAGCAGCCAGTTCAAGGGCCGCTTCCAGCGCCAGGCCTACAACTTCGCCGGCATCGGCAACATCGACGGCACCGCCGTCACTGCCCCGCAGCCCGCGTTGACCGGCGAGAACACCAACCGCGACGAGCGCAGCAACGAGCTCTACCTGCGCGACCGCGTGGCGCTCGGCGCCGACACCAGCGCCTGGCTGGGCCTGCGCCACACCCGCCTGCACCGCGAAAGCGTGCGCACCGACGGCACGAGCCCGACCGACTACCGGCAAGGCTTCACCACGCCCTGGGTGGCGGTCAGCCATGCCATCGCGAGCGACTGGCTGGCCTACGCCAGCTGGGGCGAGGGCGTCGAGAGCGAGGTCACCCCCAACCGCCCGCGCTACATCAACGCCGGCCAGGCCCTGCCCGCGCTCAAGAGCCGCCAGACCGAGATCGGCCTGAAGACCGGCACGCAGCGCGTCGAAGGCGCGCTGACCGTCTTCGACATCCGCCACCCGCTGTGGCGCGACATCGGCAGCTGCGACGTCGACCTCAGCTGCGAGCACCGTGCCGATGGCTACGCCCGCCACCGCGGCATCGAGGCCAGCGCCGACCTCAAATGGAGTGGCGGCGGCCTGTTCGCCAGCGCCAGCCGCCTGCGCGCCCGCCGCGAAGGCAGCAGCGACGCCAGCCTCAACGGCCTGGTGCCCCCCAACGTGCCGCAGACCACGCTCAAGGCCCAGCTGCGCCAGGACCTGCTGCCGGGCCTGCAGGTCCAAGTCGGCCTGCTGCACGAGGGCAGCCGCTTCGCCACGCCCGACAACAGCATCCCCGTGCCCGCCTGGACCGTCGTCGACGCCGGCCTGCGCTACATGCAGGGCGTGGGCAACCAGACCTGGATCTGGCGCGCGGGCGTGGACAACCTGACCAACCGCCGTGCCTGGCGCGAGTCGCCCTGGCAGTTCGAACACAGCTATCTCTACCCTCTCGCTCCGCGGACTTTCCGCACGAGTCTTGAGATTCGTCTCTGACGCCTCTGAAAAAACTGCTATAGTGGCGGGCTCTGTTCCTCGATAGCTCAGTCGGTAGAGCGCCGGACTGTTAATCCGTAGGTCCCTGGTTCGAGCCCAGGTCGGGGAGCCAACAGAACCCATGACGCACGTCGCAACCGTTTGACGTGCCGACATACAAAACCATTCCTCGATAGCTCAGTCGGTAGAGCGCCGGACTGTTAATCCGTAGGTCCCTGGTTCGAGCCCAGGTCGGGGAGCCAAATCAAGCCTCACAAGCGCAAGCCTGTGGGGCTTTTTCTTTGCCGCCAAGGAAAGCCGCTATGTCTACCCTGCCCGCCTGCCCCCGATGTCAATCGGCCTACACCTACGAAGACGGCGCGATGCTCATCTGCCCGGAGTGCGGCCATGAGTGGTCGGCCCAAGATTCGGGCCCCGCGGCGACCGACGAGGCGCGCGTTGTCAAAGACGCCGTGGGCAATGTGCTCCAGGACGGTGACACCGTGACCGTCATCAAGGACCTCAAGATCAAGGGCTCGTCGCTGGTCGTCAAGGTCGGCACCAAGGTCAAGAACATCCGCCTGACTGACGGCGACCACGACATCGATTGCAAGATCGACGGGATTGGGGCGATGGGGCTGAAGTCGGAGTTCGTGAAGAAGGCGTGACCGCCGTCGGCACTGGACGCATCGTTCGGACTGAGGGCCTGCTGACCTGCCCTGCAGGCCCCTGGCTCGAGCCCAACTCAGTCTGCTCGGACGGGTGAGGCTTACCCCAGCATGCGTGGGGTCTGCTTCAGGCTGAGCGCGACGACGTCGGACTGCTAATCCGTAGCCCCCCTGGTTCGAGCCTAAGTCGTGGAGGCAAATCGAAGCCTCAATCGCGCTCGCGGATGAGGCTCCTTTCTTACCAGTACCGCCGGCTACGCATGCGCCTGTCCGAGCGACGGCCGGTGCGCCTGCACGACGGGCGCGTTTGCAAGCTTCGCTCGGCTGGTGCAGACGCCGCGTCAAGTACGCTGAACGCGCCCAGCCCCGGCTGGAAAAATACCCCAGCAATCCTCACCGGGACGTTCTTCTCGAAATCGGCGGCCACACGAGCCGCGGAGACTTTCAGCGACGGCGGCGGGCGACGCCGGTAGCGAGCAAAGCCAACCCCACAAGGGCGAACGACGCCGGCTCAGGCAAGGCCCCGGCGTCATGCCAGACGATGTTGTCCATGGCGAAATAGCCATCCCCCAACGTGAACCTCACCGTCACCGACGAAACGTTCTGGAGGGTTGTCAGGGCGAAGGTCTGATAGTTACCGGTCAGGGTGAGCAAATCGCCATCGACAGTGATCTCCCCAGTGGTTCCCAGGGTGTACCAACTCAGGCCTGCATCAAACTGATCGATGGAAAACATGCCCCCGCCGACCTTCGTGATCGTGAACGACGCGCCAATACCGGAAATCAGGCTCAGCGTGCCGTTGTCCGAATGGACACCATCTCCGCTCCAGACGTAGGTGCTACCGGGGCTCTCGAACCGCAGTCCGCCAGACTCGAAAGGCGCGCCCGTGTGATTAGCTACGTCATCAAACGTCACGATGTCGGCCTGAGCCGACGAGGCCAGCATCGCCAGCGATGCAACCACCGAGCCGAGGCCCAATTGACGAAGAACACCCATGTCGATCTCCCTGACTGGTTGAGATGCCGTCAAACGACGTCAGCAGCGACAGCAATGTTCATGCCGAATACGAATTTCTCATTAGGGACAAGGACTTGCATTTCACGCCAGGAGTGACAACGAACTAACTGTCAAAGCAATCGACAGCCCCCCCCAAGAAGAGAGCCCGCCAAAGGCCTGTGGACTTGGCCTTACGCGACGGTGCGACCCTGACCGTTAATCCGTAGGCCCCTGGTTCGAAAACGTTAGCCCTCCACCGGGACGGCCCGATCGTGCCCAGCATCTCTGTTTCTGCTAACGAAACATCAGCGCCGACGTCGCTTGCCAACGACCATGCATTTCTAGGGGTCAATATTTGTTTGATACCTAAATCATCAGCGCCTAAATTCATGTCGACGTAGTTGACATATAAAGCATCCTTCCAGGGAGGTCGCTCATGAAGATCGTCCACATCGAGCAAGAGGCGACACCCGACACGACGCTTCGGTCGCCGTCCGGGGACGGCGGCGCGGCACCCGCCCCGTCGGCTCACGTCCTCCGCTGAGCGCATCGTTTTCCTTTGCAGTCGGGCGTCCCGGGTGACGGCTTGGCTGCCATCGCAAGTGCATGGTTTGCGCCGGATCGGGCGTCGGGAGAGATCTCGAGCCTCGACCGGTTCGGCCGCCGCATGCGCGGTGATCTCCGGCATCGGCCAACCTCGTCACCCACGTTCCGCGACCACCGTTGAAAGAGAGCACATTATGAACAGCATCGCACTGAGCATCATCCTGATCCACGGCGGCTTCGTCGACGGCTCCGGCTGGGAGCCGGTCTACAACATCCTCAAGAAGGACGGCTACTCGGTCAGCATCGCGCAGCACCCGACGACCTCGCTGAGCGACGACGTGGCCTATGTGCGCCGGCTCGTCGCCGAGCAGAAGGGGCCCGTCCTGCTGGTGGGACATTCGTACGGCGGGGTCATCACGACCGAGGCCGGCAACGACCCCAAGGTCAAGGGCCTGGTCTACATCGCCGCCTTCGCGCCGGACCAGGGCGAGTCCGTCGAGTCGCTGATCAAGAACCCCGTCCCGGGCGCGCCGGTGCCGCCCATCCTGCCGCCGAAGGACGGCTTCCTGCTGCTGGACTCATCGAAGTTCGCCGCGTCGTTCGCCGCCGACGTCGGCGAGCAGAAGGCGGCCTTCATGGCGGCGTCCCAGGTGCCCTGGGGAGTGGCGGCCCTGGGCGGCGCCGTGTCGCAGGCCTCATGGAAGAACAAGCCCAGCTGGTACCTCGTCGCCAAGGACGACAAGATGATCCCGCCGGCGGCGCAGCGCGCGATGTCGCAGCGCGCGGGCTCCTCGGTCGTCGAGGTGCCTGGCAGCCATGCGGTCTACGTCTCGCAACCGGAGGCGGTCGCCGCGCTGATCCAGAAGGCCGCCGCGGCCATCGCGCGCTGACGGCGCCGCGGCAGCGAGGCGCTCCGGCGGCGGCGTCCGACGCGTGTCCATCACGCCGGGCGGGCGCCGCCCGCCTGGCTCGCCTACTCCGCCGTCCGCCGGTTCAGGAAAAGTCGCGCGCCTCGTCGACCGGCGTCCATGCGATGACCTGGTCATCGCACAGCCGGTCGGTGTCGGTCAGCCCGACCGTCCGGGCCACGCCATGCGGGAAGGTGTCGAGCAGCGCGGTGCCCTCGATGTCCAGCTCGTGCGCGCGCGCGCTCCAGCACGACAGGTACAGCAGGCTGGAATACATCTTCTCCTCGCCCTCCTGCGGCTCGCACTGGAAGCGGATGGACTCGACGATCCTGTCCGGAAAGCGCCAGCGCGAAGCGAAGGCCGCGCCGACCTCCGGGTAGGCATAACCCAGCTCGGCGAGCTGGGCCTCATAACGGCCGTCATCGGCGGCAAAGCCCGGCTGCAGGCTGGCGCGGTCGGGCATCGCCATCTTCAGGATCAGGTCGCCCACGCCGTGCAGCAGCCCGGCGGTGAACGACACCCCCTTGTCCAGCCTCAGCTCCTCGGCCAGGGACTGCGAGATCTTCGCGACATCCAGGCTGTGGCGCCAGAAATCGGTCATATCCACGCCGGGCACGCCCTTGAAGGCACCGCCCACGGCCGCCGCCTGGACCAGTTGCCGCGTGGCATCCAGCCCCAGGATGGCCGTAGCCGCTTCGACGGTGGCGATGCGCTCGCCACCCGTCGCGTAGCGCGCGGAGTTCACCAGCCGCAGGATGCGAACCGTCAGCCCGACCTCGCCGGACAGCAGCTGGTTGACTCGACGCAGGTCGGGCTCGTCGTTCTGGAGTTCCGCGAGGATCTGGTCGACCGCCTCCGGCAATGAGGGGATCAATGCATCGGTGGCGAGAATGTCTTCGAGCTTCATGGCGGGGGGCCTCGCGAGGGATGCGCAATGCTAATAGATCGGCCCTGGGCAACGTCGCACCCGCTCCACCTGCGCCGGCCCGCCCCGATTCACGCATCGAATCCGGGGTGGTGGGCAGGGTTCGCGCCGAGGGCGTCCAGGCGCGCTATCGTTGCGACCATGAGCGACGCAGCCGCCCTGCCCCTGGACACCCGGATCCCGGCCTGGGGCGCGGAATCGCCCGACGCCGCGCCGCAGCTGCTGGCCGGCGGCGAGGCGGGCGCGCCGGAATGGCGTGTCAGCGGTGACTGGACGGTGCTGGCGCTGCGTGAGCGCTACGCCGAGTTCCGCGAGCGCGTGGCAGCCGCCGTGGCCGCGGCGCCGGACGCGCTGTGGGACCTGCGCTCCCTGCGTCGCCTGGACAGTGCCGGCGCGTTGACGCTGTGGCAGGGCTGGGGCCGCAAGCCGCCGCCGCGGCTGCTGTGGCTGCCCGAGCATGTGATGCTGTTCGCCCAGTTCGCACAGCCCGCCGCCCTACCCCGCTACAGGCGCAGCCTGGGGCCGGGGTTGGAGCGGGCCGGCCTGCGGCTGCTGGACTTCATGGGCCACGGCGTGGACATCGTCGCCCTGATCGGCCGCCTGCTGCTGGACTTCATCCAGGTGCTGCGCCAGCCCGCGCTGATCGGCTGGCGCGAGATCTCGGCCAACGTCTTCCGCACCGGCGCCCAGGCCCTGCCCATCACGGCCCTGGTGGGATTTCTCGTCGGGTTGACGCTGTCCTACCTGATCTCGCGCCAGCTCAAGACCTATGGCGCCGACATCTTCGTCATCAACATCCTCGGCCTGGCAGTGGTGCGCGAGCTGGGGCCGCTGCTGGCCGCCATCATCGTGGCCGGCCGCTCGGGCTCGGCGATGACGGCGCAGATCGGCGTCATGCGCGTCACGCAGGAGCTGGACGCGCTCTCCGTCATGGGCATCTCGCACACCGTGCGGCTGGTACTGCCCAAGGTGCTGGCGCTGGCCGTGTCGCTGCCGCTGGTGGCGCTGTGGACCAGCGCACTGATGCTGCTGGGCGGCATGGCAGCGGCCGGCGCCCAGCTGGGGCTGGACCCGGCCACATTCCTGCGCACGCTGCCCAGCGTCGTCGAGCCGGCCAACCTGTGGCTGGGCTGGACCAAGTCCGTCCTCTTCGGCGGCCTCATCGCGCTGCTGGCCAGCCATTTCGGCCTGCGCGTGAAGCCCAACACCGAGAGCCTGGGCCAGAGCGTCACGCAATCGGTCGTCACGGCCATCACGCTGGTGATCGTCGTCGACGCGGTGTTCGCCGTACTGTTCTCCGACGTGGGCATCTGAGCCATGGCGCACCCTGAAGCCATCATCGAGGTCGACAACGTGACGACCGCCTATGGCGGCCATGTCATCCATCGCGACCTCAACCTCACCGTCCACCGCGGCGAGGTCGTCGCCCTGATCGGCGGCTCGGGCTCGGGCAAGACGACGCTGCTTCGCCTGCTGCTGGGCCTGGAGGTGCCGCAGGCTGGCAGCGTGAAGATCTTCGGCCACCCGCTGGGCCGCTGCGCCGCGCGCGACCTGGAGCGCGTGCGCTACCGCTGGGGCGTGCTGTTCCAGAACGGCGCGCTGTTCTCGGCGCTGAACGTGTTCGACAACGTCGCGCTGCCGTTGCGCGAGCTCAAGAGCGTGCCGCCGGACCTGGTGAAGCCGCTGGTCATGCTCAAGCTGGCCCAGGTGGGCCTCAAGCCCGAGGACGCGCTGAAGCGCCCGGCGGAGCTCTCGGGCGGCATGGTCAAGCGCGTGTCGCTGGCGCGCGCCCTCATCCTCGACCCGCAGCTGCTCTTCCTGGACGAACCCACCGCCGGCCTGGATCCGGACAGCAGCAAGCAGTTCGTCAAGCTGCTGCGCCGGCTGCGCCAGGAGCTGGGCCTGACCGTCGTCATGGTCACCCACGACGTCGACACCCTGTTCGCCGTCGTCGACCGCGTCGCCGTGCTGGCCGACCAGCACATCATCGCCAGTGGTCCGCTGGCCGAGGTCGCCCGCCTGCCCCATCCCTTCGTGCGCAACTTCTTCCTCGGCCACCTGGAGCGCTGCGCCGAGGAGGACGTGAGGCGCTTCCGCCTCAGTCTGGACGACACCAGCGACGACGGCGGCGTGCCGGCCGTGCTGTGCGAGGAAGAACCCGCCCACTGAGATCCCGCATGGAAAACAAAGCCCACGCCATCGCCGCCGGCCTGTTCGTGCTGCTGCTCGGCCTCGCGCTGGCCGCCAGCGTCGCCTGGTTCCAGGGCGACCACACCGAGCGCGTGCACTACACCGTCGTCTCGCGCAGCGGCGTTGCCGGGCTGAACCTGAAGGCGCCGGTCAAGCTGCGCGGCGTCGACGTAGGCCATGTCGAGAGCATCGCCTTCGACCCCGCCGATCCGCGCCAGATCCTCGTCGGCATCGCCGTCGACGCGGCCGCGCCTGTGTCCACCGGCACCTATGCCCAGCTGGGCCTGCAGGGCGTCACCGGCCTGTCCTTCGTCGGGCTGGAGGAGGCCGATGCCAGTGCGCCGCTGCAGCGCGCCGCGCCTGGCGCCCGCCTCCAGCTGCGACCCACGCTGCTGGACCGCCTGGCCCAGAGCGGCCCAGGCCTCGTCGCCGGCTTCGCCGAGGTGGCCACGCGCCTGAACGCTCTGCTCAGCGACGACAACCGCGTCCAGCTCGGCCACACGCTGGCCGGCCTGCAGCAGGCCGCTGGCGACACCAGCCGGCTGATGGCTGCACTGCAGCCCGGCGCCCGCGGACTACCGGCCCTGCTGAAGGATGCCGATACCGCCACCCAGCGTGCCGACGCCGCGCTGCGCCGCATCGAGGCACTGGCAGCCGACGGCCAGCAACTGGCCCAGGAACTGAAGTCGCGCGCCGCCCTGCTGGATCGCCTGGACGCCGCCGCCGCCCAGGTGCAGGCCACCAGCCGCAACCTCGAACTCGCGCTGGTGGGCGACACGCCGCCGCGCACCCGCCCCGTGCTGACCGACATCGCGGCGGCGAGCCGCAGCGTCGAGCGCGCCGCCAACGAACTCGGTGACCAGCCGCAGAGCCTGCTGTTCGGCCGCAGCGCCCGGCCGCCCGGCCCCGGTGAGGCCGGCTTTGCCGAGCGGCTGAAGGCGGGCGGCAAATGAGAACCCGCTTCACGCTGCTTGCCGTGGCCCTGCTGCTGGGGGCGTGCTCACTCGCGCCGACGGCGCAGCCGCGCACGGTCTACGACCTCGGCCCGTCGCCCGCGGCGAGCGATGGCGGCGGTGCGATCGCCTGGCGCATCGCCGACGTCAGCGCGCCGCCCTGGCTGGCCGGCGAGGGCATCGCCTACCGCCTCGCCTTCCAGCAGGCCCAGCGCCTGGAGTACTACCGCGACAGCTTCTGGGCGGCGCCGCCCGCCGCGCTGCTGACGCAGCGGCTGCGCGAGCAGCTCGCGACGCCGCCGGCCTGTGCCGGCCGGCCCGCTGTCCTGCTGACCGTGAGCCTGGACGAGTTCGAGCAGGTCTTCACCGGCCCGGCCAGCAGCCAGGTGGTGCTGCGCCTGCACGCGACGCTGTGGCCCGCCGGCGCCACCGGCCCGGCGCTGCAGCAGCACTGGCGCCTCGAGCGCCCGGCCGACACGCCCGACGCGCCCGGCGCCGTGCACGCGCTGGCCCAGGCGGTGGACGCATGGCTGCCGCGGCTTGCCGACTGGCTGGCCGCGTCGTCCTGTCGCTGAGAGCCCGCGCGCCCGTCCACAGACTTGATGAGCCGGCGTTCGCACTGCGGCCGCCGAGTTCCTACATTGAGGCGGATGGCCCCCAGCTCCATGCGCCCCTGCCCAGCCCCGCCCGCCTTCATCTTGGCCGGCCTGCTGTCATGCGCCGGCCTGCAGGCCGCGCGGGCCAATGAGTTCCCGCCACCGCAGCCGGCCAATGCGGCGTCCGCGATCAAGATCGTCCGAGTCCCGGCCAGGAGCGATGCGCGCGGCATGCCTCCCACAGCGCCCGCGCCGGCGTCCGAACCCGCGCCGCCCCCGCCCTCACGCTCGAGCGGTTCTGCCGGCGCCATCGCAGCCGTCGCAACGCTCGCGGGCCTGGCCGGGCTGGCCGAGATCAAGTCGCTCAAGAACAAGATCGAGGTGCTGAGCAAGGAGAACGAGGCGCTGCAGAAGACGAATGCGGAGTTGTCGCAGCGGCTTGCCGAGTCGAACAGCGGCAACGCCGACCAGCGTCGGCGCATCGAGGCGCAGGTGAGCCAGCTGTCCGCCGCGAAGGACGAACTGCAAGGCGCCAGGCGCGATGCCAGGAAGCAGGCCGCGGAACTGGATGTCCGGCAGCACGATCTGGCCGAGGCACGCCACAGGATCGAGGCACTGGAGGTCGCCGCGGCCAACGGCACTGCCCGCGAGCGGCGGCTGTCCGGCCAGCTCGAAGCCATCCGGCGCGATCGCTGGCTGTGGGCCGCGCTGGCGGCGGCGCTGGCCGGCGCCATGGCAGCGGCCGGCGTGCGCCGCTGGTGGCCAAGGCGGGTGACCGTCGCGAAGCCGCTTTCGGTATCGGTCGAGTGGGGACCCTGGTCGGCGCAGGCCGGCGACCTTGCGGCGGCGGGGGATGCCACCTTCCGCGTGGTCACGCAGTGGCTGCCGTGCGGCTCTGCGGTCGTTGCGCCCGCCGGAGCCGGACTGCTCCTCAAGGGCGACATCGTCGCCCTGCATGGGCAGGCCGCATGAGCAGTGCCCCTTCCAGCCTCACGCTGGCGGCCCTGCTGCCGGCCGGGCTGAGCGTGGATGCGTCCAGGATGCAGCTGGGCGCCGGCAACCATGGCGACGAAGGCGGCTTCCTGCGCAGCAAGATCGGCGAAGGTGTCACGGCCGCGCTGAAGCTCGACGTCATGGAGCTCATCGCCGAGGCCTGGGCCAAGACGGATGAGTTGCGCGGCGCCGCGGCCGGCGCCGGGTCCGGCTCACCCGCCCACCTGTTCCTGGCCGGGCACGACGTGTCCTGCGACAGCGAACTCAAGGTGGTGCTCGAGTTCGCCGGCATGCCGGCGCTGACGGATCACCTCAAGCTGCGCCTGAAGGCCATGTTTCAGGGCGTGGGCGTCACGGTGGCCAACGGCTGCATCGTCGCACTCGATGCGGGGCGCGGCGCCGCCAAGGCCGAGCTGCTCTACAGCAACACCAGCCTGCTGAGCGAATCCAGCGACTGGGTCACGCTGCCCGGCCAATACACGCTGGCGCGCCCGGTGCGGATCGGCCACGCCTGACGGCGGCACCGCGGTACGGCGGCGCGCTCAGGCGCCTGGCGCCGCCGCAATGCACTCGATCTCGACGCGCGCGCCCAGCGCCAGGCCGTTGCAGCCCAGCGCGCTGCGCGCCGGCAGCGGCGTCGCGCCGAAGAACTCGCGGTAGACCTCGTTGAAGGCCGGCCAGTCGGCCATGTCGGCCAGCATCACCGTGCAGCGCACGAGGTGCTGCAGGTCCAGCTCCTGGCCGCGCAGCACGCTGCGGATGTTCTCCAGCGTCTGCCGCGCCTCGGCGCGCAGTCCGCCCTCGACGAGCCTGAGCTGGCCCGGCACGTTGCCGAGCTGGCCGGAGAGGTAAAGCATGTCGCCGACGCGCACGCCCTCCGGAAAGGGCACGCTGGCCGGCACGACCCGGCCGCTGTCGAAGCGTTCGATCTGGTTCATCGCGAGGTCATCCCCATGGCTTGCTCCAACGCGGCGGGGTCGAAGACCCGGCCGCCCTTGATGGTGCGGTGGACGCGGCGGATGTCGCTCATGTCGGTGAGCGGATCGCCGTCGACCAGGATCATGTCGGCCAGCTTGCCGGCCGTGATCGTGCCGCGGTCCTTCTCGACGCCCAGCACGCGCGCCGGCACCAGCGTGGCGATGCGCAGCACCTCGGCCCTGGCGATGCCGGCCTGGGCATAGAGCTCCAGCTCGCGGTGCAGGCTGTAGCCGGCAAAGCCGTCGCTGCCCGGCATGATCGTCACGCCGCCGTCGTGCAGGCGCTTGAGCATGCGCAGCAGGCCCGGCAGGGCCTGGGCGTAGACGGCCTCCCTGCCGGCCGGCACCGCGACGGCGCCGGACAGCTGGCGGCGCCTCACCACGGTCGGGAAGCGCTGCACCACCGGGCGCAGCGCCGGCGCGGCGCGCGCGGGCTCGCCGGAGAACAGGCCTTCCAGCACCACCATCGTCGGGTCCAGCACGGTCTGGTGCCGGCGCAGGAAGGCGACGAACTCGTCGAAGCGGCCGTCGTCGAAGTCGAACTGCGCCAGCTTCTCCGCCAGCACCGTGTAGCGGTCGCGGGTGCGCGTGTCCTTCACCTCGTCGGCGAAGAAGTTCAGCAGGATGAAGTTCAGGTGCTGGATCTCGTCCGCCCCGGCCTCGACGAAGGCGCGCGCATAGGTGAAGGCGGGCACGTGGCCGCTGACGCGCAGGCCGCGCTCATGCGCGCGGTCGGCCACCATGGCGACCAGGGCCGGGCTGAAGGACGAGTAGATCTTGACCTGGGCATAGCCGCGGTCGGCATACCAGTCCACCGCGGCATGGGCCTTCTCGGGCGTGTCCACGCGCACGTCGGTCGGGCCGGCCAGCGGGCCCACGCCTTCGATGATGCCGGCGAGCACGACGCGCGGGCCCAGCTCGGTGCCGGCGTCGAAGCGCTTCACGCGGGCCAGCAGGGGCAGGTTGTCGTTGGCCATGTCGCGGGCGCTGGTCACGCCGGCGATCAGGTCGAACACGCCGTCGACATTGCCGAAGTGCTGGTGCACATCCCACAGGCCCGGCATCAGGAAGCGGCCGGAGGCGTCCAGCAGCTCGGCATCGGCCGGCGCGTCGACGTCGGCATCGGGGCCCACGCGCACGATGCGCTCGCCGCGGACCAGCACGCTGGTGCCGGCGCGCACGCTCAGGCTCACCGGGTCGAACAGCCGCGCGTTGCGGATCAGCAGCGCGCCCCCGGGCTTGTGCGTGTGCTGGCGGGCCAGCTTCGCATGCCAGGCCTGGCCGGCGGCCTGCTGGGCGGCCTGCAGCCCGGCGAGCCGGGGCAGGTTCGCGGCTTCCAGCACCTCGAACCAGTCGTCGATGACGCCGGCCGTCTCGCCCTGCTCGTCCAGCCACACGGACAGCGGCGTGAACTCGATGCCGCCGATGCGGTACAGCGTCAGCCGGCCCTGGGTCTCGCCCTGCTCCAGCCAGGCCTCTCCGGCGGGCAGCAGCTTGAGCCGGCGCCCCGGCGCCTTCAGCAGCGCGCGGGTCAGCACGCCCATGAACTCGGGCGGCGGGTTGGCCGGCAGGTAGAAGCCCGCTGCGCGGGTCTCGCCGGTCTCGATGCGGTTCTGCCAGCGCGCCTGGCCGGCGGCGTCACGCTCGAAGCGCTCGCTGAACTCGACCTTCCAGTAGTCGTTGCCCCTGGCCTCGTAGCTGACGGGCAGTCCGCGCGCATCGAGCCGCCAGCGCGCCTGGACGACGTCGCCGCGGCCGCGGTCGTTGAAGCGGTAGTCGGCCGTGGTGACGCCGGGCTCCGGCTGGGCCAGCGTCTGCGTGCCGGCGGCGTTGCCGTGGATCTGGACCTGGTCGACCCGCGCCTGCGCGGCGCCGGCGAGCAGCGCCAGGATGAGCAGCCAGCGTTTCATGCCCAGGCCTCCTGCATCAGGCGGCGGAAGTTGCCGCCGAGGATCTTGTCGATGCGCGCCTCGCCGTGGCCGCGCGCGGCCAGCAACTCGGCCAGCCGGGTGAACTGCGTCGGCCCGCAGAGGTCGGGCAGGAACAGGCTGATGTCCGGCGTCTCTCCCGGCGCGCCTATACCCATGCTGCGCCGCAGCTCGGTCTCGGCCGCCAGCATGGCGCGGTAGGCGGCCATGTCGTCGATGGCCGTCGTGCCGCCGTCGGTGCCCAGGCCGACGTGGTCTTCGCCGCAGACGTCGAGGGCATGCTCCAGGTGCGCGATCAGGTCGTCCGCCAGCGGCTGGCCGGCCAGGCGCAGATAGGGCATGAAGTACAGGCCCACGACGCCGCCGCGCTCGGCCAGCAGGCGCAGCTCGGCGTCGCTCTTGTTGCGCGGGTGGTCGGCCACGGCACGGCAGCCGCTGTGGGTGATGGCCAGCGGCCGGCGCGCGAGGCGCAGCGCGTCCAGGCAGGTCCGCTCGCTGCTGTGGCTGAGGTCGACGAGCAGCGCCTCGGCCTGCAGCCGCTCGACGACCTCGGCGCCGAAGCCGCTCAGGCCGTCGTCGTCGGGCACCGTGGCGCCGCAGCCGACGGCGTTGCGGCCGTTGTAGGTGAGCTGGATGACGCGCACGCCCAGCTTGGCGAACAGCGCGATGCGGTCGACGTCACGGCCCAGCATCTCGGTGTTCTGGAAGCCGTAGACGACGCCGATCTGGCCGGCCGCCTGCGCCGCATCCATGTCGGCCACGCCGTAGACCTTGCGCAGCGCCGCCGGCCGGGCGCGGATGAAGGCATCCCAGCCAGCGATGTCGCCCACCGTGGCCTCGAAGGGCTCGGCGCTGCCGGCCACATGGCCCAGCGTGATGTTGACGACCGACAGCCCGGCCGCGCGGGCGTCCGCCAGCGCGCGGTCGTCGACGTTCTGGCCGGTGCTGGTGTAGGCCATGACGCTGCGGTCCTCGGCGTCGGGCGGCGTGCGGAGGTTGGGGTTGTCGAGGACACCCAGGGCGTTGATGACGATTTTCATGGCTTGGGCCGCAGCAGCGGCAGCAGGAGGAGGCAGCTCAGGCCGAGCAGGGCATCCAGGCCCAGCGTCGCGGCGTAGCCCCAATGCTGGACGGCATGCCCCTGCCAGACAACGCTGTAGGTGATGGAGAGGTTGGTCAGCGCCATGTAGGCCGCGAACTGCGTGGCCGCCACGGCGGGCCGGGTGATGCCCATGAAGACGGCCACGCGCGCGCCGTAGATGAAGCCGAACAGCAGGTGGTAGGCGACGACGGCGGCCATGAAGGCCGTGATGAGCGCCGCCGGCGCGGCCTGGCCCGGCGCCCAGCCATGGCGCTGCAGCTCCAGCATCAGCGCCAGGCCCGGCAGGCTCAGCAGCACGACGTACAGGCCCAGGGCCTTGCGCAGGTTGACGCGGTCCGACAGCCAGCCGCCGGCGATGCAGGTCACGGCCGTGACCGCCTGCGAGGCCGTGGCCAGCCAGGCGATCTGGTCGTCGCTCAGGCCCAGGTCCACGGCCAGGTTGGCCTGCAGCCCCCGCGACAGCGCCATCGCCGAGATGGGCAGCAGGCCAAACAGCAGGCCCGCGAAGGCCAGCCGGGAGCCCAGCAGGGCCTGCAGCGCCTCGCGCATGAAGGCGCCCAACCCGCCCGCCAGCGCCGACAGCGAGGCGCCGCCGCGCGCCGCCGCCGCGTCCGGGGTCTCGCGCATCGGCAGCACCACCAGGCCCATGACGGCCAGGATGGTCAGCGCCAGCACGACGATGCCGGCGTCGAAGCCGATGCGGCCCATCAGCAGCAGCGCCCCGCCGCCGCCCATCAGCACGCCCAGCGACTGGCCCGCGAACATCATGCCGCTGGCGAAGGCGCGCTCCTCCTCGCGCAGCGTCGTGACCGCCAGCGCGTCGACCGCCACGTCCTGCACCGCGCCGAACAGGTTGTGCACGACCAGCAGCGCCGTGAACAGGCCCAGCTGCGTCGCCAGGTCCAGCCGGACCAGCGGCAGCAGCGTCAGCACCATCATCAGCTGCGCGCCCAGGATCCAGCCGCGCCGCGGGCCCAGGCGCCGCGACGCGATCAGGTCGACGAAGGGGCCATAGGCCCACTTGAACGCCCAGGGCAGCAGCACCAGGCCCATGAAGCCGCCGATCTCGGCCGTGCCGACGCCCTGGCGGCGCAGCTGTGTCGCGACCGCGGTCATCGCGAAGCCGATGGGCAGGCCCTCGGTGAGGTACATCAGGAAGAACGCCGCGATGCGCCCCCTGCGGGACACCAGCAGATTCGGCAGTCGCATGCGTCTGTCACCCCTTCGCGTGAACGGCAAACGATTCTAGAATTTTGTTCTAATGAAGCGACCCCGTGGTTCCACCAGCCGCCTCGCCGCCGTGCTCGAGCTCGCGTCGCCGGGCGAGCGCGGCGCCAGCCGGCGCGCGGTGCTGATGCACGCCCTGCCCTGTTTCAACGCGCGCGGCATCGAGGCCGCCACCATCGAGGACCTGCGCCAGCGCAGTGGCCAGAGCGTGGGCACGATCTACCACCACTTCCGCAACAAGGAGGGCGTGGCGGCGGCGCTGTTCTTCGCCGGCTTCGACGACCAGAGCCGCGCCATCGCCGAGCGCACGGCGGACGCGCCGGACGCCCAAGCCGTGGTGGCAGCGCTCGTTGCGGCCTATGTGGAATGGGTGAGCGCCCTGCCCGAGCTGGCCGCCTTCCTCTTTCTCGCGCGCGAGACCATCGCCCAGGGGCCGTATGGCGCAGAGCTGGCCCGGCGGCTGGAGGCCCGCTACGCGCCCATCGACGCGCGGCTGGCCGAGGGCGTGCGCGCCGGCCTCATCGCGGAGCTGCCCGCCGAGCTGATCCCGGCCCTGGTGCTGGGCGGCACGGAGTCCTACTGCCGGGCCTGGCTGGCCGGTCGGCGCCGGGCCCGGCCCACGGCCCATGCCGGCCTGCTGGCCGAGGCGGCCTGGCGCGGCATCGCCGCCTAGCGCGGGCGATGCGCGATCGGCGCGTGTGCCGGGCGCCGGCCCTGGCGACGGCAGAGGCATCTCGCGGGAGCCCCTTCGGCTGCGCGCCGTCGGGTGGCGCCACGCCGCTGCCGCTCCCGCGCGCCGCCGGCCGGGGTAAACCATGTGATTCAAATGAACCGGTTAAGCTATCTTTATTGAACCACTGTTTCATTTTAATCCGTGACCACTTTTTCCTCGGCCCCGGCGCGGCCGGTGTCGATCGCCGCGCTGGGCGAATGCATGCTGGAGCTGCAGGGCCAGGCCTTCGGCCAGCTGCGCCAGACCTTCGGCGGCGACACGCTGAACACCGCCGTCTACCTGTCCCGCTGCGGCGGCACGCAGCTGCGCGTGCATTACGCGACGGCCCTGGGCGATGACGCCCTCAGCGCCGGCCTGCTGGAGCGCTGGGCCGCGGAGGGCGTACAGACCGGCCTGGTGCAGCGCCTGCCCGGACGGCTGCCGGGCCTCTACCTGATCGAGCTGGACGAGGGCGGGGAGCGGCGCTTCCACTACTGGCGCGGCCAGGCGGCGGCGCGCTCCTATTTCGATGCCGCCGCCACGGCGCTGGAGGAGCAGGCCGACGCGCTGGACGCGCTCTACCTGTCCGGCATCAGCCTGGCCATCCTCCCGCCAGCCGGCCGCGAACGCGTGCTGGCGCTGATGGCGCGCATGCGCGCCCGCGGCGCCGTCGTCGCCTTCGACAACAACTTCCGCCCGCGGCTGTGGGAGTCCCCCGCTGACGCGCGCTACTGGTACGGCCGAGCCTTCGCGGCCGCCTCCGTCGCCCTCATCACGGCCGACGACCACCAGGCCCTGCACAGCCTGCCCCACCTGGCCTCGGCCGTCAGCGCCGCCCAGGCCCTGCCGGTGGACGAGGTCGCCATCAAGCGGGGCGCCCTGCCCACCATCGTCGGCGGCGATGGCGCGTGGCAGGAGGTGGCCACCGAGGCCGTGGCCCGCGTCGTCGACACCACGGCCGCCGGCGACTCCTTCGCGGCGGGCTACCTGAGCCAGCGCCTGGCAGGCGTCGCGCCGGCGGCGGCCGCGGCCTTCGGCAACCGGCTGGCGGCCCGCGTCATCCAGCATCCCGGCGCGCTGATCCCGCGCGAGGCGATGCAGGACCTCATGAGCCGCGGATGAGGCTCGCCTGGACGCTCGCGCTGGGACCGGCCTGTGCCAGGCCCATGGCACGGCGCCGCTGCACCCGGCCACCTACGTCCACGCCGGCTGGGTCCAGACCACGGGCGGCCATGGCGGCAAGATCCTGCGCGTGACGACGCCGGCCCGCGACGGCCCCGATCACCGCTAATGGCCCGGGTAGCGCGCCAATACCCGGTTCCACTCAGGCTGCTGGCGCGCCCGCTGCAGGCCCAGGTTGAGGCGCTGCAGCAGGTCCGGCCGCCGCCCCAGCGTGCGCCGGCTGACATAGAGATGCACGGGGCTCACCGCCAGTTCCAGCACCACTTCCACCGCCTCGCCGGGCTCTCGCGCGGCGCGGTGGAGCAACGTGCTGGGGTCCTCGATGATGTAGTCCACCCGCCGCCCGCGCAGGGCCGACAGCGTCAGGTCGTTGGCATGCAGTGACACCAGCAGCCCCGCCAGCCCGGGGTCCTCCAGCTCGCGGCGCACGGTCAGCGGGAAGACCACGCCGCGGATCACGCCCACCTTGACGGCACGGCCCTTCAGGTCGGCCAGCCGGCGCGGCGGGCTGGCGCCACCCGCCAGGCCCAGCAGCGCGACGCGCTCGTTACGGTAGGACTGCGTGAAGTCGCCGAAGGCCAGGCGCTCCGGCATGTGCGTGGCCGAAGCCATCAGGTCCAGCTCGCCCTGCGCGATGTCCGGGAGCTGCCGCGCCCAGGGCCGGCGCGACCATTGCAGGCGCTCGCCCGCGGCCTGGGCCGCCAGTTCCAGCAGCTCCACATCCAGTCCCTGCGGCGTGCCGGCTGCGCTCCGGCTCTGGAAGGGCGGGTAGTCGCTCCAGCCTATGCTCAGCGGCGCCCGCTCCTCGCCCAGGGCCGGCACGCCCGGCAAGGCCAGGGGCAGGAGGCAGGCATCACGGCGGCGCAGGCGCATGGCCGCACTCTCTCACGGCGGAGCCCGCCTGACAGCCCGTGCGGACCATGAGACGCGGGCGCCGCCGCCTGCTGGGCGCGCGACGGCCCGATAATGCACCCGCCCCTGTCGCGAAGATGCATGATCCGTCGACCGCTACGGGATACCGCCTCTCCATCCAACGACACGCCGTGCAAACACGCATCGACATCTCGGGCACGGACCACGAAGTGGCTTCCTGGATCTGGAACCACCTGGTGCCAGAGCAGGGCCAGGCCGGCAGCATCCAGGGCGAGATGCTGCGCGCCGTCGAGAAGCTGCGCTGGGAGGCGCAGGAAAACGGCAACATCAACTGGGACGAGGGCTTCCTGATCCTGCTGGGCTTTCTCGAAGAGCACCTGGCCGGCCACCAGGGCTTCAGCGCCGCCGAGCGCCAGGCGATCCGGAACGATCTCGCGCGCCTGCGGGACTTTCTTCCTGCGGACGAACTGGCCGACGGCGCGGACGATAGCGCCCTGCCCTGCACCGAGGACGAGCTCTACGACCGGTTGGAAGGCTTTGTCGTGGCGTTCGCGAGGACTCAACCCCAACCCCTGCCGCGCGCGCACGATCCGCGCCTGCAGCGCTGACGCAGACCCTTATGGACCTGCTGGCGGTCTTCACGACGGTGGCGACGCAGGCCCAGGCCGACGCACTGGCGCACGCTGCCATCGAGCGGCGCATGGCCGCCTGCGTACAGGCCGAGACCGTGCGCAGCACCTACCGGTGGCAGGGCGCCGTCGCATGCGAGCCCGAGCTGCGGCTGATGTTCAAGACGGACCACGCCCATGGCCCCGCCCTCGAAGCATTGCTGCGCGAGCTGCACCCCTATGAACTGCCGGCGATCTTTGCGGTGCCGGTCGTTGCGGCCACGCCGGAGTACATCGCGTGGGTGCGCGAGTCACTCGCCTGAGCCTGGCCCAGGGTGCCGGCGTCCGGGCGCCTGCCTGGGGCCCGAGCTGGTTCGCTCAAAGCGCGGCGGCTTGGCTGGCGGCATCCAGGCCCAGCACCGGCACGTCCAACGCCCGGCCCCGACCTCGAGGCCTGCCTCCGCCCAGGGCCGCGGCCCGCTGCCAAGCCGACCGTCGTTGAGCTGATGGGGTTCGCGGGTTCATGCCGGCCGGCGAACACCACCCGCCGGAAGGGGGCCGTTGTCCCGGCGCATCGTCGGGCAACCCTCTTCATGCTGACGGCGGGACGGATGGAACACGGGCGGGCGTCGTCTCCTGGTGCAAGGCCACCTGGGCACGATGCGCCGGTGGCTCTCGGCGTGCGCGAAGGCGGTTGAGCCCGGGCGCATTCAGGGCGCCCATCGATTTCGGGCCAGGCGATGCTGCAGTGCGAGCGCCGGCGCTGGTCGCCCGCGACGACAGGTCGTCGTCGCGGCGAGGAGAAAGCTGGTCGCGCAGCGTGGCACTGTCGTCGAGGGCGACGACGCCGTGCAGGGTCGGCCGCGGTGCCACGAAGGCGTCGCTTGGCCTGCGGGCGCGCTTCTCGCCGCCGATGTCGGACTCGAAGCGGTCGGCGATCACGAAGGCGATCGGTTCGTGGGCGTCATGGGCATGCGGGGTGCCGATGGCGCCCTTGTCGAACTGGACGAGCACCGACATCAGCGCGCGTGTGGCCGACGATCCTGCGGCGGATGCCGTCGCCGAGTTCGGTCCAGGGCGTCTCGTCATCCAGGAAGAAACTGCTCAGGCTTGTGCACTCTTGGCCTGTCCGGTGGACGACGACAGGCGAAAGATGCAAAATTCGGAACGTCGGTTCATTAATTGAAAACCACTATTCCACCCAACCATCTGCGTGACTAGAGTCGCGTCGACCGAAAAGTGGAGCGGTGTTTCAGGCAATTCCCAACCCTTGCGGCCGCGCCGAGGCCCGCGCAACCGGTGCCCCAGGCACCTTGGACAAAGACATGGTTCTTCAGAATTTCAATCTGGCCGGCAAGACGGCCATCGTGACGGGCTGCAACACGGGCCTGGGCCAGGGCATGGCCTTGGCGCTCGCGCAGGCAGGCGCCGACATCGTCGGCGTCAACGTCGCCGAGCCCGATGAGACCAAGGCCAGCGTCGAGGCGCTGGGCCGCCGCTTCCTGGACCTGCGCGCCAACCTGGGCGACGTCGGCTGCATCCCCGACTTGGTGGCCCAGGCCACGGCCCTCAATGGCGCGGTGCACATCCTCGTCAACAACGCCGGCATCATCCGCCGCGAGGATGCGATCAAGTTCACGGAGGCCGACTGGGACGACGTGATGGACCTGAACCTGAAGTCGGTGTTTTTCTTGTCGCAGGCCGTGGCCAAGGTCTTCATGGCTCAGGGTACGGGCGGCAAGATCGTCAACATCGCCTCCATGCTGAGCTTCCAGGGCGGCATCCGCGTGCCCTCCTACACCGCCAGCAAGAGCGGCGTCATGGGCATCACGCGGCTGATGGCCAACGAATGGGCCCAGCACGGCATCAACGTCAACGCCATCGCCCCGGGCTACATGGCGACCAACAACACCGCCGCGCTGCGCGCCGACGAGCAGCGCAACAGCGCCATCCTGGAGCGCATCCCGGCAGCGCGCTGGGGCAAGCCAGAGGATCTGGCCGGTCCGGTGGTGTTCCTGGCGTCGCCCGCGTCGGATTACGTCAATGGCTACACCATCGCCGTCGACGGCGGCTGGCTGGCCCGGTAGAAGGCACTTCGCGTCACGGGGCCCGCGACACGCAGGCCAGGAGAGGTCTGCGTCCGTCCCCTGGCTGGCCGACGCGCATGGCTGGATTAGCCCATCGTGCCGCTGGTCGTCGGCCATTCGCTGGGCGTTGCCGTGCGCTCGCGGCTGTATGGCGAGCTCAACGCCTGACAGTTGCCACCCGAGAGGTGGGCTCGGACCGCCTGATCCTGCGCCGCAAGGGCGACGCCTTCCTCGACCGCGGCAGCCGACTGGCAGGCCGCCCACCGGGGCGCGGCCCCGTCCGCCGATGTCGGCCGCGCCCCGACGAGGCCCACGACGCCGCGCGCCGCGACCTGTCGAGCCCGATCGTCTCACTGAGCAAATCCGCGCCGGCGTCGGGCCGCGGCGGGCCTGAGTCAGAATCCGGTTCCCACACCATGGAACAAACGTCCGAAAGAATCAGAACGATGGATGAAGACATTGGTGATTCAAAGCAGCCGGAATCGGTCGCGGCGGTGCTCAAGGTGTTCGCGATCCTGAACGCGCTGGGAGAGCGCAGCGACATCGGCATCACCGACCTGTCGGTGCGCCTGGCCATGCCCAAGGCCACGGTCTACCGCTTCCTGCAGACGATGAAGAGCCTGGGCTATGTGCGCCAGGAGGCCGGCAGCGAGCGCTACGGCCTGGCCATGCGCATGTTCGAGATCGGCGCCAAGGCCCTGCCCTCGCCCGACCTCGTCGACCTGGCCAAGCACCCCATGCAGATGCTGGCCGACAGCACCGGCGAGACCGTCCACCTGGGCAGCCTCATCGACAGCGAGATCATCTACATCCACAAGGTCGACTCGCGCCACATGCTGGGCATGTACTCGCGCGTCGGCCGCCGCGCGCCGCTGCACTGCACGGCCATCGGCAAGGTGCTGATGGCCTGGGAGCACCCCGAGCGCCGCGACCGCATCCTGGACGGCGCCGAGTTCAAGCGCTTCCGCGACAAGACCATCACCGAGCGCCCGGCCTTCCTGGCCGAGCTGGCGCAGGTCAAGCGCCAGGGCTTCGGCGAGGACCGCGAGGAATTCGACGACCACATCCGCTGCCTGGGCGTTCCCATCTTCGACCGCCTGGGCCAGCCCATCGCGGGCCTGAGCGTGTCCTTCCCGACCTTCCGCTTCGACGAGGCCAAGGCGCCTGAGGTCGTCAAGATGCTGCAGGCCGCCAGCCGCGGTATTTCCGAGCGTCTGGGCTGCACGCACTTCCCGCTGGACGCCCCCGGCGCCTGACGCGCGCCGGCCGAAGCCCCCACGGCCTCGCCCCGCCGCAGACGCCGGCGCGGGCGGCCCCGATCACCCTGTCGCACCTGGGACGCGCAAGAATCCCGCCGGGTGCTTCAATGCGTGCCAGTTTCAACATGGGGATCGCCATGAGCCAGATCAATCGCCAAATCCTGCTCGCCTCCCGCCCCAAGGGCGAGGTCAGCCCCGGCAACTTCCGCCTCGTCGAGGCGCCGCTCGCGCCGCTGGCCGAAGGCCAGGTGCGCGTGCGCAACCATTTCCTCAGCCTGGACCCGTACATGCGCGGCCGCATGAACGACAGCAAGAGCTACGCCGCCGCCCAGGCGCTGGACGAGGTCATGATCGGCGGCACGGCCGGCGAGGTGGTCGAGTCCAGGAACGCCAACTTCGCCGTCGGCGACCGGGTGGTGGGCATGGGCGGCTGGCAGGAGTTCCAGACCGTCGACGCCACGCAGCGCGGCGTGCTGAACAAGGTCGACACGACGCACATCCCGCTGTCCGCCTACCTCGGCGCCGTCGGCATGCCGGGCGTGACGGCCTGGTACGGCCTCGTGAAGATCATCGCCCCCAAGGCCGGCGAGACCGTGGTGGTGAGCGCCGCCAGCGGCGCGGTCGGCTCGGTGGTGGGCCAGCTCGCCAAGGCGCGCGGCTGCCGCGCGGTAGGCCTGGCTGGCGGCGCGGACAAGTGCCGCTACGTCGTCGAGGAGCTGGGCTTCGATGCCTGCATCGACTACAAGCAGCACCCCGACCTGAAGTCGCTGTCCGCCGCACTGAAGGCCGAATGCCCCGACGGCATCGACGGCTACTTCGAGAACGTCGGCGGCATGATCCTGGACGCCGTGCTGCTGCGCGCCAACGCCTTCGCCCGCATCGCCATGTGCGGCATGATCTCCGGCTACAACGGCGAGCCCATCCCGCTGCAGTACCCGCAGCTCATCCTGACCAACCGCATGAAGGTCGAGGGCTTCATCGTCTCCGAGCACATGGAGGTCTGGCCCGAGGCGCTGAAGGAGCTGGGCGGGCTGGTCGCCGGCGGCAAGCTCAAGTACCGCGAGTCCGTCGCCCAGGGCATCGCCGCGGCCCCCGAGGCTTTCATGGGCCTGCTCAAGGGCCGCAACTTCGGCAAGCAGCTGGTCAAGCTCGTCTGATGCACTGGGCCTGCATCCCGTTCGCCGAGCTGAGCACGGCGCAGCTCTACGACCTGCTGGCCCTGCGCTCCGAGGTCTTCGTCGTTGAACAGAACTGCGTCTTCCTCGACATCGACGGCGTGGACCGGCAGACCTGGCACTTGCTGGGCAGCGACGCCGCGGGCCTGAAGGCCTATGCCCGGCTGCTGCCGCCCGGCATGAAGTCGCCCACCGACGCGGTCATCGGCCGCGTCGTCACGGCGCCCGCCGCGCGCGGCGGCGGCGCCGGCCGCGCGCTGATGGCCCGGGCCATCGCGGACTGCGAACGGCTGTGGCCCGGCCACGCGGTCACGCTGCACGCCCAGGCCCATCTGGAGCGCTTCTACGCCGGCTTCGGCTTCGCGCCGGTCGGCACGCCCTATGTGGAAGACGGCATCCCGCACGTGGAGATGCGCAAGGAGACACGCCCATGAAGAAGACCGCCGTCATCACCGGCGCCGGCTCCGGCTTCGGCCTGGAGACCGCCCGCCTCGCCGCCGCGCGCGGCATGAACCTCGTCCTCGTGGACGTGCAGGCCGATGCGCTGGACAAGGCCGTGGCCGAGTTCCGGGACGTGGAGGTGCTGGCCCGCGTAGTCGACGTCGCCAAGGCCGCCCCGATGGAAGCACTGGCCGAGGCGGTGCAGGCGCGCTTCGGCGCGCCGCACTTCGTCTTCAACAACGCCGGTGTCGGCGCGGGCGGCCTGGTCTGGGAGAACGCCCTCAGCGACTGGGACTGGGTCATGGGCGTCAACCTGATGGGCGTCGTGCACGGCGTGCGCCTGTTCACGCCCATGATGCTGGCGGCCGCCAAGGCCGACCCGGCCTACTCGGGCCACATCGTCAACACGGCCTCCATGGCCGGCCTGCTGGTGCCGCCCATGTCCGGCGTCTACAACGTCAGCAAGGCGGCCGTGGTGGCGCTCACCGAAACCCTGCACCACGACCTGCGCATGGTCACCGAGCAGGTGCATGCCTCCTTGCTGTGCCCGTTCTACGTGCCCACCGGCATCAGCCAGAGCCAGCGCAACCGGCCCGGCGACCTGCCCGGCGCCACGCCCACGCAAAGCCAGCTGGTCTCGCAGGCCCAGACCGACAAGGCCGTGTCCTCCGGCAAGCTGACCGCGGCCGACGTGGCGGCCATGGTGTTCGACGCCATCGACCACAACAAGTTCTACATCTTCAGCCACCCCAAGGCCCTGGCCGGCCTGCAGACGCGGATGGAAGACGCGATGCTGCAACGCAACCCGACCGACCCCTACGCCGCCCGGCCGGACATCGGCGAGGCGCTGAAGGCCAAGCTGCGCGCTGGGTGAGCCCCCCGGGGACAATCGGGGCATGAGCTCCCCGATTTCCATCGCCATCGTCGGCGGCGGCCCCGCCGGCCTGATGGCCGCCGAGGTGCTGGCCGCGGCCGGCCACGCCATCACCGTCTACGACGCCAAGCCCAGCGTCGGCCGCAAGTTCCTGCTGGCCGGCAAGGGCGGCCTGAACCTGACCCATTCCGAGCCCTTCGAGCCCTTCGTCGACCGCTTCGGGGCGCGCGCCGCCCAGATCGAGCCGCTGCTGCGCGGCTTCGACGCCGACGCGCTGCGCGGCTGGGCCGCCGGACTGGGCGTCAACACCTTCGTCGGCACGTCGGGCCGCGTCTTCCCCAAGGACTTGAAGGCCGCGCCGCTGCTGCGCGCCTGGCTGCACCGGCTGCGCGCGGCCGGCGTGAAGTTCGCAATGCGCCACCGCTGGACGGGCTGGGCCGAGGATGGCGCGCTGCGCTTCGCCACGCCCGACGGCGAGCGCCTCGTCACGCCGCGCGCAACGCTTCTGGCGCTGGGCGGCGCCTCCTGGCCCCAGTTAGGCTCCGACGGTGCCTGGGTGCCCTGGCTGGCCGCCCGCGGCGTGGACGTCGCGCCGCTGCAGCCGGCCAACTGCGGCTTCGACGTCGGCGCCACGGCCGCCCACCCGGCCGGGCCGGGCTGGAGCGAGCGCTTCGCCGCCGAGTTCGCCGGCCAGCCGGTCAAGCCCGTGGCGCTGGCCACCGAGGGCTTCGCCGGCCGCCCCGGCGAGTTCGTCATCACCGCCACCGGCATCGAGGGCTCGCTGGTCTACGCCGCCAGCAGCGCGCTGCGCGGGCAGATCGAGCGCCTGGGGCAGGCCACGCTGGTGCTGGACCTGCTGCCGCAGCTCACGCCCGAGCGCGTGCTTGCCGAGGTGAAGCACCCGCGCGGCAGCCGCTCGCTGTCCTCGCACCTGAAGAGTCGGCTCAACCTGGGCGCGCTGAAGCTGGGCCTGCTGCACGAGCTGCTGACGCGCGAGCAGATGCTGGATCCCGTACAGCTCGCCGCCGCGCTCAAGCGCCTGCCGCTGGTGCTGCAGGCGCCGCGGCCGGTGGCAGAGGCCATCAGCACCGCGGGCGGCGTGCGCTTCGAGGCGTTGACCGGCGAGCTGATGCTGAACGCACTGCCCGGCGTCTTCGTCGCCGGCGAGATGCTGGACTGGGAGGCCCCCACCGGCGGCTATCTGCTGACGGCCAGCATGGCCAGCGGCCGGGCTGCGGCCCAGGGCCTGGCGCACTGGCTGCGGGCCGCCTGAACCCCATGCGCCGGCGCGACCTGCTGGGGTCCCTCGCCCTCGCCCTGTCGGCGCCCGCCCGGTCGGCGGGCCGGCTGGCGCGGGTCACCATCGGCGCCGAGAACGACTGGCTCCCCTACTCCGGCGAGCGCGACGGCCGCGCCCAGGGCATGACGGTGGAGTTGGTCACCGCGGCCTTTGCAGCCATGGGCATCGCGGTGCAGTTCGAACTGCTGCCCTATGCACGCTGCATGGCCCAGACCCGCAACGGCGCGCTGGCGGCCTGCTTCAACACGACGCGCACGGCGCTGATCGAGAGCGACTTCCTGTGGCCGGCCCGACCGATGTTCAGCGAGCGCTTCCTGATCTACGCCCGCGCCGACGACCCGCATACGGGCCCGCCGCTGCAGGTGCGCGACCTGGAGGGCCAGCAGGTGGCCGTCACGCGCGGCTACGAGTACGGCAGCGAGTTCGACGCCAACCCGCGCACCCTGCGCGTCGTCACCGGCCATGACGAGAACAACTTCCAGCTGCTGCTGCGCGGCCGCGCCCGCTACACGCTGGCCCCCGAGGCCAATACCCGCCTGCTGCTGCAGCGCCGCCCGGAACTGGCCCACCAGTTCAAGGTCGTCGGCGCGCTGAGCTATTTCGGCATCTACACGACCTTCTCACGCCACCACCCCGATGCGCGCGCGGCGCTGGCCGCGTTCGACGAGGGCATGAGGCTCATCCACGCCAGCGGCCAGGCCAAGGCCATCCAGGAGCGCTGGCGCCAGGACGGCGCGGGCCGCTGAGGCCCTGGCAGAATCGCCGGCTTTTTGCTGCGTCGAGTGCCATCGCGAGGGCCTGTTTTGGACAAGTTGATCGTTTCCCAGATCGCCGCCGAGTTGAAAGTGCGACCCGCCCAGGTGCAGGCCGCCGTCGAACTGCTGGATGGCGGGGCCACCGTGCCCTTCATCGCCCGCTACCGCAAGGAGGCCACCGACGGCCTCGACGACATCCAGCTGCGCGAGCTGGACACGCGGCTGAGCTATTTGCGCGAACTGGCCGAGCGCCGTGAGGCCGTGCTGAAGAGCATCGCCGAGCAGGGCAAGCTGACGCCCGAGCTGGAGGCCGCCGTGCGCGCCGCGCCTACCAAGCAGGAGCTGGAAGACCTCTACCTGCCCTACAAGCCCCGCCGCCGCACCAAGGGCATGATCGCCCGCGAAGCCGGCCTGGAGCCGCTGGCCGACCAGCTGTTCGCCGACCCGACGCTGGACCCGCAGGCCGAGGCCGCCAGGTTCATCAACGCCGAGGCCGGCTTCGCCGATGCCTTCGCCGTGCTGGACGGGGTGCGCGACCTGCTCAGTGAGCGCTGGGCCGAGGACGCGGCGCTGGTGGGCAAGCTGCGCGAATGGCTCTGGGCCGAGGGCCTGTTCCAGTCCAGGATCATGGACGGCAAGAGCCCCGACACGCCAGACAACGCCAAGTTCCGCGACTACTTCGACTACGCCGAGCCCATCCGTACCGTGCCCTCGCACCGCGCGCTGGCCGTCTTCCGCGGCCGCACGCAGGAGCTGCTGGATGCCAAGCTGGTGCTGGACGAGGAGCCCGTTGCCGGCAAGCCCGGCCTGGCCGAGGGCCGCATCGCCTCCCACCTGGGCTGGCGCCATGCCAGCCGCCCGGCCGACGAGCTGATCCGCAAGACCGTCGCCTGGACCTGGAAGGTCAAGCTGTCGCTGAGCCTGGAGCGCGACCTGTTCGCCCGCCTGCGCGAGGCCGCCGAGGCCACCGCGATCAAGGTCTTCGCCGAGAACCTGCGCGATCTGCTGCTGGCCGCACCCGCCGGCAAGCGCGTCGTCATGGGGCTGGACCCGGGCATACGCACCGGCGTCAAGGTGGCCGTCGTCTCCGACACCGGCCGGGTGCTGGACACCTCCACCGTCTACCCGCACGAGCCCAGGCGCGACTGGGACGGCTCGCTGCACACGCTGGCCAGGCTGTGCGCCGCGCATGGCGTCAACCTGATCGCCATCGGCAACGGCACGGCCAGCCGCGAGACCGACAAGCTGGCCGGCGAGCTGATCAAGAAGCTGCAGGCCCTGGACGCGGACGTGAAGATCGAGCGCGTGGTCGTCAGCGAGGCGGGCGCCTCGGTCTACTCGGCGTCCGAGTTCGCGTCCAAGGAGCTGCCGGACCTGGACGTGTCGCTGCGTGGCGCCGTGTCCATCGCACGCCGCCTGCAGGACCCGCTGGCCGAGCTGGTCAAGATCGATCCCAAGAGCATAGGCGTGGGCCAGTACCAGCACGACGTCAACCAGAGCGAGATGGCCCGCGCGCTGGATGCCGTCGTCGAGGACTGCGTGAACAAGGTGGGCGTCGACCTGAACACGGCTTCATCGGCCCTGCTGGCAAGGGTCTCCGGCCTGTCGGCCTCGGTGGCCAGCAGCATCGTGCGCTGGCGCGACGCGAACGGCGCCTTCCGCAACCGCCAGCAACTGCTGGACGTCAGCGGCCTGGGCCCCAAGACCTTCGAGCAGTCGGCCGGCTTCCTGCGCATCCGCGGCGGCGACAACCCGCTGGATTTCTCGGGCGTCCACCCCGAGACCTACCCCATCGTCGAGCGCGCGCTGAGCGCATTGAAGCGCCCTGCCGAGGAAATCATCGGCCGCAGCGAGGTGCTGCGCACGCTCAAGCCGGAGCTGCTGGCGGACGAGAAGTTCGGGGCGATCACCGTCAAGGACGTGCTGGCCGAGCTGGAGAAGCCCGGCCGCGACCCGCGCCCGGACTTCAAGGTGGCCCGCTTCAACGACGGCGTCGAGGACGTCAAGGACCTGCAGCCCGGCATGCTGCTGGAGGGCACCGTCAGCAACGTCGCGCAGTTCGGCGCCTTCGTCGACCTGGGCGTGCACCAGGACGGGCTGATCCACGTCAGCCAGCTGTCCAGCAAGTTCGTCAACGACGCCCGCGAGGTGGTGAAGACCGGCGACATCGTCAAGGTCAAGGTGCTGGAGGTGGACCTGGCCCGCCAGCGCATCTCGCTGACGATGAAGCTGGACGCCCAGGCGCCGCGGGGCCCCAAGCCGGACAACAGCTTCCGCCCGGCGGCGCGCAACGAGCGCGGCCCGCGCGAACCGCAAGCCCCCGCCGGCGGCAACGCCATGGCCGCGGCCTTCGCCAAGCTCAAGCGCTGACCCGACGGGGTCAGTCCTTGACACGCGGCGCCAACATCGCCACGGCCTGCACCACAGGCCGTCGATTGACGCCCCTCAAACCGCAACTGGTCGCAACGCGGCCGCATGGGCCAGGTGTTGCCGCTATGGTGCGCACCGCCTCAAACATACGGAGCCTCTTTTTGAAAACCCCCGCCCTCGCCTCGCTGCTCTTGCTCAGCCCTGCCCTGGTCCTGGCCCAGCAGGAGGTCGATCGCGCATCCACGTCGCCCACGCCCACCAACAGCCAGCTCGAACGCGTCTCCGTGACGCGCCAGCAGACCGACACCGACCTGCGCCGCCGCCAGCCCGTGGCCAAGCAGCTCTACGGCCGCGATGAGCTGGACAAGTACGGCGACACGCAGCTGTCCGACGTGCTCAAGCGCCTGCCCGGCATCAACGTCTCCGGCGGCCAGTTGCGCATGCGCGGCCTGGGCGGGGCCTACACGCAGATCCTCGTCAACGGCGAGCCGGCGCCCCCGGGATTCAGCCTGGACAACCTCAACCCGGCCCAGGTCGAGCGCCTGGAGGTCAGCAAGGCCCCCACGGCCGACCAGAGCGCCCAGGCCATCGCCGGCACGCTGAACATCATCCTGAAGGACGCGCCGCGGGTCGTGCAGAAGGACTTGCGCCTGGGCGTTTCCTACGCGAACGAGAAGCCCGTCGTCGGCGGCAGCTTCACCTACGGTGACCGCATCGTCGGCGGCCTCGGCCTGGTGCTGCCGATCTCGTTCTTCCAGTGGGACATGAGGAACGAGGCTAGCAGCGACCGCCTGCGCGACTTCGGCGCCACCCATCTCACGTCGGAGGGCTTCGACCACTCCTACGGCCGCGGCATCAACATCTCGCCGCGCCTGAACTGGAAGCTCGGCGACGACGAGACGCTGACCATGCAGGGCTTCTTCGTGCGCAACCGCTTCCGCAACACGGGCGAGAGCGACACGCAGGTCCTCGCCTCCACGCCGGGCAAGAGCGTGCTGCCGGTCAGCGTGCTGGACAGCACCCGCAACCGCGGCAGCTTCGCGGCCAACCGCGTCAACCTGCAATACAACAACCGCTTCGGCGAAGACCGCCGCATCGAGCTGCGCGCCGGCACGGGCAGCGGCGGCGCGGACTTCAACTTCAACCTCTTCGGCCGCAACGCGGCAGGCCTGCCCGTCATCGAGCGCATCACGACCGGCGACAACAGCAACCGCAACACGACGCTGTCGGGCAAGTACAGCCAGTACGCCGGCGAGGCGCACACCATCACGGTCGGCAGCGAGATCGAACGCCGCACCCGCGACGAAGTTCGCCGCACCACCGAGCACGACCTGGTCACGAACGTGATCAAGGACCTGCTGCCGGGCCAGGAAGGCCAGCCCTTCAACGCGACCATCACCCGCACGGCCGTCTACGGACAGGACGAGTGGGAGATCAGCAAGCAATGGTCGGCCTACCTCGGCGTGCGTCATGAGGAGATCAAGACGGTCAGCCGGGGCGTGGGCAGCGAGTTCAACAACACCAGCAAGGTGACGACGCCGGTGCTGCACCTGAACTTCAAGCCCGACCCCAAGGGCCGCGACATGGTGCGCGCCAGCCTGACGCGCAGCTACAAGGCCGCCGACATGCAGCAGCTCATCGCGCGCACGACGATCAACGCCGACTACCCCGCCAGGGGCGACGACGCAGCCTCCAACACGCAGACCACGCCCGACCGCATCGGCAACCCCAACCTCAAGCCTGAGCTGGCCACGGGCCTGGACGTCGCCTGGGAGAGCTACCTCCCGGCCGGTGGCATGTTCTCCGTCGGCGTGTTCCACCGCCGCATCAGCGGCCTGGTCCGCAACGCGCTGATGCTGGAGAACCACCCCAGCTGGGCGGACAAGGCGCGCTGGGTCGCCATGCCCATCAACCTGAGCAAGGCGACGACGCAAGGCCTGGAGCTGGAGGTCAAGGGCCGCGCCGGCGAGCTGTTCCCGGGCCTGTTCGAGCCCGCCACGGCGTTGAGCCTGCGCGCATCGCTGAACCTGTACCGTTCCAGCGTCGCCGACATCCCCGGCCCCGACAACCGCCTGGAAGGCCAGCAGCCCTGGCAGTTCAACTTCGGCGCCGACTACCGCTTCAAGAGCCTGCCGCTGAGCGTGGGCTTCAGCGGCCAGATCGCACCGAAGTACACCGTGCAGCAGACCGCGCTGCTGAGCCAGTCATCGCTGCCGGCGCGCTCCTTCGACGCATTCGCCATGCTGCAGCTCAGCCCCAAGGACAGCCTGCGGGTGGCCACCAGCGGCCAGTTCCAGCCCACGCAGGGCACGCGCGTAACCATCACCGGCCTGCCCGACTACAACCTCAACGAGCGCAAGCCCGTCGCCTGGTGGTCCGTGAACTGGGAACACAAGTTCTGAGCCCAACGGCCGACGCCGGCCCGCAAGCCGTCGCGGCCGCGTCAGTCGATGCGGCCGGGCTCGGCTATCTTGTCGGGCAATGACTTCCGCAGCCCTTCAAGTATTTGCCGGCCCGGCCGCCCGTGCGCGCCTGGCCGAGCGCGGCCTGCGCGCCGAGGACGTGGGCCTCATCCCCGCCGCCGCGGGCGGCCCCAAGGGCCTGATCCTCAACGGCCTGGACCGTCATGTCTTCGGCGACTGGCTGCCGCAGGGCCGCCAGACCGTGCACCTGGTGGGCGCCAGCATCGGTGCCTGGCGCATGGCCACGGCCGCACTGGCCCACCGCGACGTGGCAACTGCCTTCGACACCATGGCCGAGGCCTATGTGACGCAGGAGTACGACGTGCTGCCGGGCGAGAAGCGCCCGCGGCCCGAGGGCGTCAGCCGGCGCTTCGGCGAGATCCTGGGCGAGATCTTCCAGGGCCGCGAGGCCGAGGTGCTGGCCCACCCGCGGCTGCGCCTGCATGTCGTCACGTCGCGCGGCCAGGACAAGGGCCTGGGCCTGCTGGCCCGCGAGGGCCGGCTGCGCACGCCGCTGGGCTATCTCGGCGCGTTCGCGGCCAACGCGGTGTCGCGGCCGCTGCTGGGCCGCTTCCTGGAGCGCGTCGTGTTCTCCGACCCGCGCGACCGCCTGCCACTGAAGCTCAACGACTTCGCGAGCCGCGAGGTGGAGCTGTCGCGCGCCAACCTGCGCGGTGCGCTGCTGGCGAGCTGCTCCATCCCCTTCTGGCTGCAGGCCCAGCATGACCTGCCCGGCGCCCCGCGCGGCGCCTACTGGGACGGCGGCATCACCGACTACCACCTGCACCTGGACTACCGCACGCTGCAGGCGACCCAGGCGCCGCTGGTGCTCTACCCGCATTTCCAGCGCCAGGTCGTGCCCGGCTGGCTGGACAAGGCCTTGAAGTCCAGGCACCGCGCCACCAGTTTCCTCGACAACGTCGTGCTGCTGTGTCCCTCGCCCGAGTTCATCGCCAGGCTGCCCGGCGCCAAGCTGCCGGACCGCGGCGACTTCATGGCGCTGGACGCCGGCGAGCGCCGCCGCCGCTGGCGCACCGGCGTCGCCGAGAGCCAGCGCCTGGCCGACGAATTCGCCGCGTTGGCCCGGCGCGACTCCGTCCCCGCGCTGCCGCTTTAGAATCGCGCTTCCCTCCACTCACAAGAGCGAGAAAGGCACCCTGGTTATGACACCGCGAACTACGACCACCTTCACCGGTACCTAGTCGGCCGCGGCTCGTCACGCCAGTCCTTTCCTGGACTTCACCAATCAAGCGCGGCAAGTGGCCGCGCTTTTTTGTTTCCGCTCCCGGAGCACCCATGATCTCGATTCAACTCCCCGACGGCTCCCGCCGTGAGTTCCCCGCAGCCCTGACGGTCGGCGACGTCGCCGCCAGCATCGGCGCCGGCCTGGCCAAGGCAGCCCTTGGCGGCAAGGTCGACGGCAAGGTCGTCGACCTCAGCCACGTCATCGACCACGACGTGCAGCTGGCCATCGTCACCGACAAGGACGCCGACGGCCTGGACATGATCCGCCACTCGACGGCCCACCTGCTGGCCTACGCCGTCAAGGAGCTCTACCCCGACGCCCAGGTCACCATCGGCCCGGTCATCGAGAACGGCTTCTATTACGACTTCGCCTACAAGCGCCCCTTCACGCCCGAGGACCTGGCCGCCATCGAGTCCAAGATGACCGAGCTGGCCCGGAAGGACGAGAAGGTCGTGCGCCGCGTGCTGCCGCGCGACGAGGCCGTGGCCCACTTCAAGGCCATGGGCGAGGCCTACAAGGCCGAGATCATCGAGAGCATCCCGGCCGACCAGGACGTGTCGCTGTACGCCGAGGGCAAGTTCGAGGACCTGTGCCGCGGCCCCCACGTGCCCAGCACGGGCAAGCTCAAGCACTTCAAGCTGATGAAGGTGGCCGGCGCCTACTGGCGCGGCGACCATCGCAACGAGATGCTGCAGCGCGTCTACGGCACGGCCTGGGCGACCAAGGACGACCTGCAGAAGTACCTGACGATGCTGGAGGAGGCCGAGAAGCGCGACCACCGCCGCCTGGGCCGCGAGCTGGACCTGTTCCACATCGACGAGCACGCTCCCGGCGTCGTCTTCTGGCACCCCAAGGGCTGGACGGTCTGGCAGGAGGTGGAGCAGTACATGCGCCGCGTCTACCGCGACAACGGCTACCAGGAGGTCAAGGGCCCGCAGCTGCTGGACCGCTCGCTGTGGGAGGCCTCGGGCCACTGGGAGAAGTACAAGGACAACATGTTCACGACGGAATCGGAGAAGCGCGACTACGCGCTCAAGCCGATGAACTGTCCCGGCCACATCCTGATCTTCAAGCACGGCGTCAAGAGCTACCGCGACCTGCCGCTGCGCTTCGGCGAGTTCGGCCAGTGCCACCGCAACGAGCCCACCGGCGGCCTGCACGGCATCATGCGCGTGCGCGGCTTCACGCAGGACGACGGCCACATCTTCTGCACGGAAGACCAGATCCTGCCCGAGTGCGTGGCCTACACGGCGCTGCTGCAGAAGGTCTACCAGGACTTCGGCTTCACGGACATCATCTACAAGGTCGCGACGCGCCCGGACGCCCGCATCGGTTCCGACGAGGTCTGGGACAAGGCCGAGTTCGCGCTGATGGAGAGCCTGCGCGCCTCCGGCGTGGCGTTCGAGGTCGCCCCGGGCGACGGCGCCTTCTACGGCCCCAAGATCGAATACACGCTCAAGGATGCGCTGGGCCGCCAATGGCAGTGCGGCACCATGCAGGTTGACTTCTCCATGCCGGGCCGCCTGGGCGCCGAGTTCGTCGACGAGGACGGCCAGCACAAGACGCCCGTCATGTTGCACCGCGCCATCGTCGGCAGCCTGGAGCGTTTCATCGGCATCCTGATCGAGCAGCATGCCGGCGCCCTGCCCGTCTGGCTGGCGCCGACCCAGGTCGTGGTGGCCAACATCACCGATTCCCAGGCGGATTACGTTGCGGAAATTGTGAAATCGCTGCAAAAACAAGGGCTTAGGGCCCAGGCCGATTTGCGCAATGAGAAGATCACCTATAAAATCCGCCAGCATTCCATGCAAAAGCTGCCGTACATCCTCGTCGTGGGTGACAAGGAAAAGGCGAATGGCAGCGTTGCGGTACGCGCCCGTGGCAACCAGGACCTCGGCGTGATGCCCCTGCAGGACTTCCTCGACAGGATCTCCGCAGACATCACCAGCAAGGCCTGAGAGCCGTCCGGGCGCTATTTGTTTTGTTTGGGCCCCTCGCCTTGGGGCCCGTTGAAAGGTCCACACCATCGCTACGTTTGCCGACCGTCGTGCGATTCCGGAGCGCAAGCACCGGCTGAACCGCGAAATCATGGCTCCCGAAGTCCGCCTGAACGGCCCCGAGAATGAACCCATCGGGGTCGTGAGCATCCAGGAAGCCCTGCGCATGGCAGGTGATCTGGACGTGGACCTGGTCGAGATCTCCGCCACTGCCAATCCGCCGGTCTGCCGGCTGATGGACTACGGCAAGTTCAAGTACCAGGAACAGAAGCGCGCTGCCGAAGCCAAGGCCAAGCAAAAGATCATCGAGATCAAGGAAGTCAAGTTCCGCCCGGGCACGGACGAAGGCGACTACCAGATCAAGATGCGCAACCTGCGCCGCTTCATCGCCGAAGACGGCGACAAGGGCAAGGTCACGCTGCGCTACCGCGGTCGCGAGATCACGCACCAGGACATCGGCATGCGCTTGCTGGAGCGGATTCGCGACGAACTGGCCGACGTGGCGGTGGTCGAGAACATGCCGAAGCTCGAAGGTCGGCAGATGATCATGGTCCTGGCGCCCAAGAAGCGCTGAGATCGAAACAGGTTTAACCGGCAGGTTTGGTCGCCTGCCGGTTCACAAGTCTCCTGAGGCCGACAAGCATGCCGGGCTCTTTCGGCATCGCCCCAGGGACACACTTAAAAGGAGCATTCACATGCCCAAGATGAAGACCAAGAGCAGCGCGAAAAAGCGTTTTCGCGTTCGTCCGGGTGGCACCGTCAAGCGCGGTCAGGCGTTCAAGCGCCACATCCTGACCAAGAAGACCACGAAGAACAAGCGTCACCTGCGCGGCGCTGTGAACGTGCACGAAACCAACATGGGTCACATCGCTCAGATGCTGCCCTTTGCTGGTCTGTAATCCACTAACGACTCAAGGAGAAACACATGCCTCGCGTCAAACGTGGTGTTACCGCTCGCGCCCGTCACAAGAAGGTCCTGGCCCTGGCCAAGGGCTTCCGCGGTCGTCGTAAGAACGTCTTCCGCATCGCCAAGCAGGCGGTGATGAAGGCGGGCCAATACGCCTACCGTGACCGCCGCACCAAGAAGCGCGTCTTCCGCCAGCTGTGGATCGCCCGTATCAACGCCGCCTCGCGTGGCCTGGGCCTGTCCTACAGCAAGTTCGTGGCAGGTCTGAAGAAGGCCCAGATCGAGATCGACCGCAAGGTCCTCGCCGACCTGGCCGTCAACGACCCGGCTGGTTTTGCCAGCATCTTCGCCAAGGTGAAGGCCGCGCTCGCCTGATTGCGACCCATCCCGGCTCACGCCGGGGTACGCAACTTTTGAGGGCCGGCCCACTGGGTCGGCCCTTTTTCATTCCGAATTCCGAATGTCTGATCTCGACGCTCTTCTTGAAGCGGCACGCAGCGACTTTGCCGCCGCGCCGACGCCCGCCGAACTCGAAAACGCCAAGGCCCGTTTCCTCGGCAAGTCCGGTCGCGTGACCGAGCTGATGAAGGGCCTGGGCGCCCTCAGCATCGAGGAGAAGAAGACCCGCGGCGCCGAGATCAACCAGCTCAAGGTCGGCATCGAAGCCGCCCTCACCGCCCGCCGCGATGCACTCGCCGCCGCCGAGCTCGAGAAGCAGCTCAAGGCCGAGGCGCTGGACGTGACCCTGCCCGGCCGCAGCCGCGGCACCGGCGGCCTGCACCCGATCACACGCGCGATGGAGCGCATCGAGGCCATCTTCGGCTCCATGGGCTTCGACGTGGCCGACGGCCCAGAGATCGAGACCGACTGGTACAGCTTCTCGGCGCTGAACAACCCCGAGAACCACCCTGCCCGCTCCATGCAGGACACGTTCTACGTCGACATGAAGGACGAGAACGGGTCGTGGCTGAACCTGCGCCCGCATACCAGCCCGATGCAGATCCGCTACGCGCAGGCGCACGCCAGGCGCTACGCCAGCCAGGACAGCATGCCCGAGATCCGCGTCATCGCGCCGGGCCGCACCTACCGCGTCGACAGCGACGCGACCCACTCGCCGATGTTCCACCAGGTCGAAGGCCTGTGGGTGGGCGAGAACATCTCGTTCAAGGACCTGAAGGCGGTCTACCTGAACTTCATCACAGCCTTCTTCGAGACCGACCAGCTGCAGCTGCGCTTTCGCCCCAGCTACTTCCCGTTCACCGAGCCCAGCGCCGAGATCGACATCATGTTCGAGAGCGGTCCGTTGAAGGGCCGCTGGCTGGAAGTCTCCGGCTCCGGCCAGGTGCACCCACAGGTCATCCGCAACATGGGCCTGGACCCCGAGCGCTACATCGGTTTCGCGTTCGGCTCCGGCATCGATCGCCTGGCCATGCTGCGCTATGGCGTCAACGACCTGCGCGCCTTCTTCGACGGCGACCTCCGCTTCCTCTCGCAGTTCAAGTAATCCAGAAGAATCATGCAATTCCCCGAGTCCTGGCTGCGCGAGTTCTGCAATCCGCCGCTGTCCACCGAAAAGCTGGCCGAACTGCTGACCATGTCCGGCATGGAGGTCGAAGAGCTGCGCCCCGTCGCGCCGCCCTTCCACGGCATCGTCGTCGCCGAGATCCTCGAAGCCGAGCAGCACCCCAACGCCGACAAGCTGCGCGTGTGCAAGGTCAACGCCGGCGGCGCCGAGCCGCTGCAGATCGTCTGCGGCGCGCCCAACGCCCGCGTCGGCATCAAGGTGCCGCTGGCCACCGTCGGCGCCGAGCTGCCGCCGGGTGAAGACGGCAAGCCCTTCAAGATCGGCGTCGGCAAGCTGCGTGGCGTCGAGAGCTTCGGCATGCTGTGCTCGGCCCGCGAGCTCAAGCTCAGCGAAGACCACGGCGGCCTGCTGGAGCTGTCCGCCGATGCCGCCGTCGGCGAGGACATCCGCAAGCACCTGAACCTCGACGACACGCTGTTCACGCTGAAGCTGACGCCCAACCTGGGCCACGGCCTGAGTGTGTTCGGCGTCGCTCGCGAAGTGGCCGCGCTGACCGGCGCGCCCCTGCTCAAGGCCGAGTTCCCGGCCGTCAGGCCGACGACCGACGACAAGCTGCCCGTGCGCGTGGCAGCCGCCGACCTGTGCGGCCGCTTCTCGGGCCGCGTCGTGAAAGGCATCGACACGAAGGCAAGGACGCCCGCCTGGATGGTCCAGCGCCTGGAGCGCTGCGGCCAGCGCTCGGTGACCGCCCTGGTCGACATCTCCAACTACGTGATGTTCGAGTACGGCCGCCCGTCGCACATCTTCGACCTGGACAAGATCAGCGGCGAGCTGGTCGTGCGCTGGGGCAAGGCGGGCGAGCAGCTGAAGCTACTGAACGGCAACACCATCACCGTCGACGAGAAAGTCGGCGTCATCGCCGATGCGCGCGAGGTCGAGTCCCTCGCCGGCATCATGGGCGGCGACCACACCGCCGTGTCCGACGACACAAAAAACGTCTACGTCGAGGCCGCGTTCTGGTGGCCCGAGGCCGTCATGGGGCGCGGCCGCCGCTACAACTTCTCGACCGATGCCGGCCATCGCTTCGAGCGCGGGGTCGATCCGTCGCAGACCATCGAGCACATCGAGCACATCACGCAACTCATCATCGACATCTGCGGCACGGCCGACACCCAGGTCGGCCCCATGGACGACCAGTCGCCCAATGTGCCGGTGCGCCAGCCCGTGGCCCTGCGCGTCGCGCGTGCCGCCAAGGTCATCGGCATGCCGCTCACGCAGGCCGACTGCGAAGGCGTCTTCACGCGGCTGGGCCTGCCGTTCACGGCCGCCGACGGCGTGATCACGGTGACCCCACCGAGCTGGCGCTTCGACATCCTCATCGAGGAAGACCTCATCGAGGAAGTCATCCGCGTCTTGGGCTACCCCACGCTGCCGTCCACGGCGCCGCTGGCGCCCATCGTCGGCCGCACCGGCTCGGAATCGCGCCAGGCCAAGCATGCGCTGCGCCGCGCCGTCGCCGCGCGCGATTACTTCGAGACCATCAACTTCAGCTTCGTCGAGGAGCGCTGGGAGCGCGAGCTGGCCGGCGTCACCGACCCGATCAAGCTGCTCAACCCCATCGCCGCGCCACTGTCGGTGATGCGCACCAGCCTGATCGGCAGCCTGGTGCAAGTACTGCGCCACAACCAGGCCCGCCGCGCGACGCGCGTGCGCGTGTTCGAGCTGGGCCGCGTGTTCAAGCGCGACGCCGCCGTGGCCAACGGCCCGCTGTCGGTCGCCGGCATAGCCCAGCCGCTGCGCCTGGGCGGCCTGGCCTGGGGGCCGGCCGACCAGCAGCAATGGAGCCAGAAGGACCGCGCCGTCGACTTCTTCGACGTGAAGGGCGACCTGGAAGCGCTGTTCACGCCGCAGACGCTGACCTTCGAAGCCGCCGGGCATCCCGCTCTGCATCCGGGCCGCAGCGCAAGCGTGAAGCTCAACGGTGAGACCATCGGCGTCGTCGGCGAACTGCACCCGCGCTGGCGCCAGGCCTACGAGATCAGCGGCAGCGCGCCCATCGTCTTCGAGCTGGACCTCGACGCCACGCTGACCCGCACGCTGCCGCAAGGCCAGCCGCTGCCGCGCCAGCAGGCCGTGCAGCGCGACCTGGCGCTGGTCGTGAAGGACAGCGTCAGCCACGACGCGCTGATGGCCACGATCAAGACGGCCGGCGGCGCGCTGCTGCGCTCGGCCAGGCTGTTCGACGTCTTCAAGCCTGCGGCCGGCGCCACGACCGACCTGCAGGCCGATGAGCGTTCGCTGGCCGTGCGCCTGGAGCTGCTCGACGATGACGCCACACTGACCGACGAACGCATCGATGCCGCCGTGGCGGCCATCGTCGCGGCAGCGACGAACCACCTCGGCGCCCGCCTGCGCAGTTGACCCTCAGGAGGAGGAATCAAGAACATGGACGCAAACGACGTCAAGAAAGAAGCGGCCGCCGTCGTCATCGGCAGCCTGGAGACGCCCACGCTGACCAAGGCGGAGCTGGCCGAACTGCTGTTCGACAAGCTGGGCCTGAACAAGCGCGAGTCCAAGGACATGGTCGAGGCCTTCTTCGACATCCTGCACGACAGCCTCGTCAAGGGCCAGGACGTGAAGCTCTCCGGCTTCGGCAACTTCAACATCCGCCGCAAGGCACCGCGCCCGGGCCGCAACCCGCGCACCGGGGAGTCCATCCCCATCAAGGCGCGTAACGTCGTGACCTTCCATGCCAGCCACAAGCTCAAGGGGCAAGTGCAAGGCGATGCACCCGCAGGGGAAGACTTCGAGTAGAGTCTGCCCTCCCCTCGCGAACTTGTTGATTTGCAATGGAAAAGGCGCTTCCCGCCATCCCCGCCAAACGTTACTTCACCATCGGTGAGGTCAGCGAGCTGTGCGGTGTGAAGCCCTATGTGCTGCGCTATTGGGAGCAGGAGTTCACCCAGCTCAAGCCCATGAAGCGGCGCGGCAACCGACGCTACTACCAGCACCACGAGGTATTGCTGATCCGCCGCATCCGCGACCTGCTCTACGACCAGGGCTTCACGATCAGCGGTGCACGCAACCAGCTCAGCGAAGGGCTGCCGCCCGCCGCGGCGCAGAACTTCCGCGACGAGGCCGAAGCGTCCCAGGCCATGGGAGCCATAGGTGGTGTCGCACTGGATGGCGACGATGATTTCGACGTCCCGCCCGAGCTGGCCCATGCCCCGGCCGCACGCCCCGCGGTGTCGCATGCCCGGCCACTGAAGGCGGCCGAGGCCTCCATCACACTGCCGGTGCTTGCCATCGAGCCCATCACGTCGCTGGAGCAGATCCGCGCCGAGTTGCTGGCCATCCGGGCCAGTCTTTTCTGAAAGAGTGCTCGAATTCCCCGGCGAACCCAATTCTTGGGTTATACTTTTTG
>Ga0213878_10000099_pt1 | contig 44735 bp, 39 predicted proteins | sample VelepicoBEBS_R02_FD_161053 | JGI IMG/M metagenome (GOLD analysis project Ga0213878, IMG submission 161053) | Vellozia epidendroides bulk soil microbial communities from rupestrian grasslands, the National Park of Serra do Cipo, Brazil - BS_R02 | ecosystem: Environmental > Terrestrial > Soil >... | reverse complement strand
CGTGAAGCGGCCGATGGTCATGCGCAGCGAGCTGTGGGCCAGCTCGTCGCTGCGGCCCAGCGCACGCAGCACATAGCTGGGCTCCAGGCTGGCCGAGGTGCAGGCCGAACCGGACGACACGGCAATACCCTTGACGCCCATGATCAGCGACTCGCCCTCGACGTAGTTGAACGAGATGTTCAGGTTGTGCGGCACGCGCTGCTCGAGGTCGCCGTTGATGAAGGTCTGCTCGATGCCGGACAGGCCCCGGACCAGGCGGTTGTGCAGCGCGCGGATGCGCTCGCTCTCGGTACCCATCTCCTCGCGGGCGATGCGGAAGGCCTCGCCCATGCCGACGATCTGGTGCACCGGCAGCGTGCCCGAGCGCATGCCGCGCTCATGGCCGCCGCCATGCATCTGGGCCTCCAGGCGCACGCGCGGCTTGCGGCGCACGTACAGCGCGCCTATGCCCTTGGGGCCGTAGGTCTTGTGCGAGGCCAGGCTCATCAGGTCGATGGGCAGCCGGGCCATGTCGATCTCGACCTTGCCGGTGGCCTGGGCCGCATCGACGTGGAAGATGATGCCGCGCTCGCGGCAGAGGTTGCCCAGCGCGACGACGTCCTGGATGACGCCGATCTCGTTGTTCACGTACATGACCGAGGCCAGGATGGTGTCCGGGCGCAGCGCGGCCTTGAAGGCCTCCAGGTCGACGAGGCCGTTCTGCAGCACGTCGAGGTAGGTCACCTCGAAGCCCTGGCGCTCCAGCTCGCGCATGGTGTCCAGCACCGCCTTGTGCTCGGTCTTCACCGTGATCAGGTGCTTGCCGCGGGTCTTGTAGAACTGCGCGGCGCCCTTCAGCGCGAGGTTGTTGGATTCGGTAGCGCCCGAGGTCCAGACGATCTCGCGCGGGTCCGCGCCGATCAGCGCGGCGACCTGCTCGCGGGCCTTCTCGACCGCTTCTTCCGCCTCCCAGCCCCAGGCGTGACTGCGCGACGCCGGGTTGCCGAAATGCTCGCGCAGCCAGGGGATCATCGCGTCGACCACGCGGGGATCGCACGGCGTCGTCGCGCCGTAGTCGAGGTAGATCGGGAAGTGCGGGGTCATGTCCATGGAACGACTACTCTTTGAATTCTTCTTACTTGCTGAACGCGCCGCCCAGCGCGAACACCGAGTTCGGCGCCGTCACGCGGATGGGTTTGAGCACCGGCTGGCTGGAGATGGCGCGCTTGACCGGCGCCGCCTCGACCTCGAAGCCCTTGGCCAGCTGCTCGTCGGCGAGCTTGCGCAGCGACACGGAGTCGAGGTACTCGATCATCTTGGCGTTCAGGTTGGTCCAGAGCTCATGGGTGATGCAGCGGCCGCTGTCCTCGCCCATGCAGTTTTCCTTGCCGCCGCAGCCGGTGGCGTCCAGCGCCTCGTCCACGGCGACGATGATGTCGGCGACGGTGATGTCCTCGGCCTTGCGGCCCAGCGAGTAGCCGCCGCCGGGCCCGCGGGTGCTTTCCACCAGCTCATGGCGGCGCAGCTTGCCGAAGAGCTGCTCCAGGTAGGACAGCGAAATCTGCTGCCGTTGACTGATCGCCGCCAGGGCCACCGGGCCCGTATTCTCGCGCAGCGCCAGGTCCAACATCGCGGTGACAGCAAACCGGCCTTTGGTGGTGAGACGCATACAAACTCCTTTGCGAGAGGTCCGGGCGGGTGTCGTCCGGATCCAATGAATTCGGGTTAACCCGAGAGGCCCAGACAATAGTCGAGCGATTCATTTCCGATGATTTTACTCGACTACTCGCCGGCACCCTGTTCGCCACCAGTAGCCACAGGCAACAAGGGGTTTCTTGCTGCAGCGCAGCAGCGTCAGCGCGAAGCGCCGCCCTTGCGGGCGCTGTCCAGCGGCACGATGTTGTCGTGCACCAGCGCGCCGAAGGCCTGCTCGCGCAACTGCGCCAGCTGGTCGCGCAGCCGGGCAGCCTGCTCAAACTCCAGGTTGCGCGCATGTTCCAGCATCTGCTTCTCGAGCTGGGCCATGCGCTTGGCCAGGTCCTTCTCGGACAAGTCCTCGACCCGGGCCGCCGCCAGCAGCTTGGCGTCGTCGCGGCCGGCCTCCTCGGAATAGACGCCATCTATGAGGTCCTTGATGCGCTTTTGAACGCTGCGCGGCGTGATGCCGTTAGCCTCGTTGAAGGCGATCTGCTTGGCACGGCGGCGCTCGGTCTCGCCCATGGCCTTGCGCATGGACTCGGTGATCTTGTCCGCGTACAGGATGGCCTTGCCGTTCAGGTTGCGCGCCGCCCGGCCTATGGTCTGGATCAGGCTGCGCTCGGCACGCAAGAAGCCCTCCTTGTCCGCATCCAGGATGGCCACCAGCGACACCTCCGGGATGTCCAGCCCCTCGCGCAGCAGGTTGATGCCCACCAGCACGTCGAAGGCACCCAGGCGCAGGTCGCGCAGGATCTCCACCCGCTCCACCGTGTCCACGTCCGAGTGCAGATAGCGCACCTTGACGCCGTTGTCGCTGAGGTAGTCGGTCAGCTGCTCGGCCATGCGCTTGGTCAGCGTCGTGATCAGCACGCGCTCGCTGGCCTCCACGCGCAGACGGATCTCCTGCAGCACGTCGTCCACCTGGTGCGTGGCCGGGCGGACCTCGACGAGGGGGTCCACCAGGCCCGTGGGCCGCACGACCTGCTCCACCACCTGGCCGGCGTTGTCCTGCTCGTACTGCGCCGGCGTGGCCGACACGAAGACGGCCTGGCGCATCTTGCGCTCGAACTCGGCGAACTTCAGCGGCCGGTTGTCCAGCGCGGACGGCAGACGGAAGCCGTACTCCACCAGCGTCGTCTTGCGCGCCCGGTCGCCGTTGTACATGCCGCCGAACTGGCCGATCAGCACATGGCTTTCGTCCAGGAACATGACGGCGTCCTTGGGCAGGTAGTCCACCAGCGTGGGCGGCGGGTCACCCGGCTGGGCGCCGGACAGGTGGCGCGTGTAGTTCTCGATGCCCTTGCAATGGCCCACCTCCTGCAGCATCTCCAGGTCGAAGCGGGTGCGCTGCTCGATGCGTTGCGCCTCGACCAGCTTGCCCTCCTTCACAAAGAAGCCAACGCGCTCGCGCAACTCCTCCTTGATGGCCTCGGCGGCGGCCAGCACGCGCTCGCGCGGCGTCACGTAGTGGCTGCTGGGGTAGACGGTGAAGCGCGGGATCTTCTGGCGCACCTGGCCGGTGAGCGGATCGAACAGCGACAGTCCGTCGATCTCGTCGTCGAACAGCTCGATGCGCAGGGCCAGCTCGGAATGCTCGGCCGGGAACACGTCTATGGTGTCGCCGCGCACGCGGAAATGGCCGCGGGTGAACTCCATCTCATTGCGCGTGTACTGCATGCGTATGAGGTGGGCGATGACGTCGCGCTGGCCCAGCTTGTCGCCCACGCGCAGCGTCATCACCATCTGGTGGTAGTCGCTGGGGTTGCCGATGCCGTAGATGGCCGACACCGACGCGACGATGACCACGTCGCGCCGCTCCAGCAGGCTCTTGGTGCAGGACAGGCGCAACTGCTCGATGTGCTCGTTGATCGCGCTGTCCTTCTCGATGAACAGGTCGCGCTGCGGCACATAGGCCTCGGGCTGGTAGTAGTCGTAGTAGCTGACGAAGTACTCCACCGCGTTCTTGGGGAAGAAGTCCCGGAACTCGCTGTACAGCTGTGCCGCCAGCGTCTTGTTCGGCGCGAAGACGATGGCCGGCCGACCCAGGCGGGCGATGACGTTGGCCATCGTGAAGGTCTTGCCCGAGCCGGTCACGCCCAGCAGCGTCTGGTAGCTCAGGCCGTCGTTCACCCCCTCGACGAGCCGGGCGATGGCGGTCGGCTGATCCCCCGCCGGCGGGAAAGGCTGGAACAGCTGGAACGGCGAGCCTTCGAAGCTGACGAATTCGCCCTTGCGCTCCTCCGTGTCGCTTTCGGAGCCGGGCATGGCGTTCAAGGCTTCTTGCATGGGGAATTCCCTGGGTTCACGGGCAAAATTGCTGCGCTGCGAAACCAGGCAGGTTAGCGCAGACCCTCGGTTTTCAACCTGCCCCTGCTGACAACGCCATTTCAGGAACCCTCATGTCTTCTTTGTTCGCCGACGTCGCCCTGGCCCCCCGTGACCCCATCCTCGGCCTGAACGAGCAGTTCAACGCCGACACCCGCCCGGGCAAGGTCAACCTCGGCGTGGGCGTCTACTACGACGAGGCCGGCAAGCTGCCGCTGCTGAAATGCGTGCGGGAAGCAGAAGGCCTCATGGCCGCGACACCCAAGCCGCGCGGCTACCTGCCCATCGACGGCATCGCTGCCTATGACAAGGCCGTGCAGAAGCTGGTCTTCGGCAGCGAGCTCAAGCATGTCGCCACCGTGCAGGCCCTGGGCGGCACCGGCGCGCTGAAGATCGGCGCCGACTTCCTCAAACACCTCAGCCCCGGCGCCAAGGTGATGATCTCCGACCCGAGCTGGGAGAACCACCGCGCACTGTTCACGCAGGCCGGCTTCACGGTCGAGACCTACCCCTACTACGACGCCACCAGCAAGGGCGTCAACTTCGACGGCATGCTGGCCGCGCTGAACGCCGCCCCGGCCGGCACGGTCGTGGTGCTGCATGCCTGCTGCCACAACCCCACCGGCTACGACATCACGGCCGCACAATGGGCCCAGGTGGTCGCTGCCGTGAAGGCCAGGGGCCTGACGCCCTTCCTGGACATGGCCTACCAGGGCTTCGGCTTCGGCCTGAAGGAGGACGGCGAGGCGGTGCGCCAGTTCCTGGCGGCCGGAGTGGGCTTCTTCGTGTCCACCAGCTTCTCCAAGAGCTTCTCGCTGTACGGCGAGCGCGTCGGCGCGCTGAGCGTGGTCTGCAGCGGCGACGAGGAGGCAGCCCGCGTGCTGTCGCAGCTGAAGATCATGATCCGCACCAACTACTCCAACCCGCCCACGCATGGCGCCCAGGTCGTGGCCCAGGTGCTGGCCGACGACCGGCTGCGCGCGATGTGGGAGGAGGAACTGGCCGGCATGCGCGTGCGCATCAAGGCCATGCGCTCGGCCCTGGTGGCGGCGCTGCAGGCCGCTGGCGTCACGCAGGACCTGTCCTTCGTCACCGAGCAACTGGGCATGTTCAGCTACTCTGGCCTCTCCGCCGCCCAGATGCAGCGCCTGCGCAGCGAGTTCGGCGTGTATGGCGTGGATTCGGGCCGCATCTGCGTGGCGGCCCTGAACGAGGTCAACCTGCCGGTCGTGGCTACGGCGATGGCGGCCGTCATGAAGGGCTGACGCCGACGCGGAATGCGCAGGATTGGCGGTTTGGCCGCCAATCCTGCGGCGGCAAATGCTGCACCGCACAACCGGCAAGGCGTTTTCTGGCACCATTGGGGCCTTCCTGTCCCTAGATCAAGGCCAGCCATGCTGTATCAGCTCTTCGAAACCCAGCGCGCGCTGCTCAGCCCTTTCTCCGAGTTCGCGGCGGCGTCGGCCAAGCTCTACAGCCACCCGCTGTCGCCGTTCGCGCACACGCCCATGGCGCAGCGCCTGTCGGCCGGCCTGGACCTGGCGCACCGCCTGGCCAAGGACTACGAGAAGCCGGAGTTTGACATCCGCTCGGTCGAGGTCGACGGCGTGGACGTCGCCGTGCAGGAACTGGTGGCGCTGGAGAAGCCCTTCTGCCGGCTGCTGCGCTTCAAGCGCTACACGGACGATCTGAAAGTGCTGGCCCAGATGAAGGACCAGCCCACGGTGCTGGTCGTCGCGCCGCTGTCCGGCCACCATGCGACGCTGCTGCGCGAGACCATCAAGCAGTTGCTGAAGTCGCACAAGGTCTACATCACGGACTGGACCGACGCCCGCATGGTGCCCCTGGAAGTCGGCCCCTTCCACCTGGACGACTACATCCGCTACGTGCAGGAGTTCATCCGGCATGTCGGCGGCGCGGACTGTCACGTCATTTCCGTCTGCCAGCCCACGGTGCCCGTGCTGGCCGCCATCTCGCTGATGGCATCGGCCGGCGAGGCCACGCCGCGCAGCATGACCATGATGGGCGGCCCCATCGACGCCCGCAAGAGCCCGACGGCCGTCAACAACCTGGCCATGAACCGCAGCTTCAGCTGGTTCGAGAACAACGTCATCTACCGCGTGCCGACCAACTTCCCCGGCGCCGGCCGCGAGGTCTACCCCGGCTTCCTGCAGCACAGCGGCTTCGTCGCGATGAACCCGGACCGCCACCTGAGCTCGCACTACGACTACTTCCTGGACCTGGTGCGCGGCGACGACGAGGGCGCCGAGGCCCACCGCCGCTTCTACGACGAATACAACGCCGTGCTGGACATGCCGGCCGAGTACTACCTCGACACCATCAAGACCGTCTTCCAGGACTTCGCGCTGGTCAACGGCACCTGGCAGGTCGATGGCGCCTTCGTGCGCCCGCAGGACATCACGACCACGGCGCTGCTGACCGTGGAGGGTGAACTGGACGACATCTCCGGCGCTGGCCAGACCCGGGCCGCCCACGATCTCTGCTCCGGCGTGCCCAGGCAGCACCAGTTCCACTACGACGCCATCGGCGCCGGCCACTACGGCATCTTCTCGGGCCGGCGCTGGCGCGAGAAGGTCTACCCCGAGGTGCGCGACTTCATTGCCAAGTACGAGGCCGCACCGCTGAAGAAGACCGCCAAGGCCACGCCCCTCAAGGCGGCGGCCAGGCCCGCGCCGGTCCGCAAGCGCAAAGCGTGAGCCTCGCGACCCTGATCGACGCCGCGCTGCCGCAGACCCAGTGCACCCGTTGCGGCTACCCGGACTGCCGCGCCTATGCAGACGCCATCGCCGCCGGTGAGGCCGAGATCAACCAATGCCCGCCCGGCGGCGCCGAAGGCGTGCACCGGCTCGCCGCCCTCACCGGGCGCCCGGCCCTGGCGCTGAACCCCGTCAACGGCATCGAGGCGACGCGCGGCGTCGCCGTCATCGACGAGGCCTGGTGCATAGGCTGCACGCTGTGCATCAAGGCCTGCCCGGTGGACTGCATCGTCGGCGCGCCCAAGGCCATGCATGTCGTGGTGGCCGCGCAATGCACCGGCTGCGAACTCTGCGTGCCGGCCTGCCCCGTGGACTGCATCTCCCTGCCCGAGGTCACCGAGACGACCGGCTGGGCCGCCTGGAGCCAGCCGCAGGCCGACGAGGCGCGCGAGCGCTATGCCTTCCGACAGTTCCGCCGCCACCGCGAGGCTCAGGAGAACGAGGCCCGCCTGATGGACAAGGCCGAGGCCAAGCTGGCGGACCTGCCGGCGGCGTCGGCCATCAGCGACCCGGCGCAGCTGTCCGCCAAGCGCGCCGCCATCGAGGCGGCTCTTGCCCGCGCGCGCGCCAAACGAGGCTGACAATCGCGGCATGAATGCCGCGCAGATCGAACGCTTCTTCGCCACCCTGAAGGCCGCCAACCCCGCGCCGCAAACCGAACTGGAGTTCGCCAGCGTCTTCGAACTGCTGACGGCCGTGCTGCTGTCCGCCCAGGCCACCGACGTGGGCGTCAACAAGGCCACCCGCCGCCTGTTCGTCGTCGCCAACACTCCGGCGCAAATCCTGGCGCTGGGGCAGGAGGGGCTGGAATCCCACATCAAGACCATAGGTCTGTACCGCAGCAAGGCCAAGCACCTGCTGCAGACCTGCCGGATGCTCATCGATCTGCACGGCGGCGAGGTGCCGCGCAGCCGCGAGGCGCTGGAGGCCCTGCCCGGCGTCGGCCGCAAGACGGCCAACGTGGTGCTGAACGTGGCCTTCGGCGAGCCGACGATGGCCGTGGACACGCACATCTTCCGCGTCAGCAACCGCACGGGCCTGGCGCCGGGGAAGACGCCGCTGGCCGTGGAGCTGGGCCTGCTCCAGCGCATCCCGCCGGCCTACAAGGTCGATGCCCACCATTGGCTGATCCTGCACGGCCGCTATGTCTGCCAGGCCCGCAAGCCGTTGTGCAATGTTTGCGCCGTCGCCGCCGAATGCGACTACGGCCGAGACCTAAAATCCACCGCCGCCTGACACTCCCCCATCCATGGCCAGCCTGACCGATCTGACCGACCGCGTGGAGCGCCTGCTCCTTCGCCACGACGAAATCCTGCGCACCAACCTGCTGCTGCAGGTACAGCTGTCCACCATCACGCAGGAGCGCGACAGCCTGCGCTCGCGCCTGAACGCGGCGCGCGCCCGCGTTGACGCGCTGCTGGAGCGCCTGCCCGCCGACACGCCCAAGGAGGACCAGCCATGAAGCAGATGGAAGTGACCATCATGGGCCAGAGCTATCTGCTCGGCTGCCCCGAGGGCGGCGAGGCCGCACTGACGGCCGCCGTGGCCCAGGTGGACCGCGAGATGAGCGCCATCCGCGACGCCGGCAAGGTCAAGGCGCGTGAGCGCATCGCGGTGCTGGCCGCACTCAACCTCGCCTACCAGCTGGCCGAGGCACCGCGGGCCACACCTCGGGAAGTGCCTCGCGAGGCGCCGCCGTCGATGCCCGAGCTGGACGCCCTCGTCATGCGCCTGGACGAGGCGCTGGAGCACGACGGGCAGCTGCTCTAGGCGTCCATGCGCGGATAGACGGGCTCGAAGGCGCCGCGGCGGATCTCGTCCAGCGTCGGTGCCTAGCCGGCCCAGAACACCAGTGCCGGTCCCGGCAGGTCGAGGTTGCGCTCCAGCCAGCGGCACAGCGCGTAGCGGTCCTCGTCCGCCATGCCCGGCAGCTCGACGAAGACCAGGTAGGCCCGGCGGCGCGGGAACTCGCGCAAGGCCTTGCTGACCAGCCAACAGCGCACCACGGGCCTGCAGCGCGCCAGTTCCTGCTGCTCCTCGACCAACTCGAAGACGGACAGGTCATGCCGCGTGATCTGGCTGAAGAACGGCATCTGGCGCAACTCCTCCCAGGCCCTCTCCTCCCCCTCCTGCGCCAGCCGGGCGCGCTCGCGCCAGAGCTTGAGCGCCGCGGCATCGTGCGCCAGGCCCGCGCGTGGCGTCTCCAGCTCGTCCACGGCGTTGCGCGCTGCCCACCAGCGGTGATCGTGGCCCGCGTCCCACAGCCGCTGCAGAGCCTGCAACCGGGAGGGCGGTCGCCGTCGGCCAGCGTGAGCGCCAGCCCCTGCAGCGCGCCTGCATGCTCGGCGCTGCGCTGCAGCGCCAGCTCGTACAGCGGCCGCACGTCTGCGTGGCGATCGAGGCGGCGGCGCAGCGTGGCCTCCTCGACGAGTTCGTCGGCATTGCCCGTCGCCCGCGCCGCCGCGAGCGCCTGCACCCGCTCACGCACGCGGCCCAGCCAGGCGTGATGCCGTTTACAGCCGCTGGCATTGTCCTTGCACCATTGCCTGTCGAAATGCCGCGGCGATTCCCGAGTCGTTGCGCATGCTGTCATGCAGGCGCAGCCAGGACAGCCGGGTGCGGTAGATCCAAGCGGCGAAGCGCCCATGGTCGCCGCGCAAGTGGCCGTACTCGTGTGCCAGCACGGCGAAGAGCCGCGGCTTGTCCAGTGCCATCAGCAGCGGCAGGCCGATGGTGAGCGTGTTCACCGCCCCCCAGCAGTCCCCAGTGCGGCGTCTGCCGGATGCTGGCGTTGAACTCCGCGTCCAGGTAGACGGCATGGATGGGCGGCCCGTGGATTTTCTTGCGCATGCGCTCCAGGGCCTCGAACAGCGTCGGCGCCTCGTGCGCGGTGAGGAGCTGGCCCTCGGGGGCGTCCAGGCGCATCCACAGCGCGCGCAGGCTGACCCACAGCAGTCCCAGCGCCGCGAAAGCGGCGACGCCGCGGCGGTAGGCACGGCTGTCTTGCGCGCTGGCCTGCTCGCTCAGGCGCACCATGTGCACGAAATCGGCCTGATCCATGAAGCCTCCCTGCGGCTCTTCTTGTCGGCGGCGCATCCTAGCGAGCTTCGCAGGTTCTAGAATCACTACCGTCCACCGCTCCGACGGGCTTTAATTTCCTTCATCCGATGCTCTATGAGCAAGGGCTTGGAAAATTCCGGACGGGCGTGATCGTCTCGCGTCAGATGAACCCGAAGTCCGGCTGACCTCGCCCACCTGATTACCCCTGGGTGTTCAGGATCTCGGCCCCCGGATCGCGGTGGACACCTTCTCCTCCCTTAGCATCGGCCGATGAACTACTGGCTGATGAAGTCCGAGCCCGACGAGGCCTCCATCCTCGACCTGCAGCGGGCCGGCACCCTTGCGTGGACCGGCGTGCGCAACTACCAGGCGCGCAACTTCATGCGCGACGACATGCGCATCGGCGACGGCGTGCTGTTCTATCACTCGTCCTGCCCCGAGCCCGGCATCGCCGGCCTCGCCGAGGTCTGCAGCGCGGCCTACCCGGACGCAACGCAGTTCGACCCGGCCAGCCCCTACCACGACCCCAAGTCCAAGCCCGAGATCCCGCGCTGGGTGCACGTGGACGTTCGCTGGCGCGAGACGACGCGGCTGCTGAGCCTGAAGGAGATGCGCGAGGCGCCCGAGCTGGCCTCCATGCGCGTGCTGGAGCGCGGCAGCCGGCTGTCGATCACGCCGGTCACGCCGGCCGAATGGCGCGCCGTGCTGCAGCGGCTGCACGTGAACTGACGGCCAGGCCCCGGCACGTTCGCGCGCGCCGCAGCCGTTAAGCTGCGCGCCCATGAACCACACCGCCCTCGCTCTGGCCCTGGCCGGCCTGCTATGCACCGCCGCCATGGCCGCGCCCGCCAAGGCCCCTGCCAAAAAGAAGACCGCCGCGGAGATCCTGGCCGCCTCGCCCGCCAGCGACTGGCGTGCGCTGGACCCCGACAACACACTGCTGATGGAGCTCGCCTCGGGCCAGGTCATCATCGAGCTGGCACCCCGCTTCGCACCGGCCCACGCGGCCAACATCCGCGCGCTGGCCCATGGCGGCTACTGGGACGGCCTGGCCATCGTGCGCGTGCAGGACAACTTCGTCACCCAATGGGGCGACCCGGACGGCGAGGACGCCACCAAGGCCAGGCCGCTGCCGGCGGGCGTGGCGGCCAAGCTGCCGGCCGAGTTCTCCGTGCCGCTGGACCGCATCGGCAAGAGCGCCCGTTTCGCCAGGCTGCCCGACGTGGACGGCTGGGCTCCGCGCAGCGGTTTTGCCGAGGGCTTTCCCGTCGCTGCCGACCCCAAGGCCGGCAAGGCCTGGCTGGCGCATTGCTACGGCATGGTCGGCGCCGGCCGCGGCGACACCGTCGATTCCAGCAACGGGACCGAGCTCTACGTCGTCATCGGCCATGCGCCGCGCGGGCTGGACCTGAACATCACCGTCGTCGGCCGCGTCATCAAGGGCATGGAACTGCTGTCCGCCCTGCCCCGCGGCGCCGCGGCCATGGGTTTCTACGACAAGCCCGAGCAGCGCACCGGCATCCAGCGCGTGCGCCTGCTGGCCGACGTGCCTGCGGCCGAGCGGCCCGCGCTGCAGTTGCTGAAAACCGAGTCCGGCACCTGGACCCAGTTGCTGGACGCCCGGCGCTTCCGTGGCGGCTGGTTCGTCCACAGCCCCGGCCACGTGGATGTCTGCAGCGCCGGCGTGCCGACGCGGCCGACGCCGCCCTGAACCTCAGCCGGCGCCCAGCAGCAGCGCCACGCGGTAGGTGATGAAGGAGGCCAGGTAGGCCAGGCCGAACAGATAGGCCATCATGATCAGCGGCAGCCGGTAGCCGCCGGTCTCGCGCTTCACGGCGGCCAGCGTCGCGATGCACTGCGGCGCGAACACATACCAGGCAAGCAACGACAGCGCCGTCGCCAGGCTCCAGCTCTGAGCGATCAGCGGCGCCAGCGCCTGGGCGGCATCGTCGCCGGTGGCGGACAGCGCGTAGACCGTGCCCAGCGCGCTGATGGCCACCTCGCGCGCCGCCAGCCCCGGCACCAGCGCCAGACTGATCTGCCAGTTGAAGCCTATCGGCTCGAATAGCTTGGCCAGGCCGGCTCCCAGCCAGCCGGCCACGCTGTACTGGATGGGCGCGCCCGTCGCGCCCTCGGGCACCGCGGGGAAGCTGGCCAGCAGCCACAGCGCGATCGTCAGCACCAGGATGATGCCGCCCACGCGCTTGACGAAGATCATCGCGCGCTGCCACAGGCCGATGGCGATGGAGCGCGGGTGCGGCCAGTGGTAGCTCGGCAGCTCCATCATCAGCGGCCGCACGAGGCGGCCCGCGCTGGTGAAGCGCTTCAGCAGCCAGGCGACGACCAACGCCCCGAGGATGCCGGCGAGGTACAGGCCGAACAACACCAGGCCCTGCAGCTCGAGCCCCATCACCTGGCGCCGCGGCACGAAGGCGCCGATCAGCAACGCATAGACGGGAAGCCGCGCCGAGCAGGTCATCAGCGGCGCGATCATGATGGTGACCATGCGGTCGCGCGGGTTGGAGATCGAGCGCGTGGCCATGATGCCGGGAATGGCGCAGGCAAAGCTCGACAGCAACGGGATGAAGCTGCGCCCGGACAGGCCCACGCTTCCCATCAGCCGGTCCAGCAGCAGCGCGGCGCGCGGCAAATAGCCCGACTCCTCCAGGATGAGGATGAAGAAGAACAGGATCAGGATCTGCGGCAGGAAGGCCAGCACGCCGCCGGCCCCGGCGATGACGCCGTCGACGATAAGGCTGTGCAGCCAGCCCTCCGGCAGCCAGTGGCCCACCTGCTGGCCCAGCCAGACCATGCCGGCCTCGATCAGGTCCTTGGGCAGCTCGGCCCAGGAGAAGACCGCCTGGAACAGCAGGAACAGCAGCACCGCCAGGATGACCGAGCCGGCCACCGGATGCAGCAGCACGCGGTCGACGCGGTCGCTGGGCAGCGTGGGCAGCTCGTGGTCCAGATCCAGGGCGCGCAGCCAGGTCTTGACGGTGACATGGTCGTCGGACTGCTGCTCGGCCGCGATGGCGGCGCTCTCCCACACCTCGGGCCGGTCCAGCAGCGCGCGCAACTCGTCCAGGCCTTCCTTGTGGATGGCGACGGTTCGCACCACCGGCAGGCCGAGCTGAGCGCCAAGCGCCGCAGCGTCGATCTTGAGGCCGCGGCGGGCCGCCAGGTCAGCCATGTTCAGCGCGACGACCACGGGCAGGCCCATGCGACGCACGGCCAGCACCAGGCGCAGGTTGCGGCGCAAGTTGGTCGCGTCCAGCACGCAGACGACCAGGTCGGGCCGCTTCTCGCCCTTGGCGCGGCCGGCCAGCACGTCGCAGGTCACGCGCTCGTCCGGCGAGCGCGGGTGCAGGCTGTAGGTGCCCGGCAGGTCCAGCAGGCGCAACGCCTTGCCAGCGGTCGTGACGAGGCGGCCCTCCTTGCGCTCGACGGTGACACCGGCGTAGTTCGCCACCTTCTGGTGGCTGCCAGTCAGGCCGTTGAAGAGGGCCGTCTTGCCGCAGTTCGGGTTGCCGACGAGGGCAACGAGCTTGCCGCCGCGGTGGACGTGGACGACGGCTTCCGTCATCGTGTCGTCACGGCGATACATTCGGCCTCGGCATGGCGCAGCGCAAACGTCGACTGCCCGACGCGCACCACCAGGTTGCCCGTGCGCTGGGCACCGCGGCGCAGCACGCGCACGGCCTCACCCGGCAGGAAGCCCAGGTCGGCCAGCCAGGCGGCCCATTCCGGCGAATGCTGGGGTGCGCGCACCTGCTCGACGGTCAGCGCCCGCCCGGCAGGGGCGGCGGCGAGGCTGGAAGGCAGCGGCTCGGACATGGGCAGGTCGACGGGCTGTCGGTTTGATGAGAATGATTCTCATTGTACGCAAAGCCACGCCCACCCGGGCGCTGGCATGGACTTGCCCGACGAAGTTTTCGCGCGCCGTGCTCAGCGCGGGTTGAGGTGATCCAGCAACTGGTCGCAGACCTTCAGCGCCCTGGCGAAATCCAGCCGCGCCACGGCGGCCGACAACATGTGCATCTCCGGGCCGAGCGCAACCGCGTGGGCAGCCACCAGTTGCTCGCAGACGGCGACCGAGCGCATGTTGCGCTCCACCAGCAACTGGCGCAGCCGGCGCAGTGCCTCGAGCGGGCCACCGCCCGCGACCTCGGCCGGGGCGGGCGCCACGGCCGGCGCCCCGCCCGCGGTGAACGCCGCGAGCGCGGCCAGGCTGTCGTCGAGCCGGCCCTGCAGGGCCGCCAGGTCGACCGACGCCATGGCAGCGCCGTCGCGCAGGGCCTGCTCCTGCCGGCCCGCCGCGGCAGCCAGTGCACTGGCGCCGACGGCGCCAGCCAGGCCGCGCAGGGTGTGCAGCACGCGCAACGCGTCGCCCCGGCCCGAATGCCCCAGATGGCGCCCAAGGGCCTCCATCTCCCGGGGCGCGTCGTTGGCAAAGGAACGCAGCAGCCGCTCGTACAGCGCCCGGCGCCCGCCCAGGCGCCGCAGCGCGGCCTCGGGCTCCAGCAGGGCCACCTCGGCGGGCGCCATGGCCGGTACGGCAGGCCCCACAAGGCGGCACAGGCAGGCGACCAGTTGCTCCAGGTCCACCGGCTTGGCGACATGGTCGCGCATGCCGGCGGCCAGGCAGGCCTGGCGGTCGGCCTCCATCGCATTGGCCGTCATCGCGATGACGACGCTGTCGGGCCGGCGCGCGAGGATGCGCTGTGTCGCCTCGAAGCCGTCGATGTCGGGCATCTGCAGGTCCATCAGGATGGCGTCGTAGGCCGGCTCGGCCACGAGGGCCAGATGGGCGCCCTCCACGCCGCCGCTGGCCAGCGTGACAACGGCGCCCTCGTCTTCCAGCAACTCCTGCGCGACCTGCTGGTTGAAGGCGTTGTCCTCGACGATGAGCAGGCGCATGCCGGCCAGTCTCTGCTCCGCTGACGGCGCACGCGCCTGGGCGGGGCGGCCGCCCGTGGCCTCGACGACGACGTCGTACAGCATGGAGGCCGTGACCGGCTTGACGAGATAGCCTCCCAGGCTCTGGATGTCCTGCTCGCTGCGCTCGGCCAGCAACTCGCGGCCATGGGCCGTGACCATGATGATGACGGGCGCGTCCGACGCATGGCTGTCGCGGATGCGCCGCGCGGTCTCCCAGCCGTCCAGCCCCGGCATGCGCCAGTCCATCAGGATGAGCTGGTAGTGCGGCTCGCCGCGCTGCGCAGCCTCGTGCACCAGGCCCAGGGCCTGCTCGCCACTGGCCGCCAGCTCGCAGTCCCAACCCAGGCTCGCGCCTATGCCCTGCAGCACGTCACGGGCCATGGGGTTGTCGTCGACGACAAGTACCTTGAGGCCGCGCTGGGCCGGGTCGGCGTCGCCGCTGCCGGCCGGCGCACTCTCCATCAGCAGCTCGAAGTGGAAGCGGCTGCCCTCGCCGACCTGGCTGTCCACGCCCAGCTCGCCGCCCATCAGCGCGACGAGGCGGCGGCTGATGGCCAGGCCCAGGCCGGTACCGCCGTACCGCCGCGACGTGCTCTGCTCGGCCTGGCTGAAGCCATCGAAGATGTGCTCCAGCTTGTCGGGTGCGATGCCGATGCCGGTGTCGCAGACCTCGAAGCGCAGCCGGACGCACCCGCCCTCCTCCTCCCCCAGCAGCCGCAGGCCCAGGACCACCTCGCCCCGCTCGGTGAACTTGAGCGCATTGCCGGCCAGGTTGAGCAGCACCTGGCGAAGGCGCATCGCATCGCCCACCAGGGCGCCGGGCAGGCGCGGGTCGAGGCGAAACAGCACCTCGATGTCCTTGGCCCCGACGTTGGCCGACAGGATGACGGCCAGCTCGCGCATGAAGTCGCTGAGCTCGAAGCGGTGCAGGTCCAGCTCCATCTTGCCGGCCTCGACCTTGGAGAAGTCCAGCACGTCGTTGATGACGGCCAGCAGCGCCTGCGCGGCCGTACGGGCCTTGCTGGCGTAGTCGAGCTGGCGCGGTGACAGTTCGGTGCGCAGCAGCAGGTTGAGCATGCCCAGCGCACCGTTCATTGGCGTACGGATCTCGTGGCTCATGTTGGCCAGGAAGTCGCTCTTGGCCTGGCTGGCCGCCTCGGCCACGACGCGGGCACGCACCAGTTCCACCTCGGCGCGGTGGCGCTCGGTCACGTCGACGAGCATCTGCACGACGTTGACGAGATGGCCGCGCCCGTCGCGGATGGCGCTGGCGCTGGCATCGACGAAGAGTTCGCCGCCGCCGGGCAGTGCGAAGCCGCGCTCGAAGCGCACGTGTGCCTGCCGCCCGCCCGCCAGCCGTGCCAGCTCGCCACCCAGCGCGCGCCCGGCGCGGAAGTCCGGCAGGTCGGCGAGCTTGGTGCCGCGCAACGCGCCGGCCTCGCGGCACAGCATGGCCGTCAGCGCCTGGTTCACGTCCAGGATGCCCCCCTGTGCATCGCACAGCGCGATGCCGACCTGGGCGCGCTCGAAAATACCGCGGAAGCGCTGCTCGCTGTCGAGCAGCGCCCGCGTGCGCTGCTCCACGCGGGCCTCCAGCTGTTGTCGCTCGACGACCAGCTGCTCAGTCATGTGGTTGAACCCCCGCGCCAGCTCGCGGAACTCGCTGAAGCCGCAGACCGGGGCGCGCTCGTCCAGCTTGCCGCCGGCGATGCGAGCGACGGCACCGCTGAGCATCTCCACCGGCTCGACGATGCGGCGCCTCAGCAGCAGGCACAGCGCGAGGGCCAGCAGCAAGGCCAGGCCCAGGGCCAGGGCCAGGCGGTCACGCAGCGCGTGCGCCGGTGCGAAAGCCTCGGCCGCGTCGAGGTTGACCGACATGCCCCAGTCCAGCGCCGGCAGGTGGCGCCAGGCGGAGATGACCTCGACGCCCGCATAGTCACGCATCATTCCGCTGCCACTTTCGCCACGCAGGGCGCGCAGGGCGGGCGGCGCATCGGGCGCCACCAGGTCCATGCCCTCGGCCTGGCCCCGCCCGGGCGGGCGCCTGAGGTCGTTGATGAAGGCAGCCCCGTCGCCCTCCCGCCGCGCCAGCACCGTCTCACCGGCCAGCGCCAGCCCCGAACGCTCGGTCGCGACGCGCAGCAGCCGGTCGAGGCCCAGCTGCAGCACGACGCTGCCCAGCACGCGGTCGTCGACGACGACCGGGTGGACGAAGAACAGGGTCGGGGCCCCCTCGCCGCGCAGGCGCTGCACCGACGTCAGCTGCGCATCCAGGTGGTCGATGGCGCGGCGGTGGGCGGAAAACAGCTCGCTGCCCTCGAAGACCCCGCCATCCAGGCGCGTCGCCGCCGCCTTCATCGCGAAGCTGATGCTGCCGTCGGGCCGGACCAGCAGCAGGTCCAGGTATTTGCCGGTGTCGTAGAGCCGCTCGAAGAAGGCCCGGCTGGCCGCCGGCATGCGCGTCGCGGCGGCGTCGCCGCGTTGCGCCAGCAGCGCGGCGGCATCGCTGGCCTGGGCGACGAGGCGGCCGTCGTTCTGCACCTCGTTGAGATATTCGTTGATCTCGTGCACCTTCTTGCGCGACAGGACGACCAGTCCCTCGGTCACCGTCTCGCGCAGGCTCCGCTCGACGTTCACCAGCTGCCACAGCCCCACCAGCCCAAGGGGCAGGAGGGACAGCAGCATCAGGCCCAGCAGCAGCGCGGGCCCGACGCGCCAGGCTCGGCGCGTCGGCGCCACGGCCACGGGGGCCTCCGTCGGCGGTCGGGCGGCGCTCAACGCTCCACCTCGATGCGCGACAGCTCGGCCATCCAGTACTCGGCCGAGCGGAAGCTCGGCCAGGGCTCGGGCCGGATGTAGCGCGGCAGCAGGACGACCTCACGGAGCTGGCCGTCGGGCCTGACCTGGGCGATGCGCAACTGGCGCCACAGGTGGCGGCTGCGACCGTCCACCGTCGCAGAGCCCTGCGGCGCCGTCACGGACTGATGCAGCACGTTGACGGTGACCGCCTCGGTCTGCGGGCTGCCGACCTCGCGCACCGCCGCGGCCCAGATCTGCACGCCGAGGTAGGCCGACACGGCCGTGTCGCTGGCCAGGGCGGCCTCGCCCTGGCGGCGCCGCAGCCGCGCCAGGAAAGCTTCGTTGGCCGGCCCGGGCTGGGACTGCAGATAGCTCCAGGCGCTGAAGTGCCGGCCCAGCCGGCCGCCGCCGAAGGCCTTCATCTCGGGCTCGGCGGCGCCGAGGGACAGCACGGGCTGGTCGCCCAGCCCGGCGGCCACGAGGGCGTCGAAGAAGGCCTGGTTGCCGGCGCCGCTGATGGCGCTGAGCACGACGTCGGGCCGCAGCCGGCGCAGGTCGGCCATGACGGCACCCATGTCGCCGGCACCCAGCGGCAGATAGCGTTCACCCAGCAACTGGCCGCCGCCGAGCTGGACGAAGTCGCGCAGCACGATACCCAGGCGGCGCTGGTAGAGGCCATCGGTGCCGACCAGGTAGACACGCCGGCCGAAACCGCCCATGGCCCAGCCGGTCGCCGGCAGCGCCTGCTGGTTGGGCGTCGGGCCGGTGTAGACGATATGCGCCGACAGCGCCATGCCCTCATGGGCGGCCGGGTGGAAGAGCAAGTGCCGGTGGGCCTCCACCACGGGCCTGACGGCCTCGCGGCAGGCCGACGACCCGCAGCCGAACAGCACTGCCGCCTGCTCGGTACCGATCAGCCGCTCGGCTGCCGCGGCCGCGGCGCTTGGGTCGGAGCGCGAGTCCCCTATCCTCAGCTCGACGCGCCGGCCCAGCAGGCCACCGCCGGCGTTGAGTTCCTCCACCGCCATCTTGACGGCCGCCACCAGCGGCGCGTCGCTCTCCGCCATCGGACCGCTGAGCGCATGCAGCAGGCCGATGACGATGGGGCGACGCTCCGCATCGGTGGCCTCCCTCTGCACGAAGTAGGCCACCAGCCCCAGGGCCAATGCCAATAGCAGGCCGCCTGGCCACGCCCATCGGGGCCGCAAAGCCCGCATGGCCTAGCCCGCCGCGCGCCGCGCCTCGGGCGAGATCATCGGCAGCGTCAGCCTTGCCGTGGTGCCCACGCCCGGCGTGGATGCCACCTGGATCTGCCCACCCAGCGCGAACGTGACCAGATTGCGGACGATGTACAGCCCCGGCTCGCTGCGGTTCAGGCCGAAGCGGGTGGAGAAGAAGGGGTCGAAGACGCGGCCCAGCATGCCCGGCGGGATGCCCGCGCCATGGTCCTGCACCGTAATGACCAACTGGTCGTCGCCCAGGGGCCGCACGCGCAGATGCACCTCGCCGCCGGCCTCGCGGTAGGCGTGCTTGATGGCGTTCTGGATCAACGTCCCCAGCACCTTGGCCAGCGCGCCGCGGAAGCTCAGCAGGTGCAGGTCGTCGCCGGCGTCCAGCTCGCAGCGCACCTGGTGGGTCTCCAACGCCGGCGCCAGGCCGGCAACGACCTCATGCACCAGCTCCAGCAGCGAGAAGCTGCGGCGCTGGTCGCCGAAGTTGTCGGCCGTGGACTGCAGGAAGGAATCCACGATGGACAGCGCGCGCTGGAGGTTGGACAGCACCAGGCCCACGCTCTCGCCGCTGACGCGCAGATGCCGGTCGAGGTCGCTGCGCTTGATGCTGCCCGCCTGCGCGAGGCCGCGCAACTGGGCCAGGTCGTCCTGCAGCGTGCAGGCCGAGATCAGCGCATTGCCCAGTGGCGAGCTCAGCTCCTGGGCGATCCCGGCGATGGTTCGGCCGACCGAGGCCAGCTTGTCGCGCTGGAACAGCTCGATCTGCGAACGTGCAAAGCTCTCGGACGCGAGCTTGAGATCGAGCTGGGTGCGCACGCGCGCCTTCACGACGACGTCGACGAAGGGCTTGGGGATGTAGTCGACCGCGCCGTGGGCAAAGCCCTCGGCCTCGTCGTCCGCGCTGCCCTGCACGGTCACGAAGATGATGGGGATGCCGCGCGTGCGCGGGTCGGCCTTCAGGCGGTCGCAGACCTCGTAGCCGCTCATTTCTGGCATCAGCACGTCGAGCAGGATGAGGTCGGGCAGCTGCTGTGCGCAGTAGGCCAGCGCCTCGGCACCGCTGGTAGCCATCGACACCTCGCATTCATCCACCAACAGCTGGTATAGCGCGTGGATGTTGCTGGGCTGATCGTCTACGACGAGGATGAGCGGCATGGCGGCCCAGGATAACCGCAGCCCCAGCCCCGACGCCGCTGTCCTGCCCTGGGCTTTCCCCAGGGGTCGTGCCGTGAATCCGTCGCACATTTCGCGCATCGCGCCCTCCCATAATCTGCGCCTTCCGCACCGCCGCCAATGCCTCTGCGCACGCTCACGCTCGGTCTGATCTGGCTCGCCATGGCGGCGCTGGCCGCGCTGTTCCTGTTGCTTTGGGGGCTGCGCGGCACCGGCGGCGTGGCCATCGACGCCGCCCTGCTGATCACGGCCCTGCTGCTGCCGCTGCCGCTGTGCGGCCTGTTCGCCTGGTACCGGGGTGCCGCCGCCACGGCGGCGGCCAAGTCCCGCCTGCTGGCCCAGATCAGCCACGAGATCCGCACGCCCATGAATGCCGTCATGGGCATGACCCAGCTCGCACTGCAGACACCGCTCACGACCGAGCAGCGCGAGCTGCTGACGCGGGCCGACGCTGCCTCGCGCAGCCTGTTGGGCCTGATCAACGACGCCATCGACGTCTCCAAGATCGAGGCCGGCCAGATGCTGATCGAGTCGCAGCCGCTGCGGCTGGAGGACGTCGTCGCCCAGGCCATAGAGCGGGTGCGGCAGGCCCATGGCAACCCCGATGTCGCGCTGGTCTGCGACTGGGCCGATGCCGGACTGCTGGGCGCGCAAGGCCAACTGCTCGGCGACGCGCAGCGTCTGCAGCAGGTGCTGGTCAACCTGCTGTCCAACGCGCTGCGCTTCACGCCCTCCGGTCAGGTGCTGCTGCGTCTGGCCATGCAGCCCGCCGACGCGCAGGACCGGGCATCACTGGCCATCACGGTGCAGGACAGCGGCATCGGCATGAGCGCCGAACAGCTCGACGGCCTGTTCCGAGAGCCTGGGCCGGGCGGCCCAGCCCAGGCGCGGCGCGACGGCGGCAGCGGCCTGGGGCTCGGCCTCACGCGCCGCCTCGTCGAGCTGATGGGGGGCCGCCTGCACGTGCGCAGCCAGCCGGGCCGGGGCAGCAGCTTCGAGGTCCACCTCGCGCTGCCGCTGGACCCGCAGGGCCAGCTCCCGGTGCCGCTGCGGCCGCAGCGCGTGCTGCTCGCCAAGGTTGCCGCCGACGCCCCCGAAGCGACGCTCTCCTTGCTGCGCCACCTCGGCCTCGGCCCGGGGCTGGCCGCCAGCAGCGATGTCGCAGGCATGCTGGTGGCGCTGGCCCAAGCCCGCCAGGCCGCCCAGCCCTTCGACTGGCTGCTGCTGGACTGGCGTCTGCCCGGCCCGGGCGCCACCGGCGCCGAGCTGCTGGCCCAGCTGCGCCGCGAGCACCCTGGCCTGCGCATCGCCGTGCTGAGCCCACCTGGCCAAGCCGATGAGCCGGCCCAGGCCCGCGCCTTTGGTGCCCGCGCCCTCTGCCCCAAGCCGCTGCTACCCGGGGAGCTGCGCCGCCTGCTGGGCGACGCGTCCGGCGACCGCCCCGCCGGCGTCGACACCCAGTCCCTCGCCGGCCTGAGGGTGCTGCTCGTCGAGGACCATGCCATCAACCAGGAGATCGCGCTGCGCCTGCTGAGCAGCCGCGGCGCACAGGTCGAGCTCGCCGCCAACGGCCAGGAATGCCTGGATCGACTGAGGGAACGCGGCCCCGCTGCCTACGATCTCGTGCTGATGGACCTGCAGATGCCGGTAATGGACGGCCTCAGCGCGACGCGCCGGCTGCGCGAGCTGCCCGGCTTCGAGACCCTGCCCGTGCTCGCGATGACGGCCCATGCCCTCGCCGAGGAGCGCGCCGCCTGCGCGGCCGCAGGCATGCAGGGCCACATCGCCAAGCCGCTGGACGTGGCGCGTCTGGTGCGCGAGCTGCAACGCTACCGCCCCCAGGCCCAGCTCTCGCCGCCGCCGCTGCTGGACCTGCAGCTCGGCCTGCGCCAGTTCGATGGCCAGGCCGCCCTCTACCGTCGCACCCTGCAGGGCTTTGCCGACCAGTATGCGGACGGCCTGGCCGCCTGGCCCGGCTGGCTGGCGCGGGGCGACTGGGCCGAGCTGCGCCGCGCCGCCCACACGCTTCAAGGCCTGGCCGCGACGCTGGGCGCTCGCCCCCTGCAGCGGGCAGCCCATGCGCTGGAACGCAGCGCACTCGCGGCCGACATCGCAGCGGCCGACGAGCAACTGGACCATGTCCGGGCCGGGCTGGCGCTGCTGCAGGCCGAGATTCAGGCCGCCCTGGCCCGTCCCTGGGACGGCGCCGCGCCGCGCGGCAGCGGGCCGGGCGATGTCGAGGAGCTGCGCCAACTGCTGGCCCAGAGCGACAGCCAGGCGCTGGACTGGTGGCAGGCCCATGGCCCTCATAGCGGCCTGGATACCGAGCTGCAGCGGCGCCTGGAGCGCGCACTGGCGGCGCTGGACTTCGACGCTGCCGCCCAGGCCCTGGGCCCCTCGACCAGGGGCAGCGCATGACGTCGTCGCTGATCGTCGTCCTCGGCCCGCGGGGCACGCGCTGGCTGTTCGCAATCGTCGTCGCGTCGGCGCTGCTCGCCTGGGGCAGCGAGACGGCCGCGGGCGTCATCGAACCCGGCGACCGCATCGCCTATCCGCTGATCGCCGCGGCCTTCACGGCCCTAGTGTTGCTTGTCTGGCGACGACCGCAGCGGCTGCCGCTGTGGCAACGCGGCGGCGCCACCCTGCTGGCGCTGTACTTCAGCCTCAGCATGCTGGGCTTCACGCTGCGCGACGGCCCCGGCCCCAGTCTCTACACGCTGGGCAGCTTCGCGCCCTGGACCATGGCCAGCAGCCTTCTGCTGTTCACCGCCTGGCGCGCCCGCCAGGCGCTGCTCATCTCGCTGGGCCTGCTGGTCCTCATGCTGGCGCCGCCGACGCTGTTGCGATTCCTCGGCACGCCGCCGCCCTGGCTCGTCGAGGGCTGGCCGCTGATTGCCAACCTGGCGCTGTGCCAGACGATGTTCTGCCTCGCGCTGTGGGGCCTGTCGCGCCAGCTCGGCCGGCTGACGCAACTGGCCCCGTCCGCCGGCGCGCTGGCCACGCCCGACGACCTCGTCGCCGCGCGGCTGACCGAACTGGAGAGCGCGCGCGCCGCGGCCGAGGCAGCGTCGCGCGCCAAGTCCGACTTCCTAGCCAACATCGGCCACGAGATCCGCACTCCGATGAACACCGTGCTCGGCCAGACCCGGCTGTTGCTGCAGGGTCGCCTGCCGGCCGAGCAGCGCGGGCGGCTGCAGGAGGTGGCCAAGGCGGGCGAATCGCTGGTGAGGCTCATCGACGGGCTGCTGGACTACGCCGACCTCGACGCCGGCCGCCTGCAGCTGGCCGACGCTGCGCTGCACCTGGAACAGGTGCTGGCCCATGCCTTCGACGCCGTGCGGCCGGCGGCCCAGGCCAAGCACCTGGACCTGATCTGCGACATCGCCTCGCCCGAGCTGCTGGGCGCAGCGGGCGCGCGCCGCGGCGATGCGGTGCGCCTGACCCAGCTCGTCACCGAGCTTCTCGTCAATGCCGTCAAATTCACGTCGACCGGCCAGATCAGGCTCGGCGCATCCCTCGACGCCTCCGGCGGCTGGGTGCTGTGCGTGCGCGACAGCGGCGTGGGTCTCGAGCCCGAGCAGCTCGCCCGGCTGTTCACGCCCTTCGCCCAGGCCGAGGCCGGCGCCACGCGGCGCTTCGGCGGTACCGGCCTTGGGCTGGCCGTCTGCCGCGCGCTGGCCGAGCGCATGGGCGGCACGCTCACGGCGCGCGGTGCCCCGGGCCGTGGCAGCGAGTTCGAGCTGACGCTGCCGCCCTCGCCCTGCCCCGGGTTCAAGCTGCCGCCGACGCCGACGGCGCGCCGGATGCTGCTGGTACAGGCCGCGCACAGCCCGGGCCACGAAACGCTGGTGGCGTTGTTGAAGGCACTGGCGCCGGCGACCCGCGTCGACGTGGTCGCCCAGGGCCGGCAGGCGCTGGCCCGTCTCGTGGCCGTACCGGCCGGCCAGCCCTATGACCTGGTTCTCATCGACTGGGTGCTGCCGGATATGGAAGGCGGCGAACTGCTAGCCCGCCTGGCCCAGAACGGCCCTCCGCGCGCACGCCGCATCGTGCTGCTGAGCGCCTTCGACACGCCGGTACTGCGCGAACGTGCGCGACGTCAGGGCGCCGAGACGCTGGCGGCCAAGCCGCTGTTGCCGCACGCGCTGCGCCGCCTGCTGGACCCGGACCACCCCTTGCCCGCCGAGCGGCTGCCGCCCGATGCCGCCGCCCCGGCCGGCACCGACGCGGCCGCGCTGTTCAGCGAGCTCGACGCCCTGCTCGGCGAGGCCGACAGCCACGCACTGACGCTTTGGGAGCTGCATGAATCGGCCATCATCGACGCGCTGCCAGCCCACCAGGCCAAGGCCCTGGCAGGCGCGATGCAGCGCTTCGATTTCGACGGCGCCCAGGCCGCGCTGCGCGGCGAGCTGCAGGACGCTCCGAAGCCATGACACCGCCCGAGATCGCCGCCCAGGCGTTGAGCCAGTCCGTCACCCAGGCCACCGTGCTGGTCGTGGACGACACGCCCGCCAACCTGACGCTGCTGGCCCAGGTACTCAAGCCCAGCTACCGCGTGCAACTCGCCGTCAGCGGCGCCAAGGCGCTGGAGATCTGCCGCCGCCAGCCGCCCGACCTCATCGTGCTCGATGTGATGATGCCGGAGCTCGACGGCTACGAGGTCTGTCGCCGGCTCAAGGCCGACCCGGCAACGCGCCGCGTGCCCGTCATCTTCCTGACCGCGCTGACCCGGCCCGAGGACGAGAGCGCCGGCTTCGAGGCCGGCGGCGCCGACTTCATCCACAAGCCCTTCAACCCGGCCACGGTGCGGGCCCGCGTGCGCACCCATCTGCAGCTCAAGCTCGCCGAGGACCAGCTGCTGTGCCGCAACGCGCAGCTCAGCGGCGAGCTGGACGCGCGCCGGCGCGAGGTCGAACGGCTGCGCGACACCACGCTCTTCGTCATGGTCAGCCTGGCCGAATTCCGCGACGCAGACACCGGCAACCACATCCAGCGCACCCAGGAGTACGTGCGCACGCTGGCACAGTGGATCGCCGCCCAGCCCGACGGCCCGGCCGACCTCACCGAGGCCGCCATCGACGAGCTGGCCAAGGCCGCGCCACTGCATGACATCGGCAAGGTCGCCATCCCCGATGGCGTCCTGCTCAAGCCCGGCCGGCTCTCACCCGACGAATGGCGGGTCATGAAGACCCATGCCGAGCATGGCGCCGACCTGCTGCAGCGCGCCATTGACCGCCTTGGCGACGATGCCGGCCCGATGCTGACTTTCGGCAAGCAGATCGCCCGCCACCACCACGAGAAATGGGACGGCAGCGGTTACCCGGACGGCCTGGCCGGCGAGGCCATCCCGCTGGCCGCCCGACTGATGGCCGTGGCCGACGTCTACGACGCGCTGATCAGCGTGCGTCCCTACAAGAAGGCCATGACCCACGACGAAGCGCTGACCTTCATCCGTGGCGGCGCCGGCAGCCATTTCGACTCGCGCATCGTCGAGGCGCTGGACGCCTGCCTGGAACCGGTGCGGGCCATCGCCTCCCGGTGGGCGGATTGATAATCCTGCCCCTCATGCAGTCCGCCCCCATCCTCAACATCTCCTGCTATCTCTTCGTCTCGCTGACCGACGCGGCGGCGCTGCGCGAGCGGCTGCACGCGCGGGCGCAGGCCCTGGCCCTCAAGGGCACGGTGCTGATCGCCGAGGAGGGCATCAACCTCTTCCTGGCAGGCCCGGCTTCAGCCGTGAACGCCTGGGTGGACGAGCTGCGCGCCGACCCCCGATTCGCGGCGCTGACGCCCAAGGAGAGCTGGAGCGAGGGCCAGCCCTTCCAGCGCCTGAAGGTCAAGGTCAAGGCCGAGATCATCCGCATGAACCGCCCCACCATCCGCCCCGACCAGGCGCCGCGCGCACCGGCGCTGGCGCCGGCGACCCTGGCGCGCTGGCTGGACCAGGGTCATGACGATGCCGGCCGCGAGGTCGTCATGCTGGACACGCGCAACGGCTTCGAGGTCGACCACGGCGCCTTCGACGGCGCCATCGACTGGCGGCTGCACAGGTTCAGCGACTTCCCCGACGCGCTGGCCGCCCACCGCGACGAGCTGGCCGGCAAGACCGTGGTGAGCTACTGCACCGGCGGCATACGCTGCGAGAAGGCCGCCATGGTGCTGGAGGAGCAGGGCCTGACGGCGTGGCAGCTGGACGGCGGCATCCTGAAGTACTTCGAGGACACCGGCGGCAAGCATTACCACGGCGGCTGCTTCGTCTTCGACGAGCGCGAGTCGCTGGCGCCGGATCTGAGCCCGGTCTCGTGAGCAGCCGGCTGTCCGAGCTCCTGCTGAAGGCCACCGGCATCCTGCTGATGCTGGCCGCGCTCGGCTTTGCCGTCAGCAAGGCGCCGGACCGCTCGCTGGAGAGCCTCGTGCCGCGCTGGGCGCCGCCGCCGTCCGACTTCGTCGAGCTGGACGGCCTGCTCGTCCACTACCGCGACCAGGGGCCCAGCAGCGATCCCGTGCCCCTGGTCCTCATGCACGGCACCAGCGCCAGCCTGCACACCTGGGAGGGCTGGGCAACCGAGCTCAGCGCCACGCGCCGCGTCATCAGCTTCGACCTGCCCGGCTTCGGCCTGACGGGGCCGAACGCCGACAACGACTACAGCGACGCCCGCTACGTCGCCTTCGTGCGCCCGTTGCTGCCCCGCCTGGGCGTGGGCCGGGCCATCGTCGGCGGCAACTCTCTGGGCGGCGAGATCGCCTGGCAGTTGGCCCTGGCCGACCCGGACCGCGTCGCCGGCCTGGTGCTGGTCGACGCAGCCGGTTTCGACTTCGTCCCCGAGTCGCTGCCGCTGGGCTTCCGGATCGCACGCATCCCGGTGCTGCGCGAGCCCATGCGCTGGCTGCTGCCGCGCCGTGCCATCGAGGTCAGCGTGCTGGACGTCTACGGCGATCCAGGCAAGGTGAGTGCCGCGCTGGTGGACCGTTACTACGAACTGGCGTTGCGGGAAGGCAACCGCGTCGCGCTGATGCGGCGCATGGACCAGCTCGCACCCACCCCCGTCGGGCGCCTGCCCGAGATCAAGGTGCCCACCCTCATCCTCTGGGGCGGCAAGGACAGGCTGATCCCGCTGCGCTGGGGCCATGAGTTCGAAAAGGCGATCCCCGGCAGCCGTCTGGTGGTTTTCCCGAACCTGGGCCATGTGCCTCAGGAGGAGGACCCGACTGCTACCCTTGCGGCCTTGCGCGACTGGCTGCCTCAGGTCGCCCGCTGAATCCGTCTCACCCGAGAGGTCCGACATGAAGAAACCCTCCCTGCTCGCCCTGGCCCTGCTGGCCGCGGCCGGCCTCGCCCACGCCCAGCCCCCCGACTGGAAGAAGCTGCGCATCGGCGTCGAAGGTGCCTACCCGCCGTTCTCCGAGATCGGCCCGGACGGCAAGCTCAAGGGCTTCGAGATTGAGCTGGTGCTGGCCTATTGCGCCGAGATGAAGGCCCAATGCACGCTGGTGCAGCAGGACTTCGACGGGCTGATCCCGGCGCTGCAGTCGCGCAAGGTGGACGCCATCTTCGCCAGCGTCTCCATCACCGAGGAGCGCCAGAAGACCATCGCCTTCTCCAAGCCCTACTACAACACGCCGGCCCGCCTGGTCGCCAAGGCCGGCGTGAAGCTGGAGCCCACAGCCGCCGGCCTGAAGGGCAAGAAGATCGGCGTGCAGCGCGGCACGACGCACGAGACCTACGCCGCCAAGACCTTCACGCAGAGCGAGATCGTGCGCTACGGCAGCCAGGACCAGGTCTTCCTGGACCTGAAGAGCGGCCGCATCGACGCGACGCTGATGGATTCGCCCGCCGCCGACTTCGGCTTCCTCAAGAAGCCCGAGGGCAAGGGCTTCGCATTCGCCGGCCCGCCCATCCTGGACGACAAGATCTTCGGCGTCGGCACCGGCGTGGGCATGCGCCGCGCCGACGAGGCCACGCTGGGCAAGAAGTTCAACGCCGCCATCGATGCGCTGCAGGCCAACGGCACGTTCAAGACGCTGGCCGGCAAGTACTTCGACTACGACATCGCACCTCGCACCAAGCAGTGACGCGCGACGCCGGCGCCGACGGCGCGCGGCGCTTCCCACAGGGCCGCCCCCGGGCGCCGACGCTCTCCCCATGTTGTTGCACGGATTTCTCCCAAGCCTGCTCGAAGGCGCCGCGATCACGCTCGCAGTGGCCCTGTCCTCGCTCGCGATCGCGGCCCTGCTGGGCCTGAGCGGCGCCTTGGCCAAGCTGTCGCGCTCGCGCGTCGCGCGGGGCGTGGCGGCCACCTACACGACGCTGATACGCGGCGTGCCCGACCTGGTGCTGATGCTGCTGATCTTCTACGGCGGCCAGGTGGCGGTGAACACCGTCGCGCCCCTGCTGGGCCATGAGGACTACATCGACATCGACCCCTTCCTCGCGGGCGTGCTGACCATTGGCTTCATCTTCGGCGCCTATCTCACCGAGGCCTTCCGCGGCGCCTTCCTGGCCGTACCGCCAGGCCAGCGCGAGGCCGGCCTGGCCTACGGCATGAGCCCACGCCAGGTGCTGTGGCGCATCACGCTGCCGCAGATGCTGCGCCACGCGCTGCCGGGCGTCTCCAACAACTGGCTGGTGCTGCTGAAGAGCACGGCCATCGTGTCCATCATCGGCCTGTCCGACTTGATGACGCGCGGCCAGCAGGCCGCCGGCACCACGCGCGAACCCTTCAGCTTCTACCTCGCCGTGGCACTGATCTACCTCGTCTTCACGAGCCTGTCCGAGCTCGCCTTCGGCTGGGCGCGGCGCCACCTGGCCATCGGCGTGAAGGAGGGAGAGCTGTGAACTTCGAGGCCATAGGCGAGAACTTCCCGCTCTACCTGTCGGGCCTGGGCATCACGCTGAAGCTGCTGTCGCTGTCGCTTGCATGCGGCCTGCTGCTGGCCCTGCCTCTGGCCGTCGTGCGCACCGTGTCCAAGGGCTGGGCCTCGCGGCTGGTCTGGGTCTACACCTATGCCTTCCGCGGCACACCCATGCTGGTGCAACTCTTCCTCTGCTACTACGGCCTGGCGCAGTTCGACGCGGTGCGCGACAGCTGGGCCTGGCCCTGGCTGTCGTCGGCGTCGTTCTGCGCGTGGCTGACATTCACGCTGAACACGGCGGCCTACACGACCGAGATCATTGCCGGCAGCATCCGCGCGCTGCCGGCCGGCGAGATCGAGGCCGCCAAGGCGCTCGGCATGGGCCGCGGCCTGATGCTGCGCCGCATCGTGCTGCCCGCCGCCCTGCGCCGTGCGCTGCCGGCCTACGGCAACGAGGCCATCTTCATGCTGCACGGCACCGCCCTGGCCAGCGTCGTCACGCTGCTGGACGTGACCGGCGCCGCCCGCGCCGTCAACGCCAAGTACTACCTCCCCTTCGAAGCCTTCATCACGGCCGGCGCCTTCTACTTCGTGCTGACGCTGGGCCTGGTCGGACTGTTCCGCTGGGCCGAGGCGCGCTGGCTCAAACCCATGATGAACCGCTGAAGCCCATCGCCATGCAAGTCGTCCGACACCCCCTGCTCCCCCCCGCCCCCGGCACCCAGCGCGAGCTGGTCTCGCTGCACTACGGCCAGCCGGGCGGTTCCGCGGGCAAGGCCTACATCCAGGCCTCGCTACACGCCGACGAGTTGCCCGGCATGCTGGTCGCCTACCACCTGAGACAGCAGCTCGATGCGCTGGACGCGGCCGGCCAGATCTCTGGCGAGATCGTGCTGGTGCCCATGGCCAACCCCATCGGCCTGGCCCAGCATCTGCTGCACCTGCACCTGGGCCGCTTCGAGCAGACCACGGGCGAGAACTTCAACCGCCACTACCCGGACCAGGTGGCCGCCGTGGCCGCCGCGGTGGCCTCGGAGCTGGGTGGCGACGCGGCCGCCAACGTCACCACGCTGCGGCGCGCGCTGAAGGCCGCCGTCACCGCCGCGCCGGTGGAGACCGAGTTGCAGTCGCTGCGCCGTACGCTGCTGGGCCTGTCCTGCGACGCCGACATCGTGCTGGACCTGCACTGCGACGCCCAGGCCGTGATGCACCTCTACACCGAGACGCCCTGCTGGCCCGACTGCGAGCCGCTGGCGCGCTTCCTCGGTGCCCGCGTATCGCTGCTGGCCCAGGATTCGGGCGACAACCCCTTCGACGAAGCCTGCTCGCAGGTATGGTGGAAATGGGCCCGGCAGTTCGGCGACAAGCACCCCATCCCGCAAGCCTGCATGTCGGTCACCGTGGAGCTGCGCGGCGCCGCCGACGTGACGCATGAACTGGCTGCAAGGGACGCCGCCAACATCATTGACTTCCTGCGCTGGCGCGGCCTGCTCAAGGGCGACAGGCCGGCCCTGCCCGCGCCTCAGGGCGACGCCCGCCCGCTGGCCGGCAGCATGCCCATCCACGCGCCCAAGCCCGGCGTGCTGACCTTCCTGAAGGACGTCGGCGCCGAGGTCAAGGCCGGGGAGGTGCTGGCCCACGTGATCGACCCAGTCACGGCGGAGGTGACGGAGCTGAAGAGCCCCGTCGATGGACTGCTGTTCGCGCGCGACTTCCTCCGCTTCGCGTTCGCCGGCATGCGCGTCGCCAAGGTCGCAGGCCACGAGGCCAAGCGCACCGGCAAGCTGCTCGGCGCATGACGAAGCCCCTCACCCCGCCCGGCCCCGCTGAGCGCGGGCCTCGTCTGCGCGGGGCCGGCTTGGGAGCGGCCCGACGCGCGGCCCGCAAAGAAGAACTGACATGACGATCCAACTCCAGGCCACCAACATCCACAAGCGCTTCGGCGAGCGCGAGGTGCTCAAGGGCGTCTCACTGAGTGCCAGCCGCGGCGACGTCGTCACGCTGATCGGCTCCTCGGGCTCGGGCAAGAGCACGTTGCTGCGCTGCCTCAACCTGCTGGAGCAGCCGCACGAGGGCCAGCTCAGCCTGGGCGGCGAGACCCTCGAGTTGGTGCGCGACCGCGACGGCAGCCTGAAGGCCGTCGATGCCAAGCAACTGCAGCGCTGGCGCGCACGGCTGGCGATGGTGTTCCAGAACTTCAACCTCTGGGCCCACATGACGGTGCTTGAGAACATCATCGAGGCCCCCGTGCACGTGCTGGGCAAGCCCAAGGCCGAGGCCGTCGAGCGCGCGCAGGCGCTGCTGGCGCGCGTGGGCGTTGCGCACCGCGCCGGCGTCTACCCGGCCCAGCTGTCGGGCGGCGAGCAGCAGCGCGTGGCCATCGCCCGCGCGCTGGCGGTGGACCCCGAGGTCATGCTGTTCGACGAGCCCACGTCGGCACTGGATCCGGAACTGGTCGGCGAGGTCCTCAAGGTCATGCGCGACCTCGCGGCCGAGGGCCGCACGATGATCGTCGTGACCCACGAGATGGGCTTTGCGCGCGAGGTCTCCAACCATTGCCTGTTCCTGCACCAGGGCCGCGTCGAGGAGCAGGGAGACCCCAAGGAGATGCTGCTGCGCCCGCAGTGCGAGCGGCTGCAGCAGTTCCTCAGCGGCGGGCTGAAGTAGCGCCGTGCACAAGCTGGCGTGGCGGGCGCTGGCGCTGCTGAGCCTCGCGCTGGCGCTGCTCGGCGTGGTGCTGCCGGTGCTGCCGACAGTGCCCTTCCTGCTGCTGGCCGCCTGGGCCGCCGGCAAGGGCTGGCCGGCGCTGGAGGCCTGGTTGCTCGGGCATCCGCGCTTCGGCCCCAGCATCCGCGACTGGCGGGAGCGCGGCGCCGTACCGCGCCGGGCCAAGTGGCTGGCCAGCCTGATGATGACTGCCAGCGCCGTCGCGATGGCGTTGTCGCCGCTGCACCTGGCGGCCAAGATAGGTGCACCGGCGTTGATGCTGGCCGTCGCGGCCTGGCTCTGGTGCCGGCCGGAGCGCTAGGCACGCACCGCCTCGGCGAGCAGCCCTAGACTGGCCCGGCTACACACTTCGGGAAACGCACATGACGAAGGAACGCGGGATCGCGCTGGTCACCGGCGGTGGTACGGGCGTCGGCGCCGCCACCGCACTGCTGCTGGCCCGCAGGGGCTACGACCTGCTCGTCAACTACTCGCGCAGCGCCGATGAGGCCGAAGCCAGCGCCGCGGCCTGCCGCAACGCGGGGGCCGACGTGCTGGTGATGCGCGGCGACGTCTCGCAGGACGCCGACTGCCGCGCCCTCGCGCAGGCCGCCATGGATCGCTGGGGTCGTCTGGATGCCCTCGTCAACAACGCCGGCATCTCGGTCTTCGGCAAGGCGGCCGAGTGGGACGCGCTGGACGCCGAGACTTTCCAGCACATCCTGGGCGTCAATGCGCTGGGCAGCTTCCAGATGGTGCGGGCCTGCGTGGCGCATCTGAAGGCCACCGAGGGCTGCATCGTCAACGTGTCCTCCGTGGCCGGTGCCTTGGGCGTGGGATCGTCCATGCCCTACATCGCCTCCAAGGGCGCCATCAACGCGATGACGCTGCACCTGGCCCGCACCCTGGCGCCGGCCGTGCGCGTGAACGCGGTGTGCCCGGGTCTCGTCACCACGCGCTGGTTCGTGCAGGGCGTTGGGCAGGAGGGCTACGAGAAAGGTCTCAAGGCCTACGAGGCCGGCGTGCCGCTGCAGCGCGCCTGCTCGCCCGAGGACGTCGCCGAAGCCATCGTCTGGCTGGTCGACGGCGCCAGGACGGTGACGGGCGAACTGCTGCTGCTGGACAGCGGCATGCACCTGGCGGGCGTGCAGCCGCCGCGGTGATGCGGCGGGAGCGGCGCCAGGGTCAGGCCGGCAGCAGCCCGCGGTCCTTCAGCATGGGCTCGACGACCGGGTCGCGGCCGCGGAAGGCGCGGAAGGCCTCACCGGGCTCGACGCTGTTGCCGGCCGACAGGATGCAGTCGCGCAGCCGCGCAGCCACGGCCGGGTCGAAGACGTTGCCGGCCTCGACGAAGGCGTCGAAGGCGTCGCAATCCAGCACCTCGGCCCACAGGTAGACGTAGTAGCCGGCCGCATAGCCGGCGCTGCTGAACAGGTGCTGGAAATGGGTGAGCCTGTGGTTCATGCCCACCTCGGCCGGCAGCTGCCACTTGGCCAGCGTGTCACGCTCGAAGGCGACCACGTCGGCCGGTGCCGCCGGCAGTGCATGGGCCGCCATATCGACGATGGCGCTGGCCGTGTAGCGCAGCGTCTCGTAGCCCTGGCCGAACTGGCGCGCGGCCTGAAGCTTGGCCAGCAGCGCATCGGGCAGCGGCGCGTCCGTCTGCCAGTGGCGCGCGAACTGCTTCAGCACCTGGGGCTCGGCCATCCAATGCTCGTACAGCTGCGACGGCAGTTCGACGAAGTCGCGCAGCACCTGGGTACCGGCCAGGCGCTCGTACTCGACGCTGGACAGCAGGCCGTGCAGGCCATGGCCGAACTCGTGGAACAGCGTGCGCACGTCGTCGAAGCTGAGCAGCGTCGGCTCGCCGGCGGCGCCTCGTGCGAAGTTGTTGTTGTTCAGAATGACGGGCGTGGCTCCCAGCGCGCGGCTCTGGTTGCGCAGCGCGTTCATCCACGCGCCGCTGCGCTTGGTGGGACGGGCGAAGTTGTCCTGCATGAACAGGCCGCGCAGCGCGCCGTCGGCATCGCAGACTTCGTAGGCGCGCACGTCGGCGTGGTAGCCGGCAATGTCGGGCCGGGCCTTGAACCTCAGGCCGAACAGGCGGCCGGCGCAGTCGAACATCGCGGCCACCATGCGGTCCAGCGCGAAATACGGCTTGACCTCGGCCTCGTCCAGCTCGAAGCGGGCGCGCCTGGCTTGCTCGGCAAAGAAGCGCCAGTCCCAGGGCTCCAGTGCATGTGTGGCGCCGGCCGCGGCCATCGCGCCCTGCACGGCCTCGCGCTCGCGGGCCTGCGCACTCACGGCGGGATGCCAGACGCGCTCCAGCAGGCCCATGACGGCGCCCTGGCTGCGCGCCATCGTGTCCTCCAGCGCGTAGTCGGCATAGCAGGCATGGCCGTGCAGCCGGGCCTGCTCGGCGCGCAGTTCCAGGATCTCGCGGCAGATCTCGCGGTTGTCGGTCCCACCGGTGGCATCGCCCCGGCCCACCCAGGCGCGCCAGGCCTGCTCGCGCAGGTCGCGCCGGGCGCTGAAGGACAGGAACGGCACGATCAACGAGCGCGACAGCGTGATGACGTGGACGCCCCCGCCATCCAGCTCACCCAGGCCACGGTCCACGGCCGCCTGTCGGGCGGCGGCGCGCACGAAGCCGGGCAGCCCGGCCAGCTCGTCCTCGGTCGTCAGCCGCAGCTGGTAGTCGCTCTCGGACGCCAGCACGTTCTGGGCGAAACGCGTGTTGAGCTCCGCCAGGCGTGCCATGACGGCGGCATAGCGCGCCCGGGCCTCGGGTGCGAGACGGGCGCCGGCGCGCAGAAAGTCCAGGTGCACCCGCTCCAGCAACCGGCGCTGCTCGGACGTGAGTCCCAGGCGCTCGCGCTGCTCGAACAGCGCATCGACGCGCGCAAACAGGCCCTGGTGCATGTAGACGGCGCTGCCATGCTCGGCAAGCGGCGCGGCCAGCGCGCGCTGCTGGGCCTGCAGCTCGGGCGAGGTGGCTGAAGCGGCCAGCGTGTAGAAGAGATGCTCCAGCCGGGTCAGCAGCCGGCCGCTGGCGTCGAAAGCGGCAAGGGTGTTGGCAAAGCTCGGGGGCTCGGCCTGCGTGGCGATCGCGTCGATCTCGGCGCGGTGCGCGGCGAGGGCGGCGTCGAAGGCCGGCTGGAAATGCGCCGGGGCGATGTCGGCAAAGGGTGGCAGGCCATGCGGGCCGGCCCAGTCCTGCAGCAGCGGGTTGCTCATGCGGGGCCTCTCGGTGGAGATCCGGGGGGAGAAACAAGAAAGAAGGGCCGCGTCCTGGCGGAGGCGGCCCGTCGTCGGTCGTCAGCGTGCGTCGCGGATCACTTGCCTGCGGCAGCGGCGGCCCGTTCCTTGCGAACGGCCTTCTCGTCGTTCTCGTCGTAGGGCTTGTTCTGGCACTCGGCCTTCCACTTGTCGTTGGCGTCGAAGTGCTTCTCGGTACGGTCCTCGATGGCCTTGAACTGCGCTTCCAGCGCCTCGACCTTCTCGCCGAAGGCCTTGCGCTTGACACCCTGCTCGGCGTCGGCGGACTTCACGGCGTCGACCATCGGGCCGAAGGCTGCAGCGCGCGCCTGGTAGGCCTCGTTGCGGGCCTTCAGGTCTTCCTTGGAGAGCTTGGGCGCCTCCGCGGCCAGCGCCTCGTGGGCCTTCAGGATGGCCTCGCGTTCCGCCTTCACGTCGCTGACCTGCTTGCCCAGCGCGGCCTCACCAGCCTCGAGGGTGGCCTTCTCGGCCTTGAGTTTCTCGGCGCCGGCCTTGTAGGAGTTCTGCTCGGCCTTGATGGCCTCGGCCTCCTTGCTGTTGCTGTCCTGCTGGTCGATGCAAGCGCGCAGTTCGTCGCGCGTCAACAGCTTGACCTTGGGTTTCTCCACGACCGGGTTGCTGACCTTGTTGTTCTTCGGGTCGACCTTGGCCTTGGTGTTGGTGGTGATCTGTGCCTGGGCGGAGACGGCAATGACCAGGGCCAGCGGGAGAAGGGTGCGTTTCATGGCGAGAGCGCAACACGGGGTTGCGAAGGTTCAGAACGGGAGGCGGAATGATGCCACGAGGCTTCGCCCCGATAATCGGCGGCTGCTCTTGGTCACCTCCTCCCCATGGCGCTCAAAGCCACCATCCACAAAGCCCAGCTCCAGATCGCCGACATGGACCGCCATGTCTATGGCGACCATGCCCTCACCATCGCCCGCCACCCGAGCGAGACCGACGAGCGCATGATGATCCGCGTGCTTGCCTATGCGCTGAACGTGCCGGCCGACGACTTGCGTGGCCGTCTGGAATTCAGCAAGGGCCTGTCCGACGTGGATGAGCCCGAGCTCTGGCAGCTCGACCTGACCGGCGACGTCGTGCACTGGGTCGACCTCGGCCAGCCCGACGAGCGCCGCCTGATGAAGGCCCATGGCCGCAGCGAGCGCGTCAGCGTCTACAGCTATGCGTCCAGCACGGACGTCTGGTGGCGCGGCCTGGAGGGCAAGCTCACGCGCGCGCCCAAGCTGGCCGTCTGGCAGATTCCGGCCGAGCAGTCGCAGGCACTGGCCGCACTGGCCGAACGCAGCATGCAGCTGCAGATCAGCATCCAGGACGGCAGCATCTATGTGTCGACCGTGAACGCGTCGGTCGAGATCCATCCCGTCGCACTCAAGGCGGCCACCGCATGACGCCCCTGCACGAACCCGAGCACCAGCGCTTCACGTTGCCGACGACGCCGGCCAGCGTGCTCGACTACCAACTCAGCGGCGACCGCGTCGTCTTCACCCACACCGGCGTGCCTTCGGCCTACCGCGGCCAGGGCCTCGCGGCCAGGCTCGTCGAGGCCGGCCTGCAATGGGCCCGGGCCCAGGGCCTGAAGGTCGTGCCGGCCTGCAGCTACGTCCACCTCCACATCCAGCGCCACCCCGAGTGGCAGAACCTCGTCGCCTAAGCCAAGAGACCGCCCACCATGTCCACGATCCTGCAATCCGTTCCCGTCGGCCAGAAGGTCGGCATCGCCTTCTCCGGCGGCCTCGACACCTCCGCCGCACTGCACTGGATGAAGCTCAAGGGCGCCCTGCCCTATGCCTACACGGCCAACCTGGGCCAGCCCGACGAGCCCGACTACGACGAGATCCCGCGCAAGGCCATGCTGTACGGCGCCGAGAAGGCCGTGCTGGTGGACTGCCGCACGCAACTGGTCGCCGAGGGCATCGCCGCGCTGCAGGCCGGCGCCTTCCACATCAGCACCGCCGGCGTCACCTACTTCAACACCACGCCCATCGGCCGTGCCGTGACCGGCACCATGCTGGTGGCAGCGATGCAGGCCGACGGCGTCAACATCTGGGGCGACGGCTCGACCTTCAAGGGCAACGACATCGAGCGCTTCTACCGCTACGGCCTGCTGACCAACCCGGCGCTGAAGATCTACAAGCCCTGGCTGGACCAGACCTTCATCGACGAGCTGGGCGGCCGCGCCGAGATGTCGGCCTTCATGACGGCCAAGGGCTTCGCCTACAAGATGAGTGCCGAGAAGGCCTACTCGACCGACTCCAACATGCTGGGCGCCACCCACGAGGCCAAGGACCTGGAGCACCTGAACAGCGGCATCCGCATCGTCAACCCCATCATGGGCGTGGCGTTCTGGCGCGACGACGTCGTCATCAAGGCCGAGGAGGTGACGGTGCGTTTCGAGGAGGGCATGCCCGTCGCGCTGAACGGCGTGGAGTACCGTGACCCGGTGGCGCTGCTGGCTGAGGCCAACAAGATCGGCGGCCGCCACGGCCTCGGGATGAGCGACCAGATCGAGAACCGCATCATCGAGGCCAAGAGCCGCGGCATCTACGAAGCCCCGGGCCTGGCGCTGCTGCACATCGCCTACGAACGCCTCGTCACCGGCATCCACAACGAGGACACCATCGAACAATACCGGGTCAACGGCATGAAGCTGGGCCGGCTGCTCTACCAGGGCCGCTGGTTCGACCCCCAGGCCATCATGCTGCGCGAGGCCGCGCAGCGCTGGGTGGCGCGGGCCGTCACCGGCGAGGTGGCGCTGGAGCTGCGCCGTGGCAACGACTACTCGCTGCTGGACACCCGGAGCCCCAACCTGACCTACGCGCCCGAGCGCCTGAGCATGGAGAAGGTGGAGGACGCGCCCTTCAGCCCGGCCGACCGCATCGGCCAGCTGACGATGCGCAACCTCGACATCAGCGACACGCGTGGCAAGCTCTCGGTCTATACGGGCGCGGGCCTGCTGGCCGGCGGCGGCCTGCCCAAGCTGGAGTAAGCGGGAACGCCACTGGTCAGGCCTCGGCAAATGCTGTATAAATTCACAGTACTCACCGAGGAGCCCGACCATGCACAACCAGTACCGCCAGAACTACGTCCCCGGCCGCCCGCTGCCCCGCTGGCTGCAGGTCCTGTTGCGCTGGCTCTGAACACTGACGTCAGAAGTCGTCGGCCACGCGGGTAAAGCCCGCGAAGCGCGGCTTGCCGGGCGGCGTGAGGTCGCCGTAGCGGCCGGTCACCACCGCGCGCAGGGGCGTCGCTGCAGCCCGCGCCGGCCTTGAAGCGAACGCTGTCGGGCGTCTGCGGCACCAGCGCGCCGAGCCGGCCCTTGCCGGGCTCATGGCCGATGGCGTCGGCCTGCTGCCAGAGCTTGAGCAGCAGGTCGCTGCCGCCCGAGAGCAGCGCCGGCAGCGCACGCAGGGTCAGCTTCAGACCACCACCGGCTCCGGTTCCAGCCGGATGCCGAAGCGCCCGTAGACGCTCTCCTGGATGGCCCGCGCCAGCGTGACGACCTCGGCGCCGCGCGCGTCGGCCTTGTTCACCAGCACCAAGGCCTGCTTGTCATAGACCGCCGCTCCGCCTACCGTCTTCCCCTTCCAGCCGCAGGCGTCGATCATCCATCCGGCCGCCAGCTTCACGCTTCCGTCGGGCATGGGATAGTGGACGATGCCGGGGTCGCGACCGATGATGTCGCGGCACTGCTCGGCCGTGACGACGGGGTTCTTGAAGAAACTGCCGGCATTGCCGATGACGGCCGGGTCGGGCAGCTTGGCGCGGCGCACCGCGCAGATCCAGTCGAAGATCTGCCGCGCATCCGGCGCCGCAATGCCGGTCTCGGCCATCTTGCGTGCGATCTCGAGATAACCCAGCACCGGCTGCCAGGGGCGCGGCAGCCGCAAACGCACCTTGGTGATGACGCTCTTGCCCGCCAGGCCGCCGAAATCGCTTTGCTTGAAGACGCTGTCGCGGTAGCCGAAGCGGCAGACCTCGGCCGGCAGCAGTGCCGGCCGGCCGGTGACAAGGTCCATGACCTCCACCGCCTCCAGCCTGTCCTTGACCTCGATGCCATAGGCGCCGATGTTCTGCACCGGTGCGGCGCCGACGGTACCCGGGATCAGGGCCATGTTTTCCAGGCCGGGGTAGCCATGGTCCAGCGTCCAGCCGACCAGCTCGTGCCAGACGACACCCGCGCCGGCCTCGACGATCCAGGCGTCCGCCCGCTCCTCCAGCAGCCGGATGCCAGGGATCTCCACCTTCAGCACGACGGCCTCGACATCCCGGGTCAGCACCAGGTTGCTACCGCCGCCCAGCACGAACTTCGGGGCGCGGCCGAGCTCCGGGTGGTCGACGACACGGCGCACGTCGGCCGCCTCGCGGATGCGCACCAGGCGGCGCGCGACGGCCGGCAGCGCGAAGCTGTTGTAGGGCTTGAGGTTGACGTCGGTCTCGATCTGGAGGCCGGGGGCTTCGTTCGGGGGGGGCGAGGCGGTGGCGGACATGGGACACTTTTGGATGGCTTGCGCGGCGCGCAGGCATCAAAATTTTCGCAGACAGCTTTACCCGGACCTCATATGCCCAGCTTCGACACCGTTCTCGAACCCGACCACGTCAAGATCCGCAATGGCGTGGACAACAGCATCAAGGAGATTGGCACCCGCTTCGACTTCAAGGGCACGGGCGCCAAGGTCGAGCTCAAGGACAAGGAAATCCACACCACCGGCGACAGCGAGTTCCAGCTCGAACAGATCGAGGCCGTGCTCTACGGCAAGCTGACCAAGCAGGACGTCGTCATCAGCTTCCTCGACAAGGCCGAGAAGGTCGACAAGCTGGGCGGCGACAAGGTGCGCCAGGTCTACAAGATCAAGGAAGGCATCGAGGCAGCCCTCGCCAAGAAGATCGTCACCTCGCTGAAGGACAGCAAGCTCAAGGTCCAGGCCAGCATCCAGGGTGATGCGGTGCGCGTGACCGGCAAGAACCGCGACGACCTGCAGGCAGCCATCGCCCACCTGAAGAAGAGCTTCAGCGACACGCCGCTGACCTACAACAACTTCCGCGACTGAGCATGCACCGCCTCGCGCCGTTGCTGCTGGCATGCGGCCTGGCGACCGCCCAGGTGCAGTCGCCCGGCCAGGTGCAGCTCAACGGCATGCTGGGCAGCCGGGCGGCCCTGCTCATCATCGACGGTGAACCGCGCACCGTCGCCGTCGGCGACACGGCGATGGGCGTCAGGCTCATCGCGCTGGAGGAAGGCCGCGCCGTCGTCGAGTACGGCGGCCGGCGCCAGACACTGGCCCTGGGCGCCTCGCCAGGCCGTGTCGTCGCACAAGTCGTCGAGCCTCCTCGCCAGATCGTGCTGCCCATGGGCGGCGGCGGCCATTACACGACCATGGGCACGATCAACGGCCAGGTCACGAGCTTTCTCGTCGACACCGGCGCCACCAACGTGTCCATCAGCCAGGTCGAGGCTGAGAAGCTGGGTCTGCGCTACATGTACGGCAAGCGCGTCGTCACGCAGACCGCCAACGGCATCGTGCCGGCCTACCAACTCCAGCTCAGCAGCGTGCGGATCGGAGATCTGGAGGTGCGCGACGTCGACGCCATCGTCATCCCCGGCGTCATGAGCCATGTGCTGCTGGGCAACAGCTTCCTGAACCGCTTCCGGATGCGGCGCGATAACGACACCATGACGCTGGAACTGCGCTACTGATCGCCGCTGACGGCCTTCTGCAAGAATCCGGCGCTCACTCTCGCCGGCCCGTCCAGATGACCCGTCACCACGCTCTGCTATCCAGCCTGCTGGCCGCCCTGCTGACCGCCGGCGCATTCGCGGCCCCGGCCCCGGACGCCGCCAAGGCCGCGCGCTTCTACGAAGACGCGTTGCAGCGCTACGAGAAGCACGACATCCCCGGCGCCATCATCCAGCTCAAGAACGCGCTGCAGGCCGACAAGAGCCAGTTGCCCGTGCATGTGCTGCTGGGCAAGGCCCTGCTGGCCAACAGCGAGCCGGCGGCGGCGGCGTTCGAGCTCGGCGAGGCCATACGCCTGGGCGTCAACCGCGCCGAGGTCGCCGTCGCCCTCGCCATGGCCCTGAATGCCCAGGGCAAGCAGCCGCAGATGCTGGATGACCCGCGCCTGCAGCCCGCCGGTCTGCCGCCGGGCATCCGGCTGCAGCTGATGCTGGAGCGCGCGCTGGCCCAGTCCGACATGGGCGACACCAAGGCAGCGCTTGCCAGTGTCCTGGAGGCCCGCGCCCTCAACCCCGGCGACGTGAACGGCTGGCTCGCGGAGGTGCCCCTGCGCGTGCGCAACCGCCAGTTCGCCGAGGCGCATGCCGCCGCCGACCAGGCCCTCAAGCTCGCGCCCGACAACGCAGAGGCGCTCTACCAGAAGGCCTCCATCCACCACGCCAATGGCCACATCGTCCAGGCCCTGGCAGGTTACGAGCGTGCCATCGCGGCCCAGCCCAGGCATGGCGAGTCCCATCTGGCGCGGGCCGGTCTGCTGGTCGACCTGGGCCGCGACGCCGACGCCCTGTCCGAGGTGAACGCCTTGCAGGCCCTCAAGCCCAACGACCCGCGCGGCGCCTATCTGCGTGCCGTGCTGGCCGAGCGCGCCAACGACAAGGCCGCCGCGCGCGCCGCGCTGAAGCGCATCACGGACCTGCTGGACCCCGTCCCCATCGAGTACATCCGCTACCGCACGCAGCTGCTCATGCTCAACGGCCTGGCGCATTACGACCTCGGCGAGCTGGAGAAGGCCAAGCCCTTCCTGGAACTCGCGGCGCGCCAGCAGCCCGGCAGCCCGCTGACCAAGTTGCTGGCCCAGATCGCGCTGAGCGAGCCCAATGTCGGCCGCGCCATCGAGCTGCTGGACGCCTACGTGAAGGCCCGCCCCGGCGACGGCCAGGCCTTGCTGATGCTGGCATCGGCGCACATGAGCCAGGGCCGGCATGCGCGCGCCACCGCGCTGATGCAGGAGGCGCTGCGCGCCAAGGACGCCCCCGAGTACCGCACGGCCCTGGGCCTGTCTCTGCTGCAGAGCGGCAAGATCGCGCCGGCCGCAGACGAGCTCGCCAGGGCCTACAAGGCCGACCCCAGGCAGACCTATGCCGGGCTGGCGCTGATCACCGTGTATCTGCGCGAGGGCCAGGTACCCAAGGCGCTGGCCGTCGCCGACACGCTGGCCCGCGCCAACCCGAACAACGCCACCGTCCTCATGGTCCAGGCCTATGCCAAGACCCAGGCCGGCGATGTGGCAGGCGGCCGCGCGGGCTACGAAAACGCCCTCAAGCTGGACCCCAGGCTGACGGAGGCCCGCCTCGGCCTCGTCCGCATCGACGCGGCGGCCGGCAACTTCGACGCCGCCAACAAGCGGCTGCGCGAAATGCTGAGGGGTGACGAACGCAACAGCACGGTGCTGTTCGAGCTGGCCCTGCTGCATGAGCGCCAAGGCAAGGACGACGAGGCGCTGAAATGGCTTGAAAGTGCCGCCGACGCCTCCGGCGCCCGCGACACCCGGGCCAACTTCGCCCTCGTCGCCTGGCATCTGCGCAAGGGCCAGCCGGCGCGCGCCTCCGATGCCGCCAAGATCCTGCTGGCCAAGCTGCCCGACGACGTCGAGGCCCTGCAGGCCTATGCCGGCGCCCAGGCCGCCAACGGCGACCCGGCAGGCGCCAAGTCGACGCTGACGCAGGCCGCGCGCCGGGCCGCGTTCGACTCGCCGCGGCTGCTCGAGGTCGCGCGCCAGCAGGTCGGCATCAAGGACTACGCCGCCGCTGCCTACAGCCTGGACAAGGCCCTCAGCGGCAGCCCCGACTTCATGCCGGCCATGGCCATGCTGTCCAGCATCGAGCTGGCCCAGGGCGATGCCGCCAAGGCCGAGCAGCGTGCCAGGCAGGTCATCCAGACGGCGCCCAAATCGGCCATGGGCTACAACCTGCTGGCGGAGGTCGCGCTCTATCGCGGCCAGGGCGCGGCCGCCGTCGACGCGCTGCGCAAGGCGCACGACATCGAGAAGTCCCAGGCCAGCCTCACGCGGCTGATGCAGGCCGTCGGCAACCAGAATGGCCCCAAGGCCGCCACCGACCTCGGCGAGGCCTGGCTCAAGCGCAACCCCGGCGACCTGGCCGTGCGCAGCGCCGTCGCCGAACAGGACCTGCGCGGCCGCGACTTCAAGTCGGCCCGCGCGCAGTACGAGGCCATCCTGAAGCAGCGCCCCAACCACGCCGAGACGCTGAACAACCTTGCCAACCTGCTGATGCTGACCCGGGACCCGGGTGCCTTGGCCATGGCGGAGCGTGCTTACAAGGTCGACACGCGCAACCCCAAGCTCATGGACACGGCGGGCTGGGCCAATCACCTGGCCGGCAATGGCGAACGGGCGCTGCAGCTGCTGCGCGAGGCGCGCCTGCGCGCGCCGGACGTGCCCGAGATCCGCTATCACCTCGCCGTGGTGCTGGCCAAGACGGGGCGCAAGGGCGAGGCCCGAGAGGAGCTGAATGCCGCGCTGCGGACCAACACGGGCTTCGCCGCGGCGGACGATGCCAAGAAATTACTGTCCACCCTCAACTGAGGGGGCCGAGGCCCTGGCGCCGGCGTCGGATGTTTTTACAATTTTTAGCACGCCAGACGTGGCAATTCGGCAAACGCTTGAGCGGCAAGGAATTTCTCGGACTGGCATTGAATCTGCTTGGCTTGTTCGAAATTTGACCGCCGGCTGGCGACTACCAAGGAAAACCGATGAACGTCCGCTCCATTCGCATGACCGCTCTCACGGCGCTCATCGCCGGTCTGGCCTGGAGCGGCGCCGCCCAGGCCTATTGGGGCCTGGACACCACGCCGACCGCAACGGTCAACGACAGCGCCGCGACGGCGCAGAACCCCTACACCGTCAAGATGTCGGGCTTCTACGTCAGCAACACGCTGAACGCCTCCAACAAGCTGTCCGGTAACTGGACCGCCGGCACGCTGACCCAGTACGCCGGCAACGGCCAGGGCATGAGCACCGGCACCGACTCCGGCTCGCCGTACCACGCGCTGGACAACAACGGCAACACCGAAGGCGTGCTGCTGTCCTTCAGTGCCTCCACGGTGCTGACCAGCATCGGCCTGGGCTACACGGCCACCACCGGCCCGGCCGAGTACGGCTGCGTCAGCAACGGCGCCGTCGTCGGCACGGTCCTCGGCAGCGCGGCCTGCAGCAAGGGCACCAAGACCAGCGACGTGACGGTCGACGTCTCCGTCTTCCGCTGGACCGGCACCAGCGCCCCGACGCTGGCTGGCACGGCCGCCGGCACGATGGGCGGCTGGGAGCTGGTCGGCAACTACGGCGACTTCATCCTGGACACGACCAACCCCTACAACCTGGTCAACAGCGCCGGCAAGACGTCCAGCTGGTGGCTGATCACGGCCTACAACAGCGGCTTCACGCAAAGCGCGGGCACCGAGAACCGCGGCACGCTGACCGATGGCGACGACTACTTCAAGCTGTACGCCGTGGCGGGCAACAAATGCACGGGCACCGTCAATGCAAACGGCGTCTGCGGCGGCACGACCACCAACGTGCCCGAGCCGGCCACGCTGGCCCTGGCCAGCGTCGCGCTGATCGGCGTGGCCGGCCTGCGCCGCCGCCAGCCCAAGGCCAACGCCTGACGCCGGCCCGGGCCCTGGCTCGAAAGGCTCCCTTCGGGGCCAATGCCAGTCAGCCAAGCCCGCAGAGAGGCCGACCCGATACAAGGGGAACGTGTTGAGCACGTTCCCCTTTTTGCTTGATGGGCCTGCTTGAGAGTGCGCTGCGCCAGCCCCTGCCCCGAGTTCCCGAGCGGCTCGATGAACTCAGCGCCTTGATCGATCCAAGCTGGATCAATCAGGCGCTGGCAGCCAGCGGGAAGGGCGCGATCCGCAGCCGCAAGCTGCCAGCCGAGCAT
>Ga0213878_10000098_pt1 | contig 45336 bp, 45 predicted proteins | sample VelepicoBEBS_R02_FD_161053 | JGI IMG/M metagenome (GOLD analysis project Ga0213878, IMG submission 161053) | Vellozia epidendroides bulk soil microbial communities from rupestrian grasslands, the National Park of Serra do Cipo, Brazil - BS_R02 | ecosystem: Environmental > Terrestrial > Soil >... | reverse complement strand
ACGTCCTGCCGGGTCAGCCCGGCGCCGCGTGCGGCGACCTCAGCTCGTCATCGCGACGGCGCCGGGGTGGGGGAATTTGGGGTGGCCATCAGTGGGGGAGTTTGGGTGGCCGCCGGGGCGCCAGCACGACTGGTGTTGCCCATTTTCTTGGTTGACATGGTTGACATGGTTTACATGGCTGTCGTGAGCTGTGAACGGGCGTCCGGGAGTTCTCCATGTCTACAACTGCACAAGCCGTTACCAAGCCGAAGCGCAATCGGCTTCAGAAGTTGCTCGACCAACTCGTCGCTACCGAGCGTGCATTGGTCGAGACACAACGACATTCCGCATTTAAGCGTCCCCGTGGCGCAAAGCGCCTGGCGCCTGAGGCCCGCCGCGAAATTCAGAAGGTGTTCCAGCTCGCAGACAACATCAGCGCCAAGCTGCAGGTACTCCGAGGTGCTGTCGAGCCGGACGCTCAGGCCGTTAAGCCTCCTTCGCGGCAAGTGGCCGCGGTGAAGAAGCCGGCGTCTGGACCTGCTCGCGACGATGTGCGCGCAACCTTCGAAGGGTTGCTGGAAAAGGGGGCGCTGCTGGAGAGCGCCCAGTTCCAGGAGCGGGCAGGCATCACGCGGCAGGCCTTGAGCAAGGCCGTCACCGCCAAGCGCATGTTCTATCTTGAGGTAGGTGGCATTCGAGCCTACCCGGCTTTCTACCTTGATGATTCGCTGGAGCGTGTGCAGGTTGAGGCAGTGACCAAGCTGCTGGGCGACCTCTCTGGTGGCAGCAAGTGGCTGTTCTTCATGACGCCGAAGGGCTCGTTGGCCAAGGCCCATTCGGGCCGCGCTCGCACGCCTCTTCAGGCTCTGATGGACGGCGACTTCGAAAAGGTGAAGCAGACGGCCGCTGGGCATGCGGAACGCTGAGGCATGGTGACCAAGTTGCTGCCTCCGCCTGGGGCCGGGGAGTTCGCGAAGCTCAAGCTCCGCATCAAGAACGTCGACGCGACCAAGCTCCATCGCATTTCTCGTTACACCAGCGGCGAGCCTCACTTCGGGCGTAGTGGAGCCAATCGCTTCGACGACCGGCGCAGGTCTTCGGCACCTGCTACCTGGGCTTCGATGTCCCAACTGCAGTCGCGGAGACCGTTCTTCACGACGAAATGCCCGTGCGCGGTCGCTTCGGTGTGGCCCAGTCGGACTTCGAGTCGCGCCAGATGGTGCGCTTTCCGGCGGGCAGTATGCTGAAGCTGGCCGACTTCACGAGGGCCGCGTTGAAGGTTCTCGTCGGCGACAGCTCGATTTCCACGGTCATGCCCTACGACTTGCCGCAGCAGCGGGCCGCAGCCGTCCACACACATCCCGACCAGGTGGACGGGATTTGTTACGTCTCCCGGCAACTGAACGACCGCAAGGCGGTCGTGGTGTTCGACCGGGCCATGGGCAAGCTGGGTGCCGCAGCCCACTACCGTCTCTGTGGTTGGACGGGGCTGCGGCGACTGCGAAACACCGTTTGTATCGACTGCGTCGCGCCCTGACTGAGGGGAGCAGTGTCGCAACTGCTTTGAGCCGTACCTCGCGCGGCCTGCCTCCAGATTTTTTCAACAGAGCCTGCGGTGTTTCTCATGCTGAAAGACACCTGATTGAAAACCTGCGTTGGCTGGCTCATTCCATGAGCCAGTGAGGGCGTGGCCTGGGCGTGTCTCACTGAGGAGCGCGTCCACGGCCAACAGCCTGATCCAATTTCAGCTCGGCACGTCAATCCCTGAACTTCACAAGAGCTTCGGCGCCGAAGTGCAGTGTGCCGAGGCGATCCGGCGCGCGCGCTGGCCGAGCGGCTTTCGCTGCCCGCGGCGCGCTCGCTTGCCTATCTCTGCAGCAGCTTGATGCGGATGCGTCCGGGCAGGCCGGCCTGGCCGAGTAGCGCCTCCAGCCGTGGCAGCAGGTGACGCAGCTTGGCGGCGACGGCTGCGTTGGCGACCAGCAGGCTCCAGCCATCCTCGTCGAGCGGGCCGGGCTGTACGCTGGCCAGCAGATGGCCGGGCAGGGCCGGGCCGATGACGCGCAGCCGGCGCCGTGAGGCCTCAAGGCGGGCGCTGAGCTGGTTCAGGCCCTCATGGGTGCGCAGCGCCACCGCCACCGGCGTGGGCGAGGGTACGGTGGCGCGCACGCGTTTTGGGGTGATGTAGCGGGGCGCGGAGGACATGGCCGCAGTGTAGTGAGCCGGCGCCCGGGACATGGCCCACTGCTAAACTGCGCCGTTTTGCGCGGCCAGGCAAACCCGCCTTGCATTGCCGCGCCACGCCCCCAGATTCGCGCCTCCACCGGTCAGGCCGGCCATGCCGGCGCCCGCCAGCACACCATTTCGCAGCATGTTGCCCAAGCTTCTCACCTCGATTTTCGGTAGCCGCAACGAGCGTCTGCTAAAGACCTACCGCCGCACCGTGCAGCAGATCAACGCGCTGGAGCCGAAGTACGAGGCCTTCAGCGACGACGAACTGCGCGCCCAGACGGTCGAGTTCAAGCAGCGCATCGCCAACGGCGCGACGGTGGACGACATCCTGCCCGAGGCCTTCGCCGTCTGCCGCGAAGGCAGCAAGCGTGCGCTGAAGATGCGCCACTTCGATGTGCAGCTGATCGGCGGCATGGTGCTGAACGCCGGCAAGGTGGCCGAGATGCGTACCGGCGAGGGCAAGACGCTGATGGCCACGCTGCCGGTCTACCTGAACGCGCTGACGGGCAAGGGCGTCCACGTCGTGACGGTGAACGACTACCTCGCGCGCCGCGACGCCGAGTGGATGGGCAAGCTCTACAACTTCCTCGGCCTGTCGGTGGGCATCAACCTGCCGCAGATGCAGCGTGAGGAGAAGCAGGCCGCCTACGCCGCCGACGTTACCTACGGCACGAACAACGAGTACGGCTTCGACTACCTGCGCGACAACATGGTGTACGAGACGGCCGACCGCGTGCAGCGCGGCCTGGCCTACGCCATCGTCGACGAGGTGGACTCCATCCTCATCGACGAGGCGCGCACGCCGCTGATCATCTCGGGCCAGGCCGATGACCACACCGACGTCTACCTGCGCATCAATGCCGTCGTCCCCGGCCTGAAGAAGCAGATCGGCGAGCTGGACCCTCGCACGGGCGAGGGCGTCATCGAGCCGGGCGACTTCACGGTGGACGAGAAGTCGCACCAGATCCACCTGACCGAAGACGGTCACGAGGTGGCCGAGCGCCTGCTCACCCAGGCCGGCCTGATCCCCGAGGGCGCCAGCCTGTACGACGCGGCCAACATCACGTTGATGCACCACCTCAACGCGGCGCTGCGGGCTCACCACGTCTATCACAAGGACCAGAGCTACGTCGTTCAGAACGGCGAGGTCATCATCGTCGACGAGTTCACCGGCCGCCTGATGGCGGGTCGGCGCTGGAGCGACGGCCTGCATCAGGCCGTCGAGGCCAAGGAAGGCGTGGCCATCCAGGCCGAGAACCAGACGCTGGCATCCATCACCTTCCAGAACTACTTCCGCATGTACGGCAAGCTGTCCGGCATGACGGGCACGGCCGACACCGAGGCCTATGAGTTCCAGGAGATCTACGGCCTCGAGACCGTCGTCATCCCGCCCAACCGCCCGACCATCCGCAAGGACGAGCTGGACCTGGTCTACAAGACCGACAAGGAAAAGTACAACGCCGTCATCGACGACATCCGCGCCTGTCACGAGCGCGGCCAGCCGGTGCTGGTGGGCACGACGTCCATCGAGAACTCGGAGCTGATCTCCCAGCTGCTGAACCAGGCCAAGCTGCCGCACAACGTGCTGAACGCCAAGCAGCATGCCAAGGAGGCGGAGATCGTCGCGCAGGCCGGCCGGCCTGGCGTCATCACCATCGCGACCAACATGGCCGGCCGCGGCACCGACATCGTGCTGGGTGGCAACGTCGAGAAGCAGGTCCAGTTCATCGAGGCCGACGAGGCCATTCCGGCCGACGAGAAGGCGCGCCGCATCCAGCAGCTCAAGGACGAGTGGCAGGGCCTGCACGACAAGGTGCGTGCCGAGGGCGGCCTGCGCATCATCGCGACCGAGCGCCACGAGAGCCGCCGCATCGACAACCAGCTGCGCGGCCGTGCTGGCCGTCAGGGCGACCCGGGCAGCTCGCGCTTCTACCTGTCGCTGGACGACCAGTTGATGCGCATCTTCGCTGGCGAGCGCGTGCGCGCCATCATGGACCGGCTCAAGATGCCCGAGGGCGAGGCCATCGAGGCCGGCATCGTCACACGCAGCATCGAAGGCGCCCAGCGCAAGGTCGAGGCGCGCAACTTCGACATCCGCAAGCAGCTGCTGGAATACGACGACGTGTCGAACGACCAGCGCAAGGTCATCTATCAGCAGCGCAACGACATCCTCGAGGCCGAGGGGCTGGTCGCACAGATCGCCTCGCTGCGCGAGTCCACGCTGACCGACGTCGTGCGTGGTTTCGTGCCCGCCGAGAGCCTGGAGGAGCAGTGGGACCTCGCCGGCCTGGAGCAGGCGCTGCGGAGCGAGTGGCAGATCGACCTGTCGCTGACGGACCTCGTCAAGAAGAGCGACTCCATCAACGACGAGGAGATCGTCGAGGCCGTCGTCAAGGCCGGCGACGAGCTGTTCCAGGGCAAGCTGGACCGCGTTGGCATCGAGCAGTTCAACCCCTTCATGCGCATGGTGCTGCTGCAGAGCATCGACCAGCGCTGGCGCGAGCACCTCGCGGCGCTGGACTACCTGCGTCAGGGCATCCACCTGCGCGGCTACGCACAGAAGAACCCCAAGCAGGAGTACAAGCGCGAAGCCTTCGAGCTGTTCTCGCAGTTGCTGGATCTGGTGAAGATGGAGGTCACCCGCACGCTGATGAATGTGCGCATCCAGAGCCAGGAAGAGGCCAACCAGGCCGCGGAGGCGATGGAGCAGCGCGCGGCGGGCGTGTCCAACGTCACCTACCAGCATCCCAACGAGGACGGCTCCGTCAGCCAGGACGTCGATCCCGCGACGCTGCTGGAGCAATACGGCCATGTCGGCCGCAACGACCCCTGCCCCTGCGGCAGCGGCAAGAAGTTCAAGCTCTGCCACGGCAAGCTGGCCTGATCCGGCTGCCTCGACAGGCCGGCATCGCCGGCCCGTTTTTCGTTGGGGCCGCCCATCCTGAGGGTTAGGCGTGAGTTTGCGCACGAATCGCGGCCTCGGACCACATGCATGGGGGGTGCGCCGATCGGGTCTAGCCCCCTAGAGTGCAGCCCGTGCCCGGTGGCCCTCCGGGTGAGCTCGAACGAGAAACAGAAAGCCCGCCATGAAGACGTTGACCGCCGTTCTCTCCGCACTGACCCTGGCCACTGGCGTGGCCACGGCCGCTCCGGTGCCCGTCAACGGCAGCTTCACGCCGGGCTCCGGCCCCTTCACGCAGAGCTACAGCTTCACGCTGGACCAGGCGGCCAGCTTCTCCGGCATGCTGCAGTCCATCAGCAGCACGTCCGACAACCTGACGATCATTTCATTCCTGCTCAGCAACGGGAGCACGCAATACCTGTTCAGCGTGGGTGCCGACGGCACCGGCTTCGCCGGCATCGACACGAAGCAGTCGTCCAAGGTCGTCAAGGGCCACGTGATCACCGAATACATCACCAGCTACAGCTGGAGCCCGGTCTTCTTGAGCGCGGGTGACTGGACCGTCACCGTGGCCGGTAGCCAGGCAAGTGACAAGGCCGGCGGCACTCTGACGGTGAACTTCGGTGACCCGAGCAACGACCTGCCTGAGCCGGCCTCGCTGGCCGTGGTCGGCACGGCGCTGGCCGGGCTCGCACTGGCCCGGCGCCGCATCGCCCGCTAACCTCCTTCGAACCTCGACGGTCTCCAATCATGATGACAAGCAAGAAGACGAACTGGCTGATCGCACCGATGCTCGCGCTGACGCTCAGCGGCGCGGCTTATGCAGATAGCTGGGATGTGCGCTACGAGTCGACCGATGGCATCATCGCCACGACCTCCGGCACACAGAACGGATACCTGACCGGCGCGATGACCTTCGTCAATACCCAGGGCAGCAGCTTCGAGGCCTTCTGCGTCGAGCTGGCCCAGGGGCATGCACCAAGCTCGGCCGGTTTCCTGAGCTACACCAAGGGCAGTTTCACGATTCAGCAGGAAGGCCTGCTGCAGTCGCTGTTCTCCAGCAGCTACGTCTCGGTGTCCACCGCTGAGCAGAAGGCCGCCTTCCAGGTCGCGGTCTGGAAGATCATGGAAGAAACCTCGCCCGCCGCGAAGTTCGACCTGTCCGGCGGCAGCTTCCAGTTCTGGTATCTGAGCGAGACCAGCACGCAAGCGCAGGATGCATCCTTCGCCGCGCTGGCCAACTCCTATCTGCTTGCCGCAAGCAACTACAGCGGCCCGGCCCAATACCAGCTGACTAAGCTGGTCAACGGCACGTACCAGGACTTCGTTGTCGCCAACCCGGTTCCGGAGCCCGAGACCTATGCGCTGCTGCTGGCCGGCCTCGGCGCTGTCGGCCTGGTGGTGCGTCGCCGCCGCGTGCACTGAACGCACCGGCCGCGTACGGCCTTGCGCCAAGGCTCCTTCGGGAGCCTTTGTTTTTGGGTGCGCCCAGCATGGGCGCACATCCTGGAGGTGCAAGTCCTCCCGCGAGCTGGTCACAGCGAGCGAAGTGAAGCGCAACTGCACGAGGGCGACCGGATGTGGGGAGGAAGCGTGGAGCGTGAATCGCGAGCCGATGAACAAGAACCGCATAGAAGGCGCTGCCGAGCAGGGCGAGCGGGCCAATGACCGCAAGGCTCTCAACGACGTGCCTACCACCGCCTGACTCGACCGACTGGGCTTGCCCCGACTCTCCTGACCTCAAGCGCTCGAACCGCCTGGTGCGGACCCGCATGCCCGGTGGCGTGGGAGGGGCGGACCGACATTGGCTCCCCCCATCCTGATCGCGCGCCGACCCGTCTCGCCGGGTTCCTACAATCCGCGCGCTGCATTCAACTCGAGCCCGCGCGCCATGCCCGTCAATCTCTCCGCTCCCGATCCCGCCACCCTGTTGCCCGTGCCGGGCGTGCGCCTCGGCGTGACCATGGCCGGCGTGCGCAAGGCCAACCGGCGCGACCTCAGCGTCATCGCCCTGGACGAGGGCGCGGCCGTCGCCGGCGTGTTCACGACCAACCGCTTCTGCGCCGCCCCGGTGCAGGTCTGCCGCGAGCATCTGGCCGGCGGCTCGGCCATCCGCGCGCTGCTGATCAACACCGGCAACGCCAACGCCGGCACCGGCGCCGACGGCCTGGCCCGCGCGCGCAAGACCTGCCAGGCCCTGGCCGACCTGATCGGCTGCGCGCCCGAGCAGGTGCTGCCGTTCTCCACCGGCGTCATCATGGAGACGCTGCCGGTGGACCGCATCAACGCCGGTCTGCCTGCGGCGCTGGCCGCGCTGAAGGCCGACAACTGGGCCGAGGCCGCCGCGGGCATCATGACGACGGACACGCTGCCCAAGGCCGCGTCGCGCCGCATCGAGATCGGCGGCGCGCCCGTCACGCTGTCTGGCATCTCCAAGGGGGCCGGCATGATCCGCCCCAATATGGCGACGATGCTGGGTTTCGTCGCGACCGACGCCAACATCGCGCCGGCCCTGCTGCAGCCGCTGGTGAAGGAGGCTGCCGACGCGTCCTTCAACCGCATCACCATCGACGGTGACACGTCCACCAACGACTGCTTCATGCTGATCGCCAGCCGCCAGGCGACGCATGCCGAGATCACGTCCCTGGACAGCGCCGATGCCAAGACGTTGCGCGATGCGCTGGTGTCGCTGGCCCAGGAACTGGCCCAGGCCATCGTGCGCGACGGCGAGGGCGCGACCAAGTTCATCACCATCACCGTCGAGGGCGGCCGTGACGAGGCCGAGTGCAAGCTGGCGGCCTACGCCATCGCCCACTCGCCGCTGGTCAAGACGGCATTCTTCGCCAGTGACCCCAACCTGGGCCGCATCCTGGCCGCCGTGGGCTATGCCGGCATCGCCGACCTGGACCAGGGCCTGATCGATCTGCACCTGGACGACGTTCACGTCGTCACGCGCGGCGGCCGCCGGCCCGAGTACAGCGAGGCGGACGGCCAGCGCGTCATGAAGCAGAGCGAGATCACCATCCGCGTGGGCCTGAACCGCGGCGGCGCCAGCGCCACCGTCTGGACATGCGATCTCAGCCACGACTACGTCAGCATCAACGCCGACTACCGAAGCTGACCCCGACGCGCCCCTGCGGGTTTGTGCTGTCAGGGGTTACATCGAATGACCATCGGCCCGGCTGCCTGGCGGCGCCGAGAATCGCCGCTTTCCCGCATCCAGGATCCTGTCCGATGAAGCTCACCCTGTCCGCCATCGCCCTCGCCGCCATGCTCGCCAGCGGCGTCCAGGCCCAGACGATGACCTATCCCGTCGCGCGCAAGGTCGAGCAGACCGATGCCTACCACGGCACCTCGGTGGCCGACCCCTACCGCTGGCTGGAGGACGACAACAGCGCCGAAACCAAGGCCTGGGTCGTCAAGCAGAACGAGGTTACCGACAAGTTCCTCGAGGCGATGCCGCAGCGCCTTCCGGCGCGCCGCATCTATACGGGGCTCTACAACTTCGAGCGCTTCGGCATCCCCTTCGAGGAGGGTGGCCGCTATTTCTGGAGCCGCAACGACGGCCTGCAGCAGCAGAACGTCTACTACTGGGCCAAGTCGCTGAAGGACACGCCTGTCGTCGCACTGGACCCCAACGCGATGAGCAAGGATGGCACCGTCGCGCTGAGCGGCGTCGTGCCCTCGCGTGACGGCAAGCTGCTGGCCTACGGTATCGCAGGCGCCGGTTCCGACTGGCAGAGCTGGCGGGTGCGCGACCTCGCGACAGGCCAGGACCTGGCCGACAAGATCGAATGGGTCAAGTTCAGCAACGCCACCTGGACGGCCGACGGCAAGGGCTTCTTCTACGCCCGCTATGACGCGCCCAAGGAAGGCGAGAAGCTGACCGGCGCCAACTACTTCCAGAAGCTGTACTACCACCGCCTCGGCACGCCGCAGAGCGAGGACCTGCTGGTGACCGAGAACCGCGAGGACAAGGAATGGGGCTTCGGCGCCCAGGTGTCCGACGACGGTGAGTTGCTGATCATCAGCATATGGAAGAGCGCCGGCAGCAAGAACGGCCTCATGGTGCTGCCCCTGCCCAAGGGTGCCTACGCGGGCGGCAAGCCCCAGCCCATCGCGCTGGGCTTCGACGCGCAGTACACGCCTGTCAACGTGATCGGCGGCAAGCTCATTGTCAAGACCGACAAGGGCGCGCCGCGCGGCAAGCTGGTCGCCATCGATCTGAAGAACCCCGCCCAGGCCAACTGGGAGACGCTGGTGGCCGAAGGCCCCGACGCGATGACCGCCGCCTCGGCAGTGGGCGGCCGCTATCTGTTGAGCTATCTGCACGACGCCGCGACGCTGGTGCGCGTGCATGGCGCCGACGGCAAGCGCCTGTCCGAGGTGGCGCTGCCCGGCATCGGCACGGCCGGTGGCTTCGGCGGCCGCTGGAACAGCAAGGAGACCTTCTTCAGCTACACCAGCCTGACGACGCCGGCCGAGATCCACCGCTACGACGTCGCGACCGGTCAGATCGAGCCGTTCAAGAAGCCCAAGACCGCCTTCGACACCGAAGAGTTCGAGACCCGCCGCGAGTTCGTCACGAGCAAGGACGGCACGCGCTTCCCCATCTTCATAGCCGCGAAGAAGGGCCTGAAGTTCGACGGCAGCAACCCGACGCTGCTGTACGGCTACGGCGGCTTCGACATCTCCATCACGCCGGCCTACGGCGTCACGTCGGCCACCTGGCTGAAGATGGGCGGCGTCTACGTCATCGCCTCCATCCGAGGCGGCGGCGAGTACGGCTCGGCCTGGCACGAGGCCGGCACCAAGCTGCGCAAGCAGAACGTCTTCGACGACTTCATCGCCGCGGGCGAATGGCTGGTCAAGAACAAGGTCGCCAGCCCCGCCACGCTGGCCATCAACGGCGGCTCCAACGGCGGCCTGCTGGTGGGTGCGGTCACCAACCAGCGCCCGGACCTGTTCGCCGCCGCCGTGCCGCAGGTCGGCGTGATGGACATGCTGCGCTACCAGAACTTCACGATCGGCTGGGCCTGGGCGACCGACTTCGGCACCAGCAAGGACAGCCCCGAGATGTTCAAGGCGTTGTACGCCTACTCGCCGCTGCACAACATCAGGAGCGGCGCCAAGTACCCGGCCGTGCTGATCACGACCGGCGACCACGACGACCGCGTTGTGCCGGCGCACAGCTTCAAGTACGCCGCCACGCTGCAGGCCGCTGACACCGGCCCGGCACCCAAGCTGATCCGCATCGAGACCAATGCCGGCCATGGCGCCGGCAAGCCCACGTCCAAGATCATCGAGGAGCGCAGCGACATCCTGGCCTTCATCGCCAACACGATGAAGCTCGAGGTCAAGTGACGCGAGGGGTCGCCTTGCGCGACCTGGGCGTCACCGACCTCGACGCCCTCGTTCAGCTCTATCAGCATCTGAACGCCGGCGACGCGCCGCCTGCACCCGAGGCGGTGCGTGCCGTGTTTGCGCATCCGGGCCTGCGCCATTTCGGGCTTGTCGACGGCGGGCAGCTCGTCGCCAGCTGCAACCTCGCCGTCATCCCCAATCTGACGCGTGGCGGCCGCAGCTACGGCGTCATCGAGAACGTCGTCACCCATGCCGACCACCGGGACCGCGGCCATGGCCGGGCGGTCATCCGGCACGCGCTTGAAGAGGCCTGGAAGGCTGGCTGCTACAAGGTCGTGCTGACGACCAGCCGCAAGGACCCGGCCGTCTGGGCGTTCTACGAGCGCTGCGGCTTCGACGGCGGCGACAAGCGCGCCTTCGTCATCCGCCGCCGGCCCTAGAAGTTCACCGCCTTGGTCCTGAGGCCGCGCGCCACCAGCGTTGCGTTGATGAGCTGGGCCTCCTCGCGGCTCGGGAAGGGCCAGACGGTGGCGCGCCAGCCCTCGGGCGTCTGGACGATGTCGCTCTGCAAGGACTGCGGGCTGCCGTACACGGCCGTCAGACCGGCCTGCATCTTCTTCAGCAGCGCCTCGGCCTCGGCCTTGTTGCCCGGCGGGCCGACGAGCGCGACGACGAACTGCCCTGGCGACTTGGCCATGCCGGCCAGGCGCGGGTCGGTCGGAGGGGGCAGGCTGGCAGCCGGCGTGGGTGGCGCCGGGGCTCTGGCGACGGGTACCGCGGCCGGTCTAGCCGCGTGCAGCGGCGGCCGTTTCGCGCCTTCGGCGCGTTCCACCAGGCGAGGGCGGATGTCGGGCGGCGATGCCGCCGCGTCGGGCTCGCTGGCGGCCGGCTCCGGCTCGGTCGACGGCACCGATGCGGCCTCGGAGGCCGGCGGGACCGGCATCTCCGGCACCGCGGCGGACGCCGGGACGGGCATCGAGGCCGCCGGGGCAGGAGCCGGCAGGGCTTCAGCCACACGGCGCGGCCACAGCATCCAGGTGCCGGCCAGGGCCAGCAGCACCAGCAGCGCGGCCGCCGCGCCCAGGCGGCGCGGGTCCCACAGCCGGCGGCCGAGAATCTCCGACGGGATACCGCGGCCGGCCAGCACGCGCGTGCGGTGGCTGCCCAAGTCGACGCCCGCCGTCATCAGATAGATCTCGAAGGGCCAGCCGCTGTGGGCGGCAGCCAGCCGCTCGTCGACGACGACGACGCGCGAGGGGGCGGCCTCGGGCGCGGCAGGCGCCTCGGCAAATCCATGCGCCAGCGCAAACCGCTCGACGCGGGCAAGGCGGGTGCCGGGCAGAAACTTCTCGCTGAAGGCGCGCCATTGCGTGCGCGGCTTGCGGCCAGGCAGGCGGAGGAGCCCTCGCCAGCGTCGCCACAGCAGCGCCAGCGTCGATGGCCGTGGCGCGGCCGCGAGCTCGTCGAAGGTCACGGCGTCGGTGAGGACCGGCTCGACCAGCCCGCCGGCCTCGGCGGACGCGCGTACAAAGGGCAGGGCCACCACACCCACGGTGTGCACGTCGCCCACGGCGATGCGACGCGCAAGGGGGTGGCGGTTGTGCCAGGCGACGATCTGTTCAGCAAGGCGCTCCATGCTTATCGATCTTCGCCCAGCCCGGCGGACGGCAGCGTCGGGATCAGGACCGTCATGTCAGCCCAGTTGCTTGAGCAGCCAGGCGTTCAGGTCCCGGATCTCTTCCATGCAGACGGAATGCGGCATGGGGTAGTCATGCCATTCCACCGCGTACCCGAGGGCTTGCAGCGCATCGCGGCCGGCCATGCCGCGCGCGGGGGCGACCACCGGGTCCTGCGTGCCATGGGCCATGAAGACGGGCAGGTCGGCGTTGGCGGCCGAGCGCTCAGCCGCGGTCGCCGCGGTCAGCGGCAGATAGCCAGACAGCCCCGCCACGCCGCCCAGGCGCTCCGGATAGCGCAGCGCCGTCATCAGCGCCATCGCGCAGCCCTGCGAGAAGCCGACGAGGACGATGCGCTCCGCCGCCACGCCGCGCTGGCGCTCGCCGTCGACCAGCGCCGCGATGGCGGCCTGCGATGCGCGCAGCCCGGCCTCGTCCTCGCGCCGTGCGAGGTCGGTACCGAGGATGTCGTACCAGGCCCGCATCACATGGCCGCCGTTGATCGTCACCGGCCGCTCGGGCGCGTGCGGGAAGATGTAGCGCACCGCGCCCAGGCGGCCCAGGTCCAGCTCGCTGCAGATGGGCACGAAGTCGAAGCCGTCGGCGCCCAGGCCATGCAGCACGATCAGCGTCGTGCGGGGCGCGGGGCCGGTCTCGATGACATGGGTTTCAAGCATGGGCGGGGTTCCAGTCGGAGGCAAGGCGCTCGAAGCGGCGCTCGCCGTGTTCGTCGATGTGCAGCGCGCGCCAGCCGGCGCGGCGGTAGAAGGCTTCGGCGCGCGAGCCGGGCTGGGTGCCCAGGCTCAGGCGCTGCAGGCCGGTCGAGAACAGCCAGCCGACCATCGCGTCGTGGAGCGCGCGGCCATGGCCCTGGCCGTGGCAGATCGGGTCCACGAACATGGCCCAGACGTTGCCGTTGCGGGCGTCGCCGATGGCGAAGCCCGCAATCCTCAGGTCCGGGAGCGGGGCCAGCTCGACGACCCAGCCGCGGCCGAAGTCTTCCAGATGGGCGTGCAGCTCGGCGTCCGAGATGCAGCCCGGCGTCAGCGTGTTCTCTGTGACGGCGTAGCGGACGCGCCAGAGTTCGGCAGTGTCGGCACGCGTGGCGATGCGAAGCGTCATGGCCGCCATTCTCGCGGCCGCGCCGGGGCGCCTACTTTCTCGTCAGCACGACGCGCGTCTCGCCCTCGGCCATGCGCCCCGTGCCTTCGAGTCGACCCTCCGCAGTGCGCAACTCCAGCCGGAGGTCCGCGCATCCGGTGACCTCGGCCGACTGCTTCGCCAGCACCCGCAGCGCGTCGCCTTCGCGGCTTTCCACGACCATGGGCATGCGCCGGCCGATGCGGGGGGATGCGATCCCGCGCGGCTTGCTTGTATGACATCCAGGTGCCTGCGTCGCCCTTGAAGATCACCTCGGCCTGGCGTTGCCTGTCCCCCATGGAGTAGCTGGCCAGCCATTCGCCCTCGGTGTCCGGTGGCTGGGCCGTCGCGGCAGCGTGTGTCAGACCCGGGGCGGAGATGGTGATGTGATGCGTGCGCATGGGTCTCGCGTCGAGCGGGTGATGGTTGGCCGATGCTAGGTTTCCGAGGGCTGCCGTCAATGACGCGACACGCGGACGGCTCATCAGCCGTGATGATCCGGCGCATGGGAAGCCTCTATCTCGTCCGCCACGGCCAGGCCAGCTTCGGCGCGGCCGACTACGACCAACTCAGCCCCACGGGCCGCGAGCAATGCCGGCGCCTGGGTGTCTACTGGCGCGAGCGCGGCCAGCGCTTCGACGCCGTCTTCACGGGCACGCTGCGCCGCCATGCGCAGTCGCTGGCGGGCCTCGTGGAGGGGTATGGCGAGGACTTGCCGGCGGTCGCGCTGCCGGGGCTGAACGAGTACGACAGCGAGGCCGTCGTGAGAGCCATCCATCCCGAGCCGCTGGGCGCACCGACGGACGCAGAGGCCGTCAAGCAGCATTTCCGCCTGCTGCGCCAGGGCCTGCTGGCCTGGATGCACGGCGAGAGCCGGCCGGCGGGCATGCCGGCGTATGCCGACTTCTCGGCCGGTATCGCTGGCGCGCTGGATCGCGCGAGGGCCGTGGGCGTGGGGAGGCATGTGCTCATCGTGTCCAGCGGCGGGCCGATCGCGACGGCCGTCGGCCAGGTGCTGGCCTGCCCGCCAGAGAGCTGCGTGGAGCTGAACCTGCGCATTCGCAACTCTGCCGTCACCGAGTTCGCCTTCAACCCCAGGCGCCATCACCTGGTGAGTTTCAACACCCTGCCTCACCTGGACGCCCCCGACGCCCGCGGACTGGTGACGCACGCCTAGCGCAGCGTTTTGTTCTGTTTGGAACTTAAGCGCTGGTTGGCGCCGATGACCTTCTGCAGGATGTCGCGCGCGCTCTTGGTCCAGATGAAGGGCTTGGGGGCATGGTTGTGATGAGCGACGTACTCGTCGATCGCGGTGACCAGCTCCGGCACGCTGGCGAACACGCCGCGGCGCAGCCGCTCGCTCGTGAGATCCCGGAAGAAGCGCTCGACCATGTTCAGCCATGAGGCCGAGGCGGGCGTGAAGTGCATGTTGAAGCGCGGATGCTCGGCCAGCCATTGCTGGACCGCCGGATGCTTGTGCGTGGCGTAGTTGTCCGCGACCAGATGCAGCGTCTTGTCCTTGGGCGTCTCGCGATCGATCTTGCGCAGGAACTTCAGCCACTCGGCATGGGTGTGGCGCTGCTGGCATTGGCCAATGACCTGGCCGTCGAGCACGTTCAGCGCCGCGAACAGCGTGGTCGTGCCGTGGCGCTTGTAGTCGTGCGTCATCGTCTGCGCGCGCCCCTTCTTCAGAGGCAGCCCCGGCTGTGTGCGGTCCAGGGCCTGCACCTGGCTCTTCTCGTCGCAGCACAGCACCAGCGCATGCTCGGGCGGGGACATGTACAGCCCGACGATGTCTTCGAGCCTCTCGACGAAGCGGGGATCGCGCGAGACCTTGAAGCCGCGCAGCAGATGGGGCTTCAGCCCCTTGGCCTGCCAGTGCCGCATCACGGTGCTGGCGCTCACGCCCAGCACGGCCCCCATCTTGCGCGTGCTCCAGTGCGTGGCCGCCTCGGGCGTGCTCTGCGTGGTCAGCTCCACCAGCCGGTTGACGTCCACCTTCACCGCCGGCGCGCCACGCGGCAGGTCGTGCTCGATGCCTTGCAGGCGCTCCTGCGCATAGCGATCCCGCCAGCGCGCCACCTGCACCCGACCCACCCCCAATTCAGCGGCGATGTCCTTGTTCTGCAGGCCCTTCGCGGCCAGCAGCACGATGCGCGCGCGCTGCGCCAGCCTCACGCTCGTTACCTTCGAGCGCGCCAGCTTCGTCAGCTCTGCTTCCTCTTCCGGGCTCAGCTCAATCGTCTGGGCAACTCGCAACTGCTCGCTCCAATGCAAACCTAACTAGCCCGCAGGACTTGAGCCCTGCGGACTCGCACCCTGAACTATTGGGCTCTGTCTTTGGGGCCTTCTGTCGGCGGCTCGGGATCCGTGCCGCGGGGCTTCTTGCCCGCGTCGCGCTGAGCCTTGCGCTTGGCCTGCTTGGCCTCGAACTCTTGCTTCTCGGCCAGGTAGCGCTCGGCGCCACGTTGCTCGATCTTGGCCTTGGCTTGCGCGATCGCCGCCAGCCGATCCTCGCGCCGGGCGATCTCGGCGGGCACGTCCATGCCGTCGGGCACGCCCGCGCGGTCGCTCTTCTCGGCCAGCGTCAGCAGGGTCTGCACCTCTTGGCGCAACTGCGCCTCGATCTTGTTGACGTGCGCCCACGACAGGGCCTTGTGCTTGCTCGCGTTGGCCTTGATCTTGGTGCCGTCCAGCGCGATGTGGCCGAGCTTGAGAAGCTTCATCTCGCGCGCCAGCACCAGCACCTGCACGAACAGCGCCTCGATCTCCTTCAAGAAGCGCCGCCGGAACGTGGCCAGCGTATCGTGGTCAGGGTGCGTGTTGGCCGCCACGTAGCGAAACGCCACCGAGTCGTAGGTCGCCCGCTCGATCTTGCGGCTGGAATGCACGCCGTTGGCGTACCCATAGATCAGCAGCCCCAGCAACACCGCCGGATGATGGGCCGCGGAGCCTCTGCCCGAGTACTGTCGGGTCAGCTCATCCAGATCGAGTCGGTCGATGACTTCAACCACAAAGCGCGCCAGATGATCAGTGGGCAGCCATTCATCTACCGAGGGTGGCAGCAAATAGGCAGTGTCTCGATCGATAGCAACGAAGCGGCTCATCGGCGGGGGCAGTCCTGCTGGCTCGGCTCCTTACGCCCTGCGATAGGCTCGAAAGTCCGACAAGCCCCCACGGGGCACCGTATACGCGCCAGCGGGGCTGAAGGCTCATGGCAAGGGAAATGGCGGCTCGCAGCGGTGTTTTCGTGTGGATCTGTAAATCGTGATTCTGGCGTCTGTCAGGCTTGACAAGACGAGACGGCGAGCGCGCGAGGCCGCAGCCATACGGCCCCCCCGGGCGGGTGGCCCGGGACCGGCCTCAGGCGGGGCGGCGGCGGCGCGTCGCAGCGACCGCTGCCAGTGCGAGGCCGGCAAGCGCGAGCGAGGCGGGTTCCGGCACGCTGTTGCCGGCGCTGGTGCCGGAGTTGGGGCTGCCGCTGGACCCGCCGCCGCCGGTCGGCTGGACATAGGCCATCGTGACCGACAGCAGGTCGCCCACGGGCTTGCTGTTGTTCGCCTGGGTGAAGCCGACCTTCAGCTGCGGCGCTGTGACGGTGGTGAGGTTGATGCCGCTGCCCATCAGCTGGATGGTGAAAAACAGGTCATTGACCAGCGGCAGGTTGGCCAGGCCATCCAGGCAGATGCCGCCGGAGTTGGCGTTCTTGTTGCAGCCCTGGCCGCCCAGCTCGCCCGTGAAGGACGCCAGCGTCCAGGTGACCGGCGCGCCGGCGTTGGACGACACGGTCACGTTGACGCCCGTCAGGCCGGCCAGATTGCCCAGGCCCTTGAGGCCGAGGTAGCCGAGGCTGGTCGCGGAGCTCCAGTTGCCGGTGGCATGGTTGGCGTTCCGGATGTCCAGCGTGAAGGTGTTGGCGTTCAGCGTCTGAAGGTTGAAACCCACCCCTTGGCTGGAGGTGACGAAGTCGGCATGGGCCGACGCTGCAAGGGCCGTCAGCAGCGTGACGGCGGCGAGGCGCAAGGACTTGGACATGTTCGGGGTTCCCTGAAAAGCTGGAAGTCAGAAATCAACTTCAAGTTAGGGGGGACTCTAAGAAAGAAGCCCCCTGTCGTGCATCCCGCGCAGCAGGGGGAGGGCGGGGCGATTCGTGCAGCAATGGACATCTTTCCCGCGAACAAGGGGGGCGTGGGCGATCCGGGACAATCCCGGCCGATGCCTGCACCGCTCTTCACCTCGCTGATCACTCCGCCGCCCGTCGCGTCCGCGCCCGCCCGCGAGCGCTTTCTGCATCTGCTGCGCCTGGCCCTGGCCGGCGGCCAGTTCGGCAAGTTGCTGTTGTCCGGCCCGGTCGGCGGCGAAGACGAGGTCGAGCGCCTGACCGTGCGCCTGGTCGAGCTGCGCGGCGAGGCCCAGCTGAGCTTCCTGTGGCGGCACCGCACCAAGGACGTCACCAAGAACCAAGTGCCCGAGGCGGGCCTGGCGGAGATCGCGGCCCTGCTGGGCGCGCGCTTTCGCAACGCCCATCTGCATACCTCGGCCGAGGAGGTGCAGTTCGCCGTCAGCCGCAAGGGCCGCGAGACGCTGCGCGTGACGCGCCTGGATGCCGCCGAGGCTCCGCCCGCGGCGGCCCACGACAAGGCCAAGCAGCGGCCGCTGGACATCGCCCACCCCGTCTGGTCGGCCCTGGGCCTGACCCATCTCGTCAAGGGCGAGCCGGCCCTGGTGCCTGCAATGGCGCGCAAATGGAAGCAGATCAACCGCTTCGTCGAGATCCTGTCCTCGGCCGTCGAGGAGGCGGGGCTGGCGGGCCCGGTGCGCGTGGCCGACTTCGGCTCGGGCAAGGGCTATCTGACCTTTGCCGTGCACGACTGGCTGCGGTCCCGGGACCTGTCGCCACGCGTGACCGGCATCGAGTTGCGTGACGACATGGTCCGGCTGTGCGGCGGCATCGTCGACAGCGAGGGCCTGACCGGCCTGCGCTTCGATCAGGGCGACGTCAGGACGCAGCCCGTGCAGCCGCTGGACGTGATGATCGCGCTGCATGCCTGCGACATCGCGACCGACCATGCGCTGCACGTCGGCCTGCAGTCCGGCGCCCGCGTCATCATGAGCTCGCCCTGCTGCCACAAGGAGCTGCGTCCGCAGATGACGTTGCCGGCCGTGCTGCGGCCCATGCTGCAGCATGGCATCCATCTGGGCCAGGAGGCCGAGATGGTGACCGACTCGCTGCGCGCGCTGCTGCTGGAGAGCCAGGGCTACCGCACCCAGGTGTTCGAGTTCATCGCGTTGGAGCACACCAGCAAGAACAAGATGATCCTGGCCGTGAAGGCGCAGGGTGCCGCGGCCGAGGCGCTGGCCGCGCGACGGCCCGAGCTGCTGGCACAGATCGCCGAGATCAAGCGCTTCTATGGGCTGCGCGAGCAGCGGCTGGAGCAGTTGCTTTCAGGCCGCGACCAGACCTGACACCGGCGCCCGCCCCAGCGCGCGGCACAGCTTGGACCAGGCCATGTCGTCCAGCAGCGCCCGGGCCGAGTCCAGCACCGGCGCCTGCGCCTCGGGCGGCAGGCTGCCGATGAGCGCGGCGCGCTCGGCAGGGTTCAGCGCCGGGATCAGCCAGCGCAGCCACACGCTCATCTCCTGCGGCCCGACGTGGGCATGGATGCGGCCCTCGATGGCCTGCAGCTCGACGTCGCCATAGGCAGCCCACAGCACCTGGTTGTGGCGGGTCTCCTCCACGTCCATGTGCTCGAAGTTCTCGGCGACGAAGGCGGCGAGCTGGCGGTAGAGGCGGTGCGCGGCGGCGGCCGTGGGCAGTGCGCGCAGCGTGGCAGCCTCGGCGCGCAGCGCCGCGATGGCGTCGAGATGCTCCCGGTGCTCGGCCGCGATGGTGGCGCTTGTGCCGGGGCGGTGCGCGTCCAGCGCCGGGTGCACGAACTCGTTCTCGTGACGCAGGTGCTGCGCGGCCGCGTCCAGCAACGCGTCGAGCCGGGCCAGGCCCGCCGCCAGTTCCTGCGGGTCGTCGAGGTCCAGCCGGCCCATGACCGCCAGCGTGTCGGTCATGAAAAGGCGCAGGGCCTTGTGGATGGGAGCGTAGAGGTCGTGGCGATTCGGGGTGTTCATGGTGGGCACCAGGTGTGAGGACAGGCCGCCAGTGTTCAGGCCCGCCCGCGCGCCGCCATCGCTCCGAGGAGCCATCTCCCGTGGCGCGCGGTGCTGGCCCGTCGGAGCGATGGCGGCGTGAGGGGGGCTCGGCACAGTGCCGCCACTTCCACCCGACGGAGACCTCCATGAAACTGCTGATCCCTCTGGCGCTGCTGCTTGCGACGGCCGCGCAGGCGGCGCCGCGCGAGCGCATCGAGCGCGGCCGCTACCTCGTTGCCACCAGTGGCTGCGCCGACTGCCACACGCCGCTGAAACCAGGCCCGCGCGGTCCCGAGCCCGACGAAGCGCTGGCCTTCGCCGGCCACCCGCAGGCGCTCGCCATGCCGGCCGTGCCGGTGTTGCCGGCGGGGCCGTGGCTGGTGGTGTCCTCGGCGACGAACACGGCCTGGGCCGGCCCCTGGGGCGTCAGCTTCACGGCCAACCTGACGCCCGACCCTGACACGGGCCTGGGCCGCTGGAGCGAGCAGGACTTCGTGCAGACGCTGCGCAGCGGCCGCCACCTCGGCCGGGGGCGGCCGCTGCTGCCGCCCATGCCCGCCGCCTATGGCCACATGACGGATGACGACCTCCGCGCCGTGTTCGCCTACCTGCGCACGCTGGCGCCCATCCACAACCGCGTGCCAGCACCGCTGGCGCCACCATCGCACTGACAAGGCAAGGATCCGACATGAGCTCCCCGCTTTTCCGCACCGCACTCCCGCTGTTCCTCGCGGCCGCGCTGACCGCCTGTGGCGGTGGCAGCACCACCACTCCGGCGCCCGACAGCAAGCCGGACAGCCCGCCCCCGCCGCCACCCGCCGGCTTCAGCTTCACGCTCGACACCAGCAAGGCCGTCGTCCGGCAGGGCGGGCAGGCAACGGTCGCCGTCACCGTGCAGCGCGAGGCCGGCTTCACCGACGCCATCCAGTTCAGCGCCGACGGCCTGCCCAGCGGCGCGACGGCCGCCGCCCTCAGCGTCGCGGCCGGCAGCAACACCGGCACGCTGACGCTGCAGGCCGGCGCCACGGCGCCGCACTCGCTGCCCACCGGCGTCACCGTCAAGGGCAGCGGTGGCAGCGCCAGCAAGACCCAGCCGCTGACCGTCACCGTGCGCGGCGCGGCCGGCGACATCGACACCAGCTTCGGCGGCGGCATCCTCATCACGCCCGGTGGCCTGACGGACGACTATGTGCGCGGCGTCGCCGTGCAGGCCGACGGCAAGGCCGTCGTCGTCGGCTACGGCGTGTTCGGCGGCGGCGCCACCGGCACCGACTTCATGCTGCTGCGCCACCTGCGCGACGGTGGGCTGGACACCAGCTTCGGCAACGGCGGCAGGGTCGGCACCGCGTTCAACAACGGCAGCCGCAGCGGCGAGGCGCTGGCCGTGGCCGTGCAGCCCGACGGCAAGATCCTCGTCGCCGGCACCAGCGACCAGGGTGCCAGCGGCTACGACTTCGCGCTGGCCCGCTACAACGCCGACGGCACGCTGGACGCGAGCTTCGGCACCGGCGGCCGCGTGACGACCTCCTTCGGCAACGGCGACGACAAGGCCTATGCGCTGCTGCTGCAGCCGGACGGCAAGATCGTGCTCGGCGGCGGCAGCAACCAGGGCGCCACGGGCAACGATTTTGCGCTGGCCCGCTACCTGCCCAACGGCAGTCTCGACGCGGGCTTCGGCAACGGCGGCAAGGTGCTGACCGCGATCGGCGCCGGCGGCAAGAGCGAGACGGTCTACGCGCTGGTGCTGCAGACCGTGGCCGGCGCCGCGCGCATCGTCGCGGCCGGCGGCGAGGGCGACTTCATCGCCGCTGCCTATCGCGACGACGGCACGCTGGACGCCGGCTTCGGTACGGCCGGTCTCGTGCACGGCCTGTTCGGCAGCGTCACAGGCGCGGCGCGCGGCATCGTTGTCACGGCGGACAACAAGCTCGTGCTGGCCGGCCACCGCGACCACCATGTTGCTGCCGCGCGCCTGCTGCCCGATGGCAGCCTGGACGCCGGCTTCGGCTCCGGCGGCCGCAGCGTGGTCGTCGTCAATGCCGACAACTGGGACGAGGCCACGGCCCTCGTGCAGCAGACCGACGGCAAGCTGCTGCTGGGCGGCTGGGTCTACACCCTCGGCACCAGCGCCGACACCGTGTTGCTGCGCCTGAACGCCGATGGCAGCGTCGACACCGGCTTCGGCCCCGGCGGCCTGCGCGTCACGCCGGTGGCCGCCGGCACCAAGAGCGACGCCGGCCGCGCGCTGGCGCTGCAGCACGACGAGCGCGTGCCCACGGTGCGCGTGCTTCAGGCCGGCGAGGCCAACGGCAGCGACCTCGACGTGGTGCTGATGCGTCACTGGCTGTGACGGGCTCCTGCCCACCAGCGACCTCGGCGAGCGGGGTCGCAGGGCGGCCGGGATGAGCCCGGCTCGAGTCCAAAGGAAACGCCCCGCCCGGCGTGAGCCGTTCGGGGCGCAAGAGCGCTTCACGCCGCCCGGGACGCTCCCGCGAGGGGGCGTGGGGCTGCGGCGTGCATCACAGCGCAGGCGGCCAGCGGAGCGACACCGGGAGGTGACGCGGGCAGGCCCGGATCTCGTGCTTTCGTGGTCGCGGGCGGATCGCGTTCCGCCTCGCCAGGGGCCGCAACGTTGCCGGGGGCCGTGCACTGGTGACGGGATGAATCATCGGCGCAGCCGGCCGTGAACGAAGCCACGATCAGCCGGGGCGGTCCCGGCTTTATTTCGCTTCAGTGGGCGTGGGCTTCGGCGCGCGTGGGCGTCACCCGCAGCCGCACGGCGGGCGCGCGTGGCTTCGGGTTGTCGGCCGTCGGCAGCTCGGCCCAGAACCATTCACCCTGGGTGCAGACCTGGCGCACCGCGAAGGTCAGCTCGCCCGGCGCGGACGGCAGCGTGGCGCGCAGGATGAATTCGTCGTACCAGGCATCGGGCAGATAGCTGGCCTCGCTGTCGGCCGTCCAGCGCACCTCGGCCAGCTCGTCGGTGACGGGCTGGCCGTGGCTCTCCAGGGGCGTCTTCAACGGACGGCGCAGGGTGGTCAGCGTCCAGCCGGGCTTGGGCATGGGACGGGCGCCGCGCAGCCCCCCGGGCAGGGTGACGACGATGGCCTTGGTGGCCGCGCCGCCTTCGCAGCCATGGCCCACCTTGAAGACGGCGCGGTAGCTGCTGCCGGCCGGCGCCTCGGGCTGGTCCAGCGTGATGTGGGCCTGGGCGGCGCCGGCGAGCGCCAGCAGCGGGACGGTGAGGAGGGTCTTCATAGATCGAACTTCAGCTCGGCCATGTAGCTGCGCTGCGGGTAGTTGTGGAAGTTCCAGTATTTGTAGTTGTTCAGGTTGTCGATGCCAAAGGCGGCGCTCCACTGGCGGTCTATCTTCCACAGCAGGCGCACATCGGCCGTGGCGTACTTGCTCACACCCATGTAGGCGAAGCCGTTCACGTCGGCATTGTTCAGCGTGCGGTACTGGCGGCCGCTGTAGCGTGCAGCAAGGCTGGCGCTCCAATGCTCGTCCAGGCGCCAGCTGGCGAGGGCCGTGGCGCGCCAGCGCGGGATGTTGGGCTGCCAGCGCCCGACGGTGTCGCCCGGCACGGCAACGAAGCCGGCGTTGGCCTTGATCTTCGAGTCCGTGTAGGTGACGCTGGTCGACAGGTCAAGCCCCTTGAGCAGCCAGTCGGTCGCGCCCAGCGTCGCCTCCAGGCCGGTGGTACCTATCCGGGCGATGTTCTGCACGCGGCTGACGTTGCGGTTGGCGGCGGTGTCGAACACCGTCTGCGAGTACAGCGAGTTGCGCGTCGTCTCGGCGAAGAAGGTGAGGCGGGATTGCAGCGGCCCCCAGGCGGACTCGGCGCTCAGCTCGGCCGTCCAGGACTTCTCGGGCTTGAGGCCGGGATCGTTGATGTACTGCGAGTTCGCCGTCGACGTGGCGCCGTAGAGCTCGGAGACTGTGGGCATGCGCACGGCCCGGCCCAGCGAGGCCTTCAGCACCATCTCGGGCGCGGCCTGCCAGGACAGCGCGGCCTTGGGCGACAGGAAGTTCTCGCTGCGCGACGCATAGACGCTGGGCGGCGGCGTCCCCGTGGCGGAGAAGTCGGTGCGGCCGTCGTAGGCCTGCCAGTGTTCGGCGCGCAGGCCCAGCACGGCCCTCCAGTCGGGGGCGGGCAGCCAGGCGTCCTGGATGTAGGCCGCCTGCAGCTGCGTCCGGCCCTGGACCCTGCTGGCCAGCGCGCCCGGGCCGTCGTTCAGGTAGTTGCCGGCGATGCTGGAGGTCAGGTAGCTGAGCCGGTAGCTGTCCTGCTGCAGGCCCAGGTCCACGACATGGCCCGTGCCGGCGGGACGCCAGATGCCCCTGAGGGCCAGCGTGTGCCAGCCCGTGCCGCTGCCGTCGGCCAGCGTGCCGGCGCCGCCCGTCCAGGCGCCGGGCTGCCGGTTGTTCACGTCGTTCTGGCGCTTGTCGTCCTTCTGGTAGTCGTAGAGGCTGGCCGCGACTTCCCAATCCCAGGTGCCACCGCCGTGGCTCTTGACCGACAGCCCGTGCATGACGTGGCGCAGTTGCTCGCGCGTGAGGGCGAAGTCGCCGCCGGTCGGTGCCGCGAACTGCTTGCCGTCGATGACGATGGGGCCCGAATAGACCGGCTTGCCGGCCGCGTCGCGCAGCCAGCTCTCGGAGTTGCCGTCCGAGTCGTTGCGCCACAGGCCCACCAGGTAGCTGGCGCGCAGGGTCGGGCTGAGGTCGTAGGCCAGCTTGAGCTTGAGGTGGTCCTGCACGGTGCTGTAGCGCGTGCCCGCGCCTATCAGGTACCAGGGCTGGTTGCTGCTGTTGGGCTGGAGCACTGCGCCTGTCACCGGGACCGCGCCGCTGCCCGGCGTGACGGCGCCGCCCGCGCTGGCCAGGCGGGTCGCGAAGGTCAGCGGCTGGCCCTCGCTGTCGGTTCGGTTGACGTTGAGCCACCAGCTGAAGGCGCCCGCGCGGTCGCCCAGCGAGGCGCCGGCCTGCCAGGCGCGATAAGTCTTCGTCGCGCCCCAGAGGTCGGAGGACTGCGAGCTGTAGCCGAGCTTGGCGTGGGCCTCGAACCGGGTCGGCATGCGCGTCTGGTAGTCCACCACCGCGCCCACCGAGTTGCCCGGGTAGGCGGCCGAGAAGGGGCCGTACATGACGTCCACGCGCTCTATCTCCTCGGGCGTGACGAGGCCCCAGCGCGGCGGGAAGCTCAGGCCGCCGACGCCGTTGCCGAGGTAGTTGGACAGCAGGATGCCATCGGCATAGACGGCCGAGCGGGCGCTGTTGCCGGTGCCCGAGGCGCGGCTGGACAGGATGGCGTGGTTGTAGTCGCCGATGTAGCGCTTGCGCACCAGCAGGCTGGGCAGGTACTTGAGCGCGTCCTCGGCATCGGTCGCGTTGATGCCGCGCTCGATGTCTTCCCGCGAGACGGTCTCGCGCGTGGTCGGGATGTTGGTGGGCAGCGACGAGGGGGCAGCGCCCTGAACCCGCACCAGGGCCAGCTTGTTGCGGGTGGGCGTGGGGGCCGGTTCGCCGGCGGAGGCGGTGATGGCGACGGGCGCGTCATCGCCGCAGTCGCAGTCGTCGCAGGCGCGGGCCGCGGCCGGCACCAGCAGTGGCAGCGCGGCGCAGGCCGCAGCCGCGCGCGCAAGGGCAGTCTTCTGGATCATGATGAGGCGGGATCTGAGTCGGTCGCGCCCGGTGTGGGCGGCGGCGGGTGCCGAGGCCGGAAGCCTCGGCAGGGCAGGGGACTCAGGCCCGACGGCTGGCACGCCGCCGAGCCTTGGACGGGCGTCGAACCGGCCGCATGGCCAGCTCTCGGTCCCGTCTCAGACCCGCTCGGGTGGGGCGCGTGCGCTGGCGGGGCGCCAGGCGTGGGCGGTGACAGGCGCGGTCCAGAAGCGCTGGGGCGCTTCCAGCACGAGGTCGTCGCGCAGGTTCGGTTCCGCGGCGGCCGGCGGGCTGGCCAGGTCGGCCGTGCCGATATGGCAGGCCGGGCAATGGCCCTTGGCCAGCAGGTCCAGCGCGGCCTCGATGGGCTGGGGCTTGGCCGCGTTCGTCGCGGTCGGCGCGCGGCAGACATCCTGCCAGGCCGAGAAGTCGCCACGCGCATGCGCCAGCGCCGCGCTGAGGCCGGGCGCCAGCACGCCGAGCAGGAACACGGCCACCAGCCACCACGCCGAGCGGCGGGCGGTGCGGGTCGTGATCGGCAGGCCGGACATGGGCATGGATTCTAGGCAGGGTCCGGCGTCTCAGCCATGCAGCAGGCCGAGTCGGATCATTCCCAGATGAAGGCGGTGCGCGCATCAAAGGGATGGGTCGCCTTCCAGTGCCGCGCGATGTCCAGCCGCCTGCAGACCCAGACGCGGTCATGCGCTTCGATGTGGTCGAGGAACTTCTGCAGTGCGCGCAGCCGGCCGGGGCGGCCCAGCAGGCGGCAGTGCATGCCTATGCTCATCATCCTCGGGCTCTCGGCGCCCTCCGCGTAGAGGACGTCGAACGAGTCGCGCAGGTATTCGAAGAAGGGCTCGCCATGGCTGAAGCCCTGCGGCAGTGCGAAGCGCATGTCGTTGCAGTCCAGCGTGTAGGGCACCACCAGGTGTGGTGCCAGCTCGCCGCTGGTCCTGCGCACCTGCAGCCAGAAGGGCAGGTCGTCGCCGTAGTAGTCGCTGTCGTACTCGAAGCCGCCGAAGTCGGCCACCAGGCGGCGCGTGTTGGGACTGTCGCGGCCGGTGTACCAGCCCAGGCCATGCGGGTCGCGGCCCAGCGTGAGGCGCTTCAGGCTCGCCATGGCCTGGGCCAGGTGGGCGCGCTCCGTGTCCTCTTCCATGTTCTGGTAGTGGATCCAGCGCCAGCCATGGCAGGCGATCTCGTGGTCCAGCTCGACGAAGGCCTGGGTCACGTCGGGGTGGCGCTCCAGCGCCATGCCCACGCCGAACACGGTCAGCGGCAACGCGCGCTGTTCGAACTCCTTCAGCAGCCGCCACACGCCCACGCGCGAGCCGTACTCGTAGATGCTCTCCATGCTCAGGTGGCGCGCCGGGTAGCTGGCCGGATTGGCCATCTCGGACAGGAACTGCTCGCTGCCGGCATCGCCGTGCAGCACGCAGTTCTCGCCGCCTTCCTCGTAGTTCAGTACGAACTGCACGGCAACGCGCGCGCCGCCTGGCCATTGCGCATGGGGTGGGTTCTCGCCGTAGCCGACGAGGTCTCGGGGATAGCGGGGCTGGTGGGGCGTGCTCATCCCTGCACTTTGTACCAAGGACCGGACCATCCATGGGCAAACCGACAAACGCCGTGCTCGACGGCGCCGACGCGAGCCCGCACACGCCGCAGCTTCGCGGTGCAGCCACCGGACCCACCGTGGCCGTTGAGGCCCTCATCCTCGTCACCGTCGCCCGCAGGACCGGCAGCGTGCCGCGCCAGGTCGGGGCCTGGACGAGCGTGGGCGTGGCCGCGGTCGCCGGCACGCTGGGCGGCGGGCGCCTGGAGTTCGGCGCCATCGCCTGCGCCAGAGTCGACCTGGCCGGCGTCGCCTGCCCCGTCGGCGTGCCGGGCGCCGCGGGCAAGCAGCCGGCGGTCGTCGCGGTGGTGGTGCTGGCGCAGATCCCGGCACTGCCTGCATAAACTGGCGCCCTGTCGCAGCGGCGTCGGGTGTCGTCGGCCCGTGGACGCGACCCCCGGGCCCCACAGCACCCGCCGTGGTGGGGCTATCGAGATCACCACCGCGTCATGGACATCTACCTGCTCGACTGGGCCAACCTGCTGCTGCGCTGGCTGCACGTCATCACCGTCATCGCCTGGATAGGCGCGTCCTTCTACTTCGTCTGGCTGGACAACCATCTCGTCAAGCCGCAAGCGGAGAACCTCCAGGCCAAGGGCGTGGACGGCGAGCTGTGGGCCGTGCATGGCGGCGGCTTCTACAACCCGCAGAAGTACCTGGTGGCGCCTGCCAACCTGCCCAGGGACCTGCACTGGTTCTACTGGGAGAGTTACTGGACCTGGATGAGCGGCTTCGCGCTGTTCGTCGTGCTCTACCTCTGCAACGCCAGCCAGATGCTGATCGACCCGCGCGTGCACGCATGGGGCGCTCCCTGGCAGGCCGTGGCGGCGGCGCTGGGCTTCCTCGTCGTCGGCACGGCGGTGTACGACATCGCCTGCCAGACGCTGGGCCGCACCCGGGCCGGCGCCATCGGCAACGATGGTCGCGTGATGGCGGTCGTGGCGGTGTTCGTCGTTGCCGCGAGCTGGCTGGCCTGCCAGCTGTTCGCCGGCCGGGCGGCCTTCCTCATCGTGGGCGCCACGCTGGCGACCATGATGACGGCCAACGTCGCGCACTGGATCATTCCCGGCCAGCGCAAGGTCATCGCGCAGATGCGCGCCGGCGAGACGGTCGACCCCCTCCATGGCCAGCGGGGCAAGCAGCGCAGCGTGCACAACACCTATTTCACGCTGCCGGTGCTGATCGCGATGCTCAGCAACCATTACGGCATGCTGCACCAGCACCCGTACAACTGGGCCGTGCTGTGCGTACTGATGGCCGCGGGTGTGGCCATCCGCATCTTCTTCGTGAAGCGGCACAAGGGTGTCAACAGCTGGGGCGCGGTGGTGCTGGCCCTCGTGCTGCTGGGCGGCCTTGTCGCCTGGATGGCCCCCCGGCCGCAGCCCGCGGCAGCGGCCGCGTCTGCCGTTACGCTGGCTCAGGTGCAGGCCGTCGAGGCGCAGCGCTGTGCCATCTGCCATAGCGGAGAGGCGGCGCAGAAGGGCGTGCGGCTGGACAGCGCCGAAGGGCTGGTCGCGCACAAGGCCCAGATCTATCAGCAGGTGGTCGTGCAGCGCGCGATGCCGCTCAACAATGCGACCGGCATGACCGACGACGAGCGAGCCCTGATCGGCCGCTGGGCCCGGCAACCCTGACCGCGCTCGCGATGAGCGTCGCCCCCCGCACGCTGCTGAACCAGCTCTACGACGTGGCCGTGGCGAGCGCGCTGCCGGACCGGTTGCTGGCCGCGAAGCTGCCGCCGCCCCCGCGAGGCCGCACGCTGGTGCTGGGCGCCGGCAAGGCGGGCGGCTCGATGGCGCAGGCGCTGGAGGCTGCGTGGCCGGTCGACGCGCCGCTGTCAGGGCTGGTCATCACCCGCTACGGGCATGTGCCGCCGGGCTACAGGCCGCGCCGGCTGGAGGTCGTCGAGGCCGCCCACCCCGTGCCGGACGGCAACGGCCTGGCCGCCAGCGGAAAGCTGCTGGAGCAGGCGCAGGGCCTCACGGCGGACGACCTCGTCATCTGCCTGATCTCCGGCGGTGGCTCGGCGCTGATGAGCCTGCCGGCGCCGGGGCTGACGCTCCCGGACAAGCAGGCCGTCAACCGCGCACTGCTGCACAGCGGCGCCACCATCGCCGAGATGAACTGCGTGCGCAAGCATCTCTCCGCCATCAAGGGCGGGCGCCTGGCTGCCGCCTGCGCGCCGGCGCGCGTGCTGACGCTGACCATCAGCGACGTGCCGGGCGACTTGCCCGAAGTCATTGCCTCCGGCCCCACGGTGGCCGATGCGACGAGCTGCGCCGACGCGCTGGCCATCTGCCGCCGCTATCGGGTCGAGCTGCCGCCTGCCGCGCGCGCGGGCCTGGAGTCTGAAGATTTCGAGACGCCCAAGCCCGGCGACCCGCGCCTGGCCGGCCACGCGCTGGTCATGCTGGCCACGCCGCAGCTGAGCCTGGAGGCCGCGGCCGAGGCGGCCCGCGTCCAGGGCATCGCGGCGCACATCCTCAGCGACGAGATCGAGGGCGAGTCGAGTGTCGTCGGCGGCATGCACGCGGCCCTGGCACGCGCCGTCGCGCGACACGGCCAGCCCTTTGCAAAGCCCTGCGTCCTTCTGTCCGGTGGCGAGACCACGGTCACCGTGGACGCCGGCCAGCCCGCCGGCCGGGGCGGCCGCGCCACCGAGTTCCTGCTCGGCTGCGCGCTGGCCCTGCAAGGCGAGCCGGGCGTCCACGCGCTGGCCGCCGACACCGACGGCATCGACGGCGTCGGCCCGCATGCCGGGGCGCTGCTGACGCCCACCAGCCTCGCCCGCGCTCGCGCGCTGGGCCTGAACCCGCAGGCCCTGCTGGATGCCCACGACAGCGCCAGCTTCTTCGCGCCGCTGGGTGACCTGCTGGTGTCCGGCCCCAGCTTCACCAACGTCAACGACTTCCGTGCATTGCTGATCGTTTAGCGCCGGCAAAGCCTTGTCGTCACGAAAGCCTTCGTCCTAGACTGGCTCGCCCCAGCGTCCGAAGGAGTCCGCGATGACCGCAGCCGCCGAGCGTTTCTTCGTCAAGCACAGCGCCTTGCCGACCATGCCCGAGGTGGCCACGCGGCTGCTCAAGAGCTTTGACGACGACAACGTCGGCCTGGGTCAGATCGCGGCACTGATAGAGAAGGACTCGACGCTCACCGCCCGCGTGCTGCGGCTGGCGAACACGGCCCACTACAGCCCCTCGCACCAGATCGCTACCGTCGTCGACGCGGCCCATGCGCTGGGGCTGGATACGCTGCGCAATCTGGCCATGGCGGCCTGTCTGAGCGGCGCCTTCCCGCGGGTGCAGGGCCTGGACCGCGCGCGCTTCTGGCGCCACAGCGTGGCCACGGCCAACTATGCGCGCATCCTCGCCCGCATGCTGGGCACCGATGCGGGCACCGCCGACACCGCCTACCTCGCCGGGCTGATGCTGCGCACCGGCCAGTTGCTGATGGCCATCGACGAGCCGCATCTGGTGGCCGATGTCGAGGCCCACGCCGCCGAGCCGGGCAGCCGCTTCTCGCTGGAGGAGCACCGCTTCGGCTGCACGCATGCCGACGTGACGGCCTCGCTGGCCGCGCATTGGCATTTCCCGCGGGCTCTGGTGGCGGCTTTCAGGGATGCCAACGCGCCCCTGGACGTGCGCCCCTTCTCGCTGATCGCCGCCGTGCTGCACGTGGCCGAGGTGCTGGCGGACGCGGCCGAGCACCACGACGAACCCGTGCATGCGTTGAAGATGGCGGTGCCCGAGCTGATCGAGCACCTGCACCTGGATCTGGAGCTTCTGGCCGCCCGGGTCGCCGCCGCCGGCGATCCGGCGGCCGAGGTGGAACAGATGCTCCACTGAGGACTGGCCATGGGCGCGGCCCGCCCATGGCCCGACGCCCCCCCTCAGGGCATCTTGGCGATGAACGCCTTGGTCTCGCTGGCGTTGTAGGCGCGCAGCGTCTGCGTGCGCACAAAGCCCAGGCTGGCCATGGCCATGCCGAAGGCCATCATGCCGGCCTCGTCCTTGGCTTCGAGCTCGATCACGATGTCATAGGCGCCCTGGGTCCAGTGGACGGACTTGAAGGTGACGCCGTACTCCTTGCCCGCCTTCTGGGCGGCCTCCGAGCGCAGCACCGTCTCCTTGATGGCGCGTGCCCCCTGGTCCGTGAAGTTCATCAGGCAGATATAGGTCGCCATTGCTGTCTCCTCGCGCATCGCTGCGCCGGGACCCCGTGGTGGAGGCCGCGGCTGTCGCGGGTCCCGCGCGCCGGCCCGGCTCGCTCTGGGCTGCCGGGTCAGCGGCAGCCGTGGCAGCCTACGCCGGATTGGCCGGGCTGTGCGAGCCTCTCCCGAGAATGAACTACAGGCAGCCGGCGGCCGGAGCGACGCCGGGGGCGCCATAGCCCAGCTGCATCCAGCCGGCACCTGGGCGCAGCAGGAAGATGTGGTGGAAGCTGGTTTCGCAGATCTCGGGCAGCCGCGGCCCGCCCAGCGCGGCCAGGATGGCCGGCACCGTGTTGCTGTGACCCACGACGAGGACGGTGCCAGCCTGCCCGCGCACGGCGTCGGCCACCGCCTGCACATGCTCGGCCGCGGCGCCACGCCGGGCCTCTATGGCTTGTGGCTGGACGCCCTGGGCCCGGGCCAGCGGCGCGGCGGTGTCGCGGGTGCGGCGGAACTGGGTCGTCAGGATGGCGTCGACCCGGGTGCCGGCCAGCGCCTGGGCCAGCGCCAGCGCACGCTGCTCGCCGGCGGGCGTGAGGCCGGGGTCGGCCGCCGGCTCGGCGGCGCGCTCGGCATGGCGCACGAGGATGACGAGGTCGGGCATGGCTTGGGCGGGCAGGGCCAGGACGATGGCGAAGATCAGGGCGAGTAAAGCGTTCATTGCGAATTCAAGCAGGGGCCGGGGTCATTGTCATGGCGCCCCGCCAGTTACCATCCCGGCCCCATGCCGCACGCCTTTGCACCGCTCCATGCCACTGCCGTTTGAACTCCAGGTCGGCTGGCGCTACGTCCGCGCCGGGCGCGGCGGGCGGCGCAACCGCTTCATCAGCTTCATCTCGGGCGCGTCCATGGTGGGCATCGCGCTGGGCGTCATGGCGCTGATCGTCGTGCTGTCGGTGATGAACGGCTTCCAGAAGGAAGTGCGCGACCGCATGCTCAACGTCATCGCCCACATCGAGCTGCTGGACGCCGGCGGCCAGGCCCTGCCGGACTGGCAGGCGACGGCGGCCAAGGCCAGGCAGAACCCCGAGGTCGTGGGCGCGGCGCCCTTCGTCGCCAGCCAGAGCCTGATCGCCCGCGGCGAGGACATGCGCGGCGCCATCATCCGCGGCATCTCGCCGGCCGAGGAGGCCACGGTGACCGGCCTGGGAGCCCAGCTCAAGGACGGCGCCTTCGCCCAGTTGCAGCCGGGCGCCTGGAACATCGTGCTGGGGGGCGAGCTGGCCCGCCAGCTGGGCGTGGGCATCGGCGACAAGATCACCGTCGTCGCGCCCGGCGGCCAGGTCACGCCGGCCGGCGTGGTGCCGCGGCTCAAGAGCTTCAACGTGGTGGGTACCTTCAATTCCGGCCATTACCAGTACGACTCGGGCCTGGCCCTGGTGCATGTGGACGACGCGGCCAAGCTGTTCCGTACCGGCGGCCCCAGCGGCGTGCAGCTCAAGCTGCGCGACGTGAACGAGGCCCGGACCGTGGCCGCGGACCTGTCCGGCCGCCTGGGGCCGGACATCCGCGTCAGCGACTGGACTCGCGCCAATGCCGTCTGGTTCGACGCCGTCCAGATCGAAAAACGCATGATGAGCATCGTGCTGACGCTGATCGTCGCCGTGGCGGCGTTCAACCTGCTGTCCACGCTGATCATGACGGTCACCGACAAACAGAGCGACATCGCGATCCTGCGCACCCTGGGCGCCAGCCCGCGCTCCATCATGGGCGTCTTCATCGTGCAGGGCGCGGTGTCCGGCGTCATCGGTACCCTGGCCGGCGTGGTGGCGGGCCTGGCGATCGCCTTCAACATCGACGTCATCGTGCCGGCCATCGAACATCTGCTGAATGCCAGCTTCCTGCCGGGCAGCGTCTACCTCATCAGCCAGATGCCCAGCGACCCGCAGGCGGCCGACATCCTCCCCATCGTGGGGGTGTCGCTGGCCCTGTCGCTGGTCTTCACGCTCTACCCCAGCTGGCGTGCCAGCCGCGTGCAACCGGCGGAGGCGCTGCGCTATGAGTGAGCCCATACTGCAGGCCACGGGGCTGACCCGCCGCTTCAACGAGGGCAGCCTCGACGTGAGCGTGCTGCGCGGCGTCGACCTCGCCGTCCAGCGCGGCGAGACGCTGGCCGTCATCGGCGCGTCCGGCTCGGGCAAGTCCACGCTGCTGCACCTGCTGGGCGGCCTGGACGTGCCGACCACCGGCAGCGTCACGCTGATGGGGCGCGGGTTCGCGTCCATGGACGAGGCCCAGCGTGGCCGCTGGCGCAACCAGCAACTCGGCTTCGTCTACCAGTTCCACCATCTGCTGCCGGAGTTCTCGGCGCTGGACAACGTCGCGATGCCGCTGCGCGTGCGTCGCCAGACGCCGGCCGATGCCCGCGCCGCGGCCGCCGAGATGCTGGCCCGCGTGGGACTGAAGGACCGCGTGCAGCACCGCCCGGCCGAGCTGTCGGGCGGTGAGCGCCAGCGCGTGGCCATCGCGCGTGCGCTGGTGACCCGGCCAGCCTGTGTGCTGGCCGACGAGCCGACCGGCAACCTGGACCGCGACACCGCCGCCGCCGTCTTCGAGCTGATGCTGGAGCGCGCCCGCGAGCTCGGCACGGCCTTCGTCCTCGTCACCCATGACCGCGACCTGGCGGCGCGCTGCGACCGGCAGTTGCGCCTCGTCGCCGGCCAGTTTTCTTGAGTTCGCCGCATGACCCCGCGTTTCATCCTCAAGCTCTCCTGCCCCGACCGTGCCGGCATCGTGCATGCCGTCACCGGCGTGCTGCTGAATCAGGGCGGCAACATCATCACGTCGCACCAGCATGGCGACGCGGACCATGCGCGTTTTTTCATGCGCATCGAGTTCGAGGCCCGGGCCGAGGAGGCCGCGCTGCAGGCCGCCTTCCAGCCGCTGGCGGCCGAGTTCGGCATGGACTGGGAGCTGGTGGCGCGCGCCCGCAAGACCCGAGTGCTGCTGCTGGTGTCCAAGCTGGGGCACTGCCTGAACGACCTGCTGTTCCGCGTGCAGACCGGGCATCTGCCCATAGAGATCCCGGCCATCGTGTCCAACCACCGCGATTTCTACCAGCTCGCGGCCTCCCACAATATCCCCTTCCACCACTTTCCGCTGCTGGGCGGCACGGACGCGCAGAAGGCGGCCCAGGAGGCCAAGATCCGCGAGGTGGTGGCCGAGAACCGCATCGACCTGGTCGTGCTGGCACGCTACATGCAGATCCTGTCGCCCGAGCTGTGCCGCGACCTGTCGGGCAAGGCCATCAACATCCACCACAGCTTCCTGCCCAGCTTCAAGGGCGCCAGGCCCTACCATCAGGCCTACGAGCGTGGCGTGAAGCTGATCGGCGCGACGGCCCACTATGTGACCAGCGACCTCGACGAGGGCCCCATCATCGAGCAGGAGGTCGCCCGCATTGACCACAGCATGCCGCCCGAGCAACTCGTGGGCATTGGCCGCGACATGGAGTGCGTGGCGCTGGCCCGGGCCATCCAGTGGCATGCGGAGCATCGCGTGCTGCTGAACGGCAACCGCACGGTGGTGTTCCGCTGACGCATGACGAGGCAGGCCCCATGGCGATCACGTTCAACGATCTGGCGGCGGATTTCGACGTCGAACAGCGGGAGAGCCTGCTGGTCGAATGGCATTGGCTGATCGGCGAGCACCGGCTGCCCATCCTCTTCGCGGCAATCGGCAATGCCTTCGTGCAGGACCTGGAGGATGGCTCCGTCCATCTGCTGGATGCCGGCGAAGGCCGGCTCACGCAGGTGGCCCAAAGCGCCGATGAGTTCGGTGAGCTGATCAATGACGGTGGCTTCGTCAGGGCCTGGTTCGACGTGCAAGCCATTGCGGAGCTGAAGGCAGCCGGCCGCACGCTTGCGCCGGGCCAGGTGTGGGGCTTCATCCAGCCCCCGGTGCTGGGCGGCACGTTCAGCACCGACAACTACGAGCCGACGGACATGGCGGTCCATTTCTCCATCCAGGGCCAGATCCACCGACAGGTGAAGGACCTGCCCGCTGGCGCGCCGATCGGCTCGGTCAAGCTGGAATAGCCGCTCAGGCCCTTGAGGCTGCGCCGTGCCCTGGATAGACACCCATTGCCACCTTGACGCGGCCGAGTTCGACGGCGACCGTGACGCGGTCGTCGCGCGGGCCCGGGCCGCGGGCGTCGCGCAGATCGTCATCCCGGCCGTCGCCGCAGGCAATTTCGATGCCGTGCGCCTGCTGGCCATCCAGCACGACTTCACTTACGCGCTGGGCATCCATCCGCTGTGCGTGATGCGGGCGTCGACGGGAGACCTTGACCAGCTTGCGCAGGCGCTGGAGATGCATCGCGCCGACCCGCGCCTGGTCGCCGTAGGCGAGATCGGCCTGGACTATTTCGTCGCGGGCATCGATCCCGACACCCAGCAGCATTTCTACGTCGAGCAGCTCAAGCTCGCCAAACGCGCCGGTCTGCCGGTGCTGCTGCATGTGCGCCGGAGCGCCGACAAGCTGCTGGCCGGCCTGCGCCGCGTCGGGTTCCCGCATGGTGGCATCGCCCACGCCTTCAACGGCAGCGAGCAGCAGGCCCAGGCCTTCATCGACCTGGGCTTCAAGCTGGGCCTTGGCGGCACGCTGACCTTCGAGCGCTCGCTGCAGATCCGCCGCATCGCGGCCAGCGTGCCCGAGACGGCGCTGGTCATGGAGACCGACGCACCCGACATCCCTCCGCACTGGCTCTACAAGACGGCTGCGGAGCGCGAGGCGGCGCCGGGGCAGGCGCGCAACGAGCCGGCCGAGCTGCCGCGCATCGCAAAGAGCCTGGCTGTGCTGCGCGGCTGGACGCTCGAGGAGGCCGCCGCCGTCACGTCGGCCAATGCCCGTGCGGCCTTGCCGCGGCTGGCTAGAAGCTCCCCATCCGGGTGCTGAATTTCGCCACGTATTCCTGATCGGCCTCGGCCGGCAGGCAGCGCAGGCCGTCAAACAGGTCGCGGGCCACGTACCTGGCATCCCGGGATGCCAGACCACCTTCCACGCGGACGTTCTCTATGCTGCCGTCGGCCCTGACCAGGAAGCGGATGACGAAGTCGAAGTCGCCGGTGGGCATCTTTCTCAGCTTGTCGATGCGCGGGGGCGGGCAACGGCCCTTGGGCGGGCTGATGACCGTCGAGGCGGGGCCGGCAGCGGGCTCGGCCACCGCGGTGTCGGATCCGGCCGCCTGGCAGGCCAGTGCAGCGCAGAGCAGGGTGGGCAGGACGATGCTCCTCATGATTGAGGACAAGGTGTTCATTCGCCGAAGTCCAGGGTCAGCTCGACGCGGTCGCCCACGCTGAGTCGGCCGCCGCTGCCGCCGGCATAGATGCCGAACTGCACCGGCGCGCCGGGTGCCCGCTCGGTGCTGAGCAGGGTCAGCGCCTCCAGCGCCGCAGGCTGGGGCTTGCCGCTGGTCGGGTCGACGGCCGGCACCGTGCAGCGCACGCAGGCGGAGGTGCGGCGCAGCGTCGGTCCGTCCGCGACGCGGGCCTCGACGAGGATGTCCTCGATGAAGGGCGGCAGTTCGCCGCCGTCCTCGGCGCGCAGCAGCAGGTTGGCCCGGGCGCGTTCGGCGGGCTTGTTCAGCGGCTGGGCCAGGGCTTCGCGCCAGGCGCGTAGCGAGCCGTCGCCGACGAGGTGCAGCGCGTTCGGGGCCAGACTGCGCCGGGCTGCGGCGCTCAGGCGCACGAGGCGCAGACGCGCACCCGTCGTCGCGCGCAGCAGCGCGGCCGCGTCGTCGCCGGCGTCCCAGGCCTGCAGGGTGTCGAAGTCCTGGCGTTCGCCGTTCCAGGCGCGGATCTGGACCGCCTCGCCGGCATCGGCTGCCAGGGTCAGCAGGCGCCCCTGGGCCAGCAGCGTCAGCCCGTCGGCCCGCAGCCGGGCGGCCACGAGGGCCAGGCGTGGCTGTGCGCCCATCCAGCTCAGCTCGCCGGCCGCATCAACGACGGCCCAGCCCCGCTCGCCCTCGGGCCGGCCGTCGGCATCCAGCTCCAGCGCGTCAACGGCCTCGCCGGCGCAGGACTTGACCGGGTAACGCCACAACCCGGCGACGCGGGCGACGAGATCAGCCATGGGCTGGCGGCGTCAGCGGCTGCGCGGTGCGATAGGCGTCTCGGGCACTGGATAACCGGCGGCGCCGAAGGTCGCGACGACGGCCTTGTGCACGTCGAAATAGACCTGCCAGTAATGGTCGGTGTGGCAGTAGGGGCGCACGCACAGCAGCGGGCCTTCGGGCGTGAACTGCAGGATCTCGATGTCGGGCGCTGGCTGGGCCATCACGTTGGGGATGGCGGCGATGGCGGGCTTCAGCCGCGCGATGGCGTCCAGCGGATCCACGCTGTTGGCGACCTTGGCCAGGCAGTCCACGCGACGGTGGGGCAGGGCGGAGAAGTTCTGGATGGCGCCGCTGAAGATGGTGTTGTTGCCGACGATGGTCTGCACGTTGTCGGGCGTGGCGATCGTCGTGCCGAACAGGCCGATCTCGGTGACCGTGCCGGTCACACCGCCGGCCTGCACGAAGTCGCCCACCTTGAACGGCCGCAGCACCTGCATGAAGACGCCGGCCGCGAAATGGGTCAACAGCCCGCCCCAGGCCGTGCCTATGGCCAGCCCGGCGCCGGCCAGCAACGCGGCGAAGGAGGTGGTCTTGACGCCGAAGATGTCCAGGATCGCGAGGATGAGGACGACGTTCAGCAGCACGCTGAGGATGGAGCGCAGATAGGCCGCCAGCGTGGAGTCGATGCGCTGGCCGCGCGCCAGCGCCGCCGTGAAGACGCGCAGCGCCAGCGCGATCAGCCAGCGGCCCACCACCCAGGCGGCGATGGCGGCCAGCACCTTGAGCCCGAAGTCCACGCCCTGGGTGCTGAGAAACTGCCAGACGGCTTCCGTGTTCATCATTCGTTACTCCCTTTGAAGACCCCCGCATCCTCTCAACCCCGTGCCACCCATGCAAATCCCATAAACCCCGAGCCCGCGCGGCTGCAGGGCCTGGCTCCGGTGTTCGACGCGCGGGCCCGGCTGCTGGTGCTGGGCAGCTTTCCCGGCGCGGCCTCGCTGCGGGCGGCGCAGTACTACGCCCATCCGCGCAACGCCTTCTGGCCGCTGATGGCCGCGCTGCTGGGCCAGGCCGACCTGGCGGCGCTGCCCTACGCCGAGCGCCTGGACGCATTGCGGCGGCACCGCGTCGCGCTGTGGGACGCCGTGGCCGCCTGCCGCCGCGAGGGCAGCCTGGACACGGCCATAGAAGCCGCCGAGCCGAGTGACCTGGCCGCTCTCGTCGCTCGTCTGCCGGAGTTGCGCGCCATCGCCTGCAACGGTGCGCTGGCCCACCGGCAGACGCTGCTGGCCCTGGGCGAGCCGGGCCAGCCGGTGCTGCGCCTGCCGTCCACGAGCCCGGCCCATGCCGGCCTGAGCCTGGCCGACAAGCTGGCCATGTGGCGGGCCGGGCTGGCGCCGTATCTGGCCTAGGATGCACGCATGAAGAGACTGTTCATGGCCGCCATCGCGGCCTGGGCGGGCGGCGTCGCCGCTGCGCCTGCCATCCCTGCCGACCTGATCCTGCGCGATGCCACCGTCGTCGACGTGGCCGCGGGCCGCCTCGTGACGGGCCAGGCCGTCGTCACGCGCGGCGACCGCATCGTGGCCGTCGTCGACGCGAAGCGGCTGGGCCGCTACAAGGCCAGGCAGACGCTGAGCCTCAAGGGCCGCTACCTGATCCCGGGCCTGTGGGACAGCCATGTCCACTTCGGTGGCGGAGAGGCGCTGATCGAGGAGAACCGCCATCTGCTGCCGCTCTACCTGGCGCACGGCATCACGACGGTGCGCGACTGCGCCGGCGACCTCAGTGACACGGTATTGCAGTGGCGCGACGAGATCTCCGCCAAGAAGCTGCTGGGCCCGACCATCTTCGCCTCCGGCGCCAAGCTGGAGGGCTACAAGCCGCTGTGGAAGGGCACGCAGGAGGTCGGCACGCCGCAGGAGGTGGGCCAGGCCCTGGACAAGTTGCGCCATGACCACGCGGACTTCGTCAAGATCACCGAGAACACGATGCGCGCCGACATCTACCTGGACGCGCTGCGCCAGGCGAGGGCGCGCGGCCTGCCGAGTTCCGCGCATCTGCACGGCGCCGTGACGCTGGACCAGGCGGCCGAGGCGGGCCTGGGCACGCTGGAGCACCTGAACTACCTGCTGCGCGCCGCCACGCCCAAGGAGGCGGAGCTGACGGCCCAGGTGGCCGCCGGCACCCTCACGGCGCGCTCGGCCGCCGAGCAGAGCCTGGCCAGCTACGACGAGGCCACGGCCCGCGCCGCCTTCAAGCGCCTGGCCGCGCGCGGCACGGCCGTCGTGCCGACGCTGTCGGTCATCCGCATCACGGCCTATCTGGACCAGGACGACCACGCGAATGACGACTATCTGAAGTACATCGGTCCCAAGCTGCGCCAGACCTATGACTGGCGCGTCAAGCGCGCGGCGCTGGACGGGCCGGATGCCATCGCCTACCGCCATGCGAGCTACGAGAAGACGGCGCGGCTGCTGCCGCTGCTGGCCGAGGCCGGTGTGGAGATCGTCGCCGGTACGGACGCAGGCTTCCTGAACAGCTTCGACTATCCCGGTCAGGCCTTGCACGACGAGATGGCCGTCTACGTGCGCTCCGGACTGACGCCGACGCAGGCGCTGCGCTCGGCCGTCGTGGCCGGCCCGCGCTTCCTCGGCAAGGACGGCTACGGCGCGCTGGCCGGGGGCAAGGTGGCGGACATCGTCGTGTTGAAGGCCAACCCGCTCGAGGACATCGCCGCGACGCGCCAGATCGATGCCGTCGTGACGCGCGGCCGGCTGCTGGACCGCCAGCGCCTGGACGCGATGCTGGCCGAGGTGCGCGACTGGGTGGCGGCGCAATGAGGGCCAAGCCTCAGGCCTGGGGCCCGGCAACGCTGAGCGAGTTCGACGGCGTGCGCTTCCTGCACCTGGACTCGATCTGGGTGCAGGGCGCGATGCGCATACGCAAGCCCGACCAGCTGGAGCTCGAATACATCCAGCGCATGTGCGCCTGGATGCTGTGGCGTGACCCGGCCGCGCTGGGCGAGGGGCATGCCGTTCAGCTGGGGCTGGGGGCGGCGGCGCTGACGCGCTTCTGCCATGGCTCGCTGAAGATGCAGACCACCGCCGTGGAGATCAACCCCGAGGTCATCGCCGCCTGCCGGCAGTGGTTCCGGCTGCCGGCCGACGATGCGCGGCTGAGCGTCGTCAACGCGGATGCGGCGCGCTGGGTCATGGACGACGCCCATCTGCAGACGGTGGACGTGCTCAACGTGGACCTCTACGACCACGACGCCGCCGCGCCCGTGCTGGACGACGAGGCTTTCTATGCCGCCTGCCGCGGCGTGCTGGCCGACGGCGGGCTGATGACGGTGAACCTGTTCGGACGCAGCGCCAGCTTCGCGCGCAGCGCGCTGCGCATTGCCCGCGCCTTTGGCTCGGACCAGGTCTGGAGCCTGGCGCCCACCAAGGAGGGCAATACCGTCGTCGTCGCGGCGCGCGGTGTGCAGGTGCCGCACCGCGAGGTGCTGGAGCAGCGCGCGGCTAACATCGAGTCGCGCTTCAAGCTGCCGGCCCGCAAATGGCTCAGGCTCGTCAGGCCGCTGCCGATGAGCATCCTCAACGCCCTCTGAGACCCGCCTCGATGTCGACCAAGCCCAAGCCCTCGGTTCCTCCCGCCAAGACCGAAGGCCGCCTGGACTGGCGCCAGCTGCTGCACTGGCTGCTGGAGGACGGGCTCATCGACGAACCCCAGGTGCAGCGCACCGAGCAGCGCTTCGCCGCGGGCGACAGCTCGCTGCATCCACTGGTTCGCCTGGGACACGCCAGCCTGGTGCGGCTGTCGACGGGCAAGCCGCTTGACGTGGACGCCCTGTCCGAATGGCTGGCCGTGCGCGCCCGCCTGCCCTATCTGCGCATCGACCCGCTGAAGGTTGACGTGGGCCGCGTCGGCGACGTGATGTCCATAGGTTATGCGGAGGCCAAGCGCTGCCTGCCGGTGCAGTTCGGCGTGAACGACGTGACCATCGCGACGTCCGAGCCCTTCGAGACCAGCTGGGTGGCGCAGATCGAGTCGCATGTGCGCAAGCCCATCAAGCTGGTCGTCGCCAACCCGCTGGAGATCGCGCGCTACACGACCGAGTTCTTCACGCTGGCGCGCTCGGTGCGCGCCGCGGCCAAGGCCGGCGAGCAGAGCCAGGTGGCGAGCTTCGAGCAGCTCGTCGAGCTGGGCCGGACCAACAAGCAGCTCGACGCCAACGACCAGGGCGTCGTGCAGGTCGTCGACTGGCTGTGGCAGTACGCCTTCGACCAGCGCGCCTCGGACATCCACCTGGAGCCGCGCCGCGAGATGGGCGTCATCCGCTTCCGCATCGACGGCGTGCTGCACACGGTCTACCAGCTTCCGCCCACGGTGATGAGCGCGATGACCTCGCGCATCAAGCTGCTGGGCCGTATGGACGTGGTCGAGAAGCGCCGCCCGCTGGACGGCCGCATCAAGACGCGCAACCCGGCCGGCGACGAGGTGGAGATGCGCCTGTCGACACTGCCCACCGCCTTCGGCGAGAAGATGGTCATGCGCATCTTCGACCCCGACACGGCGGTCAAGGATCTGTCGTCGCTGGGTTTCGGCCAGCACGACTCCGACCGCTGGGAGGGCCTGGTCAAGCAGCCGCACGGCATCATCCTGGTGACCGGCCCGACCGGCAGCGGCAAGACGACCACGCTGTATTCCACGCTGAAGCGGCTGGCGACCGACGAGGTCAACGTCACGACCATCGAAGACCCGATCGAGATGATCGAGCCGGCCTTCAACCAGACCCAGGTGCAGAACGTGCTGGACTTCGGCTTTGCCGAGGGCCTGCGCGCGCTGATGCGTCAGGACCCGGACATCATCATGGTGGGCGAGATCCGTGACCTTGAGACGGCCGAGATGGCCATCCAGGCCGCGCTGACGGGCCACCTCGTCTTCAGCACGCTGCACACCAACGACTCCGTGTCGGCCATCACGCGGCTGATGGACCTGGGCGTGCCGAGCTACCTGATCAGCGCCACCGTCATCGGCGTGCTGGCCCAGCGCCTGGTGCGCACGCTGTGCCCGCATTGCAAGCAGCCCGACCCGCTGGTCACGCGCGAGGGTCTCAACGAACTGGTGCGCCACTGGCGCCTGGGCGGCGGTGTGAAGCCCTACAAGCCGGTGGGCTGCCTCGAATGCCGCAACACCGGCTTCCGTGGCCGTGCCGGTCTCTATGAGTTGCTGACCGTGAGCGAAGGTGTCAAGGGCGCCGTGGGCGACCTGGCAGCCCTGCGTCGGCAGGCCGTGCAGGAGGGCCTGCGCCCGCTGCGCCTGGCAGGCGCGATGAAGGTGGCCGAAGGCGTCACGACGGTGGAGGAAGTGCTGCGCAGCACACCGGCCTGGGAAGGCTAGGGCTGGGGCGGGCAGGCCTCGGCGGCCTTACGTGTAATCCACAGTCGGGCGGCCCTGGGGCCACTGCCAGAATCGCCGCGCAACTTACAGCGCAGCCTCCGGCGCGCCGGAGGCGACTGACGATGAAGATCAAGAGCCAGCGGGACTTCTGGTCCGGGCTGATGTTCCTGGTGGCGGGCGTGGTGTTTGCCTGGGGCGCGACCGCGTACGCCTTCGGCACGTCGGCCCGGCCCGGCCCGGGGTACTTCCCGTTCGGGCTGGGCATCCTGCTGGCCTTGCTGGGCGGCCTGGTGCTGTTCAAGGCGCTGACGCTGGAGTCCGAAGGCGGAGACCCCGTTGGCGCCATCGCCTGGCGGCCCCTCGTCACCATCGTCGCGGCCGTGGCCTTGTTCGGCCTCGCCCTGCCGCGCCTGGGCCTGGCCTGCACGCTGCCGCTGCTCATCGCGTTGTCGGCGCTGGCCGGTGACGAATTCCGTTGGCGCGACGCAATGGTCAGCAGCGTCGTGCTGACGGTGGGCAGCTGGGCCTTGTTCATCCTGGGCCTGAAGCTGACCATCCCGCTCTGGCCCGTCTACTTCACCGGCTGAGGGCGGGCGCCATGGACTTGCTGAACAATCTCGCCCTGGGCTTCCAGACGGCGCTGAGCCTGCAGAACCTGGTCTATGCCTTCTTCGGCGCCGTGCTGGGCACGCTGATCGGCGTGCTGCCCGGCCTGGGGCCCGTCGCGACTATCGCGATGCTGCTGCCCTCCGTCTACACGCTGGACGCGACACCGGCCCTCATCATGCTGGCCGGCATCTATTACGGGGCCCAGTACGGCGGCTCGACGACGGCCATCCTCATCAACGTGCCGGGCGAATCGAGCTCGGTCGTGACGGCCATAGATGGCTATCAGATGGCGCGCCAGGGGCGCGCCGGCCCGGCGCTGGCCGCCGCCGGCCTTGGCAGTTTCTTCGCCGGCTGCGTCGGCACCATCATCATCGCGGCCTTCGCGGCACCGCTGACCGAGCTGGCCGCCCGGTTCGGCTCGGCCGAGTATTTCTCGCTGATGGTGCTGGGCCTGGTCGGTGCCGTGGTGCTGGCGTCGGGGTCGCTGCTCAAGGCGATCGCGATGATCGTGCTGGGCCTGCTGCTGGGGCAGGTCGGCACCGACGTGATCTCCGGCAGCGCCCGTTACGCCTTCGACATCCCCGACCTTGCCGACGGCATCGGCTTCGTCGTCATCGCGATGGGCGTGTTCGGCTTCGGCGAGATCATCGCCAACCTGGGCCAGCCCGAGGAGCACCGCGAGACCTTCGTGAAGGAGGTGAAAGGCCTGTGGCCCACGCGCGAGGACTTCAAGGAGGCCTGGCCCTCCGTCGTGCGCGGCACGGCGCTGGGCTCCATCCTCGGCGTGCTGCCCGGTGGCGGCGCGTTGCTGGCCTCGTTTGCCGCCTACACACTGGAGAAGAAGGCCGTGCGCCGTCCGCGCGTGCCCTTCGGCAAGGGCGCCATCCAGGGCGTGGCCGGGCCGGAAAGCGCCAACAACGCCGGCGCCCAGACGTCGTTCATCCCAATGCTGACGCTGGGCATCCCGCCCAATGCCGTGATGGCGTTGATGGTGGGCGCCATGACCATCAAGGGCATACAGCCCGGCCCGCAGGTCATGGCGAGCAATCCCGAGCTCTTCTGGGGCCTGATCGCGTCGATGTGGGTCGGCAACCTGATGCTCATCGTGTTGAACCTGCCGCTGATCGGCATCTGGATCAAGCTGCTGACGGTGCCCTACCGCTTCCTGTTCCCGGCCATCGTCGTGTTCTGCTGCATCGGCGCCTACACACTGAACAACAACAGCTTCGATGTCTATCTGACGGCCGTCTTCGCGCTGCTGGGCTATGTCTTCTACAAGCTGAGCTGCGAACCGGCGCCGCTGCTGCTTGGCTTCATCCTGGGACCCATGATGGAGGAGAACCTGCGCCGGGCCCTGTTGCTGGCGCGCGGGGACTGGAGCACCTTCCTGACGCGCCCCCTGTCGGCAGGCCTGCTGATCGCGGCGGCGCTGATGATCGTGGTCGTGATGCTGCCGTCCATCAAGAGCAAGCGTGAGGAGGCTTTCCAGGAAGAGACCTGAGGCGGCTGCTGCGGCGCCGGAGTCGCTCGGTATTCAAGCTGCCCGGCGCACGAAACCGGGCAGGTGACGCCGGGAGATCCAAGCCACTCTATGTAGAGGGGTAGAGGGGGCGCCGGCCAGGCGGCCCCGGCGAATCTCCAGGCGTCGACGCAGAAAGTCTTGCGCGGCCCAAAAATCCTGTGCTACAGTAGCGGGCTTCGCTGATCACAAAGCGCAGCGCGAACCGAAAGGGGCGTGCGGCAGGTGGGAAGCGAAGCCGGGCTGAGAGGCCTGGGGGCGGGCTGGAGTTGCTCGTTGGGTGCCGAGGGGATTCGAAAAGAAATCTTCAAAAAGTACTTGACGACGCTGCGAAAGCGGATCAAAATCCCGCCTCTTTGCTGCTGACGAATGAATTGCGAAAGCGACGAATTCGAGGGTGGCGAAGAAAACAAGTTGCCGAGTATTGAGAAAAGAAATTTTCAAAAATACTTGACGACGACGCAAAAAGCGGATTAGAATCTCGCCTCTTTGCTGCTGACAACGAAACGACGTCAGCGACGTGATCGACGAAAGTTGATTGCGCTGTTCTTTAAGAATTCACAGCCGATAAGCGTGGGCGTTTGAAGTGAAGTGATGTTATCAGGTGACTGATGACGGTCCTTCGGACTTTAAACGCTCACGGAAAGAGAATGAAGCTATGCAAATAGTCTTTGTTCGATTCCGTTGAGTAAATTCAAGATCGAACTGTAGAGTTTGATCCTGGCTCAGATTGAACGCTGGCGGCATGCCTTACACATGCAAGTCGAACGGTAACAGGTTAAGCTGACGAGTGGCGAACGGGTGAGTAATGTATCGGAACG
>Ga0213878_10000097_pt1 | contig 46361 bp, 44 predicted proteins | sample VelepicoBEBS_R02_FD_161053 | JGI IMG/M metagenome (GOLD analysis project Ga0213878, IMG submission 161053) | Vellozia epidendroides bulk soil microbial communities from rupestrian grasslands, the National Park of Serra do Cipo, Brazil - BS_R02 | ecosystem: Environmental > Terrestrial > Soil >... | reverse complement strand
GCCTCCCTTACTAGCGCACGCGCCCGAGAAGCTGCGCGGCGCGCAAGCCTTTATTCGGTATCCTACGGGACAGGTACGCGGCAGGCATCGGCCGCTTCACCGTCCGATGCGTCGGTCTTCCCATCGTACGCTTCGACGGTCGACAGCCGCCGTTGAAGTGCGAACCGCACTCGGCGACCGCGCGCCGACGCATCGACCATGCGCATGATCTCACCCCTCCGGCCGAGTTCACGGCCTGGGACGCAGGGCATTACGGGCGAGCCACCCGAGGACCTCCTGCCCTGCTAGGCTGTGTGCAGCATGCTGCTATGGCCTAGCGCTGGACCGAATAGGGCTCGTACGGCACCCATGCGTTCCATGTCCCGCTTGCCTTCACGTCGGCTTTCGGGACGCATCCTCTGAAGAACGGAACCAGACCCCCGCGGGAAATTCAGGCGTGCTTGCCCGGGCACGGTTCTCTTGCTACCATAGGTGACACACTTCTCCGAGGCGCTTCGAACCGAGGCGCTTCTTCGCGCCAGCGAGGAACAGCGAATGGCTGAGAACACCGACCGCGGACCGCTGCCGCCCTACGGGCCGGCGATCTGGGATGCCGCCAAACGCGGCGACCTCCACGAGATGGAGCACATCGCCGACGCCGCGCGGCACGCGATCGCGCGCAGCGCCGCGCAAGAAGGCGTGCAGATTTCGGAGTCGACCTCGTCGGCGGCGACGCATTTCCGCGAGTGCGCTTCGCACGAAGTCGTCGAGGTTCGCGAAGCGCTCACCCACCTCGAAGGAAAGATCAACGAGCTGCGCGCCTCGAAGGCGCAGCAACCGCCGGAACAAAGCTGACGGTGAGGGACCGGCCGAACCGCTTCCTCACGCGGCTCGACCGGTCCGCGTCCCGGCCGGTGCACGCGGTGTGGGAGATCACGCTCGCGTGCGATCTGAAATGCGGGCACTGCGGCTCGCGCGCCGGCAAGGCGCGCACGAAAGAGCTGTCGACCGAGGAGTGCCTGCAGGTCGTCGCCGAGCTGGCGGCGCTGGGGACGCGCGAGGTCACGCTGATCGGCGGCGAAGCGTACCTGCGCCGCGACTTCGCGCAGATCATCGCCGCCGTCCGCGCCGCCGGGATGCAGTGCACGCTGCAGAGCGGCGGGCGCAACCTGAACGACGCGCGGATCGCCGCCGCCGTCGAAGCGGGCTTGACCGCGGCCGGCATCTCGCTCGACGGAACGCGCGCGCTGCACGACGAGCTGCGCGGCGTGCGCGGCTCGTTCGACGCCGCGGTCGCTGCGCTGCACCGTCTGCGCGAGCACGGTCTTCCGACCAGCGTGAACACGCAGATCACCGCGCACGTCTTGGAGCAGCTCGACGACGTGCTCGACGTCGTCATCGCGACGGGCGCGAAGAACTGGCAGCTGCAGCTCACGGTTCCGATGGGGCGCGCCGGCGATCACCCCGAGATGATCCTCCAGCCGTACCAGATGCTCGAGATGCTGCCGAAGCTCGCCGCGCTCTTCGAGCGCGCCGCGCGCAGCGGCGTGCTGCTGCAGATCGGCAACAACGTCGGCTACTTCGGCCCGCACGAAGGCGAGCTGCGCGGAAACGGCTTCGAAGCGGTTCACTACGAAGGCTGCCTCGGAGGGCAGAACACGATCGGGATCGAGGCCGACGGGACGGTGAAAGGCTGTCCCTCGCTGCCGACCGACGCGTACGCCGGCGGTAACGTGCGCGAGATCGACCTCACGACGATCTGGCTCGAGACGCCTGAGCTCTCGTTCTCGCGCGAGCGCCGCGAGCCGCAGTGGGGATTCTGCAAGAGCTGCTATTACAAGGACGTCTGCCGCGGCGGCTGCACCTGGATGGCGCACAGCCTGCTCGGAAAACCCGGCAACAACCCGTTCTGCCACCACCGCGCGCTCGAGCTGGAGCGGCAAGGGCTGCGCGAGCGGATCCGCCAGGTCGCAGCGGCGCCCGGCACGCCGTTCGACCACGGCCGCTTCGAGCTGATCGTCGAGACGCGCGACAGCGCCGCGAGCGCGGCCGAGGTTGCCGACTCGACGCCGCGTGACGCGAACGCCGATCGCGAGCGGCTCGTCGTGTGCTACGGCTGCCGGCGGCACGTCTTCGCGGGCACCACGGAGTGCCCGTTCTGCGGCGCCAGCGTCGAGGCGGCGCGCGAGCGCCATGCCGCGGTGCTGGCCGAAGCCCGCGCGGCGGCGCAGGTCCTGTTGGCGCGCCTGTCGGCGCTCGAGCGGCTGCCCGCTAGGTAACGGCCGCACGATCCGCATGGCCGCCGGCTCGGTCTTGCTGTGGTTGCAGGAAGCCGACCGGAATGCCTGGTAAAGCGAGCCTCCCCTACTACCTCTCGACCTCCGGGAAGGACGAGCTCATGTCATATCAGTCAGGTGGCGGCTACGGCGGCGACGGGCGGCCGATCCATGCGTTCTACGGCGTGATCATCCACGATTGCATCAAGCGCGGCGACAAGGAAGAGATGCGCAAGATCGCCGCCGAGGCCCGCGCGGCGCTGCAGAAAAAGGAAGGCGCGTCCCAGGAGAAAGTCAAGGAAGTCGAAGACGCGCTCAAAGAGCTCGAGGCTGCGCTCAACAAAGCCGGATAGCGGCGATGCGCGACACGGGTGGTGCGCCGAAGCCGAATCGGTACGTCACCGATCTCGACCGCGCGGGGCACCGCCCGGTGCACGTGGTGTGGGAGATCACGCTGGCGTGCGACCTGAAGTGCGGGCACTGCGGCTCGCGCGCCGGCCGCAAACGCCCGCACGAGCTCACGACGGCGGAGTGTCTCGACGTCGTCGCGCAGCTCGCCGCGCTCGGCACGCGCGAGATCACGCTGATCGGCGGCGAGGCGTACCTGCGCAAGGACTTCGCGCAGATCATCGCCGCGATCACCGCGGCCGGGATCGAGTGCACGCTGCAGAGCGGCGGGCGCAATCTCACCGAAGAGCGCGTTCGCGCCGCGAAAGCGGCGGGCTTGAAGGCGGCCGGGATCTCGATCGACGGGCTGCGCGAGGTGCACGACGCGCTGCGCGGCGTTTCCGGCTCGTTCGACGCCGCCGTCGCCTCGCTGAAGCGCTTGCGCGCGCACGGCATCCCGGCCGGCGCCAACACCGCGATCACGAAGCGGTCGTTCGAGCAGCTCGAGGCGATCCTGGACGTGCTCATCGACGCCGGCGCCCAAGCGTGGCAGATCGCGCTCACCGTTCCGATGGGACGCGCCAGCGAGAACTGGGCGATGATGCTGCAGCCGCACCAGATGCTGGAGCTGATGCCGAAGCTGGCCGCCCTGCAGCGCCGCGCGCACGACCACGGCGTGCTGATGCAGCCGGCGAACAACATCGGCTACTTCGGCCCGTACGAAGGACGGCTGCGCGGCACCGGTTTGGAGAGCGTTCACTACGCCGGCTGTCCGGGCGGCCAGAACGTGATGGGCATCGAAGCGGACGGCAACGTGAAAGGCTGTCCGTCGCTGCCGACCGACGGCTACGTGGGCGGCAATACGCACGAGATCGATCTGACGACGATCTGGAACACCGCGCCGCAGATCGCGTTCGCGCGCGGCGAGAGCGCGAACTGGGGCTTCTGCAAGTCGTGCTACTATGCCAGCGTCTGCCGCGCCGGCTGCACCTGGATGTCGCACAGCCTGTTCGGCAAGCCCGGCGAGAACCCGTACTGCCACCACCGTGCGGAAGAGCTCGCGCGGCAAGGCTTGCGCGAGTCCGTGCGGCAAGTTGCGGCGGCGCCGGGGACTTCGTTCGACTTCGGGCTGTTCGAAATCGTCGTCGAGACGAGCGACGGCCGTCCCGCGGACGTCGTCCCGCTCGACCTTACGCCGCGCGACGCGGGTGAGAGCGGCGAGCTGATCGTCTGCTACAACTGCTTCCGCCACGTCTTCGCCGGAACGCCGGCCTGCCCGTTCTGCGCCGCCGACATCGCGCAGGCACAAGCGCACCACGACGACGCGATGCGCGCCGCGCGAAGCGCCGCCGACGTGCTGCTCGCGGCGCTCAGCGCAACCTGAACGCCGAGCCGAGCGGCGCGCCAGCGAGCCGGCGGCGCGCCGCCTGTTGCCTCGCGCGGACTAGAGGACTACACTTTCCAGACGCGGGCTAACCGCCGTATTGACCGATTGGAGGTTCGAATGTCGACTATGCTCGGGAAACGTATCGCAGGCGCTCTCTTTCTGGCGGCGGCAGTGCTCGCCGCGACACCCGGTACCGGCGCGCAGCCGCGCTCCGCAGCGTTCACGCCGGCAACGTCGTTCATCACGTGTCAGCCCGGCTATGTGTATCGCTGCAACAAGTACGGCTGCTTCTGCGTGAAGGCGTGACCGTCATGAAACGGCTGCTTCTCGGCGCGCTTGCCGCGGCGCTTCTGTTCACGTACGCCTCACCGCCTCAGCCGGCGGCGGCGTGTCCGCTCATCTGCCGTTTCGTAAACGGCCACTGGGTCTGCGGCTGCGGCTGACCTCGCGGTTCAACGGAGCGCGACCGCCGGCGGGCCGTCGACGACCCCGGCCGGTTCGAGGCTGATCTCGGGCGGCAGCTCGGCGAACGCGTAGACCGCGACGCCGGGCGCCGTCCGCTCGATGAGCTCCGCGAGCAGCGGGCGCAGCGGCGCGGTGACGACGATGGCGTGCGGCGCGCAGGCCGGGTCGGCGGCGTGGCGCGCAACCGACTCGCGCAGGGCGAGCGCCGTGCTCGGGTCGGGCGCGAGCCCGCCGTCGTGCGACCACATGCGCGCGAGCTCGGCCTCGAACGCCGGCGCGAGGATCAGCGGGCGCAACCGCGTGACGCCGTCGCGGCGGAGCTGCTGCGGGACGATCGTGCGGCGCGCCGCTTCGGCGAGCTCGCGCGGGTCGCGTGCCGCCGGCGCGGCGTCGGCGAACGCTTCGAACACCGCGACCGGATCGCGCGGCCAGGCGCGCTCGCGCAGTAGGTGCACGAAGGCGCGGTGCGCGAGCGCGACGGGAAGCGAATCGCCGCCGACGTCCTTCACCACCGAGGGCACCGACGCGCGCAGGTGCTCGACGAGCGTCTGAAACTCTTGCCGGCCGAACAGCTCGGCGGCGTGCGCGCGCGCCAGCTCGGCGAGGTGCGAGCCGAGGATCGAGATCGCGTCGAACGTCAGCGCGCCGGCGCGTTGCGCGCGCTCCCGCTCGGCGTACGGGATCCGGCGCGCCGCGAGACCGTAGACCGGTTCGGTGGTCGGCTCGCCGCCGACGCGCTCGAGCACCTCGCTCGCACCGACCGCGAGCAGCACGTCGAGGCGCACCATCCCTTCGCCGGCGACGCGGTCGCGCACGCGGATCGCGTACGTGCGCGGGTCGCGCAGCGGATCGTCGCGCAGCCGCACGCCGGGGATGACGATTCCCGTTTCGGCGGCGAGCGCGCGGCGCACGTCGGCGACGCGGTCGAGCAGCGCTTCCGAGTTGGGCGGCGCGAGGAGCGGATAGAGCTCCGCGCCGACGTCGATCGAGAGCGCGTCGACGCCGACCAGCGCGAAGGCGGTCTCCGGCCGCCGCACCGCTTCGCGCCGGCGCTGCTCGTGCACGGCGCGCAGCTGCGCGTCGGCGAAGCGCTTGCGGCGCTCGGCGAGCAGCGCGCCGCCGAACGCGACGATCCCCAGCGAGGCGAAGAGCGGGCCGGGAAACGAGGGCACGAAGGCCAGCGCGAAGACGAGCACCGCCGCGACACGCAGCACGTCGGGGCGCGCCAGGAGCTGCGCGGCGAGATCCACGCCGAGCGCGCCGTCGCCCGCGACGCGCGTCACCATCAGCCCCATCGCGGTCGAGATGAGGAACGCCGGGAGCGTCGTGAGCAGCGCGTTGCCGATCGAGAGGATCGCGAACGTCTCGACCGCTTCGAGCGGCGCCATCCCGTGGTAGAGCGTTCCGACCAGCACGCCGCCGAGCAGGTTCAGCACGACGATGACGAGCGCCGCGACGGCGTCGCCTTTGACGAACTTTCCCGCTCCGTCCATCGCCGCGTAGAAGTCCGCCTCGCGCTGAACGCGGGCGCGCTTGCGCCGCGCCAGCTCGGCGTCGAGCATCCCGGCGTGCAGGTCGGCGTCGATCGCCATCTGCTTGCCCGGCATCGCGTCGAGCGTAAAGCGCGCGCACACTTCGGCGACGCGTTGCGCTCCGCTGGCTATGACCACGAATTGGATCAAAATAAGGATCGCGAACACGATCAGGCCGACGACGACGTTGCCGCGCACCACGAACTGGCCGAAAGCCGGGATCAGCGCGCCGGCGCCGCCGGGATCGTGCCCTTGGGTGAGAATGAGCCGCGTCGCGCTGACGTCGAGCGCCAGCCGGAACAGCGTCGCGAGCAACAGCGAGGGCGCGAAGGCCGAGAACTCAAGGGGCTCTTCGACCCGCAAGCTGATCAGCAGCACCAGCGCCGAGCCGAAGACGTTCAGCGCGAGCAGCGCGTCGAGCAGCGGCGGCGGCAGCGGGACGATGAGGATTGCGACGACGCACAGCACGGCAACCGCAAACGCCGTGGTCAGCTTGGACGTCACGCGAGCACGCCTTCGCGCGCCAGCGCGGCGACGATCTGCGCCACCGCGACGTACGCGTCGGGCGGGATCGCGCGACCGCTCTCGCCGTGCGCGTAGAGGAGCCGCGCCAGCGCGACGTCCTCGACGAGCGGGATGCCGCACTCGCGCGCGAGCGCTTTGACGCGCAGCGCTGCCTCGTCGAGCGCGCGCACCAGAATCTCCGGAACGGGCACGTCCGGCGGCGCGTAGCGCAACGCGACCGCGACGTGCTGCGGGTTGACGACGACGAACGAGGCTTCGCGCGTGCGGCCGACCGCGCCGCGGACGATCGTGCGGTGCGCGCTCTTGCGCCGCGCGCGCGCCTGCGGGTCGCCTTCGTTCTCCTTGGCGTCGCGCTTGAACTCCTCGAACGACATCTTCAGCCCGCGCAGCCAGCGCCGCCGCACCAGCACGTAGTCCGCCAGCGCGAACACCGCGCCGACGCACCACGCCGCCAGACAAGCGCGCAGCGCGGCGAACGCGACCAGCGAGGCCGCCGCAGCCGGCGCGCTCAGCGCCGTCACGGCGGCGCGCGGCGCGCCGAGCGCTGGTCCGGCGCCGACGACGTCGCGCGCGAGCGGCAGCAGCGCGAGCACCGTGGCGACGAGTGCAAGGCCGGCGCGCGCGATCCCGATGGCGGTTTCCGCGCCGCACATCCGCTTCAGCCCGGCGAACGGATCGAGCCGTTTGGCCTCGACGTGCAATCCCGAGAAGTGCAGCCCGCCTCCTTGCGCCAGTGCGGCGAGCGTGCCGGCGCCGGCAGCCGCAACGGCCGGAACCAGCGCACCCAGCGCAACGACCGCGAGCGCGGAAAACGACACGCGCATCGCAGGCGCGGCGAGGCCGCGTGGATCGGACCCGGCGTGCACCGGCGTAGCGGCGGCGAGCGCGACGACGGTGCCCGCCGCGATGAACGGGATCGCCGCCGCGGCAGCCGGCACCGCAGCGCCGAACGCGGCCATTGCGTTCACCTCGCTCGAGCGGGCAGCGTTTCCTTCGCGTTTCGCGCGCTCGCGGCGAGCCGGCGTCGCATCGAAGCGCTTCTCTTCCGCGTTCATCGCGTGCCGCTCCACGGCACGACGAGCCACGGCCGGGCTCCCGCGGGCGCAAGCAGCGGAACGGCGATCACGGTAACGACGAGCGCCGCCGCGAACACCGCCGGAAACGCGAGCGTGAAGCTGGAGAACCGCGGCACGACCCGCGCGACCGCTCCGAACGCGAGCTGCAATGCCGCAGCCACCGCGACCGCCGGCGCCGCGACCGCAAACGCTGCCCGCAGGATCGTTTCCGGAAGCGCGAGCGCGAAACGCTCCCACGCCGCCGGCGCGACCACCGCTCCGGGCGCGACGTGCGCGAACGATTCGGCGAACGCCCTCACCACCGGAACCCAGCCGTCGAGCAGCACGAACGCCGCCAGAAACGACGCGGACCAAAGCCGCCCGAACGCTTGCGCGCTGGTGACGTTCGCGCCCGGAACGCTTCCCCGCACGCCCAGGTAGTCGTCGATCGTGCGCCCGGCGTAATACGCGCCGTCGTAGAGCAACGCCGCGCCGAACCCGATCGCCGCGCCGACCACGAAGTCGCCGGCCAGCGCGAACGCAAACGCCGCGAGATCGAGCTGCCGGCTCGTCGGCACTAGCGGTGCGACGGCGAACGCGAGCGCCATCGCAAGCCCGGCGCGCACGATGGGCGGCACCGAGGGATGCGAAAACGCCGGCGCGCGCGACATCAACCCGGCCGCGCGCGCGAACACGAGCAGCGCCGTCTGCGTCACCCGCGCACCAGCAGCGGAATCCGCGCCACGATCTCGTACAGCAGCTGCGCGCACAACGCGAGCCCGAACCGCCCGCCGACGAGCAGCACGACGCCGACCGCCAGGATCTTCGGGAGCATCGTCAGGGTCTGTTCCTGAACCTGGGTCGCCGCTTGCAGCACCGCGACCACCGTGCCGACCAGCGTCGCCGCGATCAGCACCGGCAGCGTCAGCACCGCCGTGACGACCAGCGCCTCCCGCAAAAGCCCGTCGAACGCATCCATGCGCACATGATGCCGGGCGGATGTTACCGCCGCGTCACGGCAGCGAGTCTATTTTGCTTTCTTCTTGCGCTCCACCGGCCAGAGCGGCTTTCGCCGCGAACTTCACCAGGCGCGGCGGGCGGCCAGCAGCGCGGAGACGACGGCGCGGGTGGCCGGGGAGCGGTTCAGGGTGTAGAAGTGGACGCCGGGCGCTCCGCGCGCGAGCAGGTCGGCGACTTGCAGCGTCATGTAGGCGACGCCGAGGTCGACGACCGCGTCGGCGTCGTCGCGCCGCGCTTCGAGCTCGGCGCGCAGGCTGGGCGGAATCGTCGCGCCGCAGCCCCGGGTGAAGCGGTCGATCTGCGCGTAGTTGGTGATCGGCATGATCCCCGGCAAGATCGGCACCGTGATCCCCCATTGCCGCGCGCGCTCGACGAACTCGACGTACCGCGCGTTGTCGAAGAACAGCTGCGTCACCAAGAACTCCGCGCCGGCGCGGACCTTCGCCGAGAGCGCGGCGAGGTCGGCGTCGAAGCTCGGCGCCTCCGGATGCTTCTCGGGATACGCCGCACCGCCGACGCAGAACGGGAACTCCGCCTTGAGCAACGCGATCAAGTCGCTCGCGTAGCGAAAGCCGCCTTCGGTGACGACGAACGTGCCCGTGCCGCGCGGCGGGTCGCCGCGCAGCGCCATGATGTTCTCGATCCCGCCGCGGCGCAGGTCGGTCAGCAATTCGCGCAGCTCGCCGGCGGTCGCGCCGGCGCACGTGACGTGCGCCATCACGTCGAACCCGATCTCGCCGCGCAGCCGCTTCGCCAGCTCGACCGTGCGCGTGCGCGTCGAGCCGCCCGCGCCGTAGGTGATCGAGACGAAGCCCGGGTCGAGCGGCTTGAGCGCCTCGATCGTCTCGAAGAGGCTGCGCTCCGCCGCCTCGTCCCGCGGCGGGAAGAACTCGAACGAAAAGAACGGCCGCCGGGTCCGGAGCTTTTCGGATATGCGCACCAGGCACCGGTTCTGCGCGCCCGTCGCCGTCACCGCCGCCGCGCCGTCCACAAGTCGCTCCCCTGCTTCCGCATCCCGATCCGCGGGAACGATGGTGGTTCAGCGATCGCAGCAGCGTGAGGACGCCGTTCGATCAGGACCCCAGCCACCGGGCGATTTCCGGCACACTGTCTTCGCGTCATCGGGCGTGACGGCGAAGCGCGGAATCGATCTGTACTACACGGCGTTCGACGCAGCACCGTTCCACGCGACGATCGAGTCCCTGCGCTAAGCGCAACGATGCTGACGCCGGCATGTCGTTACGCGGAGCCGAGGGCGCCGCGCCGTCTCACCGAAAGCTTTGGACGACGCCGTTGCACACCAGCGCCCAGCCGTCGACCATGACGAACAACAGCAGCTTGCACGGCAGCGAGATCACCGGCGGGCTCAGCATGACCATCCCGACGCCCATCAGGATCGCGGCGACCGCGAGGTCGATCGCGACGAACGGGAGATAGAGCGCCAAGCCGATCGCGAACGCCGCGCGCAGCTCGCCGACGACGAAGGCCGGGATCAGCACGCTCAGCGGCGCGTCCTGCACCGGCTCGTCGAGCGGGCGGTGCGCGATGCGCGCGAACACGGCGAGATCCCGCGCCTTCGTCTGGCGCTCCATGAATGTGCGCAGCGGCCGGCTCGCGCGGTCGAGAAACGCCGACTGCGTCAGCGTTCCGGCCGCGTAGGGACGGATCGCCTCACGCTGCAGCTCCTCGAAGGTCGGCGCCATCACCACGCAGGTGAGGGTCAGCGCGAGCCCGGTGAGCACCGTGTTCGGCGGCAGCGTCGCGGCCCCGAGCGCCGAGCGGACCAGCGAGAGCACGACGACGATGCGCACGAACGAGGTCGAGAGAACCAGCACGAACGGCGCGAGCGAGAGCAGGGTGAGCGCCGCCAGCACGTCGAGCGGAAGCGCGGAGTGCGCATGGCCGTGGCCGGCGATGCGAAGCAGGTCGTCCATGCGATGAGCCTACGCTCGCGCGCGGACCGCACGGCGGCCGCGGTGTTACGGTTTTTCGATCAGCTCGGTGATGCGGACGCCGAAGTTCTCGTCGATCGCGACGACCTCGCCGCGCGCGACCAGCCGGTCGTTGACCAACAGGTCGACCGGACCGCCGGCGAGCCGGTCGAGCTCGACGATCGAGCCGGTGCCGAGCTTGAGGATGTCGCGCACCAGCATCTTGCACGTGCCGAGCTCCGCCGTGACCTTGAGCGGCACGTTCATCAACAGGTCGAGGTTCTTGCCTTGCTCGGTCATCATGATGCGGGAGCGGCTCCGAATGCGGCGTCGTGGACGAGGAAGGCGGTCCGCGCCGCGACGACGCCGGCGACGCCTGCTGCGAGACGTCTTTCCCCGACATTCAAGGATGCGGGCGCACCGACCTTGGTGTCCAGCTTGACGACGGTTCCGGGCCGCATCCTGACGAACTCGGCGGCGGCGATCGTGCCTTCCGCGAAGACCGCGCGCGCCTCGACCTCGACCGGGTCGAGCGCGCGCGGGGAGATGAGCGCCGCCGGACCGGGCTCGGGGAGCTCGCGCACGATCCCGATGCCGAGCGTCAGCGCGAGCGGCGCGTGGACGCGCAGATCGAAGTAGGCGGCGCACGCCGGAACCTCGTGTATTCCGACGGGCCGCGAGCCGCCGCGCCGCTCGGCGCACAGCGGGTCGAACGCCGCCGCGCAGCGCGCCGCGATGCGCTCCAGCGCGTGGAGCTCCAACGCCGAGCAGGCGCCGTCGGGAAGCGCCTCGCCCTCCCCGAACGCCCGCAGCACCAGCCGCCGCGCGTCGCTCTGCGGCAGCACCAGGACGATGTCGGTCCGCCGGCCGTGGGTCAGGAAGAGCAGCGCCTCGCGCGCGAGCAGCGACCACGCGCCCGCGCCGAGCGCCGCCGGCTCGCCCAAAACGAGCTCGCAGTCGGCGCCGAGCAGCTCGCGCAGCGTCTCCCGCACGCCGTTCGCCACCGTGCAGGCAGCCTCGAGCGGGACGGACGCGCGCGGGACGAAGCGCAGCCGCCGCACCCGCCCCTGGGCCGCTCCGAACGTCGCCGAGGCGATCATTTCACCAGCTCCACGGCCGTCTTTTGGGTGCTCGCGTGCGACTTCACCGCCGCGCCGAGCGCCTCGAAGGCACGATACGCTTCGTCGAGCCGCGCGACGCCGGCGGCGACGTCGACCGCGCCGGCGTCGCGGCTGAAGGTCGCGAGCGGCGCAAAGCTGCCGTCGGCCGGCGCGCCCAGGTGCGGGACGACCCCGCGGGGCGCGGCGACCCGGACCGCGTCGAGCCGGGCCGGCTGCGTCCCCGCCGGAAAGCGCGCCAGCGCGATCCGCCCGAGGACGACCCGCTCGGCGGAGCGTGCTCCGGTGCGCGGGTCGATCGCGGTGCGCGCGTAGGCGACCGTGCCGTCCGGCTCGACCCGCGCGTCCGCCGCGCGCCCGAGGGCCAGATCGGCGGCCGGAACGCGGAGCGGGACGGGAAGCGCGCCGCGCGGCTCGCCGCCCGGGTAGCCCAGCACCTCGGCGCCGCTGCGCGCGCGCAGCGTGCCGTCGGCGAGCGAGAGCGCGCCGTCGCGCTCGTAGGCGCGCACGCCGTCGCCGCCGCGGGTGACGAGCCAGGCGCCGGGCGGCGGCACGACGCCCAGCGGATCGCTCGACGGTGTGACGCGCGGCTGGGTGCGCACGTCGTCGTTCAGCGGAACCGCGCCGGCGCGGAACGCGTCGCGCAGATCCTGCGCTCGGGAGACGACGCGCTCGTACGCGTCGAGCGGTGATGCGCCGAGCACGTTACGCCGCCTCAGCAGCGATGCCGCGCTGCGCGAGCGCGACGCGCGCGTGCGCCAGGGCGCGTTCGACGCGCTCGCGGAGCCGCGGCGCGCACGCCGCGACGACGCGCGTTCGCGCACCGTCCTCGCGCACGAGCAGGTGAACGCTTCCGTTCGCCGCGCGCACCGCGAACGCGCTCGGAATCCCGCGCGGAACGGACCGCGGCGGGGCGTGCGCGATGCGCCGCCCGAGCGCCCCCACGGGTGCGCGGCGTTCGCTCGCCGGCGCGCTCGGGGCGCGCCGCTGCGCCGCGGCGCGCGGCGGTTTGCACGTGCGCCGCGCAAGCTCGTCTCCAGCGCGCGCCGGCGACGGTGTGCGCGCGCTGCGCGACGCCGGGGGAGCGTCAGGTCTTTCTCCGTTCGTTCGCGAGCGCGTCGCGCGCGCTCGCGGCGCGGGCTCGGCGAGGTGCAGCGCGCTGTACCATGCTTGCGAGAGCGCGCGGCGGTCGGTCCGGGAAGGTTGCGTCGCGAGCGCCGCGACGCCGGTCGTATGTTGCATGCTGGTCGGTGCCTCCGCCCCGACCGTACACCGCGCGAACGGCGATCCGCGTGACGGAGTTGTGACTAAAGCCGCGCGGTGCGCCGGCGCCCGTCGTCGAACGCGCTGCCCGGCGCGAGATACATCGCCGCGTTGCTCAGGTCGAACGTCGCCACGAAGTTGCGCAGCACGCCGAGTCCGACGTTCCCCGCGTCGACGCGGTCGGCGAACGCGCCGCTGGTCGCGAGCACCACCTCGACGTTGCGGTGGTACAAGTCGAAGCCGCCGAGGTGGAGGTCGTCGAGTGAGGTGCGGTAGGTCGCGTTCGCGCCGCCCAAGCCGTAGTTCCACGAGGTCGTCGCGGAGAACGGGACGATCCCCGGGTGCGCGTCGAGGAACGGCCGGTAGAGCAGCATCTCGCCGCTGTTCCCGGTGTCGACGATGAACGGCGCGTCGAGGCGGTTGTTGACGCGCAGCGTCGCCTCGGCGAGCTCACGGTCGACGTCGAGCGCGACCGGCGTTCCCTGCGGCGCGAACGAGCCGGGCGGCCCGAAGCGCATCACGTGCTTGGCGAAGTCCATCTCGACGACGGCCGAGGCGAAGAACGGGTAGCCGAGGATGCCGTCGATCTTCAAGCCGCCGCCGAGGTTGTGCGCGATGTCGATCGACGAGACGACGACGTCGTTCATCGCCGCGCCGTCGAGCTCGAGCTTCGGCAGCGTCGCGGCGGTGAGCCCGCCGCTGCGCGCGGCGCCGCGCACCTCCATCGCGCCCTCTCCTTCGACGCCGGCGGCTTTGAGGACCGCGGTGTCGACCAGGATCGACTGCGCGCCGGTATCGAGCAAGAAGAACCAGTCCTTGTTCGCGATCCGCACCGTGACGCCGACGTGTCCCTCGCGCTCGATCAGCGGCACGACGTGGACGCGGTCCGTTTCCAGCCGGCGCGGCGCGAGCGGCGCGAACGCCGCCGGGTCGACCGGCGCGTCGATCGTCACCGACGTCGTCTGCTGCACGGTGTCGAAGCGGTGGTCCCCGTCGGTGAGCGTGTTGCGAAACGCGATCTTGCGGCCTTGCACGTCGCGCCAGTCGGCGTAGTCGACGTACGAGGGGCCGTCGCCGTCGAGGTACTCAAGCCGCAGCGGCAACCCGCTCGCCGGGTCGATCCACAGCGTCTCCGGCTCCCCGCCGACCGCATTGATCTCGAGCCGCCACGCGTTCACTCCGCCGGCGCTGCCCCAGCCGGCGAAACGCGCCAGCTCCGGATGGTGCACGAACTCGCCCGAGTCGATCACTTCCTCGGTGAGCGCGCGGCGGTGCAGGTAGCCGCGCAGCTCGCGCACGTTGCCGTTCGCGTTGCGCAAGAAGAGCCGCTCGCCGAGCCGCAGCGAGGTTTCGTGCCGCGGCCCGAGGACGTCGTCCTCGCGCTCGTTCTTTCCGTCGCGGACGATCCGGTACGTTCCGCTCAGCCCTTCGCCGCTGAGCGTCCCTTCGGCGGCGAACGTCTTCACGTCGTCGGCGTGCGTCGCTTTGTCGTAGGCGGCGATGATCGTCGCGACCGGCACGCTCGGCTCGGCCGCCTGCTTCGCGGCAGCCGGAACCAGGCCGAGCGAGAACAGCGCCGCGCTACTGAGCGCCGCTGTACTTGTCGAACGAAGCCAGGACGTTTTGGACGTAATTGCGCGTCTCGGCATACGGCGGAACGTCACCGTACTTCTCAACGGCGCCGGGTCCTGCGTTGTACGCCGCGATCGCGAGCCGTTTGTCGCCGTGGAAGCGGTCGAGCAAGCCGCGCAGGTAGCGCGCTCCGCCGGCGACGTTCTGAGCGGGATCGTACGCGTCCCGGACGCCCAGCGAGGCGGCCGTCCCGGGCATGAGCTGCATGAGCCCCTGCGCGCCGACCTTCGAGGTCGCGTTCGCGTTGAACCCGGACTCGTTCGCGATGACCGCTTTGATCAGCGCCGGGTCGACCTGCCAGGTCGCGGCGTTCTGCTCGACGAGCGCGTCGATCTGCGCCGGCGGGACGGGCGCGGCGACCATCGCCGGCGGTTGACCGCTCCCGGGCGCGTCGTCGCCGCCGGGCTGCAGTCCGAGCGCCGGGTTCGCCGGCCGCAGCGCGCCGGCCAGGGCCGCCGCGAACCGCGGCGCGCCGAGCGCGGGGGCCGCAGCCGGCTGCGCGCTCCCCGGCGCGGGAGCGCCGGTGATCTCCGCGATCCGGTTCTGGACCGCGGCGATGTCGGCGAAGACGTCCATCATTCGAGACTATCGGCGAGGGCGAGCATCCGCGTGAGCGTCTCGCGGGCCGCGGACGGCTCGGGGCCTTGGCGCAAAAAGCCCTCCAGCGCGTCTTCGAGCGCGACGCAGCGGGACAGGAACGGATCGGCCGTCCCGAGCCCGAGCGCGCGCGCGTCGCGCGACTCCTCGAGCGCCGCCGCGGCGGCGCGCAGCGCGCGGGCGGCGGCGAGGTGCTCCGGCGAGACCGCCTCGGCGAGGGTGCGGCTGGCGCTCCGGACGAGGTCGATCGCCGGGAAGCGGCCCGCGCGCGCCAGCCGGGTACTCAGGACCAGGTGGCCGTCGAGCGCGGCGCGGGCGGCTTCGGAGACGGGGTCGTGCTCGTCGGGGCCGTCGGAGAGGACGGTGGCGACCAGCGTGACGCTGCCGCGAGCGGCGGCGCCGGCGCGCTCAAGGAGCCGCGCGAGGAGCGCGAAGACGCTCGGGGGGTAGCCGCCCCGGCCGGCCGGCTCGCCGGCGGCGAGCGCCGTCTCCCGCGCCGCGGCGCAGATCCGGGCCAGCGAGTCGACGACCAGCAGCACGTGGAGGCCGCGAGCGCGGAGCGCGCCGGCTTGGGCGAAGGCGACCTCCGCGGCGCGGACGCGCTCCGCCGGCGGACGGTCGCCGGTGGCGCAGACGATCGTCGTCCGCGCGCCGAGCGCGGCGACCCGGCGTTCGGCCTCGCGCCCGCGCTCGCCGATCAGCCCGACGACCACCGCGTCGGCTTCGGCGCCGCGCCCGATCGCGTCGAGGAGCGACGACTTGCCCGCGCCCGGCGCGCCGAACACGCCGATCCGCGCGCCGCGCCCGAACGCGAGCGGTCCGTCGATCGCGCGCACGCCGGTGACGAACGGCTCCGTGCACGGACGCCGCTCGGCGAGCGGCGGCGCCTGCGCGGCGACGGCGAGGCGGCGGCCGCGCGGCACGGGGCGGCCGTCGAGCGGGTTCCCGGCGGCGTCGATCGCGCGGCCGAGGAGCGGCGTGCCGAAAGGGAACGCGAGGACCGCCGGATCGGCTTCGACGCGATCGCCGCCGGCGACGCCGTCGAGCGCGCCGAGCGGCGCGAGCAACGCGCGCGTCCCCTGCAAAGCCGCGACGCGTGCGCTCACCGCGCGGTCGCGCGCGCAGACGCGGACGCCGTCGCCGACCCGCACGAACGGAAGCTCCGCCTCGATCAGCTGGCCGCGCGCCGCAACGACGGCGCCGACGGGCCGCCCGATCACGCGAACGCCTCCAGCACCGCCGCCAGCCGCACGCCCAGCCGCGCGTCGAGCGCACCGCCGGCGAGCTCGAGGACCGCGTCGCCGGGTTGCAGCGCGGGATCCGCGACGACCGGAAGGCCGGTGACGGCACCGAGATCATTCGCAGCGACGCGCAGGCGCACGACCGGAACGCGCTCGCGCACGCGCTGCACCAGCGCGGCGAGATCGCACGGCGCGAGGCGCAGCTCGCGCGCGAGCACCTCGCACGCCAGCTCGCGCAGCAAACGCTGCGCCGCCTCCGCGAACGCGTCGGCGACGCGCGCGCGAAACAGCCGGGCCTCGCGGACTGCTTCCGTCACGTCGTGATCGCGGTCCGGCGCTGCGACGGACGAGGGCTGCTCGAAAGACTGTGCCGGCGCGTCTTCGACGCGCTCCGCGACCGGATCGACGGCGCGCGCGTCGCGGCCGGAAGAAAGCGAGGCGACGGCAGCAAGACGGTCGGCGAGCGAGATGAACTCAGCGGCCACGGATCAAGTCCTCCGGCGGTGGAACGAGCGCGGCGTTGGCGCGGCCGAGCCGCCGCACGATCGCGCTGCGCTCGTCGGCCGCGTACAGCTCCAGCACCGCGGCCGCGGTCGTCGTCGGCAACCCGGAGATGATCGCGGCGGCGACGTGCGCCGGCTCACCGTCCAACGCCGCGCGAATGCGCGCCGGCGGAATGCCGGCGACCTCGCGCGCGGTGCTGCGCGCCGCCGCCGACTCGGCGATGCGCGCCGCGACCGCCGCCAGCGGCCGCGCGCCGAACGCCGCCGCCAGCACCACGCCGAGCGCGGCCAGCAGCTGCGGCACGACGCTCGCGAACGCAAGCGCCCACGCGGGCGCGCGACCCGGGCGCGCGGCCCGCGAACCGCCGCCGGCGAACGCGACCGCTTCGACGCTGAGCGCGTCGCCGCGGTCGGCGCGCACGCCGGCCGACGCGCTCGCCAGCGCGCGAATCTTTGCCAGATCGAGCCCGCGTGACGCGTCGACGAACACCGCGACGCTCAGCCGCGCCGTCGCGTCGGCGGCGAGGACGCGGTGCTCTTCGCGCGTCTCGCTGCCGCGGTCTTCGCTCGCGCTGTTCTTCGAGTACTTCTTCGCGTTCGAGGCGTAGCGCTCGTCGCTCGTCGCGCGCGCGATGCTGCCGCCGAGCGCCGCGCGCCGCACCTCGCGCACGTCGCGCCGTTCGCCGAGCAGCTCGCGGTGGACGCGCACGATCGTCGCGCCCGCGCCGAACGCGGCGTCGAGCGCGCTCTGCAGCGCCGTCTGCACGTCCGAGGCGTCGTCGTCGCTCGCGCCGGCGTCGAGCGCGAGACCGCGGTCGTCGAGCACGGTGACGCGCTGCGCGTCCAAACCCGGCACGCCGCCGGCGACGAACGCCTTGATCCCCGCGACGGTGCGCGGCGGAAGCCGCGCGCCCGCGGCGAGCGTGACGCGGACGCTGGCGCTCGCGTCGCGCTGCTGATCGCCGGCGTAGACGCCCGCGCTCGAGGGCGCGATCACGACGCGCGCGTCGGCGACGCCGTCGAGCCCGCGCAAGCCCAGCGCCAGATCGGCTGCGAGCGCGTCGCGCGTCTGCGCTTCGAGCACCGCCTGCGGCGTGAGCGCGCCGACGTGCGCCAGCGCTTCGTCGCTCCCCGCCAAGTGCGGGTGCGGCACGCCGGCGAGGGCGAGCTTGAGCAGCAGCTCGCCGCGCTTGCCGTTCTCCACGCGCACGTTGTCGCTCGCGGCCGCGTACGGGACGTTCCACGCCGCGAGCCGCTGCTCGACCTCCGCCAATTGATCGGCCCGCAGCGGCGCCGCGAACAGCGCGACGCGCGTGTCGCGCGCGAGCGTGAACCCGAGCGCGCCGCACAGCGCGAGCAGCCCGGCCGCCAGCGCGCCGAACGCTCGCGCGCGCGGCGGCGCGCCGCGCAACCGCGCGAGTAGCGTCGCCGGCGTCATCGCTACAGCTGCATCCCCAGCAGCGCCGAGAGCGACTGCGCGGTGCGCTGCGCCGCGGTCGCCGCGATCTGCAGCGCGACGTCGGCGCGCGCGCGCTCGACGACCATCTCCTGCAACCCGCCGCGATGCGCCGCGAAGGCGGCCTCGGCACGGTCCGCAGTTTCGAGAATCGACCCAGCGGCGTCGACCAGGCGCGCGAACGCGCTCGCGCCGGGCGCGCCGTTCGAGGACGCCGCGTCGCGCACCGCCGCGCTGGGCGCCGAGGTGTCGGGAACGAGCACGTCGACGCGCATCAGAGCCGCCCTACGTCGAGCGTGCGTTCGGCCAGCTTCTTGCCGACGTCGAACACGGAGGCGTTCGCTTCGTACGCGCGCTGCGCGTCGAGCACCGCGATCATCTCGGTCAGCGCGTCGGCGGTCTCGCCGGAACGCACCGTTCCCGCGAACGCCGTGCGCGCGCCGCCGTCGTCCGCGTCTTCGGTTTCGCCGGGAACGTCCAGAAACGCGTCGGCGGGGTCGGCGCTCGCGAAGCGCGCGACCAGCCGCGGATACGGATGCTGCGGCGTCGAGGCTTGCGCCGCCGCGACGTTGCGCGCCGCGACGTCGAGCAGCGTGCGCTGCACGCTCATCCCGTCGGCGGCGGTCGAGAGCAGGTCGAACTCGCTCATTTCGCCACCCCCCGCAACTCGGCGAAGTGTGCGCGCAGCGCGCCGAGGAGCGCTTCTTCGAAGAGCGCGGCTTTGGCGAGGCGCGCCGTCGTGCGCTCGTCGTGCGCCGCCGCCGGCGCGAGCTGTTCGATGCGGTCGCGCGCGGCGAGGGCCGCGCCCGCGGTCGGTGCCATCGGATCGTTCGTCATGGCCGTATCGTGCCGGATCCGGTGTGAGCGGAACGTTACCGCGAAGTGAGGAACTCCACCGACGATGAGCGCCCAGAACGAGGGAGCCGACCCGCTCGCACGGTTGCGCGGGCGCGCTACGGCGACCGGCGACACGGCGCTGATCGCGGCGGTGGCCGAGGCCGAGCGAGCCCACGAACGGCTCGCCCTGGAGCGAGCCGCGCTTCAGAGCCGCCTCGCGGCGTCCGCGACCAACGCGGAGCGCGAGCTCGCCAAGCTGCGCACGCTGGGCCGCGTCGCCGAGACCGTCAACTCCTCGCTCGAGCTCGACGTCGTGCTGCGCAGCGTCCTCGACACCGCGGTCGAGGTGATGGCCGCCGAGCGCGGCTTCCTGATGATCGCCGACGCCGCCGGGAAGCTGCAGCTCACCACCACCTACGGGATCGACCGCGCGACCGTCGAGGGCGCCGACATGCGCCCCTCGCAGACGACGGTGCGGCGCGTCTTCGAGACGGGCGAGCCGATCGTCACCACCGACGCGCAGCAAGATCCGCGCTTCAACGTCAACCTGTCGGTGCGCGCGCTGCGGCTGCGCTCGATCATCTGCGTTCCGCTCGCGATCAAGGCGCGCACGATCGGGGTCGTCTACCTCGACTCGCGCGTCGCGCCCGGGCTGTTCTCACCGCACGATCCCGACCTGCTGACCGCGTTCGCGAACCAGGCCGCGCTCGCGATCGAGAACGCGCGCTTGTTCGAAGAGCTGCGCGCGCGGGTGGTCGAGATCACCCGGCTCGAGCAGCTGCAGGCGCGCGTGCTGGGCTCGATCACCAACGGCGTCATCACGCTCGACGCGCGCGGCACGATCAGCACGTTCAACGACGCGGCCGCGCAAACGTTCGGGATCGACTGCGCGATCATGACCGGCAAACCGGCGCGCGCGCTCGAAGCGCTGATCCCCGGGATCACGACGCTGCTGAACGACGACTTGCTGCCTTCGAACCCGGCGGAGATGGAAGCGAACCATCCGACCCGCGGAACGCTCGCGCTCGAAGTCCGCGTCGCGCCGATCGAGCTTCCCGAAACGGAAGGCGCGCAAGGCTGGGCGATCGCGGTGACCGACCTGACCGAACGCCGCAAGCTCGAGCGGCTGCATGCCGCCGACGTCGAGCAGCGGCGCGCGATTCGCGACGCGTTCGCGCGTTATCTCGCGCCGCACGTCGTCGAGCAGCTGATGCGCGCGCCCGGCGGACTGACGCTGGGCGGGGAGCGCGCGACCGCGACGGTGCTGTTCGCCGACATCGACGGCTTCACCGAGCTCGCCGAGCGGCTCGACGCCGAGCGCGTGGTCGAGATCTTGAACCGCTTCTTCAGCGCCGCCGTGCAGATCGTCTTCGAGCACGACGGGCTGCTCGACAAGTTCTACGGCGACGGCTTGATGGTCGTGTTCGGGCCGCCGCGGGTGCGCGAAGACGACGCCGCGCGCGCGCTCGCCGTCGCCGAGGCGCTGCACCGTGCGGCTACGACGATCGAAGCGGACGGCAAGCCGCTGCAGCTCGCGATCGGGATCGCGACCGGCGACGTGGTCGCCGGCCACATCGGCTCCCCGCGGCGGATGGACTACACCGTGATCGGCGACGCCGCGAACCTCGCCAGCCGGCTGCAAGGCGCGGCGCCGCCCGGCAGAACGTACGTCGACGACCGCACCTATCAGCGCCTGCCGAGCAAACCCGCCGGCGAGAAGCTGATCGCGAAGATTCGCGGCAAAGCCGAACCGGTCGCGATCTTCGCCGTCGCATAGGCGCACCCGAACTTCAGGTGCGTGCGGCCTCGGACAACGCCGCGACCGCGGTCAGCGCATTAGCCGCGTCGTCGGCCCAGGCGGCAAGGCCGCTCTCGGCGGTCCATGTTTCGTAGGTAGAGCGAACCTTTCCGTAGCTGTTGTCAAGAACGACGTGCGGGATGCCCAGCAGGATGGCGAAGAGATGCGCGTGGAGGCGGTCGGTGATGAGTACGGCGGCCTCCGACACCACCTCGACGCCGCGGCGAACCCACGCGCGAGCGAGGATCTCGAACGTCGCGGACAGCGTGAGCCCGCGTCGCTGCGCACGGCGTTCGTCGCCGCCGGCGAGCTCGACCAGGGCCCGGTTTACGCGCAGCACGCGCCGCTCGTACTGCGTCATCCCCGCGGCAAGGTCGCCCGCGATCCAATCGGATGCCCGGAGCTCCGGCGGCAGCACCCGGGGAACCGATTCGGAATCCGCCCGCATGATTGCAACGAGCGAACGGGACGGCGGCGCGGTCCGGTCCATCGCGCCGAGTCCGAAGGCCATGTCGGGACACAGGATCACCGGTACGTCGAACCAGCGGCGCGCCAGCTCCGCACTCTGATCCTCGCGAACCAGGAGCGAAAATGCCGGATGTGCTCCGCAAAGCCGCCGCATCACATCACGGTTGTCGTCGGAACGGAACCAGATGCTCTGCGGAAGCTGCACCACGGGCCGGTCGGTGCAGCGCGCGAGCACGTGCTCGCGCAACTGCTGCTGACCTCGGTGGAGATCTCCGAAGTTTCCGCCACCGTTCAGCAAGAGCGTCCCGTCTCCGATCGCGCGCCGCATGGCAACCTCGTCGAAGGCCCGCCAGGTGCTCGTGTAGCCGACCGGCACGTCAAGACGCCGCAACGTCGCGAGCGTGCCGAGCCAGATTGCGTTGTCACCCGGATTGGCGTGATTCGGATAGTTCACGAGCGCGACCGGACGGCCGGGTTCAAGGAGCGGCGCGAGCGAGGCATCGATGCGGCTCATCATGCGCGCCACGAAAGCGCGCAACGAGCTAGCCGGTGGCGTCAAGCTTGGGCGGTACGGCGGCCGCCGATGATGCACCTTGCCGGATGCTGGAGTTGAGCGTCCGCCTGCCGAACCGGTACCGGCCGGTATGAAACTCGTCATGACGCTCCTCGTCCGCGACTTGGCGGACATCGTCGCCGCGAACATCGAATACCACCTCTCGCGAGGCATCGACCACATCATCGTGACGGACAACGGCTCCATTGACGAGACGCGCGGGATCGTCGCATCGTACGTCGACGGCGGGCACGTCACGCTGGTCGACCAATCGGACGATGACTACGACCAGGCCGCCTGGGTCACGTCGATGGCGCGCAGCGCGTGGGCGATGGGTGCCGACTGGGTGCTCCACGACGACGCCGATGAGTTGTGGTGGCCCCAGCAGGGCGATCTGAAATCCGTGCTAGCGAGCGTTCCGCCCGAATACGGCTCCCTCGTGGTGCCGCGCACGAACATGCTGCCGCTCCACGAGTTGCAGGGCCACGCGTTCGTGGACATGGTGTACCGAGAAATCGCCAGCGTGAACGGTTTGGGCCGCTCTCTGCCTCCCAAAGCCGTCCACCGCGCGGTCCCAGACGTGGACGTGTCCCCCGGCAACCATTCCGTCTCGTCGCCGTCCCTCGGCCCACCGCTTGCGACCGACGAGATCGTCATCTTTCACTACCCCTATCGCTCGTACGAGCAGCTGGAGCGAAAGATTGCGACGGGCGGACCTGCAGTCGCGCGCAATACGCGCGTCCCCGAGTCCGTGTACGACGTGTGGCGGGAGCTTTACAAGCTCTACCGCGCGGGACGGCTGCGCGCGTGGTACGACGCGCTGCCGCACGCAGACGACGCCCTATTCCCGCAGCGCCTCGCAACCGGGGCGGTCGTGCGCGACGAGCGGGTCGCATGGTACGTCCGCCGTCATGTTCGGACGCTGCTTCGACAATGACGGCGGTCAGAATGCGTACGCCGCTCCTCTCGAATTCCGTAGAACTACGGACGGCGCGAGCGGCTCGCGCCGGCTACGGTATGGGCATGACGACGAACGCCGCTGCCGCCCCCGACCCGATCGCCGCCGCGACGGCGATCGCCCTGCAAGCCCGCCGCCGCGCCGACCGGAACGGCGGGCGCGCCGGAACCGCCGCCGTCGTCGCCCTCGCGAGCGGCGTGATCTTCTCGCTGATCGCGATCGCCGCGATGATCAGCAGCCCGGCGGTGATCCCGATGTGGTGCGCCGCGCACGGCGGCTGCCCGTAGCTGGAGGAGCGGGAGCCGGACCCTTCAAAGCAATCAGCACCTCGCTCGCTTCGCCCCGGAGGGTCGACTCACATGGTGACACGGATCCGGAACATCAACCCGATTCAGCTCGGGCTCGTCTACGCCGTCCTGTACGCGTTGATCGGCGTGCTGGTCGGCATCTTCTTCGGAATCTTCAGCAGCACGATGGGCTCGCTCACGCCCGGAGCGAATTTCGGCTGGCTCTCGATCATCATCTTCCCGATCATGTACGCCGTGATCGGCTTCATCGGCGGGATCATCGGCGGCTTTCTCTACAACCTCGTCGCCGGGTGGACGGGCGGGATCGAGATGACGCTCACGTCGGCACCCGTCCCCAGCGCGACCGCCTCGGCCGTCTCGTAAACGAGAAGGCCCGGGTCGTCGACCCGGGCCTTCCGACCTTCGTCAGCGCTTCGAGAACTGGAAGCGCTTGCGGGCCTTTTTGCGCCCGTACTTCTTCGACTCTTTCTCGCGCGGGTCGCGGGTCAGCAGCCCGTTGCGGCGCAGCGGTTCGCGCAGCGACTCGTCCATCTCGACCAGCGCGCGCGCGATCCCGTGGCGCACCGCGCCGGCTTGGCCGGAGACCCCGCCGCCTTCGCACTTCACGTCGACGTCGAAACGCGAGAGCGACTGCGTCACGTCGAGCGGCTGGCGCACGATCTGCTGCAGCGACGGCCGCGGAAAGTACTCGTCGACCGGCTTCTGGTTCACGGTGATGACGCCCTGACCGAGGGTCAGGCGCACGCGCGCGATCCCGCGCTTGCGGCGGCCCGTTCCGTTGAAGTAGTCCTGGGGTTGGGTCGATTGCATCAGGCGAGCGGCTCCGGGCTTTGCGCCGCGTGCGGGTGCTCCGCGCCGGCGTACACGTTCAGGCGGCCGAGCTGCACGTCGCGCATGCGGTTCGTCGCGAGCATCCCGCGAACGGCGCGCTCGATCAGGCGCTCGGGGTGTTTGTCGTGGACCTGCTGCGCCGTCTCGGTCCGCAGCCCGCCCGGATAGCCCGAGTGGCGGTGGTAGACCTTCTGGGTCCACTTGCGCGGGGCCAGCTCGACCTGCTCGGCGTTGATCACCACGACGTGGTCGCCGTCGTCGATGTGCGGGGTCCAGGTCGGCTTGGCGCGGCCCGAGAGCGCGCGCGCGATCCGCACCGCGAGCGTGCCGAGCCGCTGCCCGGTCGCGTCGACGATGTACCAGTCGTGCTTGGTCTCGGCCGTCTTCTGCTGATATGTGCGCATGGGGTCCGTTGAAACGAAAAGGACGCTGCTCGGCAGCTCAGCCCGAGCTGAGGCCACGGCAACCTACGCAGTATACGGTTCGCGGCTCCCGGAAGTCAACCGCGCCGGTCGCCCCGGACCAGGCAGCCGATCGTACGATCTTCGTTCGGTGCTCGCGCGATCCGTCAAATCGCGCCGCTCGGCAACCGATACGACGGACATGGTGCGTCCGTGAGCTGGCTCGATTCGCTTCTCGTGCTCCTCGCCGCGGCGGCGCTCGTCGCTGCGGCGTTCGCCTTCCTGGCCTACCGGCGCGCCGACGCCGGCCTGCGGGCGCAGCGCGCGACCCTCCGCGGGGCGCTCGACGTCGCCGGATCGGAGAGCCTGGAAGGGCTGGTCGAGGCGCTGATCGGCGCGCGCCGGCGCAGCGAGGCGGTCGCGGCGCTCGGGCCGGCGGTCGACGAGCTGGCCGAGCGGCAGCGCCGGATCGCGGACGCGGTCAACGCCCGCGACGCGGTCGGAACCTCGGCCCAGGAAGCGCTCAAGGCCGCGCTCGCCGAGCAGTCGGCCGCGCACGCCGCGGTCGGCGACCTCACCGCCGCGGTGGTGCAGGCGGGGGCCAGCGTCGAGGAGACGGTGACGGCGATCAGCATGGTCTCCGGCAACATGACCGGGCTCGCCGACAACGTCGGCAACGTCAGCTCCGCGATCGGCGAGCTGGCCGTCTCGGTGAACCAGGTGGCGAGCAGCGCGCGCGAAGCCTCGACGCTCTCGCTCGAAGCGGACAAGAAGGCGAAGGACGGCGGCGTCGCGGTCGAGCGGCTCGTGCGCTCGACGCGCGAGGTCGCGAACGACATCACCTCGGTCGTCGCGAAGATGCAGGAGCTCGGCCGCGCCTCGGAACGGATCGGCGCGATCGTCGAAGTGATCGACGCGATCGCCGACCAGACGAACCTGCTCGCGCTCAACGCCGCGATCGAAGCGGCGCGCGCCGGCGAGCACGGCCGCGGCTTCGCGGTCGTCGCCGACGAAGTGCGGAAGCTCGCGGAGAGCTCGGCGCAGTCGACCCGCGAGATCGCGAGCCTGGTCAAGGACATCCAGGCGAAGACTGCCGAGGTCGTCAAGTCGACCAGCAGCTCCGGCGCGAAGGCGGAGGGCGGGCTGCAGATGGCCGACGTCGCGGGCCGCGCGATCGGCGACATCTCCTCGGCGATCGGCGAGGCGAACCGCTTGATCGAGCAGATCTCGATGGCCGCGCGCGAACAGGCGAGCGGCGCGTCCGCGATCGTGAACTCGGTCGAGCAGATGAACGGGCTGATGCACGACGCGGTCCGCTCGCTCGACGAGCAGAACACGGCGAACCACCAGATCGTCGACATCGTCGCGGCGATCCAGCGCAACGCGAGCGGCGTCGAGGACGCGATCGCGCGCCAGCGCGCCGCGTGTGACGACCTTGTCGCCGCTTCGAAGTCGCTCGCTGCTGCGAGCCGCACGACGAAGGACGCGACCGCCGGCGTCGACGGGATCGCCGAGACGGTGCGCGACCGCGTCCGCGCGATCGCCGGCGGAACTCTTCAAGGACCGAGCTCCACGGGGCGGTACGTCTCGAAGCCGGCGTAGCGCACGCCGGCGAGGTAGAGCCCGTGCGCGGGCGCCGTCGCGCCGGCTGCGGTGCGGTCGCGCGCCGCGAGCGCGCGCTCGGCGAAGGCGACGTCGCGGTAGCCGGTCGCGGACCACACCAGCGTCCCGACGATCACGCGGACCATCCGGTGCAGGAAGGCGTTGCCGCGCACGGTGACGCGCAGCAGGTCGTCGCGCCGCGCCAGCTCGATCGCGCGCACCTCGCGAACCGTTCCGCCGTGCTCCGGCGCCTCACCGCAGAACGTCGCGAAGTCGTGCTCGCCGAGCAGCGGCTGCGCGGCGGCGAGGAAGCGCGCATCGTCGATCGGGCGCGGGACGTGCCACGCGCGCGCGCGCCACACGGCCGACGGAAAACCGCGGTTGAGGATCAGGTAGTCGTAGACGCGCTCGAGCGCGTCGAAGCGCGCCGAGAAACGTTCGCCGACCAGCGCCGCGTCGCGGACGACGAGATCGCGCGGCGTCGTGTCGTTGAGCGCGAGCGCGAGCCGCTCGATCGGAAAATCACGCGCGGCCGCGAAGGAGACGACTTGGCCGGTCGCATGCACGCCGGCATCCGTACGGCCGGCGGCGGTGATCTTCACCGGCTCGTGAAAGATCCGCGAGAGCGCGTCCTCGAGGGCGCCCGCGACGGTGCGCAGCACCGGCTGGTATTGCAAACCGTGGAACGCGCTTCCGTCGTATTCGACGACGAGCCGGTACGTCGGCACGCGCGTTCAGGTTCACGAAACCGGTGCGACCGCCTTTAAGCGCGGAGCGCGGTGCGTGCCGAGCGTCAGCGCGAGCGCGTGCACGGCCTCCGGATCGAACAGCGCGCTCGCCGAGCTGAGCCGGTCGAGCGCGTCCTCGTGCGAGATCGGCGCGGCGTACGGGCGCCCCGAGCGCATCGCGTCGTACGCGTCGACGACGGCGAGGAGCCGCGTCTCCCACGGGATCGCGAGCCCGCGCAACCCGTCGGGATACCCGGAGCCGTCGAGCCGCTCGTGGTGGCCGCGCACGATCGCCGCGAGCGCATGGGCGCCCTGCGCGTCGAGCATCTGTTGCCCGCGGGGGGCGTGCGCCCGCATGATGCGCCACTCGGCCTCGCTCAGCGGGTGGGTCGCGTTCAGCAGCGCCGCGCGGATGTGCAGCTTTCCGACGTCGTGAAAGAGGCCCGCCTGGCCGAGGACGATCGCCTCCTCGCTCGAGAGGCCGGCCGTCGTTGCGACCCGCGCGCACAGGGCGCCCACGTTGAGCAGGTGGCGATGCGTCTCGTAATCGTGTTCCAGGACGGCGCCGAGGAATGCGGCCGTGAAGGGTAGTGCAAAGAGATTTCTCAGCACCGACCCGTGGTGTTCGAGCATGGGATGCTCCGCGTGTGGGTTGTCGACGCCCGCCCGAGCCCACCCGGTTGAATACGTCGCGGTAGTGTGAACGCGGGTCTCCGGCGATGCGTCTCGTTCCGTCCGCTCGCTCGTTCCAAGGCTATTGCCAGAAAGAAAAGAGACCGCCTCGCGACGGTCTCTTTCGTACGAATTCTTGCGGCGGTCTCACACGCCGGCGCGTTGCGGCACGTCGCGCTTCTCGTCGAGGTCGAGCAGATCGGGCCACGTCGTGACGTCGGTGCGATGCGGCGCGACTTGATTGCGCAGGTTCAAGAAATACGCTTCGCCGCTGCTGCCGGGCTCGGGACCGTCCTCGAGGAACTCCTCGTTGAAGGCCCTGATCTCCGCCGGCGACTTCTTCTCGACGAACGGTTTGAGATACGCTTCGATCTCCGACTCGCTCTGCGCGTTCTTGATCACCTCGAGCAGCGCGCCGCCGTCGATGCCGAGAAATTCGAAGACGCCCTTGTCCATCGGGCAGTCGTAGTTGTACTCGCCGTTGAGCCCGTTCGCGGTCGCTATCCCTTTGTCGACGGCGCGCCCGAGCTGAACGACACCGAGGTACTCCTCGCGCACGGAGCGCGGATACGAGCTGGTCAAATCACGTTTCAGCATGGCACCCGTGAAACTACGCCCCGGAGCGCGAAGGTTGCGAGCCGCCACCGAACGCGATTCAGGGCTCGGCGGGTTCGTCCTCGGCTGCTTCGTCTTCGGCGGCGCGCGCGGCGAGCGGGAGCGGCCGTTGGAGCGGGAACAGGAGCACGTCCCGGATCGAGGCGTTGTTCGTCAGCATCATCACCAGCCGGTCGACGCCGATCCCGATCCCGGCGGTCGGCGGCATCCCGTACTCGAGCGCGGTCACGAAGTCCCAGTCGGGCGGCGGAACCTCTTCGTCGCCGGCCGCTTTCTCGGCGACCTGCAACTCGAAGCGGCGGCGCTGGTCGTCGGGATCGTTCAGCTCGGTGAACGCGTTGGCGAGCTCCATGTGGCCGGCGAACAGCTCGTAGCGCTGCGTCAGCTCGGGATCGTCCGGCATCCGCTTCGCCAGCGGCGAGAGCAGGACCGGATATCCGTACACGAACGTCGGCTGCAGCAGCGTCGGCTCGACGATCCGCTCGAAGAGCTTGTCGAGCGCGTGCGCGTGCGTCGGCGACTCGGGGATCCCGTACTCGCGCAGCAGCTGGGCGGCCCCCTGCGGGTTCAGCAGCTGCTCGCGCTCGACCCCTGCGATGTCCTCGAACGCGCCGAGGTAGCCGATCCGCCGGAACGGCGTCTTGAACGAGATCGCGTCCTCGCCGTGCAGCACCGTCTCGGTCCCGGAGACGGTCCGCGCGAGGTGCGCCATGAGCTCTTCGTTGAAGCGCATCATGTCCTCGACGTTCCAGTACGCCGCGTACAGCTCGAGCATGGTGAACTCGGGATTGTGGGTGGTGTCGATCCCCTCGTTGCGGAAGATGCGCCCGATCTCGTAGACGCGCTCCATCCCGCCGACGATCAGCCGCTTGAGGTTCAGCTCCGTCGCGATCCGCAGGTTCAGCTCGATGTCGAGCGCGTTCGAATGCGTCACGAACGGGCGCGCGCTCGCGCCGCCGGCGACGTGCAGCAGCGTCGGCGTCTCGACCTCGAAGAAGCCTGCGGCGTCGATGAAGCGCCGCATCTCGGCGACGATCCGCGAGCGCGCGAGCATCACGTCGCGCACGTGCGGGTTGACGATGAGGTCGACGTACCGGCGGCGGTAGCGCTTCTCGACGTCTTGCAAGCCGTGCCACTTGTCGGGGAGCGGCTGCAGCGCTTTCGCCAGCACCTCGAACGATCTCACGTGCAGCGCGAGGTCGCCGGCCTTGGTGCGGAAGACGAAGCCGCTCGCGCCGGCGACGTCGCCGCGCTCGATCTCCTTGGCGAGCGCGAACCGTTCCTCGCCCACGTCGTTCTGCCGCACGAAGAGCTGAAAGCGCCCGGTGCGGTCGTGCAGGTCGAAGAAGATCACCTTGCCCTGCCCGCGCGCCGCCATGATGCGCCCCGCCAGCGACCACGACTCTTCCTCGGCGCGGCCTTGCTCCGGCAGCTCCGCGTACTTCGCCGCGAGCTCGGCCGCGTGCGCGGTGACGTCGTACCGCGTCGCGGCGAACGGATCGACGCCGCGCTCGCGCAGCGCCGCCAGCCTGGCGCGGCGCGCTGCGACTAGATCGTTGGCCGTCGGCAACGGACTACCGCAGCGCGCCTACGACGCTTTCTTGGTTTTCTTCGGGTCCTTGTTGATCGACTCGATCTTGTACTTCATCTGGCCGCGCGGCGTGGTGACGTCGACCGTCTCGCCTTTCTTGCGGCCCATCAGCGCGCGCCCGAGCGGCGACTCGTTCGAGAGCCGCGCGTTCTTCGGATCGGCTTCGGCGGAGCCCACGATGGTGAACTCGTGCGAGGTTCCGGAGCTCGTCTCTTTGACCTTGATCGTCGCGCCGAGATGGACTTCGTCGGCGACGTAGTCCGACGCGTCGATCACGCGCGCGTTGCGAATCATCGTCTCGAGCTTGAGGATGCGGCCTTCGACGAAAGCCTGCTCCTGCTTTGCGTCCTCGTACTCCGCGTTCTCGGAGATGTCGCCGAACTCTTTAGCTTGACGGATGCGTTCGTTGACCTCGCGCCGATGGACGGACTTGAGCTCGTCGAGCTCGTCCTCGAGCTTCTTGAGCCCGTCGCGGGTCAAAACGATTTCTTTGTCGTTCAAAAGCGACTCCCGGTCGTAGGTCCGCCCCCGGACGGCGCGGCCCGGCGGACCGAACGTCCGCGCCACAGCGCCAGGGGAAGCCCGATGATTGCGGAGGCGGCGATGAAACCCCTGGTGAGGGGATCGTCCGTTTTGAGCGCTTGCACCAGCACCGCGGCCAGCACCGCTGCGGCGCTCCCCGGCAGAACGGCCCCGGACCAGCGGGCGGTTCCCTCCGGCCCGAAGATCCGGACCGCGGCCGCGGCGGTGATGACGAAGAGCGCGCCGGTGTACCAGGCCGTCCCCTTCAGCACCACGTCGAAGACGTCTTTGGCCTTCGGCACGAGCCCGGTGGCCAGCGTGAAGGCGAGCGCCAGGACGGTGATCGAGAGGATCGACCAGGCTGGCTGAGCGCGGCGGTCCAGCGCGCCGAACGCCCGGGGCAGCACGCCGTCGCGGCCCATCGCGTAGACGCTGCGCGAGAGGTAGACCAGCGTCGCCTGCAGCGAGGCGGCGAGCGAGACGAGGACCGTCGCGATCAAGACTCTCGGCCACCAGCCGCCCAGCAGCCCGCCGACGTACGCCAGCGCGTCGTCCTCGTGCTCGGCGAAGCCCTGGGCGCTTCCGATGCGCGCGAACGCCCAGGTCGCGCCGAGGACGAGCAGGCTGGTGAGGATCAATCCGACGAGGGCGCCGGCCCCGGGGATGGAGGCCGCGCCGTGCGCTTCCTCAGAGGTGGACGCGCACGCCTCCCAGCCGTCGAGCAGCCAGACGCCCAGGACGATGGCAGGCCCGAGGGCGCCCCAGGCGAGCGGTGTCCCGGAGAAGGCGAGGGCTTCCGGACGCGGCGCGCCGGCGGAGGCGCTCGCCGCGGCGAGGAGGACGAGCACTTCGGCCACCAGCAAGGCCAGCGTGAGCATCGTCGTCGGCCGCAGGCCGTACCACAACAACAGCGCGGTCGCGGCGATCCAGCCGCAGGCCGCCAGCGCGACCGCGCCACCGTTCGGGACGAGCGCCGGCGCAAGCAAGTCGAGCGTGTAGGCGCCGGCCGGCAGCGCGGTCGCCAGGATCGCAAACACGTTCGCGACCAGCAAGATCCACGCGCCATAGGCACCCGCCACCGGGCCGAACGCGGTCCGAATCCACGCGTACGACGATCCGGCGTCGCGGACGCGCTCGCCCAAGCGCTTGTAGCCGGACGCGATCATCGCCATCAGCGCGGTGACGATCAGCACGGCGAGCCACGTCCAGCGGCCCGTCGCGGTGAGCATTGCGGCCAGCGTCGTGGCGACCGAGAACGCCGGCCCCATCGAGGCGCCCGCGACGACGACCAAGTCGCGCAGCCCGAGAACGCGCCGCAGGTGCGCTGCCGCGCCGGACGGGCTCGCGGGGAGAGTGTCGCCGGCGGTCATCGCTCCGTGCGCAGCAGCGAGCGCCGATAGCCGTACAGCGCGTACACGACGATCCCGACCGCGAACCAGATCAGGAAGCGCAGCCACGTCAGCCCGTCGAGCCCTTCCAGGGTCAGCCACGCGCACAACGCGATCCCGGCCGACGGAACGACCACGGGTCCGAGCGGAACGCGGAACGGCCGCGCCGCGTGCGGGTGCGTGAAGCGCAGCACCATCACCCCGGCGCAGACGATCACGAACGCGGAGAACGTTCCGATGTTGACGAGCTTGAGCAAGCTCGTGAGCGGAACGACGGCGGCGACGGCGGCGACGATCGCGCCGGTGATGAGGGTCGTAGCGACCGGCGTGCGCGTGCGCGCGTTCACCGCCCCGAACGCGGGCGGAAGCAATCGGTCGCGCGACATCACGTAGAAGATGCGGATCTGCCCGAGCAGCGAGGTCAACATCGACGCGAACGTCCCGGTGACGGTGCCGGCGAGGACGAGCCCGAACAGCAGCGGGTTCGAGCCCGCGTGCTTCACCGCGTCGAGCATCCCGGCGTCCGGATCGATCTTGTCCCACGCGACGACGCCGACCGCGACCGCGGTGACCGCGGTGAACAGCACGGCGCCGACGATCAGCGAGCCGATGATCGCGCGCGGCACGTCGCGCACCGGATCGCGCGCCTCTTCGCTGGCGACGGTCACGGTGTCGAACCCGATGTAGGCGAAGAATACCAGCGCGGCGCTGGCGACGATGCCGTGCGTCCCGAGCGGCGCGAACGGATGGTAGTGCGAGGGGTGGATCGCGCCGGCGAGCCCGAGCACGAACCCGACGAGCGCGACGAGCTGGATGACGACCAGTCCGACGTTGGTCCCTGCCGACTCGCGAATGCCGATCGCGAGCAGGATCGCGAGCCCGAGGATCGCGAGCGCTGCGACCACGTCGACCTGCGAGTGTGCAACGTCGATCCGCCAGTGCGAGAACGCGACGTTCGCGGTCTGCGCCCACTTCGGGAGCGCCAGGCCCGCGTTCGCAAGCAGCTGCTGCAGCGAGGCCGACAGCGTCGCGGCGAGCGGCGCGACGGAGAAGCCGTACTCGAGGATGAGGTCCCAGCCGATCACCCAGGCGACGAGCTCGCCGAGCGCGGCGTAGGCGTACGTGTACGCGCTCCCCGCGACCGGCACCATCGAGGCGAGCTCGGCGTAGCAAAGCGCGACGAAGACGCACGTCACGCCGGAGAGCGCGAACGCGACGATGACCGCCGGCCCGGCGGCGTTCGCGCCCGAGCCGACGGTCGAGAAGATTCCGCCCAGCATCGTGCCGAGCCCGACGGCGATCAGCGCGCGCACGCCGAGGACGCGGCGCAGCGGCACGCCTTCGGAGGGCAGCCGCTCGCGGTCGTGCGGCTGCCGCCGGAAAAGTTCCCGGACGATCAAATGGCCTGCGGACCGGAGCGAAGCGAGGACCGCGAATCCACCTGGAACTCGATGACGCGCGGCTTCAAATCGAGCTGCGCGAGCAGTGTGCGGTAGTCGTCCTCGGTCACCTCGGACCAGCGCTTTCCGAGCAGCGCCAGCATCGCCGCCTCGACGACGTTCGTGCCGAAGGAGCGGCCGCCGAAGTCCGGCGTCGTCGTCACCAGCCGCGCGATCCCGCGCTCGCGCAGAAAGTCGACGTCGCTCGCGGTGACGGTGTTGGTGAGGATCGTCTTGCCGTCGAGCCGGTCGGGCATGAACTGCCGCATGAAGTGGTAGTCGCCGGCGACGATCTCGGCGTCCTCGTAGTACTCGGGGTATTTCGGCTGCGGCGGCCGGTCTTGTTTCTTCCCGGTCGGATAGAAGAACTGAAAGGGAAGCTTGCACGCGTCGGGCAGATACTTGCGCGCCATCTCCTCGAACTCGTCGAGCCCGCGCACCGGCCGGTCGAGATCGAGCGCGAAGATGAAGTCGCCGAAGACGACGTCCGCGCCGGCCTGCACGAGCGCCTGCGCCATCCCGAAGCGGTCGAGCGCGCTGACCATCAGCACGCGCTTCCCGCGCAGCTCGATCCCGAGCGCGCGCTGCATGAACGCGACCGCGTTGCGCTCGAGCGTGTTCTTCAAGCCGCTCCCGTCGACGACCGGCGTCTTTTTCACCGCGTCGAGCAGGCGGAGCCCGTCGCGCAGCGCGTAGCGGTCGTTGCCGGCGTACAGGTAGACGTCGATCCCGCCGAGCCCGATCGCGTCGACCGTGCCGTCCAGCTCTTTGAGCTTCGCGATCGCCTTGTCGATCGAGCCGTCCGTCCCGACGCGCGAGATGTCGAACCGCTCCCCGAGCAGCTCGACCTCCGCGCGATGATCCCGCGACGCCGACCCCAGCGAAACCGACACGACTTTTTTCACCGCCGGACCTTTCGGAACGCTGTCGAGCGCGTGATCGGCATAGCGCTGGGGGGATTCGATGGCGTCGACCGGTCTGTTGAGACCAGATTCGGCTGCGGGTTCGATTCCCGCTGCCTCCAGCCGCATGGCGGTTGTCCGGCATGCGAGGGTGTGCTACGATGGTCCTCGGATCTGGTCTCAACGGCTCGCACACCATCGCGGGCATCGCGTTCATCGAGCGCGATGCCCGTCCCATTTTCCGAGTTTATGCGTTTTTGCATATGCGCTGCGGCAACTCGTTTGAGGTCTTCTCTTGCCGCTGCCGGCGTGATATCGTTCGTCGTGCGAAGGGCTACCCGGCCTTCGCAATGCGCGGCGGAACGATAGCGCAGCACGGTCGACTCTGCGCCGGACCCCGCCGGGGCATCGTGTCGAGCAGGCACGATGCCCTTCGCGTTTCTCGTCACGCCGACGCCGCGCGGCGTTCTTCCGCCGCGGCGCGCGTGCGCGCAAGCTGCTCGCGGCTGATCGGCAGGTCGAACGCGCGCATGTCGGCGAGCGAAAAGCCGTCCTTCTCCGCCAACGCGTCGATCTCGCGCACCTTGGCGATGTCGATCCCGCGGCCCAGCGTGTACGGCTCGCAGCGGTTCTCGAGCGCGAGCACCATCGTCTCCGACATGCAGGCCAGCGCGGTCCCGCGCGGCAGCCCCATGTCGAACTCTTCGCCCGGCTCGCGCATGCGCCACCAGCGCATCTCCCCCGGGACGCGCATGTTTCCGCCTTCGACGACCAGTACGTCGGGCCGCTCCACCGCGACCCGCCGGCTCACGTCGTGCGGAAGCGACAACTCGCACACGACCGCGCCGGCGCGCAGATCTTCCGGCTCGATCACGTCCTGCGTCGACGACGTCGCCGTCAGCACCAGGTCCGCGCTCCGCACCGCTGCACCGATCTCGGTGGTGAACGACGACTCGCACGGCAGCCGCTCGCGCACGCCGTCGTAGAACTTCCGCAGCCGCGTCTCGTTGCGCGCCACCAAGACGACGCGGCCGACGTGCGGCGCGATCAGCTCGACGCACGCACCGCCGATCGAGCCGGTCGCGCCGACCACCACCGCGGTCGCGCTGCGCGCATCGATTCCCATCTCGCTCGCGCCGCGGAACAAGCTGCGCACGCCGGCGGCGATCGTGAGCGAGTTCCCGGTGGTCACCGGGATCGGCGCGCGCTCGGCGACCGTCACGCCCCCGTCGCCGACGACGCCGGTGAACGCGCCGAGCCCCGCGACGTCGGCACCCAAGTCGGCGCCGATCCGAATCGCCTTGAGAATCCGCTCGTAGACCTGCTCGCGCGGGAAGTCCAGCATCTGCTGCGGCAGCAGCGGCGCGGCGACGAACCAGCCCTCGGTCTCGCGGCCGTCGGGGGTGCGGATCCCGGTCACGTGGGCCGCCGCCCAGGCCGGCATCCACTCCAGGATCTTCGCGATGATCGGCTTGCCCTTGCCCTTCGCGCCGGGCTCGTAGCGCACCACGTCCTCGAACGAGAGCGGGTGGATCACAAAACAGAACTTGGCCATCCCGGCGCCCCGTTTTCGCCGCCGGACGCCGGGAGCCCGCGGGGCGTTGCGGGAAAGGACGCGGCACATGAATCAGACGCTCTCGACGATCGAGGAGCTCGTCCGGATTCCCGCCCCCTGCCCCGCCCCAATGGGGCTTGCGTGCGACGGGACGGACCTCTGGATCGCCTCCTTCGAGACCAACCGCATCTACGGCCTGAATCGGCAGCAAGGCCGGGTCTTCGAAGAGGCGACCGCACCGGGCAGGCCATACGGGATCACCGTGACGGGCGACGCGCTGCGCGTCGTCGTCGGTGACGAGAACGACGACCGTTTCATACGACGGTACATCATGGGCAAGCACTTCAAGTCGGACGCGATCCCTTGCCCCGACCAGACCGGCTCGTTCATCGCCTACGACGGCGACCGGCTGTACTTGAGCCAGCGCGACAATCAGGTCATCCTCGAGCTCGACGCGCTCGGCACCGTGCTGCGCACGATCCCCGTGCCGCGCCAGATCACGGGGATGGTGATCGTCGCCGGCCGCTTCTACCTGGTGACGACCGAGAGCCGGGAGAGCGAAGACTACCGGCTGCTGTGCCTGGACGCGCGCAAGGAGCAGCCGGAAGTCCACGAGCTGGCCTCGATCGGCTTCGCGGCGCGCAGCCTGGGCTTCGACGGGACGAAGTTCTGGACGAACTGCCGCGCCGAGAACACGATCGTCGCCTTCGCCAAGCCGGATTAACCGAAATCGGACGCGAGCGGACGGGGACCGCTCGGGTCCGGTAAGAACCGGGCAAGCGTGACGACGCCGCGGTACCGCCGCTCCAGCGTCCGGGCGGTCCTCGAGACGATGACCCAAGACCACGCCGTCGCGGCGGAGACGCACGACGCGCTGTGGGCCGTGCTGTGGAACCGCCGCTACGACGACGTCGACGAGCCGCTCTGGCTCCCCGACGCCGCCTACTCCGGGATCTTGGCGTTCGCCCGCGTCATCGATGCCGAGACGACGCTGTTGGCCCTTGACGCCGGCGAGACGTTCCTGGTCTTCCGCGCGAGCGGCGAGCCGCCGCCGATCGGCAGCCGGGTTCGCATTCTGCCCGCCTCGCGCGAGCGCTGGCGAATCGCCGAGACGATCCCGCTCGGGCTGGGAATCGGCCTGCGCTTCGACGACCACACGCCGGTCACCGAGAACGCGTGGGTCGCCCCGCTGCGCGAGGGTGTGCACACGCTTCGCCGGCTGCTGGACCAGCGCCGCGAGCGGCTGACGGCGCGCCGCGCGCAGCTCGGCGCGCTGAACGAGCCGCCCTCGGTCGAGGAGATCTGGCGCGAAGAGATCTCGGCGATCAGCGACCGCGTCGCGCTGGAAACGGAGTACACGCCGCAAGAGCACGCCTCGCTCTCGCGCGCCCGCGCGAAAGGCGCGCGCAGCGCCGACGAAGAGGAGCGCAAAATCATCGCCGCGCGCAAGCGCCGCTTCGCCGAGCGCGGCAACGAAGAGATCGCGCGGTTCAAGGAAGAGTGCTGGCCCGCGATTCGCGACGCGGCCGCCGCGGAGGTCCGAAAGTACGTCGACTACCGCACCGAGGTCGTGCGGCTCGAAGACGCGCTGCAGCGGATTCGCACCCTCTCCACCCGCGCGAACAACGTCGCGACCGCGCTGGACCGCATCGAACGTGCGGCGTTCCGCATCGACGCCATCGCGTTCGATCCGGCTCGGCTGGAGGAAGCCGAATACGCCGAAGAGCTGCTGCGCACCGTGGAGCTGCTGCACGCCGCGATCCCGCTGCGCGCACACAGCAACGCCGGCAGCTTCAGCGCCTACCGCCGGCCCACCGCAGGCCCGTCCGTCATCCCGCCCCGCTTCTGACGTCTTCGGCCCGAACGCGCAACGTCGCACCGGACCATCTCATTACCTACCCGTCGTCCTCGGGCTGGCTCGACGCGCTCGTGATCGGCCCGTAGCCGGCAGCCCGAGCCGCGCGCATCGGGCTAAACCTTCGCGAGCACGCGCGCGTCGGTGTGGAGCAGGCGGTAGAGCATCGCGACCTCTTCGACCTCGGCCAGCTCCGGCGCAGGTTGGCCGGCGCTCGGATAGAGCACCGAGGCCTCGCCGAAGTCGCGAAACGCCTCCGCCCACGCGCCGCGCGGAACGCCCCAGCGGTCGTACCGGTATTCGCAACCGCCGTCGCCGCCTTTGAGCGGATGCTGTACCGCCCAGTTGAGGCTGACCGGATTCGGCGCTCCGAGCACGTCACGCCAAGCGTGGAGCTGCGCCAGCAACAACGCGCGCTGCTCGCGCGCTTCGCCGAGCCCGAACAAGATCGCGGCGCCGCACTTGATTCCGAGCGCGTTCAGCGCTTCGAACACCGACTCGGTGCGGTGCATCCACGTGTCCTTGGCGGACATCACGTCCTTGCTCAGCCCGCCGATCGCGCGCGGGTCCGGCGTCTCGACGCCGACGAAGAGATAGTCGAGGCCGACGGCTTTGAGCTCGCGCAGGATGTCGAGCCGCGCGAGGATCTGATCGATCGTCAGCTGCGCGCCGAAACGGACGTCGAGCGAGCTTTCCGCAAGCAGCTCCACCAGCCGGCGTAACGACTGCTTCGAGCCGGCGAGCAGCGTCGAGTCCTCGACGAACGCGCTCGCCTTCGAGCCGGGAGTGTCTTCGGCAATCACCCGGGCCGCGCTCGAAAGCTGGTGGAACAAACGGTCTGCCGAACCGGCCAGCGCGAGGCGCGGCCCGGTTGCGCTGAACCGCTCGCTGCAGAACGTGCAGTCGAAGACGCATCCCCGGCCGGTGCCGCTGAAAACGTGCGCGGTGCGCCGTCCGTCGAAGACGTCGAACGCGGCTCGCACGCCGAAGAGCTCGCACGGCGGGAGCAGCGCGTCGCGATCGAGCGCGCCGCCGGCGCCGGCGACCGCGACCGGCTGCAGCTCGTCCGCCCATGCGACGATGAACTCGCCGGAGACCTGCGCGATGCCGTTCAGGTGCGCGCGAATCGAGGCGGGCGGGATGCGCCGCGCCTCGAGCGCAGCGATTCGTTCGCCGAGCCACGCGATCACGTGCTCGCCTTCGCCGGCCACCACCAGATCGAAGTCGGGAGGGATGCGCCGCTCGCACATCAGCCGCACCGGCGAGCCGGGATGATGCGTCACCCGACCGGCTACGTCCGCGTAGATCGTTTCGGTCGCATGCCAACCGCCGAGGACGACGCAGACGCGGTCGCCGAGGATATCCTTGGCTCGCCGTGCGCACGCCGTCGCGCCCGGCAAGCACAGCGACATCGCGCCCAGCAGGAGCAAGTTCGGCCGAATCGATTCGATCAGCAGGTCAAAGGCCGGAAGGTCGTCCTCGAACGCGTTCATCAGCAGCACGGCGTCACGCCGCGCGCGCCGCGACGCGCTCCAGTTCGATGCACCCCAGGCGCCGATGCCGTGCGCGGCCAAACCGGCAGCGTACCGCACGGCGTTGAAGACGCTCACCGGATCGGGGCTTTTCAGCACGCCCTTGCCGAGCGCGGCCGACTCGTACTGCGGCGCCGCCACCGCTGCGACGCGCAACATCAGTTCCTACCTCGGCCGGGCGGCTCGGCCGGCGCCGCGTACGCGATGCCGATCTCTGCGAAGGGCGTTGCTTCGAGCGCGATGCCGCGCGCTGCGAAGAGTGCGGTAAGGTAGCGCGGATCATAGGCGAACGAGCGCAGCCCTTCGGCGGCAACGAAGCACACGCCGCGCTCATCGGCCAGTGCTCGCACGCCGCCGTAGCCGCAGTTGCGGTAGTACCGCGCCCGCACGTCCGTCGCGCGCGGCGAGGTCGCGTACGAGCTGACGAGGAACGGCGCGCGCGCCGCGCACAGCGCGTCGATCACCGGGGCCGGATCCGGCACGTTGCCGAAGCTGTTGAACGGAAAGAGCACCGCCCACCGTGCGGCACGCTCGGCGGCGCGCTGCGCGCCGAGCTGTGCGTCGAGCTGCTCGGCCGCTCCGAGCACGAAGCGATGACGGCATGGGTCGAGGCCGCGCGCGGCCGCGAGCGCGCGCCCGCGCTCGACGTAGCGCGCCACGATATCGAGGCCGAGATATGCTTTCTCGTGCCGCACCGCCCAGTCGAGATAGCGCCCGTGCATGCAGCCTGCTTCGAGCAGCCCGTCGAACGACGGCGCAAGCGTGTCGAGCAGCGCAGCCTCCTCGCGCACGAACAGCGCGATCTCCGGTGGGTAGCGGTTCTCGTCGATCAACCGCTCGCCGTGCTCAGCGGCATAGAATGCGGCGACGTCGGCGATCGTCATGCCGCACTTACCCGATCCGAGCCGTGGTGCTCGAGCTTGGCGACGAGGGCTTCGCTCTTCGTCGTCACGACCCGCTCGGCGATCCGCGCGACGACGGCCTGCGCCAGCCGCCGAACCGTCGGCGCTTCGAACACGCTCCGGACCGGCAGCTGCAAGCCGAGCGCCGCGTCCAGCTTTGCAATTGCGCGCGTCGCGAGCAGCGAGTGCCCGCCGAGCGCAAAGAAATCGTCGCACGCGCCGACGCGCTCGAGCCGCAGCAATTCGGCCCAGTCGTCGGCCAGCATTCGCTCGAGCGGCGTCGCCGGCGGTTCGTAGCCGCCGTCGGCCAGCGCGAGCGGCGCGCGCGCCAGCGCGGCGCGGTCGATCTTTCCGCTCGGCGTGAGCGGAAGCCGGTCGACCGCGATCACGAGCGAGGGAACGAGATGCTCGGGCAAGCGGGCGGCGAGCTCGGCGCGAATGCGGCCCGGCTCGGCGGCCGGCGCGACGACGTACGCGACGAGCCGCTTGGTGTCCGCCGCTTCACCGTGCGCTAGCACGACGGCTTCGTCGACCTCCGGGAGCTGCGTGAGCGCGACCTCGACCTCGCCGGGCTCGATGCGAAAACCACGAATCTTCAGCTGTTGGTCGGCCCGGCCGAGATACTCCAGCGCGCCGCCGGGGTGCAATCGTGCGAGGTCGCCGGTGCGATACATGCGCGCGCCGGGCTGCGCGGCCCACGGGTCCGGGACGAACCGCTCCGCCGTCAGCTCGGGCCGGTCGAGATAGCCGTTCGCCACGCATGCACCGGCGGCCCAGATCTCACCGGTGACGCCGAGCGGAACGGGGCGCCCGAAGCGGTCGAGCAGTCGCAGTGCGACGTTCGCGATCGGCTTTCCGATCGGCGGCAGCGCGGGCCACGCGCGCGGCGAGCCGGCGAGCACGGCGTCCGTCGCGACGTGCGTCTCCGTCGGCCCGTACTGGTTTCGCAAGATGCATCCGCCGAGCCGCTCGAAGAGCTCGACGATCGCGGGCGTGATGCGCAGCTGCTCGCCGGAGGTCAGCACCTCGCGCAGCGGCGGTGTCGCATCGGTGCTGGCCCGAGCTGCCTCCGCCAGCTGCTGCAGCGCTACGTACGGCATGAACAACCGCTCGACGCGGCGCTCGCAGAGCGCGCACCAGAGCGCGTTCGGATCGGCGCGCACGGCGTCGTCGACGAGCACCAGCGTTCCGCCCGTCGTCCACGTCGCGAACAGCTCCTGAAACGACACGTCGAAGCTCAGCGAGCTGAACTGCAGCGCGCGCGCGCCGGCTAGGCTCGGCGAGACGGACGCCTGCCACGAGATCACGTTCGCCGCCGCACGGTGCGGCATCACCACGCCTTTGGGGATCCCCGTCGAGCCGGAGGTGTACAAGACGTAGGCGGGCGAGTCGGGTTGAAGCGAGACCTGCAGCGCCGCAGAGGACTCGCCGGTTGCGATCGGCGCCCCGCGCTCGAGCACGAGGACCGGAACGGCGCGATCAATCTCCGCCGCGCTCGCGGAGCTGCAGATCGCCAGCGCCGGGCGCGCGTCGGCCAGCATCAGCGCGCGGCGCGGCCCCGGATATGCCGGATCGACCGGAACGTATGCCGCCCCGGCTTTGAGCGCCGCCAGGATCGCGATCACCGCCTCGGCGCCGCGCGGCATCACGATCGCGACGCGGTCGCCGGGTCGCACGCCGAGCCGCGCGATGCGCCGCGCCAGCCGGTTCGACGCCGCCTCGAGCTCCGCGTACTCGGTCGCGCGCACGCCGTCATCGATCGCAGCCGCCCGCGGCGAACGTGACGCCTGCAGCGCGAACAGCTCGCGCACCGAGACCTCCGGAGAGATCCAGGCCGCCGGACCGCGCGTCGCTTCGATGAGCGCGCGCTCTTCGTCGCGCGAGAGCAGCGGCAGCTGCCCGATGCGCAAGTCCGGCTCGCGCGCCGCCGCCCCGAGCAAGGTCTGAAACGCGCGCACGGTGCGCGCGATCGTCGCGCCCTCGAACAGGTCGGTGTTGTACTCGATGCCGCCGATCATCCCCGCATCCGTCTCGATGAGGGTCAGCGTCTGGTCGAACTTCGCGGTGTCGTGACCCGCGTTGCCGATCGCCTCACCGCTCGGCGGCACGATCGGCGAGAGGTCGCCGAAATCGCGCAAGCTTTCGCGGACTCCCGGCATGTTTTGCAGGATCAGCATCACTTGGAAGAGCGGGTTGTGGTTGAGGCTCCGCTGCGGCTGCAGCTCCTCGACGATGCGCTCGAACGGCACGTCTTGGTGCTCGACGGCGCCGACGTGCGTCCGGTGCGCGCGCGCAACCGCCTCGCGGAACGTCGGATTGCCCGAGAGATCGGTCCGCAACACGAGCGTGTTCGCAAAGAAGCCGATCAGATCTTCGATTTCGACGCGCGTGCGATTGGCGACCGGCGTGCCGACGACGATGTCGTCTTGTCCGCAGAGCCGCATCAGCAACGCCGAGAACGCCGTCAGCAGGACGCAGAACAGCGTTGTCTGCTCGTTGCGCGCCAGCGCGAGCAGCGCTTCGACGGTCGGCTCGGCCAGCGAGAACCACTGCGCCGCGCCGCGATGCGTCTCGACCGCCGGACGCGGACGGTCGAGCGGCAACTGCAGCAGCGGTGGGGCGCCGGCCAGCACGTTGTGCCAGTACTCGAGATGCGACGCGAGCAGCTCGCCGCTCATCCAGCGCCGCTGCCAGCGCGCGAAGTCGGCGTACTGAACGGGCGGTTCCGGAAGCGGCGACGCCGATCCGGCGGCGAACGCGTCGTAGAGCGCGCGAAACTCACGCATGAAGATCCCCAGCGACCAGCCGTCGAACGCGATGTGGTGGACGGCGAGCGCGAGGTACGAGCGCGTCTCGCCGGCGCGGATCAATCGCGCGCGCAACAGCGGTCCGCGCGCGAGATCGAACGGCCGCTTCGTCTCCTCCGCCGCCAGCCGTGCGGCTTCGGCCTCGCGCGCGTCCGGTTGGAGATGTCCGAGATCGGTGAGCGCCAGCGGAACGGCCGCAGCCGGCGCGATCACCTGTTGCGGCGAACCGCCGAGCGCGGGAAACGTCGTGCGCAGAATCTCGTGCCGGCGGACGATCTCCGAAAGCACGGCGCGCACGACGCGCGGCTCGACCGCACCCTCGAGCGGGATGGTGACCGCCATCGTGTAGACGCTCGTCGACGGATCGAACTGGTCGAGGAACCACAGCCGCTCTTGCGAGTACGAGAGCGGCGCGCGAAGCCGGCGCGGTCCGGGCGGCGCGCGGCGAATCCGTCCGGCGCGCACCGGATCGTCGGCGCCTTCGTCGCCGCCGGGCTCGCCCGACGCGTCGGGCTCGGCGGGGTCGAGCGCGACGCCGCGTTCGCTCTCGACCAAGCGCGCGAGCTCGGCGATCGTCGGCGCTTCGAACAAACGGTGCAACGGGAGGTCGACGTGCAGCGTCTCGCGCACGCGCGCGATCACTTGCACGGAGCTGATCGAGTTGCCGCCTTGATCGAAGAAGTTCGCCTCGACGTCGAATTGCGGGGTCTTCAGCACCTCGCTCCAGATGCGCGCCAGCACCGCCTCCGCCGGCGTGCGCGGTCGTACGGCCGTGCGCGCCGGTTCGGCGGCGACGGCGTCGCCAGGCGCCGGAAGCCGCTCGCACACGACGATGCGCCGCGGAATCAAACCGGCCGGGAGACGCTCGCCGACGAAGCGCGCCAGCTCGCTTTCGTTCAGCTTGCGCCCGGCGCGCGGCACGACCCAGGCGAGGGGAGCGCGCTCTTCGCCCTCGCCCTGCACGCGCACGGCGGCGTCCGCGATGGCCGGGTGCTGGTGCAGCAGGGTTGCGAGCCGTTCGGGATCGCAGCGCATCCCGTCGAGCGGCACGATCCGCGAGGCTGCGCCGAGGACCTCGATGCGCCCGTCGTCGCGGCGGCGGCCGACGAGTCCCGTGCGGTGAAGCTGCGCCGGCGGCGTTCGCGCATCGCCGGCGGCGACCTCGCCCCACACGTCGAGCGCTTGCCGCTGCGCTCGCGCATCGAGCACCTCGACCGCGCAGCCGTCGAGCGGCGGGCCGATCGAGGCTTCGTGCTCGCCGAACACCAGCGTCGCGCAGCACGGCACGAACGGCGGCGCACCCCAGAGCCCGACGATGCGGCGGTTTTTCCAGCGCGTCAGCGCGGCGTCGAAGCACGGCAGCCCGAACACGATCAACACCGCGTCGCGCGCCACCTCGTCGCGGCGCAGTGCAGCGAGGGTGCGCGGCGCGAGGAGCACGTGCGTCGCACCGGCCGCCGTGCTTTCGCCGGCCCGCGCGAACGACACGGCGGCGTCGGCCGCCGCCGCGGCGCCGCGCGCCAGCGAGAGCGCATCCTCGTCGCCGTCGAGCACGACCAGCCGCGAGGTGCGGTCGAGGCCGATCGCCCCGGCCAGCGCGGCTTCGCGCGCCGCCGGTGACGGAGATCGCACCGGCGCGCGTTCGTCCGCCAGCGCGAACGGGAGCCGCCATAACGGCACCGACGGATCCGCGGCGCCGGCTTCAAGCAGTTGCACGTAGCGACGGATCGCGCGCGCGATCGTGCGGTGCGCGAACAGGTCGGTGCGATACTCGCACGACCCGAACAGGCCGCCGCCGCGCTCGACCAGCGAGAGCGTCAGATCGAACTTCGCCCGTCCTTCGGCGTACACGGGCTCGCCGCTCTCCGGCAGCTCCGGCAGCGCGCCGGCATCCGCACCGGGACCGGCGTCCGGCGTGTTCTGCAGCACGAAAGCGCACTGAAAGACCGGACTGTGGCCGAGGCTGCGGTGCGGGCGCAGCTCTTCGACGAGCTTTTCGAACGGCAGATCCTGGTGCTCGTAGGCCGCCAGCGTAACGTCGCGAACCTGATCGACGAGCTCGCGCACCGTCAGCTCGTCGTCGACTCGCGCGCGCAACGCCAGCATGTTGACGAAGAACCCGATCATCGGCTCGAGCTCGGCCCGGCTGCGGTTCGCGATCGGCGAGCCGACCACGATGTCGCGCATCCCGCTCGTTCGCGCCAGCAGCGCCTGGAAGAGCGCCAGCAGCACCATGAACGGCGTCGCGCCGCGCTCGCGCGCCAGCGCTCGCAACGGCTCGGTCACCGCCGGCGGCACGACGAAGCTCTGCGTCGCGCCCCGGTGGCTCTCGGTCTGTGGGCGCGGGCGGTCGCACGGGAGATCGAGCAGCGGCGGCGCGCCGCGCAGCTGCTCTTCCCAGTGCTCGAGTTGGCGCGCGAGCCGCTCGCCGCGCAACCAGTCGCGCTGCCACTCCGCGAAGTCGGCGTACTGGATCGGCAACGGCTCGAGCGGCGAGGGCAGGCCCGCCGCGAACGCGCCGTACAACGCCAGCAGCTCGCGCGTGAAGACTTCGGTCGACCAACCGTCGGAGACGATGTGGTGCATCGCGACGACGAGCGCCGCCTCGCCGGGAAAGGCTCGCACGAGCTTGGCGCGCAGCAGCGGACCGCGCTGCAAGTCGAATGCCTGCGCGCTCTCTTCCTCGAGCGCGCGCTGTGCGGCGGCCAGTGGATCGCTCGCGGGGCGCGCATCGACCTCGAGCGGAACGTGCAAGACCGGTGCGATGCGCTGCACCGGCACGCCGCCGGCCATCGCGAACGTCGTGCGCAGCGACTCGTGCCGCGCGACGATCTCGTCGAGCGCGCGTGAGAGAACGGCGTCGTCGAGCGGCTCGCGCAGGCGCATCACGACCGGCAGGTTGTACGCCGTGTTGCCGGGCTGAAGCTGTTCCAGAAACCATAACCGTTCCTGCGCGAACGAGAGCGGTGCCGAGCGCATCGGTCCGGCGCGTTCCAGCAGCAGCCGCGTCAGCAGCGCGCGCTTCTTCAGCGCCGACATCTCGCTCGTGACGACCGTCGCGCCCGCCATCAGCTTTGTCGCACCAGCTGCTCGAGCAGCTCGTCGACCTCCCAGTCCTCGAGCGTGTCGACCAAGTCGAGAATCTCGTCTTCGGTGAATCCTGCGGTGTCGACGTCGAGCATCGACAACGTGCGCCGCAGCTCAGGCTCGGCCTCGCGCCCGCCGAATTCGACGCCGCCCGCGGCGGAGAACGCGGGATCGGCTTCGACCGCCGCGGCCAGCTCGGCGATCGTCGGCGCTTCGAACAACCGGTGCAGCGGAAGATCGACGTGCAGCGCGTCGCGGATGCGCGCGACCACCTGCACCGAGGTCACCGAGTTTCCGCCCTCGTCGAAGAAGTTCGCGTGGACGTCGAGCTGCGGCCGCTTGAAGAGCTCGGTCCAGATGCGCGCAACGACCGCTTCGACCGGCGTGCGCGGGCTCCCGACGACGTGCACCTGCGCCAGCCGGCGCTCCGCGTCGTCGCGCGGGAGCGCCGCGCAGGAAATGATCCGGCGCGGCACGAGCGCGGCGCTCAGCCGCTCCGCGACGTAGCGCACGAGCTCGTCCTCGCCGAGTTTTCGCGCGCGCGGGACGACCCAGGCCGCCAGCCAACGGCCGTCGCCGTCGCCCTGCACGGAAACCGCCGCTTCCGCGATCAGCGGATGCTGCGCCAGCAGCGCCTGGAGCA